>OLRU01000145.1_pt1 | contig 84460 bp, 57 predicted proteins | sample 1672961 | NCBI WGS metagenome assembly OLRU01 (sample SAMEA3136741, study PRJEB25190) | human gut metagenome | biome: human gut; feature: human-associated habitat; material: faeces | place: Austria | collected 2013
AGGGAACCACCAGCACGACATTCAGCCCCAATGCGGATTGCACCAGAGCGCAGATTGTGACCTTCCTCTGGCGCTGCAAGAAGTGATCGGCTGACATACGGCCAAGCAGTAAAGCCACTGCCTTGACCCCATAAGCGAACATCGAACAGCGCAGCGGACGAGCATCTCGCCCCAAAGCTGCGCTGTTCTCTTTTCGCTATTCCCGGCAGAACGCCTTCCGGCACATCTGCGCCTCAGCCATCAGCGACTCCCGCGGGAGATCGTTTCCTTCGCCTCCCGCAGTAAGGACGAGTTTGTGAGGCTGGTCATGGACAGTGACCTGCGGCAGCGTGACCGGAATATTGCAAAGCGGAAACGGCAGCTTGCCGATTCCGAAAAGCGGATCACAGAGTTGGATGCTATCTTCAAGCGGCTCTATGAGGACAACATTTCGGGCAAGCTCTCCGATGAACGCTTTCAGAAGCTCTCTGCGGACTATGAGAAGGAAGGACAGGAGCTCAAGGTGCTGACGAGTCCCCTTCGGAAAGAAGTGGAGCTAGGGAAAAGCAAATCGGCGGATGTTGATCGTTTTCTCTCCGTTGTGGAGAGGTACACGGATATCCCGGAGCTCACGCCCTGCATCCTCCATGAGTTCGTGGAGAAAATCATCGTCCATGCGGCCAGCGACCCGAAGGGCAAGAACCGGATGCAGGAGATCGATATTTACTACAAGGGTATCGGATCCTTGGAAATGTCAAAAGTCACGGCATCAATGGAAAAATGAGAAAACGGTACAGCCGAAGCTATACCGTTCTCTCTTTCCTCACGATGTTTTCTTATCGGGAGCTGCCTTGCCGCTCTTTTCGTTTTACTCTATGCTTTCGCTCTGCTCCGACAGATGCAAATCCAAATTTCGACCGCGTGTGCAAACACTGCGAATGTGCACTTAGCTGTGGATTTCATCAACCGAATACAAAATCACGTCATTTCGCGTAGCATACTGTCGAATTCCCGCAGAACTCCACGGCTCTACATCATACAGCGGATACTTAGCCGGAAATACAGTCAAATTCTCCTGTATCAAAGTGCAAAGGCGTTGTCCCACCGTTCTGCCAAAGCGGTATCCCGATACTGCTGCATAATGTACATCAGCTTTTCCGTAATATCCCGCTCGGCTGCTGAGGTATAAAATATCTTATATCTTTGCGACACGACTCTGAATCAACTCCTTTACTTGAGCGTCCATATCGCACTGCGCAGAGATGCGTCCGGCAGCAATAAAACCATCTCCTTGCAGTACGATTGTATTACGGTCTTCCGCTAAGAAGCAGGTCGATCTGACAGCGTACCGGTCCTCTCCGTCCGGCGCACGGTTATTCTTAGTGCGGATAAATCTCAAAAATCTCCTTACCGCTTTTGAGCTGCCCGTATAGCCGCACTTCTGCCAATCGGTTGCAAGGATTCTCCAAATCGCTGAAGCTGCATTTGTCCATGCTATTCAGAAGGTACCCTGTCCTTGCTCCTATCCGGACAGAGAAATCGAGCATTCAATAAAGAACGTGCGTTCTCTTTACTGTAAATCATACTGTATTTTTGTATTTTTCGCAAAATCAATTCATCTATCGTGTTGATTTATGCATTCTTTCTCAACGGCAGTTCTCCCGCAAATCTGCGGCTGCACCTGCAGGAGCTCCGCTGTTCCCTGTTCTCCGGTTTGCATTTTTGCCTGTTTCGTGGTATATTTCTAATATATGCCGTATGACTTTGTAAGCGGTCATACGCGTCAATCTGCGAACACATCATACAAAGGTGGGGAGCAAAGATGAACGGACCTACATTACAAGTGCAGATGCTCGGGCAGTTTACCCTTCGATACGGCGACCGCACCATTTCCGACAGCGACGACCGCTCCCGCCGGGTATGGTCACTGTTGGCCTATATGCTGTATAACCACGGCCGCTCGTTCGCACAGGAGGAGCTGATCCATCTATACTGGAGCAACAGCGAGAAAAGCGCGGATCCCGGAAATGCGCTCAAATCAATCTTTCACCGCATTCGCACCGCGCTGGACAAGCTGCAGCCGGGACTTGGCCGCCTGCTCATCCGCCGCAAAGCAGGACGATACTTCTGGAACAACGCTATGCCGCTTTCCCTCGATATTGCGGATTTTGAGGCGCATTTTCATGCCGCCGAAGCCGCCGGAGATGACGATGTCCGTCTGGCGGAATATCAGGCTGCACTGGCACTGTATGCCGGCGATCCGCTGCCGCGCATGACCGATGAAATCTGGACTATTCCAATCGTGGCCTACTATCACAGCCTGTACACCCGTGCGGCAGCCGGTGCGATCGAGCTGCTTGAAAAGCAGGAACGCACCGCCGAAGCCGTTGCGCTGTGCCGTCGGGCAATTCATATTGAGCCGTATCAGGAGGATCTGTATGAGCACCTCATGCGCGGTCTGCTCCGCACCGGCGATATGAAGGGCGCTATGTCGGTCTACGAGGAAATGAGCGAGCAGCTGTTTGCGCATTTCGGCGTTATGCCGTCCGAGACGCTGCGCACACTGTATCGTCAGGCGACACGCACCGTAAACGACCGCACACTGACCATGGACGAGGTTTGCTCTCAGCTTGAGGAGCCCGCGCCGCACAGCGGCGCCATGGTATGCGAATATGACTTTTTCAAGATTCTGTACCGTTCCGAAGCCCGTTCAATCGCGCGAAACGGCCATTCAGCGAATATCTGCCTGCTGTCGGTCTCCGGCAAGGACGGCGAAATGCTTGCACGCCGCAGTCTGGACCCCGCAATGAACAATCTGCAAGTGCTTGTCCAGAACAATCTGCGCCGCGGCGATGCGATCGCTCGATGCAGCATTTCGCAGTATATCATCCTGCTGCCGCAGGCGAATTACGAAAACAGCCGCATGGTTGCCGACCGACTGGTAAGCGCGTTTTACCGTCGGTATCCGCACTCGCCCGCACGGCTCCGCTATACGGTGCAGCCGCTGGCATAATCAGACTTTCAAAACAACTGCGTGCCGTCTATCCCACGCACAATAAAGGAGATAAACATGGGTAAACAAAGCTGGAAGCCCGGCAACATCCTCAATCCCGTTCCGGCGGTGATGGTCAGCGTTGCCGATGAAGAACACCGTCCCAACATCATCACGGTAGCGTGGGCCGGTACGATCTGCACCAACCCGCCGATGGTGTCGATCTCGGTCCGTCCGTCACGGTATTCTTACGATATTATCGAGAAAACCGGTGAATTTGTCATCAATCTCACCACCGAAAAGCTGGCGCGCGCCTGCGACTACTGCGGCGTTGTCAGCGGCCGTGATGTGGATAAATTTGCGAAAACCGGTCTGACGCCCATGCCGGTCGAGCATGTCAGCGCACCCGCTATCGCGGAAAGCCCGGTCAACATCGCCTGCCGCGTCACTGAGAGCCGCGCACTCGGCAGCCATACCATGTTCATCGCCGAGGTGGTCGGCGTGACGGTTGATGACGAATATCTGGACGAAAACGATCGGTTTCATATCAACGATGCGAACCTGATTATGTACTCCCACGGCGAGTATTTTGCGCTTGGCAAGTATCTCGGCAAGTTCGGATACAGCGTGCAGAAGAAGAAAAAGAGGAAGAAGTAAGGCGTTTTCAACTGCATACTGTTGGCTGAAATATCAAATTGGAATTTAAGGAGGTCTTGTATGAAGAAAATAGTATGTACAATGCTATGTATTATGCTTTTATTTGGTTTGAGTGCTTGTGGTGGAGATGTCAGTGAAGTAAAAACTCATAATGTTGAATCTGAGAGCTATTCAGAAGAGGATATTAAAGCCGCTATTGACACAATAAAAAAGGAGTTTAAGAGTGACTGGAAAGGATGCACTCTCACAGAAATTTACTATGCCGGAGATGACTGCACGAAAGATCATAAAGATTGGGCAGACAGAAACAATGCAGATGAAGTCATTGTTTTATTATCTTCATTCGATGTTGATTCATCTGGTGGAGACGGGTCTTTGAATCCAAATAGTACATACAGTGATTGGAAGTGGATTTTAGTTAGAACAGATGGCGGAAAGTGGCAGCATGTTGACCATGGATATTAAGTCAAATTCCAGTTTTCCGCACCATGCAACCCAAAACAACGCAAAACCGGCATCTTCCGATGCCGGTTTCTTTTCATTTCATTTCTTTATCAAATTGCTGTTCAGCCCAGCATTCTGCCGCGCAGCAGAATCGTGTGAATGTTCAGCTCCTCATCCAGCAGGAGCACATTCGCCAGCTTGCCCGGCTCGAGAGAGCCGTAATCGTGCTCAACGCCGATAGCGCGCGCCGGATTGGTGGACGCGGAACGAATCGCCTGACCGAGCGGAACACCCATTTTAACAGCCGAGCGCACGCAGTCCATCAGGTTGGTCGCGGAACCCGCAATCGTGCCGTCGTGCAGGGTGGCAAGGTTGCCGCGCACGGTAACCGCCTGTCCGCCGAGCGAATACTCGCCGTCGTCGAGTCCGGTCGCCATCATGCTGTCCGAGATCAGGATAACACGGTTCTCAAACAGCCGGAAGGTCGCGCGAACGACCGACGGATGCACATGCACGCCGTCCGCTATGAGTTCAACCGCCACGTTATCGTTGTCAAAGGCCGCACCGATGACGCCCGGTGCCCGATGAGAAAACGGCGGCATGGCGTTGTACAGGTGGGTCACCTGCCGGGCTCCGTGCTTGAAGGCTTCGCAGGCGGTGTCGTAATCCGCTGTCGTGTGCGCAATCGAGATACGCACCTCGCCTGCCAGCTCGTCGATCGTCTCCATCGAACCGGGCAGCTCGGGTGCCAGATCGCACAGCTTGAACAGACCGCCGGCTTTTTCCTGCACCCGGCGGAACATGGCCGCGTCCGGCGCATGCAGATAAGCGCCGTTCTGCGCACCCTTTTTCGCCTCGGAAATGAACGGGCCTTCCATGTTGATGCCCACAAGCGCCGCGTCATTACTCTCCGCCTGATAGGTTGCGGCGGCTTCGGCAATCTGTGTCAGCTTGTCCTCCGGATAGGTCATAGTCGCCGGACAGATGGCGGCCACGCCGATCTGCGCCTGATACTTTGCCAGTGTGGAGATAGCCTCATGCGTGCCGTCGCAGAAATCGCGGCCCATGCAGCCGTGAAAATGCAGATCGACCAGTCCGGGCACGGCGTACAGACCGCCCATATCCACCGCATCCGCGCTCACCTCTGCGGATGCAATCCGGTCGCCCGAGATAGACAGTCCGCCGGTTTTGAACGTGCCGTCCGGCTGATATACCCTCAAATTGCTAAATTCCATAACTTTTCTTCCTTTTTAGAGCAAATCGCCGCACTTAGACAGTGCCGCCTCGTCCGCTACGATGGAAACATCTGTGTGCAGCTGCAGGATGGATGCCGGAACCTGAGGCGTTACCGGACCGAAGAACGCTTCGCGGACGGTTTCCGCCTTGTTTTCACCGGAAACCACCAGCACGATGCGCCGTGCCAGCATGATGGTCTGCACGCCCATGGTGTACGCCTGCCGCGGCACGTCATCCGCCGACGCGAAAAAGCGTTTGTTGGCCTCGATGGTGGACTCGGTCAGATTTACACAGTGCGTACCCTTGGAGAAATACTCGTCCGGCTCGTTGAAGCCGATGTGTCCGTTCAGGCCCATGCCGAGCAGCTGCAGGTCAATGCCGCCCGCCGCCTTAATGGCTGCATCGTAGCGCTTGCACTCCCGCTCGGCGTCAAGCTGCGCGCCGTCCGGCAGATTGATGCGCTCTGCCGGCACATTCACCGCGTCGAAGAAGTTTTTGTGCATGAAATAGTGATAGCTCTGGTCGTGATCGGGTGTCAGGCCGCGATATTCGTCCAGATTGAAGGTTGTGCAGCCGCCGAAGTCCACATCGCCCTTGTTATACCATTTAATCAGCTGCTCGTAAATGCCGATCGGTGACGAACCGGTCGCCAGACCGAGTACGGAATCCGGTTTGAGAATAACCTGTGCCGAAATGATGTTGGCTGCCTTGCGGCTCATGTCGTTATAATCCTTAGCGCGAATGATTTTCATGGAATACCTCTTTCTTCTGTCTCCGGAAATAGAAAGGGCAGGCAATGTGCCCGCCCTTTCCATTGCGCGGAGCGCAATCGTGATATGCAAACAAGATAGGTTAGTTAGATTGGTTGCGATTTCTTAACCATTTGGTGTTCCCACGCGGCTGTATTTCCAAACCGTGTGCGAGCACTTCAGGCTGCGTTGAATTGCTTTCAGTGTTACTTCAGCATCTTTGCCATTTCGTCGGCTACGAACTGGACCTTGGTGCCAATGATAACCTGAACTGCGGTCTGCGACGGACGCATTACGCCAGCCACGCCTGCAGCCTTGATCTTTTTCTCGTCGACGAGCGTGCCGTCCTTGACTTCCAGACGCAGACGGGTAATGCAGTTATCCAGAGATTCTACATTTTCCTTGCCGCCCAGACCTTCGAGGACTGCAGCTGCAATTGCGGTGAAGTCGTTATTTGCCAGCTTGGCATTCTTGTCAACCTCTGCGAAGTCGGCTTCTTCATCCTCACGGCCCGGGGTCTTGAGGTTGAACTTGGTGATCGCAAAGTAGAATACCAGATAGAATACAACGAATGCTGCGATACCCAGCGGGATGATCATCAGCGTGTTGTTCGCTGCCGGCAGGAAGGACGAGAATACGAGGTCGGTCGCGCCTGCGGAGAAGCAGAAGCCTGCGCGGAAGCCGACATAGTAGGTGATGATGGTAAAAATGCCGTACAGAGCTGCATAAACAACATACAGCGGGAAGCACAGGAACATGAAGCCGAACTCAAACGGCTCGGTAACGCCGCAGATGAATGCACAGATGGCAGCGGACAGGACCAGACCGATGGCAGCCTTTTTGTTCTTGGCCGTCTTGATCATCGCGAGAGCCGCGCCGAATACACCGAACATCATGCAGGGGAAGAAGCCGGACATATACATACCGAGGCTCCAGCCTACGTTTGCGGAGGTGTCGCCGGCCCAGTAGTGGGACAGGTCGCCGAGGCCGATGGTATCGAACCAGAATACGTTGTTGAGTGCGTGGTGCAGACCGGTCGGAATCAGCAGACGGTTAAGGAATGCATAGATGCCGGCGCCGATACCTTCCATGCCGATGATGCCTTCGCCAACAGCTACCAGAGCGCTGAAGATGATCGGCCATACGAACAGCAGAACAACGGATACGAGAATGGAGACCAGACCGGTTACGATGGCAACACAGCGCTTGCCGCTGAAGAATGCCAGCCAGTCCGGAAGTTTCGCATTTTTGAAGCGGTTGTAGCAGCTTGCGCCGATGATACCGGCGATGATAGCGATAAATACGTTCTGGATCTTGTCAAATGCCAGCGTTTTTACCGGATCATCCGCGATTGCGGGCATCAGCGTGGTAACAACGCCGGTGCTCAGCAGGTTGGTCATCATCAGCCAGGATACCAGACCGGCCAGTGCCGAGGTACCCTCGCGGTCGTCGGATAGTCCGACTGCAACACCGATGACAAACAGCCATGCCATATTGTCAATCAGCGCGCCGCCTGCCTTTATCAACAGGAAGCCAATGTTATACAGTGCACCGCTCGTTGCCGCACCCGGCACGCCCATAACGCCCGGAGCGATCGCGTAGCCAAGACCCATCAGGATACCGCAGATCGGCAGCGCAGCTACCGGCAGCATCAAAGCCTTGCCCAGCTTTTGCAGTTTTTTCATCATAAGAGTTTCCCCTCCTTATTTTGTGGACCGCCGAAGCGGCCGATTGTGTTGACGGATGGGAGAGCCGAACTCCGTTTCCGTCCCCCTATTTCATCGCCGTTCACACCCGGCGAAATGAAATCCTTACAAATTACTCTCGAGGAACGCCTGCATTGCAGCTGCAGCGGTCTCCTCGTCCTCACCCTCGATGGTGAGCTTTACGGTATCGCCGCACTTGACGCCCAGACTCATCACGCCCATGATGCGCTTGGCATCGACTTCCTTTTTCGGGCTGGCGATCATGATTTTCGAGGCAAACTTGCCTGCCTCCTTGACCAGCAGTCCCGCCGGTCGAGCGTGGATGCCCAGTGCATCCTTGATGGTATATTCAACGATTTTCATGAAAAATACTCCCTTTCCGTTACTTTTTCTTCAGTGTCAGCAATGCATCGCCTGCGGCGACCGCGCCGCTCGCGGCGGGCTCCACAGTGAACGCATCCGGGTTGCACACGAGGATGGGCGTTACGATCTGATAGCCCTCAGCCTTGATGGCCGCCGGATCGAACTCGATAAGGACATCGCCTTTTTTGACCTGCTGGCCTGCCTTGCAGCACGCCTTGTAGTGCTTTCCCTCAAGCTGCACCGTGTCGATGCCGACATGGATGAGCAGCTCCGCGCCGTCCGCCGTCGTCATGGAAACGGCGTGGCCGGTTTCAAACATCACATCGATCGAGCCGTCCGCCGGAGCCGTGATGCGGCCTTCGCTCGGCTCGATGGCGATGCCGGGCCCGAGGATGCCCTGCGCGAACGTCGGGTCGGGTACACTTTCGAGCGCCACGACCGTGCCCGCAGTGGGCGCTGCGATGGTGATGCCGGTATCACCGCCGAACAGATTTTTCAGTTTACCAAACATTTTGCTCACAACCTTTTTGATTAAGCAATACCGCATGATCGAACAAGCGTAATTTGCGCGGTGTTGCCTTAAGTATGCCATTTTCGTCACAAAACATACAGAAAATAAAAAGAACCAAATCTCAACACAGATATAACTTGCTCTTTGATAGCAAATCCTGCGAGAAATCTGGTTTTGCCCGCCGAAGCGGTAACAATCCATTTCAAACGGATACTGTTTACTTGTTACTTGCAGTATAACAAACTTTTCTCACCTTGGCAAGAGCAACCTGTCGAATTAGTTGCCAAATTTTCGCGTTGTTTTTCTGCACTTTGCACAAAAAGCAAGTCCGCACTGCTTGTGCAGTACGGACTCCGTGATTACTTTTTATCATCAATGTGCTCCATCACCCGGGCGATGTGAATGGTGAGATACAGCAGCTCATTCTGTCCGGAGTGGAAATTTTTCTCCCTCTGGACGTACACGCGAATCTTGTCCGCACAGGCATATGCCTTCGGGTACTTGAACCGCACCACATCGAGCAGATCGCTGTCCTCATCGCCGTAGCCTTCTCCGCTGACGATACGCCGTGCGTAGAACTTGAGGTGCGTGACAAACCGGTAGTAATTGAGCGATTCGTCATCCGGACGGAAACCGTATTCATCGTAAACAATGCCGAAAACCGCTTTCATCAGGTAAGTCATGTCGTAAATATCGCGGATTTCACCACCGAGCTGTGCATTGACAAAGTGCAGCGCGATAAACGCTGCCTCATCATCCGTGAACTCCACACCGGTCTCCTCCTTGACGATCTCATTCGCCTTGAGACCCACGCGGAATTCGTCCTTGTACAACTGCCGGATGTCCCACAGCAGCGGATTGGGCAGTACAATGCCCTCCTTATAGCGGTTGACGGCCGCCGAGATATGATCGGGCAGCGTAACGTAAATGCTGTCCGACAGCTCCTTGCCGAGCGCGATCTTCGCATGGTTGATAATGCGTTCGCTCATCAGGAAATGCGGCAGCGGAATGCTTGTTATCAGCTGCTGGAACCGGTCGGAAAGCTGATCCGAGTGCAGCGTGAACCGCTTTTCCACCTTGTCCGGCGGTGCTTCGTCACCTGCGCGGCGGCCGAAGCCCAGACCGCGCCCCATAAGCACAGTCTCCGCACCGTTTTCATCCAGCGCGACCACAACATTGTTGTTGAGTACCTTTTCTATTTTCACGTCCGCGCCTCCTGACCCGCACCGCAGCACGCATCAAACGCTTCACGCGCCGCACGGACTGCATTTTCGTCGCACCGCCACAAACTGAATTCGCTCAGTCCGGGCAGCCCCATCGGCACATTTTCGCGCCGAAACTGCATTCTGCTGTTCTCCACCCGCTTTGCGGAAAGATGAAAGGCATTCGCGCCTGTTTTCGGCTGCAAATCGCGGATAACATCGGCGTTTACGCCCGCGCCGACCAGAATCTGCACGCGCTCCCCTGCTTTTTCGACCAGCTCGCGCAGCAGCGGTGCACCCTCGGTGCAGCGCGCCTGCTGACCCGAGGTGAGGATGGTATCCACGCCCAGCCGCACGGCGGTTTCCAGTGCCGCGAACGGGTCGCGGCAGACATCGAACGCACGGTGCAGCGTCACACCGCAGCCGCCTGCAAGCGAAATCAGTTTGGCCATACGTTTCTCATCAAGATCGCCCTCGGGCGTGAGCACGCCGATGACAATGCCGTCCGCGCCGAGCGCGGCAAAGCGCTTCACCTGACGGCAGAGCAGCTCAAATTCGCTTTCCGTATACAAAAAATCGCCGCAGCGCGGACGAAGCAGCACACGAACCGGTACGGAAACCCGTTCCCGCACCATGCGGAACAGATCCTCATCCGGCGAAGTACCGCCGATCATTAAATTGGCGCATAACTCCAGCCGCATAGCACCGCCGCGCTCCGCGCTTACCGCAGACTCGACCGAGTGGGTGCAAACCTCCAGAACCGGTTTCATTTCCTGCTCCTCCTTCGAGACAGAATAACGCTTGGCAAATTATGTGATTCAATCCACACTGTTATCGGTTAATTATATCACCAAAAACCATATAGGTCAACGCATGTTTTTGCAGCATTCTGCACAATAAAATTCAGACGTTTTCATATAAAATAAACCACTTCCCTGCTTCTTATGCAGAGAGGTGAGCTACCGCATTTTCCGCATAATGGCGGCTGATCTCGACCATGCCGCGAATACCGTCGATCGGTGTACGGATATCATGGCATTGACGGATATTTGCCGTCCATATTCCCAAAAAATTCTCCGCATTTTTGGCTGTTTCTTTTCTTCGGCTGAGTTGTCTTGTCAGTTTGTATAAAAATACAAAGAAGTTTTGCACAAATCGGATAGTTTGCAGGAATTCGAGCATACTTATGCAAATAGACCGCATATTTTGTTGTTTTTTTAACAATTTTGTGCTATACTGAATATACAGCCCATAAAATGGGTAATGCGCGCCGGAGCAGTTCCGCTGCACCGAGCCAACAGGAGAGGTGTTTTATGAACAGTATTACGACCCGCGTTTGGATCGCGGGAGCAAGCGGCAGACTGGGTTCCGCACTTAGTCATCGTTTCGGCGGCAACACAGCATATAAGCTGGTAACCAGCGACCGTGATGTAGCGGTCGAGGATGTATCCGTTGTCGGTCGTTTTGCCGATATTAACCATCCGGATGTCATCATCAACTGTGCCGGTCTGACCGACGTGCAGGCCTGCGAGGAAAACCCCGAAGAAGCGTATAAGATCAACGCCATCGGCGCCCGCAATCTGGCGACCGCTGCAAGACGCATCGACGCAAAATTCATTCAGATCTCGACCGATGACGTATTCGGCGGCGACGAGGACAAGGCTTTCTGTGAGTTCGACGATCCCCATCCGACCACGATGTACGGCAAGAGCAAGTACGCCGGTGAAAAGCTCGTGCGTGAGCTGACCGACAAGCATGTTATCGTGCGTTCGTCGTGGCTGTACGGCGTCGGCTCGTACGACTTTGTTGACCGTGTGCTCGATACGGCGGCAAAGGAAGGCGCTGTCCATCTGCCGGAGGATGAGATTTCCTCCCCGACCTCGGCGGAAGCGCTCGCCGGCTTTATCGACTGCCTGATGCACAGCCGCGAGTACGGCCTGTTTCACGCATCGTGCGACGGCTCGTGCTCCCGCGCAGAGTACGCCCGCGAAATTCTGCGTCTCGCCGGCAAGGAAAACGTGCCGGTCACCTCGGCCTCCGAGAACACTGCGCTGCGTCCGCGCTTTACGCTGCTGGACAATATGATGCTGCGCATCACTGGTTTGTATCAAATGCCGGACTGGCATGACGCACTGAGCGAATACATGTCCCACCGGCAGACGGGAGTAAATAAATGAATGAAGTAAAAGAGAAAAAGAAAATCGGTCTGACTACAAAGATCTTCATCGCGCTGATCGCCGGTGCAATCGTCGGCATTGCGCTCAACATGTTCGCAGCTGATGTGGATTTTGTGCAGAACGTGCTGGTAAACGGCATTTTTTATGTTGTCGGTCAGGGCTTTATCCGCCTGATGCAGATGCTGGTCGTACCGCTGGTATTCTGCTCGCTGATCTGCGGCGCCACCGCCATCGGCGACAGTAAAACGCTCGGCAAGGTCGGCGTAAAGATCATCGGCTTCTACATTTTCACCACGATGATGGCGGTTGCCGTTGCGCTCGGCATCGGTCTGCTGATCAAGCCGGGCATGGGTCTGGATATGTCGCAGATCCAGACCGCCGAAGTCGCCGCTTCTTCGGATTCGGTCAGCTTTGCGGAAACCCTGCTGAACATCATCCCGAAAAACCCGATCGGTGCGCTCGCCAACGGCGAAATGCTGCAGGTTATCGTGTTTGCACTGATCGTCGGCGTTATCCTCGCCAAGCTGCAGGATAAGACCCAGCTGGTAACGAACTTCTTCCAGCAGGGCAACGATATTATGATGGAAATGACCATGATGGTCATGGGTCTTGCGCCGATCGGCGTATTCTGCCTGATCTCTAAGACCTTTGCCGGTCTTGGTTTCTCCGCTATGGTGCCGATGTTCAAGTACATGGGCGCGGTGCTGCTGGCACTGTTCATCCAGTGCTGCGGCGTATACCAGATTCTGCTGGCGCTGCTTACAAGACTCAATCCGCTGCGTTTCCTCAAGAAATTCGCTCCGGTTATGGGCTTTGCGTTCTCGACCGCAACCTCTAACGCCACTATCCCAATGAATATCGACACGCTGGAGGAAAAAATCGGCGTTAACCGCCGTATTTCGTCCTTCACCATCCCGCTCGGCGCGACCATCAATATGGATGGTACGTCCATCATGCAGGGTGTTGCCGTTGTATTCGTTGCACAGGCGTTCGGCATCCAGCTGAGCCCTGCGGATTATCTGACCGTTATTGCAACCGCAACGCTCGCCTCCATCGGTACCGCAGGCGTGCCGTCGGTTGGTCTGGTTACGCTGGCAATGGTATTCGATTCGGTCGGTCTGCCGGTTGCCGGCATCGGCCTGATCATGGGTATCGACCGTATCCTCGATATGGCGCGTACTGCCGTTAATATCACCGGCGACGCTGTCTGCACCACGATCGTGGCGCATCAGGACGGCGCACTGGATAAGTCTGTATTTAACAAAAATTAAATCAAACTGACAGGAAAACCCCCGTATTTCGTAAGAAATACGGGGGTTTTCTGGTGCCGCCAGCCGGAATCGAACCGGCACGGGTTTAACTCCGGGGGATTTTAAGTCCCCTGCGTCTACCAGTTCCGCCATGGCGGCGTGTAAATATTATACCAGAACGGGCACGGTCTGTCAAACATGTGCGCCGCCGGTTTGAGGATTTTTCAATCCCGCCTCTGCTGCTTTCCTGTTGCGTCCTTCCGGAAAAAGCTATACAATAAATATAACAATTCTCCTGCGCAGAAATGAGCATACGGTACGCGTTCCATGCCGTTCCGGCTATGCATTTGGCGTACCGGTTCGATGTCCGAAAAAATTTTGAAACAGGCGGAACAAACCATACGGAACAAACGTCTAAGCTGATATATGGCAATGACCCCACCGCAGCAGCGGCCGTACTGTCGATGGCATTCGTTATTGTCATATACAGGATAGAGCGTATAAGCATTAACAGTGAAAAGGGGGAAAAATATGAAACGGTTTCAGAAGGCGTTACTCGGTGTTGTGATGAGCGGTGCATTGCTGTTCTCGGCACAGGCGGCGGAACTGCCCAGTGCGGCACAGGATACGCTGCAATCGGCTATGACTAAGGTACAGCAGGAGATCAAGGATTACGGTCAGGTGAAAACGCTCGGCTTTACCGGCGAAAACTGCGAGATTATCCTCTCGAACCTCAACGCGAAACAGTATTTGGTTAACCTAACAGCTGACAGCATACACAAGTATGGTATTCTGGACAAAGCAACCGGCAAGCTGGTTGTTCCTGTGGAGTACGATTATTACATTGCGCTTGACGGCACGGAAACACTGGTTAGCCAGTACGACGCTGATCATCACCCCAACTACTGGTTCGCCGATGAAACCGGCAAACTGACGCCGATGAAGCTGCCGTCCGGTTATGAGCTTGCGACGTATGAGCCAAACAGCAATGTGTTCGTGCTCTTCAAAAACGTGAAAAAGCCGGTATATGACCCGTATTCCGGCGATGGTCCAACCACACAGGTTGAGGATGTCACCTTCTGTGCTCTGGCCGACAAAGACATGAACATCATCCTCGATGACATCGACATGGTACCGGATTGGTACGCCGATTTCTTCATCGTAAAGACCGGCAGCACTGAGTGGGAACGTATTGACAAGTCAAATACGAGCGGCAACGGCACCTACGGTCTGTTTGACCCGAAAACCGAAAAATTTGTCGGCAAGCACGATTTTAACCAGATTTTCTGGTACGATCAGCACTTTATCGGCACACGCAGCAGCGGCACAAAATCTTATCTGCTGGATGGCAAGGGCGGCGAAACCCTGCTGCCCGCAAACGTCAAGGAGTACAGCAGCTGGGCCAAAACCGAAGTAGCTGCCGCAGGAGAGCACGGTCTCACTGAGTCGTTCTCCTATCCCAGGCTGGACATTACCCGCGAAAACTTCACCATGCTGGCGATGAACCTGTACAACAAGATTTATCCCAACAAGGAGATTCCGGCTCTGGAAACCAAGTTCACCGACTGCAGGGACGACCCGAACGTGAACAATGCCGCCGCACTCGGCATTGTCACCGGCTACGAGGACGGCACCTTCCGTCCGTACAAGACCATCTCCCGTCAGGAGGCTGCCGCCATGCTTGACCGGCTGTATCAGGTACTCGGCGGCAAGACGGACGTGGTTTCCGAAAAGGCCTTCGCCGACGATGCCAAAATCGGCGACTGGGCGCGCGACAGCGTTTACGCCATGCGCCAGACCGGCATCATGCAGGGCAAGGAGAACAATCAGTTCTGCCCGACGGACGGCTACACCGCAGAGCAGTCCATTGTGACCATCGAGCGCATGTATCAAATCATCAAATAACCAGCCATATCAAAAAGGACTTCGTTTTGACGAAGTCCTTTTGCTTACTCATAGCGTCCCATGAAAATCCCGGTTACGATGCCGTTTTCGATGGTGACACGCAGCAGGTCCACCATCGTTTCGTCCCGTGCGTCCGGCGAGCCGTACAGATCGAGGAACCGTGCTTCGCTGTCTCCGACACGCAGTCCGCGCACAGTTTTGTGCCGCCAAAACAGCCACCGGCGGGTCAGCGGAATTTCATCCGGTGCCTCGGTGATGATAACGCGGTTGCGGCTTTTGTCCCACCGTATCTGCGGAATATGACTGTCCCACAGGTACGAAAACGGCGTGTACAGTACACCATTCCGTTCCACGCCGGAGACAGCGGTCTCAGCACCGTGCAGTGTGTAGGTTTTGCCGTCTGTCGTACCGCCAAGGCGCTCAACGATCTCTTTCAGCGGCACATACGGCTCGTTTTTGTACAGAACAACCGGATTCTCCAGCGTGATCGGCTCTCCGTTCTGCAGGGCTTCCCTGCTGCCGATTTCCATGCTGAGCGACGTGTTCGTCCGCTCCAGATAGCCGATTCGCCAGACCACCAGTCCAATCGCAAGCACAAGCGCCAGCAGCGGCAGCCAGTATTTTTTCACAATACGCATGATTTTCCTCCCTGATTACGCCTTCTGCGTCATGCGCAGCATAGTGATGATCGACTGCTCGCAAGTATAGCCATTCTTCGGATCGAATCGATTCGCTCCTACGCCCTGCATGATACCGGTTTGCCTCATCGCATAGACAGAATCCTTTGCCCATGCGCCAATACTTCCGTTGTCAGCATAGAGCGTAGGACTGACTTCGATATTTCCATACAGCACCGTATAAAGGCGCTGCAGGATAACCGCCGCTTCCTGTCGGGAAAGCTCGCGCGTGGGCTGGAAAGTGCCGTCCTCATAGCCGGTGACAATACCGAGTGCTGCAATCTGACGCACTATGTCTTCATCGCAGTCGGAGAACGGCTGTGCCGGTTCAGGCAGATTGATGTTTGGGTTTACCGTCTGAATGGTTTGCCAAGCCAGTTCGCAGAATTCATCGCGGTGGATGTTCAGACGGTACGGCATATAGCTGTTCAGCTGGATCCCGCGCTTTTGGGCCTGCTCGACCATGGCCGCCGCCCATGCGCTGGGCGCATAGCGGTTGTTCGACAACGTTTTTTCCGTGCCGGTGCTGTCCAACAGATACTCGGTCGTACCGTGACAGCCGAACCAGCGGTCATTTTCGTGTGATACCTCATCGTAGCGGCTGCTGCTCACCGTTTTGCCGCTGTGATCGATGAACATATATTTACTGTTGAAATACAGCCGCGGCCACGGTCCGCCGTCCGGCAGATACCAGTCAGTCGCGCCCACGCGAACGGCGACAAGGTCGTTATAAAATAATTCGCTATCACAAGAGTAATCATACTGACCAACGTTGTAATACTCATCGATATTATCAAGCAGGACGGTAAAATCCGGTCCCAGCAGCGTGTACTGACGGAACGTGTACGGCATTGTGCCGCTATCGGTCCGCACAGTTCTGGTGACGGGGTACTGGCAAAGGACATATCCTTGATCATCGACTGCCAGTACATGACCGGTGTGAGGAATGGATATATCGGTCAAGCTGCCGTTCAGGTCACACAGCTGATACCTGCCGCCGGTCTCCAGCAGCAGCTGATCATTCGCAGCTTTCCACATGCTGCCGTTGAACAGCGGTGTGATGATCTTTCCGGCGGACAGATCGACCGCACAGATCCATCGGCTTCTATCGTCACTCGGGGTAAATATCAGCTCCCAGATGTCCTTTTCCTCGATCAGTCGACACGGAAAAACCTCGCAGCTGTCAATTTGCCAAGTTTTCCATGTCGGATATCCCGGATAACTGGTATCCTCTTCTGGTGGGCTTTGTTGAAAATGCGTGATCGCCTGCCGCGTAAGCTGCGTTTGCGATGCGGTATCTGCGGCTCCGGCGCCAATCAGCATACAGCCGCACAGCACGAGTACAGACAGCAAAACCATTCGTTTTTTCATGTTCCCTATCCCCTTGCCAGATGAATTTTATACCATATATAATATATAACCTAACCATTCTGCACTGTCAACTGTGACATGAAAATAAATTTTTTGAGAGAACTTTTTCACACTTTTCCTCGTCTAACGGTTATAGTAAGCGAAGGACTTCACAGGCAGGAGGTATTTTGTATGAAACGATAGCGTTATTTATGTGCAGCCGCACTAATCGCGGGCAGCATGGCGGCGGGAGCCGGTGCGGTATCGATACCGAGCACTGCTTTAACACAGTTGCAGCAGCAGTGGCAGGCAGATACTTCCGCAGATTATCTTTCCGCGGACAGCGGCCAATCCCGCATAGCAGCGTATGCGCTCGTGCCGAAAAAAATCTGTACAAAATTTCTGCCGACAGCTTGTACGGTATTGCCGATTTGAAAACCGGAAAAATGATCGTTCCCGCAGAATATACCACGATCGATGTGCTGTCAGACGCCAGATTTCTGCTGACTCGTTATAAAAACCAGGCTTCTTCGTTCTATTATGCCGATGCGAGCGGAACGGTCACACCGATTCAGACGCCGGTCAAAGGCACCTATTTCGGCATGGCAGGCGATGACCGTTTCTTCATCGGTGTCTATGCGAAACGTCCGCTGACGGCTGCAGTACAGCAGCCTGCTGAGCAGTATGATATTCCGACACTTGTGCTGCTCGACGAAAACATGAAGGTTATCCGCGATGATATCTACGGCGCTTGCGGTGCTGTATCCACGCCGCATTTTACGAATGGCCTGATGCCAATACTTTGTGGATTGGTTCCCGAAAAGGAGCAATCTGCAACGGAACGTACAGTTTGATTGACAAAACCGACCAGTTTGTCGGCAGGCGCGACTTCGACGAGCTCAGCTGGACGGACAGCCGCTACATCGGCAAGCGCGGCACCGCGCTGTACCAGCTGGACGGCAAAGGCGGTGAAATCCAGCTTCCGGCTAACGCTTCGCAGGAAAGCCGCTGTGCGCCGTTCTGACGCCCTTGCACCCTATCCCCATCTGCCTGTAAAAGTGCGCAAAAAAGCCGCCCGGAAAACCGGGCGGCTTGCATTTTGGAGAAATTACTTGAGCTGTACGCGCTCACGAATCGAATCGGTTACGGAAAGCTGTACGCTCTGTGCGGAGTAGCCGGTGCACGCCACCTGCGCCACATAGCTGCCGCGCTTGAGGCTGAACGACGCCGTGCCGTCCGTGCCGGTGGTGATGCTCTTGCCGCCGACCGTGACAACCGCACCGGACAGCGGTGCGCCGTACGCGTTGGTGACAACCAGCTGTACATTCTCGAGAATCTCGCCGGTCAGCTTGACCGTGCGGCCTGCAGAGATTTTGACCGTCTGCGTAACCGCCGCGGTAAAGCGCGAATGCGTTGCCGTTACAACGTACGAGCCGCGCTTGACATAAACGGTTGCCGTGCCGTCCGAGCCGGTGGTCAGCGTCTGCGCTGCCGTGCCGCTCTCCGCGTCCGAAGGCGTGAAGGTGACGGACGCGCCCGAAATCGGCAGACCGAGATCATCGACCACGGAAGCCGTCAGCGCGTAAGTGGTAACGTAGTTGACACGCAGCGTCGGGCTTTGACCCTTGCTCATCACAAAAACGAAATCCGCGTAGGATGCGCCGCTCTTGCCGAATTCCGCAACCGCAGACTTGTTGATCGTAACCTTGCTGCCCTTGATCTTGTACTGCCAGTTCTCCTCGAGCGTCTTGCCGTTCGAGCGGATATTCTTGAGCGCTGCGCCGTCTACCATGTTAAGCGTTACCACCAGATCGGCGTAGCCGCCGGACGAGGTGTTCGCGTCAAAATCGACCGTGCCCGGAACCACTTCGTTCACCGGCGCGGTATCTACCACGCTCAGCGAGCAGGTAAAGGACGAACCCTGATTGGGTACGAATGTAACCGTATAAGTGCCCTTGCTCTTCTTGGCAAGCGTCTCCTTGAGCAGACGAATCGTGCCGTTCGTTGCATTATAGGTGTAATCCGTGCCGCGCTCGAGCACCGTACTGCCGATTTTGATGGAATCCAGACGCGTGCCCGCCGGAAGAACGACGTTTACCGTCTGATCGGCATGGTTTGCGGACTGCTCGTACTTATCAAAGGTAATCTGGCTCGGGCTGACTGCGCTCTGCGCCGAGTTGCTGACCGCCAGACCGATGGCTGCCTTGGAGCCGTCCTCAAAGGTCAGTTCTGCGGTGTAGGTGCCCGCCTTGAGCGTGGACAGATAGGTTTTGTACACGCGAATGCCGTTCTTGTCGCTCAGCAGGTTGTAATCCGTGCCCTGCTTGAGATTGGTGCCGTTGACCGAAACACGGGTCAGATCGTTCTTGTCCGCATTGAAGGTGAATTCGTAGGAGAACGCGATTGCGTCCTTGTTATTCACGTCAATGGACAGCGTGGACGGAGAAACCGAAACGCTAGTGGACGCCGCAACGTCCTTGCCGGCAATCTTCGCGGTGACGCCGCTCGCCAGCTCAACGCTGGTCGGCTGCATGGTCAGCTCACAGCCGTTGGAGTTGAGCACCGCCTTCTGGACCGAGCCGCCGCCGGTGACAGTGGTTCTTCCGTTCGCGGTAAGCGTGCTGATGGATGTACTGCCGGTCGTCAGGATGGTGCCGGTCTGCTCATTGGCAACGTCCCAGACAGCTGCATCCAGCGTCAGGCTGACGCTGCTGCCGTTCATTTTAAGATCGGAGAAGCCGCCTGCAGTCGCTGCCAGATTGCTCTCGGTCAGCGTTGCAGAGGTTTTTACCTCGGTGGTGCCGATGTTGGTATTGCCGGTCGCAATAACCTGCGGGGTCAGTCCGGTCGGGTTGGAGACGACCATCTCGAGTGCGGAAACACCGTCCAGCGTTACATTGCCGCCGCTGACGATGATATCGCCCGCAACGGTGACATCCTCAAGCGTTACATTGCCCGCCAGAACGCCCTCGGTGATGTACAGATTGCCCTTGATATCCGCATCGGCCAGCGTGCACGGTACGGAAATCGTAACGTTTTTGGTATCGCTCTTGAGCGTAGCCTGCGAATACACGTTGCCGTTCTTATTCAGCGAGGTGCCCATATAGCCGTACAGCATTTTGGCGATTTCGCCTCGGCTGAGCGTGCCCTGCGGCTTAAAGGTACCGTTCGTGTAGCCGTTGATATAACCCTGCTTGACCGCTTCCGCAACGTAGGATTTGCTGTAATCGCTCAGCTTGGCCCGATCAGAGAACATATCCAGCGCAGACAGGTCAGCCGTCGGCGTGTACTTGTGCAGTCGACCGAGGATGGTTGCCGCCTGCTCACGGGTCAGCGTGCCCTCCGGCGCCATACGGTTGTTGCCAACACCGTTGATATAACCCTGCTTGACCGCAATCTGCACGGTTTCGTAGAAAACATCGCTCGAATTGACATCCGAGAAGCTGATATCCGCCTTTTCGGTAAAGCCGAACGCGCGGTTGATATAGCGCATGAACTCCCAGCGCGTTACCTTGTCATCCGGACCGTAGTTGCCCGTGCTGGCAGACGGATTGATAATGCCGTTTTCATGCAGCTCGGTAATGTAGGACTTTGCCCAGTGGCCATCAATATCCGAAGCCGCAAAGGCAGCCGGCACGGTACTGACCAGCAGCGCCGCTGTCAGTACGGCGGAAAGGACTTTTTTCAAAGCTATCACCTCTTATTATAATTTACCTTTATTCTACCATTCTTTTGTTTATTTGTGTACTGTTATTTTTATCTCGAGACAGGGCTTTTGTCTAAATAGATGGCCTGCTGCCGGTTTTGCTTCCGCATTTTCGCAGAATTTTCCGGTATTCTCACAGAACGTACAATTTCTGCTCTGCCGTTTTGTATATCATTACTCCGCTTCATGGAATCTTTTCACAAATTCGCGCAAAACCCCTTGCATTGACAGCCGGATATTGTATAATTTAGATAGTGGCAATCCGTCGGTTGAAAGCGGCGATGCGCCAACTAACACGATGAGGTGATACCAATGGATTATATGTCGGAATACAAGCGTTGGCTGGACTGCTCTGCCCTCTCTGCGGACGAGCATGCCGAGCTGGCTGCTGTTGCAGATAATCAGGAAGAGATCGAAAGCCGTTTCTTTGCGCCGCTGTCGTTCGGCACGGCCGGTCTGCGCGGTGTACTGGGCGTCGGCCTCAACCGCATGAACCGCTTTACCGTCGGTCAGGCTGCACAGGGTCTGGCAAACCTGATCGTATCGAACGGTCAGGCCGCAATGGACCGCGGCGTTGCCATCGCATATGACTCCCGCCATTTCTCGGCCGAATTCGCCAAGCAGTCTGCATGCATCATGGCCGCAAACGGTATCCAGTCGCTGCTGTTCGATGAGCTGCGTCCGACCCCGGAGCTGTCCTTCGCTGTCCGTCACTACGGCTGCATCGCAGGCATCAACATCACGGCTTCCCACAACCCGAAGGAGTACAACGGCTACAAGGTTTACTGGGAGGACGGCGCACAGCTTCCTCCGGCCGAGGCAGACGTGGTTGCCAGCGAAATGGCAAAGACCGATATCTTCACCGGTGTAAAAACTGCAGACTACGATGAGTCCGTCAAAAACGGTCTGATCCGTATTCTGTCTAAGGAGACCGACGAGGCTTACCTCGGCGAAGTCATTAAGGTTGCGGTAAATCCGGACTGCGTAAAGCAGGTTGCCGATGAGTTCAAGCTGGTGTACACGCCGTTTCACGGTGCCGGCTACCGTCTGGTGCCCGAGATCCTGCGCCGTCTGGGCTACAAGCACATTATCTGTGAGCCGGAGCAGATGAAGATCGACGGCGACTTCCCGACCGTTAAGAACCCGAATCCGGAGTACAAGGAAGGCTTTACGCTCGCCATCGAGCTGGCAAAGCAGAATGATGTTGATCTGATCATCGGCACCGACCCGGACTCCGACCGTACCGGCATCGTCCTCAAGGACAAGTCCGGCGAGTATGTCACCCTGTCCGGCAATCAGGTCGGCGTTCTGCTCACCGATTACATCATCACCGCAAAGAAGCTGACGAACACCATGCCTGCACATCCGGCGGTGCTCAAATCCATCGTTACCACCGAAATGGCACGCGCGGCGGCTGAAAAGAACGGCGTTGAGTGCTTCGACACCTTCACCGGCTTCAAGTTCCTTGCCGAGAAGATCAAGCAGTTCGAGCAGGACGGCTCGCACGAGTACATTTTCGCATTCGAGGAGTCCTACGGCTACCTGTGCGGTGATTATGCCCGCGACAAGGATGCCGTTACCGCTTCCATGCTGATCGCCGAGATGGCGGCTTACTACCGCACCCAGGGCAAGACCCTGTACGACGCAATGGAAGAGATGTACGAAAAGTACGGCTGCTACTGCGAGCAGACCATTTCGATCGTTATGCCGGGCGTTTCCGGTCTGCAGCGCATGAAGGAGCTCATGCAGGAGCTGCGCGACAAGCCGCTGACCCAGATCGGCACCCACAAGATCGATTACACCCGCGATTACATGCCGGGCACCCGTACCTGCATGGCAGACGGCAAGTCCGAGCCGATGGAGCTTAAGGGTCAGAACGTGATGTACTACGAGCTCGAGGGCGGCACAACCTTTATCATCCGTCCGTCCGGCACCGAGCCGAAGGTCAAGGTTTACATCATGGCCAAGGGCGAGAACAAGGCCGAGGCCGCAGAAAAGGTCGAGGCTCTGACCGCTGCAGCGAAGGAAATCGTAAAGTAACTGAGGCAACACCGCAGTAAAAATCCAGCAACGCTGAATGCAGCCGAATTCCGGTTCGGCTGCATTTTTCCGGAATCACCTTGATTACCGAAATTATTATACCTTAAGGCAACACCGCACAATTAAAGCGGCGGCTCCTTGTGCAGGCTCCGATCGCACTGCCGCGGTGCTTTGCGGAAATTTTGTGTCCTGACTTTGGCTTCGGTTCCTTGCGCGAGTTCCGTCCGCGCTGCCGAAGTTTCACGGTAATACATCAAGTATTACCGCAAAACTGTGCCTCGTCAGTACGCAAAATTTACTCGCAAATCACTCTTGTTCAATTATGCGGTATTGCCTTAATTATTTTAGGGGAACAAAAATATGATCAAACGCATTATTTCCTGTATTGTAAGCACGGTCATCGTGCTCGGTGCCACCATCGCGTATGACCGCACGCCTGCATGCCGCATTGCCGTGATGGAGCAGGTGCCGACACAGCTGGCTTCCGTTCTGCCGCGTGCTGCCTCCTACGAACTGGAGCTGCGCACGGAGGAAGGCAACCGCAGCTACACGGTCAACTGCCATGACAAGGACGGCAACACCTTCCGCTCCTACACCATGCAGACCGTGGAAGGCGAGGAAGAACCGCTTAATTTCACCTACACGGACTACACCTACGACGAAAACGGCAACTGCACAGATGCCATCACCACCGACAAGACCAACAACTCCACCTCGGAGTATCGCCGCAGCTATGACGACAAAAACCGCGTTCTGCGCACGGAAAACTACGAGGACGGCGAACTTTCTGCCTCCTCTGAGACGGTTTACACCGAGGTTAACAACGGTCAGTCCTCTGCCGTCAACACGGTTTACGACGCAGACGGCAACGAGCTAATGGTCGTCCGCATGGGCATGAACACCAACGGCGACGTGCTGTCCTCCCGCACCTACGAGGGCGAGGACAATATCACCTCCTCCACCGACAACCGCTACGACAGTCAGGGACGGCTCATCCAGTCGGTCACCGTAGACGAGAGCGGCGTCGTGTTCGAGGTGCTCACCGTGTACTCGGTGGACGGCAAAACGCAGACCACCCGCTCGACCATCGAAGGCGGCACCCTCTCGACCGATACCCGTACCTTTGATGATAACGGCAATCTGGTCTCCATGCATCAGACCGACAGCGACGGCTACGCAAGCGATACCACTTATACACAGTTTAAGTGACCTGTCGCGGAACTTTAATCCGCAGTGAAAACCACCCGTTCGGGTGGTTTTTCCTTTTTTTCGGGCATACTATTATCAGCTATACACCGACCATTTCTCCCTATTTGTCGGTTTTCCGCTAAACTCCTGCAAAATTCCTGTCTGGATATTGCTTTTTCTCGGTCAAACGGCTATAATCGCTATATGCGTATCAAGACTGTGTCAACAGAGCACAGCTATAGAGAAATAGATCGGAGGTGCGCTATGCGCATCATTATTGTAGGCTGCGGCAAAGTCGGCTCGGAGCTGGCAGGACAGCTCAGCGCGGCCGGACACGACCTGACACTGATTGACCTGTCCGAACGCCGTCTGGATGAACTGTCCAACACATACGACCTTGCTACAGTAAAGGGCAGCGGCACCAGCTATCACGTTCTGCGGGAAGCCGGCGTGCAGGATACCGACCTGCTCATCGCCGTTACCACCCATGACGAAATCAATCTGCTTTCCTGCCTGATCGCTCGTAAAGCATCCGGCTGCCACGCCATCGCGCGTGTGCGCGATCCGGAATATGTATCCGACCTCGGCTTTATCCGCGATGAGCTGGGTATTTCAATGGTCATCAACCCCGAGCTGTCCACCGCGCGTGTTGTTTCGCGTCTGATCCGCTTCCCGTCGGCCATCCGCGTCAGCACGTTTGCCCGCGGACGCATCGAGTTGCTCGACCTCAAAATCCCGCACGAGTCCCGCCTGGACGGTATGGCGGTCTGCGAGGTCAATCCGCTGCTCCGCACGGACGTGCTGCTGTGTATGGTCCGCCGCGACGGCCAGACCTATATTCCCAAGGGCGACTTCATCCTGCGCGAAAACGACAACATCACGGTGATCATTCCGCCGCACGAGCAGAGCGAATTTTTCGAGAAGGTCGGTTTGCCGGTCAAGCGCATTTCCTCTGCGATGCTGGTCGGCGGCGGCAAAATCTCGTACTTTCTTGCGAAAATCCTGCTGAATTCCGGCATTGCAGTCAAGATTATCGAAAACAAACTCGAACGCTGCGAAGCACTGTCCGAAATGCTCCCGAACGCGACCATCATCTACGGCGACGGCACCGACCGCAACCTGCTCGATGAGGAGGGTCTGGCAACCTGTGAGGCCTTCGCGGCTCTCACCGGCATGGACGAGGAGAACATCCTGCTTGCGCTGCACGCCGGCCGTCATTCCCGTGCGAAGCTGTTCACCAAGGTCAACCGTGTGAACTTCGAGGAAGTCATTGCCAGCATGCCGATTGGCAAGGTGATTCGCCCCAAGCAGACCACCGCCGAGCTGATCAGCCAGTACACCCGCGCGATGCAGAACTCGATGGGCTCCAACGTGGAGACCCTGCATCAGCTGGACGGCGCAGAAGCGCTTGAGTTCCGTGTTGCGGCGCACCATCTCACCGGTGTTCCCCTGCAGTATATGCCGATTCGTCCGGATGTTCTGCTGTGCTGCATCAACCGCAGAGGCAAGCGTATCATTCCGCGCGGCCACGATGTGCTGCATGAAGGCGATACGGTTATCGTCGTTTCCACCTTCGAGGGCATGAACGACCTTCAGGATATCTTCCTGCCGACAGCCGGAGGGCGCGAAAAATGAATTTCGCAATCGTCCGCTATCTGATCGGCTGGCTGATGGGCATTGAGTCCCTGTTCCTGCTGCTGCCCGCGTTTACCGCGGTCATTTACCGTGAACCCGAGCTGCCTGCCTATATCGCCACCGCACTGATTTGTATGGTCGGCGCAGGCATTCTGTGTGAATACAAGCCGAAAAACACCAAGTTCTACGCACGCGAAGGCTTTGTGGCAGTCGCGCTATGCTGGCTGGTGCTGGCCGTGACCGGTGCCCTGCCGTTCGTGCTCAGCCGCGAGATTCCGTTCGCAGTAGATGCGATTTTCGAGGCCGCATCCGGCTTCACCACCACCGGCGCTACCATTCTCGGCGATGTGGAGGCGCTTTCGCATGCCTCTATGCTATGGCGCTGCCTGATGCACTGGGTCGGCGGCATGGGCATTCTGGTGTTCATGCTGATTGTCCTGCCGCTGGCAGGCGGTCAGACCATTTATCTGATGCGCGCGGAAAGCCCGGGACCCTCGGTCTCCAAAATATCGCCGCACATGCGCGATACCGCGCTTATCCTGTACGCGATTTACTTTGGACTGACCGTTCTGCAGATCATTCTGCTGCTGTTCGGCGGCATGCCAATGTTCGACGCCATCTGCGTTTCGCTCGGCACGGCAGGCACCGGCGGCTTCGGCAACTGGAATAATTCCATCGCGCACTACAACAGCGCCTATCTGCAGAATGTCATCTCGGTCTTTATGATCCTTTTCGGCATCAATTTCAACGCGTATTTTCTGCTTTTGACCCGTAAATTCAAGCAATTATTCAAAATCGAGGAGATTCGCGTGTACCTCGGCGTGATTGCCGTATTTACCACGCTGATCGCCTTCAACGTGCGCGGCTGCTTCGGTTCGCTGCGCGAGAGCTTCCACCATTCCCTGTTTCAGGTTGCGTCTATCATCACGACCACCGGTTTTTCAACCGTGGACTTTAACCAGTGGCCTGCATTCAGCAAGCTGCTGCTTGTGCTGCTGATGTTCATCGGCGCGTGTGCCGGTTCGACCGGCGGCGGCATGAAATGCTCGCGCATCCTGCTGCTGTTCAAGGGCGTAAAGAAGGAAATGATGTCGCTGATTCATCCGCGTCTGGTGCGCGTGCATAAAATGGACGGACAGCGCGTCCAGCATGAGGTCATGCGCTCGGTCAACGCCTTTCTTGTGGCATATCTGATCGTTATTGCCACTTCCATCCTCATTGTCAGTCTGCACTGTGAGGATATGGTAACCAGCTTCACCTCGGTCGTTACCTGCATCAATAACGTCGGTCCGGGACTCAATCAGGTCGGTCCTGCAGCCAACTTCGGTGCGCTGCACCCGCTGAGTAAAATCGTGCTGACTTTCGATATGCTCGCCGGTCGTCTGGAGCTGTTCCCCATGCTTCTGCTGTTTGCGCCGGAAACGTGGAGAAGAAACCGATAAAAAACTGCCGCTAAACGTATACCGTTTAGCGGCTTTTGCGATGTCGAACGACCACGAATCGTTCCGGTGCTCTACTGACACACCCGAATCATCGCGGCAGTGCGACCGGAGCCTGCACAAGGAGCCGCCGCTTTAATTGTGCGGTGTTGCCTTAATCTATCGACAGATGCTTTTTCAGTGCCTTCACATAGGAGTCCGCATAGCGGCTGAATACCACGTTTTTCTTGCGGATGAGACCGATGCGCATGCTGCCTTCCATCTCGAGCGGCCGCGCGATAATGCTCGGACTGTTCAGCTTGCGGTCGATAATGCCCGAGCTGACCGTAAAGCCGTTCAGTCCGATCACCAGACTGAACAGTGTTGCGCGGTCGCGGACCTGAATGGTTTTCGGCATGTCGAGCATGCTGAGCAGTTCCTCGGAAAAATAAAAGGAATTGCGGTCTCCCTGCTCAAAAATCAGATACGGATAGGGCTTCAGTTCATCGAGCGTGATGCACTTCCGGTCTGCGAGCGGATGGTCCTTATTGATGAACACATGCGGTGCGGCAGTGAACAGTTCCTCGAACACGAGCTCACTTTTGCGCAGCAGCTTGGAGAGCACGGTTTCGTTGCTCTCGGACAAATACAGCAGACCCAGCTCGCTTTTGCCCGACGCCACATCATCAATGATCTCACCGGTCTGTGTTTCCCGCAGGATAAAACCGTACTGGTCCGCGTCGTACTCCTTGACAACCTCGACGAATGCGTTCACCGCGAACGAATAGTGCTGACATGACACACAGAACTTGGGCACGCGCTTTTTGCCCACGCCGAAGTGCTCCTGCATGATGTCTGCCTGCTCGAGCAGCATGCGCGCAAACGAAAGCAGCTCCTCGCCCTCCTGCGTGACGGTTACGCCCTTGTTTGAGCGCACAAAGGCGGTAACGCCCATCTCCTTCTCTAAATTGTGAATCGCGGCGCTCAAACTCGGCTGCGAGAGAAACAGCCGCTCGGCGGCGTCCGTGATGTTGCCGCATTCGGCCACAGTGACAAGATAGGTCAGCTGCTGCAGGGTCATAGGAAAAACCTCCGGGAAATAATCTGTATTTATTGTAGCATGTCTGTGCGGAAATACAATGCGGTTTCCCTATCTATTCCCGCAATTTCATGCTATGATAGAGACAAAGGAGAGCATAAAAATGAAAAATGTACTGTTTTACGGCGATTCCAACACCTGGGGTTATCAGGGCGACAATCCCATGCACCGCCTGGACGCGGACAAGCGTTACACCGGTGTGGTTGCGGCTCAGTTCCCGGACGTGCACTTTATCGAGGAAGGTCTGTGCGGACGCACCATCTGCAGCACCGACCCGATTGATTACGGCCGAAACGGCATGGCAATGCTGCCTGCCCTGCTGGCAACGCACGATCCGCTCGACGTGATCGTTATTATGCTCGGCACAAACGACAGCAAGGCAATGTACGGCCACTCGCCGTTCACCATCAGCGATGCCCTGGACCGCACGATCAAGCTGATGCAAAGTCCGCTTTTATGGTCAAATACCATGCAGAAACCGCAGATTCTTCTGGTTGCACCGCCGAAAATGGGCGAAAACCTTGCAGACAGCGTCTACTACGGCATGTTTGACGAAAGCAGTGCCGCACTCATCCGTGCTCTGCCCGCACGGTTCCGCACGCTGGCAGAAAAGTACGGCTGCGCCTTCGTGGACGGCTCGGCTGTCACGGCGGCAAAGTGCTCGGACCAGATTCATCTGACCGCAGAGGAGCACGCCGTGCTCGGCAGGCTCATTGCGGACAAGCTGCGCGAGCTGCTTTAACCCCCTGCCCGAAAATCATTTATCATCTTTTTCCCTGCCTTGATACCGCAAACGCGGTAAAATACAGGCACAATCCGTTTTAGCGGAATGCAGGGCGCCAGCCATGGTAGCCGCCGCAGCGCACAAGCGGAAAACAAGCGCAGGCACCTTTCTCCCCGGTTTTGTCACCTGACAAAACCGGGGTGTTTTTTGCCGCATTTTATCCACAGCCTGTTGATAATTCCTGTGGATTGTGTGTCATTTTTTGCAGAATTTACGCGTAGTTCACTCTGTTTTTCCTATCGGTGTATTTCGTGTCGAAAATCGGACATTTCGTGTGCCCGACCGCACAGCAGGCTGCAAAGCTGCTATGATAAACGCAGGCAATTTTCAGTCTCTTTTCTGCAGGCGCGGCTCGTTCCACCGCACCGCAGAATGGGAAAAGGAGGAATATACCATGAAATTCAAACGCGGCATAAGCCTTGCTCTGGCACTGGCTCTTATCGCCGGCATAGGCGGCCCGCTTGATATCCGCGCAGCGGCGGCGGATACCGGCAGCTCGGACGCGCTTGCGGCGCTCGGTATTGATTCGAGCAAAGCGCCCGACGGCTTTAATGCCAACGACCCCAGCAACCCATACGGGCGCAATACCATCAAGGTTACGCCGGTGTACGAGCTGTATACCGTTGGTCTGACAAGTGATGTTCTGCCGTCGGATAAAATCAATCTGGACAAGCGTGAAAGCGCAGAGCAATGCGATACAAGCGTTTCCAAGTCCAACCAGAAGGACAATGCCCTTCAAAGCACGCTGTACGGCAATGATGATAACACATCTACCAAGGCTCAGCAGTTTTTGAGCGCTCAGAAGCAGAACCAAACTATTTCTGAGGGTAAAACCACCTCTACCGGCACATACGCACAGTTCCCGACAGGCAGCAAGGGCAATGACGGCTATGCCACCAAGGGCTATCTGACCGGCATGACCAATGCTACTACCGATTTGCAGGATGGTACCGATTACGCTATGGCAGACGTGGCCGCAGGCCATTTCACCTCGAGCAGTGACGCCAAGTCCTCGCAGACGGTCATGGTTTACGCCGGTGACCTGAGCGCGAAAGGTGGTCTGTACCTGCGATTCGGCGATGCGAAAACCGGCGAGTACGGCAAGCCGATCACGCTGCTGGACACCAGCAAGGAAATCGGCAACCCGAATCTGACCGACACCAGCGACGAAGGCAGCACGACTGCCAAAAAGGTCGAAAACTTCGCAGAAAACCCGTATCAGCTGAAAAACTACCTGCAGGTAGCTACCGGCGACTGGGACAACGACGGTAAGGACGAGGTTGCGGTCTATGTGCCGGAGGTCGGCAATTCCCGCATTGAGATTTACGACCTGCAGACTAACGATTACTCCAATCCCTCTAACTGGAGACAGGCGTGGACGTACTTCTTCCGTGAGGGCAGTGTCGTTTCCAACATGATCTCTCTCGTCAGCGGTGACGTCAACCAAGACGGCGTAGACGATCTCGCCTGCACCTGGGGTTACTACTACGGTCCGCAGCAGAACGCGGGCTCGCGTGCCGTTGTAATGTTTGGCTCCACGAGCGCGCACATGCTGCAGAGTTCGCAGGAATTCCCGCTGACCTACGAGGGCAGCAATCTGGTCCGCGCATCCTTCGCCTTCGGCGATATGACCGGCGGCGGCAAAACGCTGATTCTGGCGGCTCAGTCGGATGCCGACCTCAAGGCAAATAAGCAGAATACACGCTATGTAGGTTTGTACGCATGGAACGGCGTCACCTTCCAGCCGTCTGTTTCGCAGAATTTCGATCTGTTCTCCAAGGATAAGGACGGAAACTATATTTACAGCGCAATGCAGAATCACATCGAAAACGGCACCGACGTTTTCCGTTCTCTGCCGCTGTGCCCGGCCAATACAGCGATTATCTCCCGTCCGACCGCAGGCGAAAAAGGCGATGACGGCAAAACCAGCGATCTGCTGTACTTTGACAGCCTTGTTATCTCCTGCGACGAGAATGGTCTGAATATCAAGCAGGCACTCGACAACACGGCCGCTATGCCGAACGAAGACTACGTTGAGTACGATGCATCCGCAGGCTCTGTGACCACCGCGGTGGATAAAGACAACAACACCGCAGGTTCGGGTACGCTGTTCACCCTGACGCAGACCATGTCCAAGGATGAAAACAAGCAGTCTGACTCCTACAACGTCACCGGTAAGGTTCCCCAGTACGCAACCCGTTATTATTACAAGAGCTGGTGGCATAAACTGTTCCGCAAAAGATCTTCCTATCAGGCTTTCGTCGGCTATGTAGATGCTACTACATCGCAAACAACACCTTACACCACCCGCACGCCGGGTACAACCAGACTTTCGACCGTCAACCTGTTTGACGGCTCTCAGCCGGTAAAAACCGATGTCAACAGCTCGTACACGCTCTGTCTCGCCAACACGGACGACGATACCAGCTACATGACCTACACCGGCAAGCACTATTACACCTACTCCGACCCGCAGGTTCTGGCGGTACTGGCTTCACCTCCGTACTTCTCCGATCTGCTCGACCGTGATGACCTGTCCGGCAACTATGCCGAGTCCTCCACCACCTACTCGAGCATGAAGGGCACCGAGAACGGCACCAGCTCCTCCTCTACTATCTCGGTCGGCGCATACGTCTCCTTTGAGCAGGAATTCTCGGTATTCGGCGTTAAGATCGGCAGCGTTGAGGCGGAAGCCGCCTTTACCTCCGGTTTCACCTACGAGACCGAGCACACCTCCTCGCTCGAGCAGTCCATCACCTACGAGACAACCTCCGGCGAGGACAGAGTGGCGTTCTATTCCATCCCGATGGAGATTTACGAGTATACCTCCTACATCCCGGACGGAACAGGCAAATACACTGAAGTAACCTCCACCGTTTCCATCCCGCACGAAGCCTCGATCGGTCTGATCGACCTGTCCGACTACGAAAACATTGCCGAGGATTACAGCGTTCTGCCATCCATTTCGGGCAGCGTGCTGACGCATACGATCGGTGATCCGTCCAGCTATCCGAGCGCACCGAGTGCAGGCTCCAAGGCTTATAACGGTGATCCGGCTAAGGTTGACTTCACCGCGGCAGGCGGCGGCTCCGGCATCACGCAGGAGATCAGCTTCTCCACCTCGGACAGCAAAAACTACACCAACACCACCTCTATCGAAACGAAAGCCGGTGCAGGCGCAGGCGGCGTAACCGCAGGCGTTGTGGCCGGTTCGGAAAGCTCTGCCGGCAAGGTATCGGTCAACACCGCAGGCGGCTCGTTCTCCGGTTCGCTGCAGAACATGCCGATTGAAGCCAAACCGTACGGCTACGGCATGAACTGGCGTATTTTCTGCTACAACTACCGCAGCGGCAATCAGGCGTTCCCGGTTGTTACCTACGCGGTAACCGGGCATAGCGCTCCGTCTCCGCTGCCGGAGGATTTTGAGCAGGATGTTGCGAAAACCACCGATGATTCCGTCACCCTGACGTGGACCTACGACAAGATCGTTTCCGGTTTCCAGCTGTACCGCTACTACAACTTCCCGGACGGCTCCGGACGCAAGGAACTCGCATTTGTGCCGTTCACCGATGGTGAGCGTCACGATGACGGCACCTACACCTTCAGCTACACGGATAAGAACCTGTCTCCCTATACCGAGTATGAATATCAGATTCAGACCCGCAACAACAACAAGGCTGAGCAGCAGCGCAACAGCATTTACAGCGAACCGCTGACCTGCCGCACCAAGACCACAGCAGGCTATCCCGATATTTCGGTAACGATTGACGGCAAGGAGAATCAGACGGTTCTGCCGATCTATCCGGATTCTCTGGCAACCGCAACGGTTAAGTATAACGGAGACAATAAAAATCCGGACGGCGGCAAGTACAACAGCGTAAGCTATCAGTGGCAGAAGCTGAACAATGGTTCCTGGACCGAGATTGCCGGCAGCGTTTCCGATACGCTGAGCATCGAAAACGCCGGTTCTGCCGACAAGGGCACTTACCGCTGCCGATTGAATGTGCTCTATTGGGATAATACCTCCAAGACCGAGTACAGCATTTCCGCTTACTCGCCCGAAATCAACACGGTTTACAGTAAACGCACGCCCAAGTGTGAGCTGAATGTTACGGCGGAGAATGTACAAAAAGACAACACTGCTCAGTTTGACCGCACGCTGCACATCAGCGCTAAAATGAGTTCCGCGTCTGCTACCTCCACCATCCCGACCGGCACGCTCAGCTTCCTGATTCGCGGCACGGACTTCTCTACCACGGTTGCGGCTGAGATTGACAAAACCGGCAAGGTTACAAAGGATGTTATCGTGCCCGCAGACGGCGCTTACACGGTTACCCCGTATTATCCGGGCAGCTATGTATTCAAGGATATGAGCAACGCGGAAGGCCAGATGGTTCTCGTTGGCAATGCAACCGGCTACCAGCTGACGCTCACCAACGGCAAGGATAACAACAGCGTCACCCGCTTCACCTACGGCGATACGGTAACGCCGTCGCTCTCCCGCATGAGTAAGGATACGCATGGTCTGCAGAAGGTCAATAACGCGACCTTCAAGTATGCAGTTTCCGGTTCGGAAACACAGCAGGATTTAACCAATCCGCTGAATGTCGGCACTTACACGCTGTATGCTTATGTAAGCGGCGAAACCAAGCCGGTTGCGGAAACCGAGTTTACCGTTGTTCAGCGTGCCGTTACGCTGCGCGTTGTTACCCCGTCGGACGGCGTTGATCAGACTCTGGTCAATCCGAGCACCCAGCTTTCTCTCTCGGCAGACACGAAAAACATGACTGCTGATGAGATTAAAGCTCTGCACCTTGACTATACCGCAGTCAACACCGCAGGCAACGAGGTAACGCTCGCGCCGAAAATTGCGCCCAGCAACTACACGGTTTCTCCGTACAAGACCGATGAGACCAACGAAACGCTGTACAACAACTATGAATTTACCTTTATCCCCGGTGTTTACACGGTAAACGGCACGACTTACATCCTTACCCTCAAGGCTGAGGACTTCGGCGAAGGCGCAAACAGGCACTCTGTCGGTTCTGCGTCGATCATTACCGCAGGTCTGAATGCCGGCAAGGCGGATGACGGCAGTGCAATCTCCAGCTTTACCGCAGACACCGATGTTACCCTGACCGCTACGCCGGATGCAGGCTATGCAGTCGATTACTGGACCTATGACGGCAAGGAAATCGAGGACAGCAAGGAGAAGAGCTCGGTTACCATCAAGACCCTTGCAAAACCGGCATCTGTTTTGGTTTACTTCAAGACCACCGATACCAAACTGAATGCTTCCGTTCAGAACAAGCAGGGCGGTACACTCAAATGCACGTATGAAGATGGCTCCGAAAGCCTCAAGAACTTCCCGGCTTACATTGCCAGCGGTGCAAAGTTCAACTTCACCGCAACGCCGAATACCGGCTGGCACTTCAAGCAGTGGATTCTCGCGAAACGCGGTGCAAACAGTTATCCGTCCGGCACCCCGCACGATAACGGCTCCAACACGCTCTCTGTTGAGGTTGGCGTGCAGGATATTGATCTGGCTGCCGTATTCGAGCGCGACAGCTACACGCTGACACTGGACGGCGAAATCTCCGCAAGCTATCAGACGGTTGATCCGAACGATACCTCCAAGACGCTCACCAAGTCTCTCAAGAGCGGCGAAAGCGTCACCGGTGATACGGAAATTACGGTAGCGCCCAAGGCAGGCTATGCTGCAGCCACGGGCGAGACCTATCAGGTGAACGGCAAGGCCGTTGAAGCAGGAAAGCTCAACGCTGGCGGCAGCTATACCTTCCCCATCACCGAGAACACCAAGGTTTCGCTCAAGACCGACCGTGCCGCATTTGCGATTACCACACCGGAAATGGCGCATGGCACAATCATTGCAACCGTAGACGGCGAAGCTGTGGACGATCTGGCCAAGATTCCCGGCGGCAGCAAGGTTGTGCTGCAGGCACGCGCAGACCGCGGCTGGCATTTCAAGAACTGGGTTGTAAACGGTACTGCTCAGAATGAAGCTGCGGCAAAGACCAACGGCACTTACACCATCAGCGAACTGGCCGGCGATCTGTCCATCCACGCCGAATTTGCCCAGAGCGCTTCCTACACCGCCAAGGCCACCGCTGCAGCTGGCAACGGCACCGTAAAATACACGCTGTATGATATCTACGGTAAGGAAGTTGAGACCAAGGCTATACCGACTGATGGCGTAACCATCTATAAGGATGAGGAAATCACCTTCCATGCAGCGCCGAAGACTGGCTATCAGGTTGAACAGTGGGAAGTAAACGGCAAAAAGACTGCCGGAAACTCCAAAACCAATCCGGAAGGCAAAATCCGTGCGGACAAGAATATTACTGCGACCGTATACTTTAAGGTTACGGCAAGCTATCAGCTTACTTTCGGCACCACTGATGCGAACGGCCATCTGACCGCCAAGATTGACGACACCGCGATTAACTCTCAGACCAAGCAGCCAAACGGCAGTGTAATCACCTTCACTGCAGCACCAAACACCCAAAAGATGGTTGAAAAGTGGACGGTTACCCAGGGTGACATTACCGCAGCAGAAAACGATGCTGCTGTACAGGTTAATGGTGTAAATCTTGTCGATCCAATTTATATTCACACACTCGATGACAACCAGACCATCCGCGTTCACTTCACCGACCTTGTACAGTACGATGCCAAGATTTCCGGCACGAACGGCACCGGCAAATTCACCTACACCACGCCGATTCAGCCGAACGACACCGGTGCAGTCAACAGCGCATCCGCTCAGGTTCGCAAGAACGGCACGGTCAAGCTGACGCTCGCACCGAGCGCAAACTGTGTCGGCACCGCCGAGGAAATCAAGTCCGAACTCCAGAAGGCAGCTCCGAATGCCGTTGTTTCCGTAACCGAGAAGGACGGCAGCTTTGAAGCCGTTATCCGCAACGTAACGGAAGCTCTGGCGGTCAACACCGACAATCTGTTCCACAAAACTTACGCAATTACGGCCGGCAAGGCCGAAAACGGCAGCGTTTCCGCTTCTGCGGCACGCGCCAAGGCTGGCGACAAGGTAACGCTCACCGCTGCACCCGCAAGCGGCTATCAGCTGAAAACCCTGACGCTGACACCGGAGACCGCACTCGACAAGGCGGTTTCCGCGTCCACCCTGACCTACACCTTCACCATGCCGGCGAATGACGTTGCAGTTACCGCAGCCTTTGCCGTCAAGCCGAGCAGCGGCGGCGGCGCAGGCGGCACTGTTGCACCGGCTCCGACCGACAGCGGCTCGTCCTCCATTACCGCGCCGGACGGCACCAAGGTTCCCGCAACGGTTGAGGTAAAGAACGGCACCGCAGCGGTTTCCGCCGACAACTCCAAGCTGACTGCAGTTTCCGGCGAGGATTCGCTGACGCTTGACCTGTCCGCAGATTCCACCGTACGCACGGTATCGCTCACCGGCGATGTGGTAGCTGCTCTCGCCGGTGCAAAGAACGGCGCAGCGCTTACCCTGCCGAACGGCACGGTTGCACTCGACCGTGAGACGCTGACCGCACTCGGCAGCGCCGCACAGGCCGATGGTATGGCAAGTATTTCGATCGCTTCCGCTGACAAGTCCTCCCTGACGGACGCACAGCGCAAATATCTGCCGAAGAACGGCACCATTCTGAACATTTCTGCGCAGGTGCAGCCGAAAAACGGCACTGCAACCCGCATTCATGCGCTGAACGGCACGGCTTCGGTTTCTGTAGCATACAGCCTCAAGAGCGGCGAGAACGCCGCGCATCTGGTTGCATACTATCTTGCTGAGGACGGCTCGTTCGAAAAGCTGCCTGTCATTTATGATGCAGCGACCAGAAAGGCTACCTTTAAGACCACCCACTTCTCCACCTTCGTTATCACCCACGAGTACAGCAGCGACTTCTCCGATGTCAATCTGCGCAAGTGGTTCTACAACGAGGTCAACACTGCACTCGAGAACGGCTGGTTCAAGGGCCTGACCGCAACCAAGTTCGGTCCGGATGACGGCATGACCCGCGCAATGCTGGTTCAGGTGCTCTACCGCATGAGCGGCAGCAAGGCCGCTTCCACCGCACAGTTCACCGATGTGGCGGACGGCAAGTGGTACGCAGAAGCCATCGCATGGGCCTCCGAAAACGGCATTGTCAACGGCTTCACCGACGGCAGATTCCAGCCGGATACGCTGATCACCCGTCAGCAGCTGGCGGCCATCCTGTACCGCTACGATACCTATCGCGGTCATACGCCGCAGGGCAGCGCAGCACTCGATGGCTACGCAGACGCGGCTTCTGTCGAGTCGTGGGCTGCTGAGGCAATGAGCTGGGCGAACGGCAACGGTCTGGTAACCGGCGTTACCCCGACTACGCTCGTGCCGAACGGCACCGCAACCCGTGCTCAGGTAGCGGTTATCCTCAGCCGCTACACCGGCCAGTAATCTCATCCGATCCATACCACCCAACGGATATGGTATGAACAACCGCCCTGCAAGGGCAGACAATACCGACAGCGCCTGAAAACGCACACAAGCGACACCAATCGAAATATGGTGTCGCTTGTTTTTTTGCTTCTCACACGGAATACGCTCACGCGAGAACGAATCGAACAGCCGCGGCAGAAATTCCATGCTCATATGTCAGCTTCTCCGGCGTGATATACTCTGCCAACCGAATCGCAAGTATTTTCAGGCTCGCGGCTCATTATATCGTACACCATGTTCTATATTTGCATAATACTGTGCAAATTTGACTTATTTTGATTTACAACGTCGTTGCAGGGTGATATACTGAAATTACCATATAAGATGCGCCGGATTATGCTTTGAGGAGAATGCTATAATGACCATGAATGACCCGCTGCTCCGCACGGACAGCTATGCAAAAATCTTCCTGTATAACACCCATGAAACCGTCGCCTGTGTGCCGCGCCACACCATCCGCATGCGCGATAAAGTGCGCCCGGACAAGCTGCGCGAAGCCGTCGAGCAGGCACTGCTGCGCTTTCCGCACATGATGCTGACCGCCGAGCCGACCGAGACTGCGTTCCGCTACCGCCGCAACGTGCAGCCCGCCGTAGTGCTGCCGTTCGACGGTGTATCCACCCGCTACACCATCGGCTCCAAGGATACGAACGGATACTTATTTCTCGTCGGCTACCACGACAAGACCATCTATATGGAGTATCAGCACTCTATCTCGGATGGACGCGGATTCGAGGAGTTTATCCGCTGTGTACTGTTCCAGTACCTGAAAAACTGCGGTTTCCCGGTTGAGAATGACGGCTCTGTGCGCGGCATGGATACCCGCTGGTCTCCTGAGGAGAGCGCAAACGGCTACGAGCAGCTGGCAGACCGTGAATTTTCGCCGGATGGCATCTGGAAAAAGCCGGAGGCTGTTCATGCCCCCGAGGTACAGTGGGGCGCTGACGGCTCCGAGGTCGTCACCGAGGTGACGTTTCCGTTTTCGCAGCTGCACGATTACGCAAAGTCCATCGGCGTCAGTCCGCTGTCTGTACTGGCTCCGCTGATGATGAAAGCGTTTGATGATAAGTTCGGCGGAACGGACAAGCCGGTTATCGCGGAGATCCCGGTCGATCTGCGTCCGCTGCTGCCAACGCTTACCACGCGGTATTTTATTTGCTTTATCGATCTGCCGTATTTTCCGGAGTACCGTGATCTGCCGAATGACGAGGTGTTCCGGCGCACGAAGGCATTTTTGAAGGATCAGATGCAGCGCGAACAGCTGCTCTATCGTGCAAAAGCCGCCGCAGATCGCTGTGAATCGCTGCATGAGGCAGACATGCCGCTCGCAGAGAAAATGCAGGCGGCACAGAAGGTCACGACTGATTTTGTGCTCGAGGACAGCTTTCTCATTACCAATGTCGGCCGGTTCGCCCTGCCGGAAAGCTGCCGTCCGTATGTACTCGATTACGGCGCAATCCTGCCGTGCGCCGTGCAGCCGTTTGCGCTGCTGATCTCGTCGTATGGAGATAAAATGAAACTGTCCGTCGCGCAGCGCGACCACGATATGCAGGTTGTCGAGGATTTGTGTACCGGTCTGCGACAGCTTGGCATCCAGCCTGAAACACTCAGCTATCCGTTTGTGGTGACACGGTATAACGGACTTGAGTGCGGGATGTAAGTTCAAAACTGTAATTTCAAAAGCAAAACGCTCAGCTACCAAACGATAGCTGAGCGTTTCGCTTTCTTTATCCAAGCCGCGCGACCGTGTAGCCGACATACAGACCGGCACCAGTCACAAGTGCATTCTCGTCCACATCGAAGCCGCCGTTATGGTTGGTGATCATCGTGTGCGGCAAATCCGGATTGCCGGTGCCGAGATACGCATACGCGCCCGGCTTATACAGCTCAAACTCGGCAAAATTATCGCCGCTGAGCGACAGCTCACGGTCTGTGACAACGTGTCCTTCTCCGAGCAGCTCGTCCACGACCCGAGCAGCTTCCTCGCACACCTGCGGGTCATTGACGAGCGCAGCGGCAAAGTCCGTCCACTCAATTTCCGCCGTGCCGCCGTACAGCGCCGCAATGCTCTGCGCGGTCTCACTGACCTGTGCACGGACGCGGTCGCGGCTCTCCTGCGAAATGGTGCGCGTTGTGCCCTCCATTTCAGCAAATGCTGCCACGGCGTTGTATGTCGTGCCTGCATTCAGCTTGCCGATACCGATGATGACCGGCTCGGTCGGTGAAGTGCGGCGCGTAACCAGTCCCTGCACTGCCACGACAATCTGGCTAGCGATGTACAGCGCATCTACGCCCAGATGCGGCGTGGAAACATGCGTGGACTTACCGTGCACGCGAATGCGGAAATGATCGACTGCGGCATTGTTGATGCCCGGTTTGAGTCCTACCGTGCCTGCCTCCAAATCATACGCGGTATGCAGACCGAACACGCGCTCGGCACCATCCAGCACACCGGCTGCGACAAACGGCTTTGCACCTTTTCCGATTTCCTCTCCCGGCTGAAACACAAGACGGACCTTTCCGCTGAACGCGTCTCTGTTCTCCGACAGGATTTTCGCAGCACCCAGAAGGCAGGCAGCGTGCGCATCATGGCCGCAGGCGTGCATAACGCCTGCATTCTCCGAGCGATAGACGCACTCATGCGTCTCCTCAATGGGCAGCGCGTCGATATCCGCACGCAGAACCAGCACTTTTCCGTTGTCCTTTGCGCCCTTCAGCGTGCCGAGCACGCCGGTTTCGCCTACGCGCGTGTGCGGAATGCCGAACTTGTCCAGTTCCTCCTCAATGCGCTGTGCCGTGCGGAATTCCTGCAGGCTCAGCTCCGGGTGCCGGTGAAATTCCCGGCGGATGGATACGATGTAATCCTTCGTTTCCGCTGCGGCTTTCTTTACATCCATGACGGCTTTTCCTCCTGTTTATCGGTGTTTGGGCTTGATTTTCGTTCTGAGCGATTCCAGACGGTTGAGTGCATCCAGCAGCGTTTCGTCCTTTTTCGCAAAGTGCAGACGGATAAGGTTATTGACCGGCTCACGGAAGAAGCTCGATCCGGGAACCGCGCCTACGCCGACATAATGCGCCAGATCCTCGCAGAACGCAAGATCGCTCTCGTAGCCGAACTCGGCAATATCGAGCAGAACATAGTACGCGCCCTGCGGGTCGGTATGGGCGATTTTGAGATCGTCCAGACCCTTGAGGAACAGATCCTTTTTGTGCGTGTACTTGGCCTGCAGATCGTCGTAGTAGTCCTGACCGAACTTCAGACCGGTAACAACAGCCTCCTGCAGCGGTGCTGCTGCGCCGACAGTCAGGAAGTCATGTACTTTTTTCGCACGGTCGATAATCTCCGGCGGGGCAATGATATAACCCAGTCGCCAGCCGGTAACCGAGTACGTTTTGGAGAGCGACGAGCACGACAGCGTGCGCTCCCACATGCCCGGCAGGGTGGCGAAATAGGTGTGCTTGTTCGGCGCGAATACGATGTGCTCATACACCTCGTCCGTGATAACATAGGTGTCGTACTTCTCGGCCAGCGCGGCGATGGTTTCCAGCTCCTCGCGGGTGAACACCTTGCCGCACGGGTTGGACGGATTGCACAGGATGATGGCTTTCGGGTGCTGACGGAATGCATCCTCGAGCACGTTCGCATCAAAGTGGAAATCCGGCGGCACGAGCGGCACATAGATAGGCTCTGCGCCGGACAGGATGGTATCTGCACCGTAGTTCTCGTAAAATGGGGAGAAAATGATAACCTTGTCGCCCGGATTGGTGACTGTCATCATCGCAGCCATCATCGCCTCGGTGCTGCCGCAGGTCGTGACGATTTCGGTGTTTGGGTCGATCCTGCGGCCCATGAAATAGGTCTGCTTGGCGGCCAGCGCCTCGCGGAAGTTCTGCGAACCCCAGGTAATGGAATACTGGTGGTAATCCTCGTAGGCCACCTGCGCCAGACGGTCGAGCAGCTCCTTCGGCGGCTCAAAGTCCGGGAAACCCTGCGACAGGTTTACCGCGTCATACTGCATGGAAACGCGCGTCATGCGGCGGATGACCGAGTCGGTAAAGCCGGCGGTGCGCTCAGATAAGCTCTGCATGGTTATTTTCCTCCCATAATGTAAGATTTCTGATCGTTAAGCGTGTGCTTCGGGTCGAGAGCGGTCTTGATCGTGTTCATCACGGCAAGATTCTCCTGCGCGGTCTCCCGCAGGAAGTACGACCGCTTGGCAATGCCGATGCCGTGCTCACCCGAGGCTACGCCGCCGTAGGAATACGCCTTGGCGTAGGCCTGCTCCATGTTGTCGTGCAGCTCGCGCTCCCATGTCTGCTGGTCGCGGCCGTCGCGCACCACGCACAGATGCACGTTACCGTCACCCGCATGACCGAACGCGATCATACGCACGCCTGAGGATGCTTCCAGCTCGTTGATATAGCGAACGAAATCCGCCGTGTGGCTGATCGGCACGACAATATCCACCGGCTCCTGCTCGGACACGGCCTCGACCGCCATAACGAGCGCACCGCGCACCTTCCAGATGTCGGCGGCCTGCTCCGCACTGCGCAGCACGATGTAGTCGATGGCACCGTTGTCAAGCGCAAGGCGGCGCACGCGCTCGATATTCGCGTTGACCTCGCTCTCGTGACCGTCAAACGTCAGCAGGATGTATGAACCGGCATCCGGACGCGGATATTGCACGCCGGAAAAGCTCTCACCGAGGGCTACGACCTTGCGCTCCATGAACTCGACTGCGGTCGGGTTGGCGTTCGCCTGCAGGATAGTCAGCACACTGCGGATACCCGTGCCGAGGTCGGCAAACGGCACGAGCACGCTCACCGTGGTCTCCGGCTTGGGAAGAAGGCGCAGCAGGCACTTGGTGATGACCGCCAGCGTGCCCTCCGAGCCGATGAGCAGATGCTTGAGCGACAGTCCGCTCGCGTCCTTCACCTGCTTGCCGCCGACTTTCAGCACCGTACCGTCCGCAAGAACGGCCTCCAGCCCGCGCACATAATCGCGTGTTACGCCGTACTTGACCGCACGCATGCCGCCCGCATTGGTGCTGATGTTGCCGCCGATGCTCGAGGCCTTTTCGCCCGGATCGGGCGGATAGAACAGGCCGCGCTCCTCGACATACGCCTGCAGATCCTTGAGCAGCATACCCGGCTCGACGGTGACCGTCATCGTGTCGCGGTCCAGCTCGAGCACGCGGTTCATGCGAGATACATCCAGAATGATACCACCGAACAGCGGAATTGTCGAGCCTACCAGATTGGTGCCCGCGCCGCGCGGCGTGACCGGGATGGCGTTTTCGTTGGCGTACCGGAGCACGCCGCTGACCTCCTCGGTCGAGCGCGCGAACACGAGCGCGTCTGCCGTGCCGGTGCGGCGGCCGAGCGCATCGCTCAGGTATTCCGCCGGGATATTTTCTGCGAAAAGCAGACGGTCTTCATCCCAAATGATATTCTGCAAAGCCTGTTTGCTTACTTCCATTGCTGTTTCCTCCTGTCGAAAATGCCGCCGGTTGTTTCCGGCGGCATTGGGAACGATTATGAATTACTTGTCTGCCAACAGATCCTGATCCCAGCCTGCCTTGATGAAGTAGCCGCCGAACTGGTCGTTGAATACCTTCTCGGTCTCATCGGACTGGAACGCTGCTACGACCTTCTTGTAGGTCTCCAGCTTGTCCGCATCCTCGAGGTCAGCAGAACGCGCTGCGATCAGGTTCCAGTACTCCTCGATGTCCAGCTGGTCATCCTTGTAGATGGCGTCCTCGGTCTTAAGACCGAAATCCAGTGCGTAGTTGCCGTTTACAACAGCTGCGGTAACGTCAGCCAGCGTGGACGGGATTACGTTAGCCTTCAGCTCCTCGATGGTGATCTTGGTGTTGTAGGTCTCGATGTCGTCGATGGTCGGGTTGAACTCGGCGCTGTCCTTCAGCTTGATCAGGCCCGCTGCTTCCAGAACCTTGAGGGCACGGCCGCCGTTGGTTACATCGTCCGGAATGGCTACGGTGTCGCCGTCCTTAAGCTCATCAACCGACTTAATCTTGTCGGAGTACAGGTTCAGCGGGATGATAAAGGTGTTGCCGATATTCTCGATCTCGTAGCCGTAGTTGTCGATCTCGCTCTGCAGGTAAATACGGTGCTGGAAAGCGTTCAGATCGATCTCGCCGTTAGCGAGTGCGTTGTTCGGGGTAACGTAGTCCGAGAACTGTACGAACTCAAGGTCGATGCCCTCGTCAGCCAGCTTTTCCTTGGCCGGGGTCCACAGATCCTCGTAGATGCTGCCGACTACGCCGAGCTTTACGGTTACGGCATCGCCGGAATTGCTGTCAGATGCCTGTGCGTTATCGGAAGCTGCACTGCTCGAGCCGCCGCAGGCGGACAGGGACAGGGCGAGGGCCGCTGCGGACAGGGACAGTGCGATGATTCTTTTGAGCTTCATTTTAGGTGCCTCCATTATTGTGAAATAAAATTTTTAATTGACTGCTTTTATAATGTGAGCGACAGCTGATAATTCTCGCTCATGGTCTTGCAGGATGCGTTGAACTTCTCCTGCTCCTCCGGGGTGAGGTGCAGCTCAATGATCTCTGCGATGCCGTCGCGACCCACGATAGCGGGCACGCTGGCGTACACATCGTGCTGACCGTATTTGCCGTCCAACAGAACAGAAACCGAAAGAACGCGGTTCTCGTTGTAGAAGATGGCGCGAACGACCTCTGCGGCAGAAGCGCCGATGCCGAACTCGGTGCACTGCTTGCCGCGCAGGATGGTCCAGCCGCCTTCACGGCCTGCGTCAGCAAGAGCATCCAGGTCGAGTTTGCCGAAGGTGTCCGGATACTCCTCGCGCCACTGGGAAAGCGGCTTGCCCGCAATGGTGACAGCCGACCATGCGACCATCTGGCTCTCGCCGTGCTCACCGAGCGCGTAAGCGGTGATGGATTTCTGGTCAATGCCGATCTCCTGCGCGATCGCGCGGCGCAGTCTTGCGGAGTCCAGCGTAGTGCTGGTGGAGAAGATGCGTTCCGGCGCCCAGTTCAGCGTGTGCTGAATATAATGCGTGATAACGTCCGCCGGATTGGAGATATTGACGATAATGCCGTCAAAACCGGATTCTTTGATGGATTTTGTTACATCTTTCAGGATGGCGATGGTCTGACCCAGCGTATCCATGCGGGTCTGATTGCCGGTCGGCAGCGGGCCTGCCGAAATGATCATAATCTGCGCGTCCTTTGCATCGCTGTAGTCACCTGCGGTGACCTTGGTGCGAACCGGAAGGTAATTGGTCGCATCGGTCAGGTCGAACGCCTGTGCGACTGCCTTTGCGTGGTCGGAGTCAATGTAGACGATCTCGTCTGCCAAACTCTGCGAAATCAGTGCGTAGCCGACATGGGAGCCGACATGGCCTGCACCGACAATAACAACTTTGCGATTGGAAATACTCATGTCAGACACTCCTTAATGCGTGTTCTTCTTGACGACCTTGCCGCCAACGAACTCCATAATACAAACAATGATGACGAGGACCAGCACAGTGACGTTGGTAACGTCCAGCATGTTGCGGTCGTGGCCGTAACGGATGGCGAAGTCGCCCAGACCGCCGGCACCGACGACACCGGCCATTGCAGTCAGGTTCAGCAGGCTGATCGCCGTGATGGTTGTGCCGCGCGCGATGGCGGCTACGCTTTCCTTCAGGTATACGCGGAAGATGATCTCCAGCGGTGTGGAGCCCATCGAGAGCGCCGCTTCGATCAGACCGCCGTCCAGCTCGGCAAGTGCACTCTCCACCTGACGGGTGAAGAACGGCACCGCACCGAATACCAGCGGAACGATTGCACCCCGAACATAGATTGCCGTACCCATAATCGCACGGGAAACCGGCATTACCCACGTCAGCAGGATGATGAACGGGATGGAACGGAACAGGCTGACCAGCTTGTCCAGAATCTGATAGACGATTTTGTTTTCCAGAATGCCGCCCGGCCTGGTGACCGTGATCAGTACGCCCAGCGTCAGCCCGAGCACGAACGAGATCGCGCCCGACCAGACCACCATGAGCAGCGTGTCACCGATGGCCGCGTAGAAGTCCGGCAGCTTTGCCATTACGTTTGGAATGATGTTATTCAGAAACTCTTGCATCCTTGATGACCTCCACTCCTACGTTTTTCTCAATGAGATATGCGATTGCCTGCGTGATCTGTTCACGCTCGCCGCTGATGATGGCTACCGTGCCGCCGATAGGCGCATCCTGCACGATGGCAATATCCGAAAAGATGATGTTGAGCACAATATCGAACTTGCGCGATACGGTCGAGATGAGCGGCTCGGATACATTGCGCTGAATGTAGCTCAGGCGCACGATAAGCTCGCCCGGATTGAGCTTGACGACCGGCGAATCCTCCGCGATGAGTTCTTCGATCTTGCGGAGATTGGAGGTCGTGTGGATGAAGTTCTTGGTGATGTCCTCTCTCGGGTTGGCGAAAATGTTGAACACCTCACCGGACTCGACCACCTTACCGTACTCCATAACGGCTACGCGATGGCAGATCTCCTTGACGACCGCCATTTCGTGGGTGATGATAACGACCGTGATGCCGAGGGTTTCGTTCAGGTGCTTGAGCAGCTGCAGAATCGCCTTGGTGGTCTGCGGATCGAGTGCCGAGGTAGCCTCGTCGCAGAGCAGCACATTCGGGTCGTTGGCCAGTGCGCGAGCGATTGCTACACGCTGTTTCTGACCGCCGGACAGCTGCTTGGGGTACGCCTCCGCCTTATCACCGATGCCGACCAGATCAAGCAGGCGCTGTACCTTTTCCGCAATCTGCTGCTTGGAAAGGCCGCTGCCGCGCAGCGGATATGCTACGTTGCCGGCTACGGTGCGCGAGGGCATCAGGTTGAAGTGCTGGAAGATCATACCGATCTTCTTGCGGGCCTGCCGCAGCTCCTTTGCCGAGAGCGACAGCATATCCTGACCATCTACGATCACCTTGCCGGAGGTCGGCCGCTCGAGCAGATTGATGCAGCGCACCAGCGTCGATTTACCCGCACCGGAAAAACCGATGATGCCGAAGATTTCGCCTTTATCGATGGTGAGCGACACATCCTGCACCGCATGAACGGTTCGCTTGCCGCTCACAAACTCCTTCGAGATATGTGACAATTCTATCAAGAAAATTCCTCCTTATTCCTCTTAAATGCGCAAAAAAGCGGGAAGCTCGCAGCTCCCCGCTTCAGAAAATGCAATGAATCCGCAAGGACGCGCAGCGTCAGGCAAGCCGGTTCAAAGTAATTTTGTATTCTGTCGGTCAGGCAGCATCTGAGCATAATACAGCATGTTCATACACATTCGACCCGACATTCGTGCGTTTACGATGAACATTTTGTTCGCTCCCTTCCGATTCCCTACTGGATTTGTTGGTTATAGAATAACACAGCCAATCCCCAGTGTCAACCTCGGAATTGTAGGAATTTCGTTTTCTGGCGGTTTTGCCAGTTTTGTATAAATCATGCCAGTAAAATCTATGGGATTTGACTGATATTTTCAGCAGTTTGCTGTAATTCAAAGTGGTCTTCTTGGCAGGCATATTGGGTATTGTACTTTTTATCGGACTTTAACTGTTATATACTGTATGTAACAATTCAATAGAAGGTGATCGCTATGGATAAAAAATTCTACGCACACACCCGCCCAATCAATGAAAACGGCGTTGAGCGCACAGAATATCAGCTTCTCTCCGATCATGAGCACGGTGTCGGCACGCTCTGCGGGCAGTTTGCCGAAGCATTCGGTGCACAAGCCGAAGGTCACGAGGCCGGTGTTCACCACGATGACGGCAAAGCAGCCGCCGCATTTCAGCACCGTCTTCTGGATAATGGTCCCAAGGTCGATCATGCAACCGCCGGTGCACAAAACATCATGTTGTCAAACAATCTGCTCTTAGCCGCTTGTGTCATGGGGCATCACAGCGGTTTGCCGGACTTTGGCAGTACAAAAGATCCGCTCGGTGCACCTACTTTCACCGGCAGAATAAAAAAGTGGGGCACTCCCGCTATTCCGCCGCTCGACCCGGATTATCCCATTCCGCCGGTACGCCTGCCGCAGCGTCCGGTCACCAGGCCGTCGCTTTCCGAGTCATTCCGCACGCGCATGCTGTACTCCTGTCTGGTGGATGCGGATTATCTGGACACCGAGCAGTTCATGCAGGGCGATATGCCGCGCGGCACCGGAGATTCACTCGAAACGCTGCTCACCCGCTTACAGACCAGGCTAAATGAATGGGACAACCCGACTTCCGAGCTGAACAAGCTGCGTCAGCAGATCTTGCGGGCGTGCGTTTCCGCCGCAGCCAATCCCAAGGGCATTTACACGCTTACGGTTCCGACCGGCGGCGGCAAAACGACCAGTTCTCTCGCATTTGCGCTGCATCATGCCGTTGAGCACGGTATGAAACGTGTGATTTATGTTGTACCGTATACCTCCATCATCGAGCAGAATGCCGATGTTTTCCGCGGTATTTTAGGCGATGAGAACGTACTCGAGCATCACTCCGGTGTACAGTTCGAGAACGATGAGGAAAACGGCAATCCCGATCCCAAGGCACTGGCCGCCGAAAACTGGGACAGCCCGCTCGTTATCACAACCGCCGTTCAGTTTTTTGAGTCGATGTACGCTAACCGTTCCTCACAGTGCCGCAAGCTGCACAATCTGGCGAACAGCGTGATTATTTTCGACGAAGCGCAGATGCTTCCGCTGTGCCACCTGATGCCGTGCGTTGCAGCCATCGGTGCTCTGGTAGAGCAGTTCGGCGCAACTGCTGTGCTGTGTACGGCTACCCAGCCGGTACTCGGCGATTTGATACAACGATTCGCTCCGTCGCACGCGGTTTCCGAGATTTGTCCGGAGATTCCGTTCTATTTTGACAAATTCCGCCGTGTGACATTCCGGCAGATCGGTGTACTCGAGGATGACGTACTCGCTGAGCAGCTGTGCACACATGAGCAGGTTCTCTGCATCGTCAACTCCCGCAAAGCAGCGCAGTCCATTTTCTCGCAATTGCCGAAGGAAGGCAGTTTCCACCTGTCCACACTGATGGTGCCGAAGCATCGCCGTTCGGTGCTCGAGGAAATCCGACGCCGACTGAATGACGGTTTGCCCTGCCGTGTCGTATCGACTTCTCTTGTTGAAGCCGGTGTTGACATAGATTTCCCCTCCGTTTATCGTGAACTGGCGGGTCTGGATTCCATTCTGCAGGCCGCCGGACGCTGCAACCGTGAGGGCAAGCGTGCCGCAGAGGACAGCATCGTTACCATTTTCTGCCGTACGGAGAAGGCTCCGCCACTGTTTGGACAAGCCATCGGTGCGACAAATACTGCGCTGGATAACAATGCCGATCCCGCTTCTCCGCAGACAATGCAGAGCTATTTCAGCGAACTGCGCAAGCTGAACGGTTCCGCGATTGACAAAATCGGCGTGATCGACGCGTTTGAACGCGGACGCGGCGGCTCTCTGTATCCGTTCCGCACGATCGCCGAGAAATTTCACATGATCGACAACGACACACGCACAGTTTATATTCCGTGGAAGGACGGTTCCGAACTCATTGAGCGGCTTTGCAATGGTGCGTGCTCTAAAAAGCTGTATCGGCAGCTTGGGCAGTATGCCGTGCAGGTGTATGATGAGCATTTTCAGGCGCTGTACGACGCCGGTGCACTGCTCCTCGCCGATGAGCGCAACGGACTGGACGACCGTAGCGCTGTGCTGACCGATGCCTCGCTGTACAGTGAAGCGACCGGACTGTCACTCCAGGCCGACAGCGGTCAGGCGCTTTTCGGATAATTTTTCGCGTAAAAAGGAAAACGGGAGAATGTGATAACATTCTCCCGAGTTTCCAAACACTTAATTGACAATATTTCTATCCACACTGATGATTCAGCGACAATTAGACTATATCAAACTCTATGTTTGTTGTCAAATGTCCAAATTTTACATTCTCTCCGTAATACATAATGTACAACGAAATTTGTAATTTACAATGAAAAAACTCTTGACTTTGTAGACGTAAGGGCGTACTATAAAATCAAGATAAGGAAAAATCACTCTATATTTTATTTTGAAAAGGAGGGGAAATATACCAATGTCAATTCAAGTTGAAGTCAGCGGTCCATACGCTCTATTCAGCAGACCCGAAATGAAGACCGAACGCGTCAGCTATGACTGCATGACACCCTCGGCGGCACGTGGACTACTGGAAAGTATTTACTGGCACCCCGGTCTGCGCTGGATCATCGACCGCATTCATGTCTGTGCGCCGATTCACTTCACCAACATCCGCCGAAACGAGGTAAAGGACACCATCAACGCGCGTTCGGTCAAGGCGTGGATTGCAAAACCCAAGGGTGAGCTGTTCCTCGCTGCGTCGGAAAGCATTCAGCAGCGTGCCGCAATGGTACTGCGTGATGTCCACTATGTCATTGAAGCGCACTTTGAAATGACCGACAAGGCTGCGCCGACTGACAATCCCGGCAAGTTTCAGGACATTATGAAACGCCGTCTGCGCCGCGGACAGTGCTACAGCATGCCCTACTTCGGCACACGGGAATTTCCGGTAAAGTTTGAGCTTTGTGAACAACTTCCGCCTTGTCCGGAGGAACTGCTCGGTGAACACGATCTCGGCTGGATGCTGCTCGACATGGATTACAGCGATCCCGCCAATATCACACCGATGTTCTTCCGCGCCAAGCTGGTAGACGGTGTCATGGAGGTTCCCCCGATTCACAGTGCGGAGGTGGTCAAATGATTTTGCAGGCGCTGACGCAATATTACGATGCCCTCAATGCCCGCGGTGAAATTGATGCACCCGGCTGGGGCAGACCGAAAATCAGTTATGCGCTCCAGCTGCGGGAAAACGGTGAACTCGCCCAGGTTATTCCGCTGCTGCATGAAGTGGATGCAGGCAAAAAGAAAGTGCTCCGTCCGCGCGAGGATATTCGTCTGCCGGCGGCAGTCAAACGGACTGCGAATCCTAAGTCAAATTTCCTATGGGATAATACAGCCTATTTGTTGGGTATTGATGGCAAAGGAAAACCCGACCTTACTGCTAAATGCTTTGCAACTGCCGTTTTATTGCACCATGAATTGCTTGATGATGTGGACTCTCCTTTTTCTCATGCGGTGCTGGCATTTTTTGATACATGGCAGCCTGCCGAAGCTGCACAGCACCCTGCTCTTGTCAATGATTACGACAAAATCATTTCCGGTGCCAATCTGGTATTTTATGTGAACGGACAGTATCCGGCAGATGATCCGGCCATCTGCGCTGCATGGCAGGCGCATTATGACAGTGACTCCGATGCACCCAAACAGCAATGTCTTGTCACCGGCGAACTGGATGAGATTGCCGCCGTTCATCCTGCCATCAAAGGTGTGCGTGATGCGCAGTCCAGCGGCGCCGCACTCGTGTCGTTTAACGCACCCGCCTTCTGTTCCTACGGTCACGAGCAGAACTACAACGCACCTGTTGGCAAGCACGCTGCATTTGCTTATACGACGGCGCTCAATCACCTGCTGGCTGACCGCGAGCATACGCAGTACATCGGCGACACCACTGTCGTTTGCTGGGCGGAGACCGCGGAACCGCAGTATACTGATTTTTTCAGCTGCCTTATGGGCAATAACACGCAAAGCTGGTCGGATAATGACTTATCCGCTGCGCTCAAACACCTTGCAGACAGCGAACCGTGTCAGGAATTAAATCTTGATCCTGACCGTGCATTCTACATTCTCGGTCTGGCACCGAATGCTGCGCGTCTGAGTGTGCGATTCTTCTATAAAAACACGTTTGGTGAATTGATGAAGAACGTCAACGCGCACTATGAACGTCTGGAAATCAAGCGTCCGGCGAGGGCGCCTGCCGGCTTTTTGCCGCTGTGGCAGCTGCTTGCCGAAACCGTCAACCAGAGTGCCCGCGACAAAAAGCCGAGTCCGGTTATGGCCGGTGCGACTGCCCGCGCCGTCTGGAACAATGACCGCTATCCGGCTGCACTGCTGAACGGTGTTATGCTCCGTATCCGCGCAGATTCTGAGATAAACTGGCGGCGTGCCGCAATTATCAAGGCATATTACCTAAAAAACAAGGACAAGGACTGTCCCGAGGAGGTTTTAACTGTGAGCCTGAATGAATCCAGCACCAATATTCCCTATACGCTCGGACGGCTGTTCTCGATATACGAAGCCGTACAGCAGGCAGCAAATCCGGGCATCAACACCACCATCAAGGATCGGTATTTCAACTCTGCCGCTGCAACACCTGCCACGATCTTTCCGATTCTCGGCAATCTGTGCCAGAAGCACCTGCGCAAGCTGGATAAAGGTCTGCAGACGTATTATAACCAGCAGATTTGTAAAATCAAGGATATTCTTAGTGAAACCTATCCAACTCGACTGAGCCTGCCGCAGCAAGGTTCGTTTGACCTCGGCTACTATCACCAGACACAGAAGCGTTACACAAAAAAGGAGGACAAGTAAATGGAACCCATCAAAAACCGCTATGAATTTGTAATCTTTTTCGACGTGGAAAACGGCAATCCGAACGGCGATCCGGATGCGGGCAACATGCCGCGTATCGATCCGGAAACCGGCTACGGTCTGGTGACCGATGTATGCCTCAAGCGCAAAATCCGCAACTATGTAGAGATGGCCAAGGAAGGCGAATCCGGCTACCGCATTTACGTTAAGGACAGTGTGCCGCTCAACCGCAGCGATGCGGAAGCCTGCGCTTATGTCGGCGTAGCGCCGGACAAGCTCAAGGATGCAAAGAAGAAGGACGATCAGCTTGACAGCAAGCTGCGTGACTTTATGTGCCAGAATTTCTACGATATTCGCACATTCGGCGCGGTTATGACCACCTTTGTCAAGGGTGCGCTCAACTGCGGACAGGTGCGCGGTCCGGTACAGCTTGGCTTTGCACGCAGTGTGGATCCCATTGTGCCGCAGGAAGTCACCATCACGCGTGTTGCCATCACCACCGAGGCTGACGCGGAGAAAAAGGGCACCGAAATGGGCCGCAAGTACATCGTGCCTTACGGTCTGTACCGTGCGGAAGGCTACGTTTCCGCCAACCTCGCCCGCAAGACGACCGGATTCTCTGAGGCTGACCTTGAACTGCTGTGGACGGCAATCATCAACATGTTCGAGAACGACCATTCGGCTGCTCGCGGCAAGATGGCTGTACGCCAGCTGATTGTGTTCAAGCATGATTCCGAGCTTGGCAACGCACCCTCGCACAAGCTGTTTGATCTGGTTCATGCCGAGCACAACGAAGGCGTGATTGCGCCGCGTGCGTACACGGACTACACCATCACGGTTGACGAAGCCAACCTGCCGGCCGGCGTGACCTGCAAGGTACTGGGGTAATCTACGCCGAGGAGGACTTCCTCCAGCTCTCCGGTCTGCAGCATTTCGCATTCTGCCGTCGGCAATGGGCGCTCATCCATGTGGAGCATCAGTGGGCGGAGAATTACCGCACGGTGGACGGCTCGATTCTGCACGAGAAAGCGCACGGCGGCGGCACAGAAAGCCGCGGCGACCTGCTGATTGTTCGTGCCATGCGCATCCATTCGACGGTGCTCGGCGTGTCCGGTGAATGCGATGTGGTGGAATTTCATCGCTCGGAAAACGGCGTTGCCCTGCAGGGACGAGACGGACTGTGGATGCCGTTTCCGGTCGAATACAAGCGCGGCAAGCCCAAGCCGCACGACGCGGACGAGCTGCAGCTGTGCGCTCAGGCGATGTGCCTTGAGGAAATGCTGTGCTGTCAGATTTCCGACGGTGCGCTGTTCTACGGTGAACCGCGCCGACGGACGCCTGTCGAATTTACAGACGAACTGCGGCAGCGTGTACGCGACAGCCTTGCCGAAATGCACGACTATCTGCGCCGCGGCTGCACGCCTAAGGTAAAACCGCAGAAAGGCTGCTCGGCCTGCTCGCTCAAGGAATTGTGTTTGCCCGAGCTGATGAAGGCAAAATCTGTCTCCGGCTACTTGAAAGGAGCGATGGAGGAATGAAAAAGCTGCTTAACACGCTGTTTGTCACCTCCGAGGACGCCTATCTGACACTCGATGGCGAAAATGTTGTCGTCAACCGCGAGAAGCAGGTAACGGCTCGATTTCCGCTCCATGCCCTCGCCGGAATTATCAGCTTCAGCTATGCAGGCGCGTCTCCGGCACTCATGGGCGCGTGCGCAAAACGCGCGGGAGCGTGGATTGAAATCCTCCACGTCAGCCGTGCCGCCGAACTCGGACGGGTCGCTCCCTTCACGGGAGCGTGGATTGAAATTTAGCCTTGTTCACGTCAGCCAGCGTCGCAGGTGTCGCTCCCTTCGCGGGAGCGTGGATTGAAATTTTGCAAAATCTCCCAACGCCGTGAGCGATTTATGTCGCTTCCTTCGCGGGAGTGTGGATTGAAATAATTCCCGCACATCTTCCTCGGTGACGTGGCTGTAGTCGCTCCCTTCACGGGAGCGTGGATTGAAATCTCAAGAACTCCATGGACTGGCACAAGACCAGCGAGTCGCTCCCTTCGCGGGAGCGTGGATTGAAATTTCCATCAGCTTGCAAACCTGCTTGTCCTCGCCGTGTCGCTCCCTTCACGGGAGCGTGGATTGAAATCACTCAAAGCAGCCGCATCCGGCCTCCTTGCAAGCGTCGCTCCCTTCACGGGAGCGTGGATTGAAATCGTCCAACCTGCCTTGCGGCGTGACCAGTTAAGCTGTCGCTCCCTTCACGGGAGCGTGGATTGAAATGACAACGTGCTGTACCTTGCCAAGCTGGCAGCCGCGTCGCTCCCTTCACGGGAGCGTGGATTGAAATCAACCGTTGAAATCATAACCCGGCTTGGACGGATGGTCGCTCCCTTCGCGGGAGCGTGGATTGAAATCAGGATGGCCGAGCTTGTCCCCTTGTCATAGCAGCGTCGCTCCCTTCGCGGGAGCGTGGATTGAAATGTAAATGCCAAGACGTAAATATGCCACACCGCACCGTCGCTCCCTTCGCGGGAGCGTGGATTGAAATTGCCCTGATTGGTCACGCGCACCTTATCGCCCGGCGTCGCTCCCTTCGCGGGAGCGTGGATTGAAATAGCACATCGCTGATAATGTCGGACGGCGTAGAGCCGTCGCTCCCTTCGCGGGAGCGTGGATTGAAATAGCACATCGCTGATAATGTCGGACGGCGTAGAGCCGTCGCTCCCTTCGCGGGAGCGTGGATTGAAATATATTGGATGTGGCGCAGAAGTCAAACATATTCGTGTCGCTCCCTTCACGGGAGCGTGGATTGAAATCTAAGAAATACGCGATAATGCTTTTGTCTCCGAGTCGCTCCCTTCACGGGAGCGTGGATTGAAATAGCTTGCTCGTCACCTGCTCAAAGGTGCATTTACCCGTCGCTCCCTTCACGGGAGCGTGGATTGAAATCGCTCCTGCACGTTGAGGCATGCCCTATTTTTACGTCGCTCCCTTCACGGGAGCGTGGATTGAAATATCCCGTTCTACAACAACGCCGACCGGCGTGGCGAGTCGCTCCCTTCACGGGAGCGTGGATTGAAATTACGCTGACCGGCGTAAAAACAGCCTGATCTCCGTCGCTCCCTTCACGGGAGCGTGGATTGAAATTTTTGATCTGTCGGCAACTATGACTACTGCTGTTGTCGCTCCCTTCGCGGGAGCGTGGATTGAAATGTGCCCTCGAACGTCGAGCCGTTCATATCCATCGGCTCGTCGCTCCCTTCGCGGGAGCGTGGATTGAAATTGTGATGACCGGCGGCGTGTAGCTGTCAAGCGCAGGTCGCTCCCTTCGCGGGAGCGTGGATTGAAATCGCTGTGACGCGGACGGCGCTCTGGCGGATACGCGTCGCTCCCTTCGCGGGAGCGTGGATTGAAATGCACCAGAGCGACGGACGTGGATCACATCGAGCCGTCGCTCCCTTCGCGGGAGCGTGGATTGAAATAGCCTGCAGGAGCTTGCCCAGAGCGCCGCAGGCGGGTCGCTCCCTTCGCGGGAGCGTGGATTGAAATGTGGATAAGCGTGTCTAAATCAGTTTTGCAAATGTCGCTCCCTTCGCGGGAGCGTGGATTGAAATGCTGTGCTGCACGATCTGACCGGGTATCTGGCGCGTCGCTCCCTTCGCGGGAGCGTGGATTGAAATATTATCCGGCGGCCGTCCAAACGACCGGCTGTAAGTCGCTCCCTTCGCGGGAGCGTGGATTGAAATTCCGCGATGGCCTGGCGGATGTCTGCCGGACAGACGTCGCTCCCTTCGCGGGAGCGTGGATTGAAATAAAACCACAAGCGTTACGAGGCCGGTTATTATCGGTCGCTCCCTTCGCGGGAGCGTGGATTGAAATGGAAAGCTGCTGCTTGACCTCGCTTGCCAGCGGGGTCGCTCCCTTCGCGGGAGCGTGGATTGAAATCTCGTGTCTCGGCGTAACCTTGGGCGTGGGAATGTCGCGTCGCTCCCTTCGCGGGAGCGTGGATTGAAATACCGGTGATCTCTCAGCTGTCCAGAACGGTTGTATGGTCGCTCCCTTCGCGGGAGCGTGGATTGAAATCGTCCCTCCTCCGGTGCGTATGCGCGACAGACGCCGTCGCTCCCTTCGCGGGAGCGTGGATTGAAATGCTTGCCACATCATAGGTGCCCGGCTCAGCGATCCGGTCGCTCCCTTCGCGGGAGCGTGGATTGAAATGCCGCAGCCTTGCCCATAACTGCGCTGGACGCTCGTCGCTCCCTTCGCGGGAGCGTGGATTGAAATGGCTCACTCGCCGCGATCGGACGGCCTGCCACGTCGCTCCCTTCGCGGGAGCGTGGATTGAAATGCATAGAGCTGAAAGCAGGTGCAAGTCCTGCGGAACGTCGCTCCCTTCGCGGGAGCGTGGATTGAAATGTCGAACTGGTGCCGCAGTGTGCAGACCTGCCGCGTCGCTCCCTTCGCGGGAGCGTGGATTGAAATATCGAGACCGTCGAGGCGATGGACATGATGCGCGACGTCGCTCCCTTCGCGGGAGCGTGGATTGAAATTTCGGCCCCCTGTGCCGCCGCCTGTTGCGGCCGCTGGTCGCTCCCTTCGCGGGAGCGTGGATTGAAATTTGCCTTGCTCAAAAGCGGCGATACGAGCAGCAGCGTCGCTCCCTTCGCGGGAGCGTGGATTGAAATACGCTGTCGTATTTGACACTAACGGCACGGACAACATGTCGCTCCCTTCGCGGGAGCGTGGATTGAAATGATTGGTTTAGTTTGGCTGACCGTTTGATGGTCGGTCGCTCCCTTCACGGGAGCGTGGATTGAAATGGATTGCGACTTGCAGTTTTTGCGGTTTTGGGTGTCGCTCCCTTCACGGGAGCGTGGATTGAAATCCGGATTGGTGCGTCCTCCGGTGAGGGCAGGGCGTCGCTCCCTTCACGGGAGCGTGGATTGAAATGGCGATCGCCGCCAAGCTGATCGAGGACGGCAGGTCGCTCCCTTCACGGGAGCGTGGATTGAAATGTCACGGTGCATACGCTCCAACTCGGCCGCGTCCGTCGCTCCCTTCACGGGAGCGTGGATTGAAATGCAGGGTGACGCAAGCCATCCGGACAGTTATGCAGGTCGCTCCCTTCACGGGAGCGTGGATTGAAATTCACCAGTCTTATGATCATCCATATCAACCAGCTGTCGCTCCCTTCACGGGAGCGTGGATTGAAATTGCTTTTGATACTCCATACCGCCCGGAAAAGCTAACGTCGCTCCCTTCACGGGAGCGTGGATTGAAATTGTTGTCCGTTTGTGCCATTGATAACACCTCCGGTCGCTCCCTTCACGGGAGCGTGGATTGAAATTGTGCTGTCGCATCGTTGCTGTACTGGTCGAGCGTCGCTCCCTTCACGGGAGCGTGGATTGAAATTCGCAACTTTTGCGGCGGGAACGCCGACCGCGGGTCGCTCCCTTCACGGGAGCGTGGATTGAAATCTTGCAAAAGAGAAAGTCTGCGTTCTAATGGAAGATCGCTCCCTTCGCGGGAGCGACGCAGATAGCCGCACCTCCATCCTCCCATCCAGCATCGCCAGTCTCCATCCCTTCACGATTTTCCCCAACCCAACCAAAACATTTGCACATGTCATGACACGTGTGCTATAATAACTCCAATACCGCTATTGACAGCGCCGCACAGATTGCTGCGGCGTTTTGCCGGGAAGGAGAAAAATCAAATGAAAGCATACTTTGACAGCATCGAAAAGGAGGTTCCGGAGCAATTACAGCAGGTTTTCCTTAATCGCCGCGATACGGCTGTCATTACGATTGACATGCACGATGGACACCTGTCAACCGACCCGGACTGTCCATGTCCGTCTCCGCGAGGACGCGAGATCATCGAACCGCTCAATCATTTCATGAACGAAGCACGCGCGCTCGGTCTGCCGATCATCCATGTCCGCTCAACGCTGCGTAAGGGCGGCGCAGACGAAAAACTGTTTCCGTCTGCGTGGCGCATGGTGTTTCCGGTTACGGTCGGTGAGATTCCCAACATTGCAGAGCACGCCATTGAAGGCACACGCTGGAACAGAATGTCCATCGATATACACGACGAGGACTACATGGTGACGACCAAAAAGCGCCTGAGCGCGTTCTATCCGACCGATCTGGAGCTGCTGCTGCGCAACCTTGGCATCCGCCGCGTGGTGCTCACCGGCTGCATGACCGACTGCTGCGTTATCAACACTGCATTCGATGCCGCAAACCGCGATTTCCGCGTCGTCGTGCCGCGCGACCTGACCCGCGGCTCCGAGCACCTCGAAGAGCCTGCGCTGCGCATGATCTCGCTGCATCTGGGACTTGTCGTGGATTCGGATGCGCTGCTTGACGAGTGGCGCTCTCAGGACTAAATGCATACCCGAAATTACATATAAACAAGAAATCAAGGTGACACAAAATGAAAATCGGCAGAACAGAGAAAATCTGGCTGGCGTCTGTGCTGTTCTTCTGGGTATTCTATAATTTCCCGGGATTCCCTCCCTACGGCAGCGAGACCGCCTGCATCATACACGGTCTGATCAGCTTTGTCGGCACGGTGCTGTCCGTGTATATCGGCTGCAAGCTGACCGAAAAGGAGTATCCTCTGATTGAGGATGAGGAACAGGACGAAACGGCTGAGGATAATACGCCTGCCGCTTCCGAAACGCAAAAAGAATCGGACAAATAAAGGATAACAGAGAAAATGACAACACAGGGTTTACTTTCAGGCAAAACGGTATGGATCGTTTTTGCAGCATATTTTCTATTTTTGATCGCTATCGCACGCTACACCACATGGAAGGAAAAACGTGACGCAGGCAAGGTCGATCTGCAGGGCGGCCGGTTCAAGTGGCCGGTCATGGTCATGACCTATATCGCCTCCTGCATGAGCGTCTGGGTATTTTTCGCAGGCCCGGGCGCGTATTACCGCTACGGACTGGGCTACTTCTTCTCGGAGATGTGCATCTACTCCATGTTCCCGATCATCTGCTACTTCACGATGACCAAGGTATGGCTGGTCAACCAGCAGAAGCACTTCACCACCCCGGCGGATTTCTTCTTCTGCCGCTACAAGTCCAAGGCGCTGACCGTTATCATCGACATTGTTTACATTATCTGCGCCGTGCCGTTTATCTCGGCGGTACTGGTAGCCGGCGGTCGTGCGGCTGAGGTGGCCACCGGCGGCGCGGTATCCTCGCAGACGTTTACGCTCATTTGCGGCATTATCATGACGGTATTCGTCATGCTCGGCGGCGTAAAATCCACCGCACTGGCGGATGCTGTACAGGGCTGGTTCTTCATTCTGGCGCTGTGGGCAATTATTTTCGTAACGCTCAAGATCGTATTCAACGGCTCAATCATCGAAGCATTCCAGACCGTCCGCGTGCAGACACCGGACTGGTTCTCCTATCCGGGTCCGATCGGCATATGCACCTATCCGTCCCGCGTCAGCTATCCGCTAGCGTGTGCGTTCGGCTACACGCTGCTGCTGCCGCAGGTCTTTGTACGCTCCGGCTATTACAGCGCGGGTCTGAAGGACCAGCGTCAGATGGCGTTCCTTGCACCGTTCCTGCAGATCATTGTCTGGGGCGGCACGATGCTCATCGGTCTGGTCGCGCTGGCTGCCATGCCTGACCTTACCAGCTCGGAAACCGAACTGGTTATCCCGTATATGTGCAACATCATCGCGGGCACGCACGGTCTGCTCGCGCAGATTCTGATGATCGTGTTCCTCATCGGCGTACTGGCGGTCGGTCTGTCCACCGCAAATGCGCTGCTGATGGTCATGTCCTCTATCATCTACAAGGACCTGCTGGTCGGTATCGGTCACTGCAAATTCAAGACATCCGAAACCTCGGTTATCCGCGTGGTAATTCTGCTGTTCGGTGCCGTAACGGTTGCCGTATCGCTCATGCACTGGGAATACGTCTACAATCTGATGATTTTCGCGGATTCCCTGGTCGAATCGCTGTTCCCGGCGCTGGTATTCGGCATTTACTGCAAGTGGGCAACCCGAAAAGCCGCTATCACCTCGATTTCGGTCGGTGCGATCATTATCTGCCTGACCTTCTTTGTCTGGGATCTCGGCTATGTGTGGTACGGCACGATCGGTCTGGCGACCGCGTTCGTGCTGATGTATGTGGTCTCTAAGCTGACAACGGATGACCCGAAGGACAGCGAGGACTTTTACGAGGCGCTTGACTCCGGTCACAGACGCTTCATGCGCATCAAAGCAAAAATCAAGTAACGGCAGGAGGGCGAAATCCCATGCTACGATTTACGCTCAATGGCACACAAATTGAAATAGAAGACGGCGAAAACCGCACATTGCTCGAATATCTCCGCAATGTAAAGTGCATGAAGGGCACAAAAGAAGCCTGCAGCACCGGTCACTGCGGCGCGTGCAGCGTCCTCGTGGACGGCAGGCTGACGCGTTCATGCGTGACGCTCGTGCGCCGACTGGACGGCAAAGCCGTTGAGACCATTGAAAACGCACCGAACGACACCATGCTGCAAACCATTCAGCGCTCGTTCCTCGATGTCGGCGCTGTGCAGTGCGGCTTCTGCACACCGGGCATGGTGATGGCGACAAAGGCGCTGCTGCTGCACTATCCGGCTCCGACTGAGCCGGAAATCTGCGACGGGCTGAAAAACAACTACTGCCGCTGCACCGGCTACGTCAAAATTATCGAGGCGGTCAAGCTGGCAGCGGCGCGGCTGCGCGGGGAAAATCCGGATATCGACAGCTTCCGCAGCCACGAAAGCACGGTTATTGTGGTCGGGGAAAATCAGGTCGTGCCCGAAATCACCGGTTCCACAGTCGGCAAGTCGGTCTGGGATGTGGACGGCATGGACAAGACCGGCGGCAAACTGAAATTCTGCGACGACTACACCGCGGAGGACATCGGCGCGGATACCCTGCTGCACGGTGCATTTGTCTGGGCGCCGGCGCCGCACGCAAAGATCAACGCGGTGGACTACTCCGCCGCCGAACAGGCGGAAGGTGTGGTGCGCATCGTGACGGCGGCTGACGTGCCCGGCATGAACAAGGTCGGCACATGGACGCCGGAGCAGCCGGTCTTTTGCACGGATGAGGTGCGGTTTCTCGGTGACCATCTGGCGCTGGTTGTCGCGGATACGGCGGCGCACGCGAGAGCGGCCGTCAAGCTGGTCAAAATCGACTATGAAGAACTGCCCGGTATCTACACCATGGCGGACGGCTACCGCAAAAACAGCTTCATCGTGCACACCGGCCGCGTCAGCGGCGATGTAGAGCAGGCAAAGCAGCGAACAGACATTGTCAAGCTCAACGTCTCCAAGGATATTGAGCCGCAGGAGCACGCCTGCATGGAGCCGGTTTCGGCTATCGGCATGGTGCAGGACGGCAAAACGATCCTCTATTCCTGCACACAGGCGCCGTTTGAAATCCGCAGTATGCTGGCAAAGATTCTGGACAAGCCGGAGGAGGATATCCGTGTTATCGTGACGCCGCTCGGCGGCGGCTTCGGTAAAAAATGCGACTCATTTCTCGAAGCACCGGCGGTTGTTGCCGCTCACGCCTGCGGCAAGCCGATCAAGATTACGCTGACGCGCAAGGAGGATTTGATCCTCACCACCAAACGCCACGGCTACCATACGGATTACGAGATCGGCTTCACGCCGGACGGCAAGTTCCAGTATCTGGACTGCCGGATGTTCTCGGACGGCGGACCGTACGAGTGCGAAAGCTACGGCACGCTGATGACCGGCGCGCTGATGAGCGGCGGGCCGTACATCATTCCCAATGTCAAGGTGGAAGGCTCAGCGATTCGCAATAATAACTTGCAGGGCGGTGCGTTCCGCGGCTACGGTATCAATCAGGCGGCGATCTCCATTGAAACTGCGATGGACATGATGGCGGAAAAGCTGGATATCGACCCGTTCGAGCTGCGCCGGCGCAATGCCGTCTATCCGGGTGCGACCTCGGTCGGCGGTGAGGTGCTCAAATACAGCATGGGTATGATGGATACCATCAACCAGTGCGAAAAAAGTTTGCGAAAAGCACTCAAGGAATACGAAGGACAGTATCCCAAGGGCAGCAAGGTGCTCGGCTGGGGCATGGCCTCGGGATTCAAGAATGTAGGCGTCGGCAAGGGTATTTTCACCGATGACGGTGCGTGCAGGCTGATTCTGCAGGGTGACGGCCACCTGCACATGATCGTTTCCGGCACGGATATGGGACAGGGCTTCCGCACTGCCATGACGCAGATCGCGGCGGAAACGCTCGGCATGGATATCGCGGATATTTACATCACCAACGGCGACACCGAGCTGACCATCCCGACCGGCGAATCGGTTTCCGAGCGGCAGACGCTGTGCGGCGGCCGGGCGGTGTATGAGGCGTGCGTCAAGCTCAAGCAGGATTTAGACAGCCGTCCGTGGCGGCCGGGCGAGGAACGCCGCGCGGAATACTATTATGCATCCGACCCGTGCTTCGCCATCGGTGATTTTGAGGGTGCAAAGCAGCGCGGTGCAAAATACCGCAATTTTCCGGCGTATGCGTATGCCACGCAGGCCGCCATTGTCGAGGTGGACAAAGAAACCGGCAAGGTCCGGCTGCTCAAGATCATCGCGGCGCACGATGTCGGCCGCGCCATCAATCCGCATATCATCGAGGGTCAGATGCACGGCTCGTGCTCGATGGGACAGGGCTATGCACTGACCGAGGGATATCCGACGAAAAACGGCTATCCGGTCAAGACGCTGTACCGTCAGCTGGGTCTGCCGCGTGCCGAGGATACGCCGGATTACGAGATTATTTTAATCGAGGACCCGGAGCCGCAGGGCCCGTTCGGCGCGAAAGGCATTTCCGAGGTTGCGACCGTGCCCGTCACACCGGCGATTCTCAACGCTGTGTCGCGTGCCATCGGCGTGCGCATCAATAAGGTGCCCGCCACACCCGAAGTCGTGCGCGAAGCCATCCGCACCGGCAAGTGTGAGGTGCCAACCATGGAGCAGCAGCTTCAGGCGCTCGAAAAGGATTGCGAATGTCACCGTCCGTCGGACGGTGTGCAGTGAAATTTCTTGTCGTTGTTTACAATGACAGTCGAAACAGCATCACCACCTATAGCGCAAAGACCCGGAATCTTTTTCGGAAGATTCCGGGTCTTTGCCGTTTTCACTTATTTTCCGTCTGTTTTTTTACCGCCTCTGCGATTTTACGATACTCCGGCACATCCACGCCGTACTGCTCCGCCAGACACACAACCTGATAAATCAAACCATCCACCTCGGACTGCTTGCCGGCTTCCATATCGCGCTGCATAGAGGTAGACGCGGTCGGTGCAAGCGCATCCAGAATGCGCAGGTTGCGCTCGACCAGCTCCCCCGGCCTGCTCTCCAGCGGAATACCCATCTTGTCCGCCAGCGCAACGACCTCTTTTATCAGGCGTACAAAGCTGTCGCGCACCTCGCCCGGATGCTGCATTTCCGCAGCTTTCGCGTGATAATACTGTCCGCAGGCCGCATTCGGCGACACATACGCAAATTTGAGCAGCGTGTCGCGCTCGACATACGGAGAATAAACCGGGTCAATTCCGGCGTTTTTGAGGTCAGTCTCGACCTGCTGCAGCACCGGATGATCGGTCTTGTGGCTCGGCAGTCCGTACACGATACGGCAGATCGCACCGTGCTTCTGAATGACGCCCGGCGCAATCCTGTTGGCCGAAATGTAGATGCAGCCGTCCGTGACGAGCAGCTCAGGCAGCTCCGCCTGCAGGGCACGGCCCGTGCCGTAGATGTTGAGCACCGGAATAACTACCGTGTCCCTGCCTGCTGCCTTGCGGATGAACGGCACGGTATCCGCGAGAGAGTATCCCTTGACACACACGAAAATCACATCCGGCGCGGGAGCGCCCTGCTCCCGCGCGGCAAGAAAGCCATCCATGTCGATCGCCTTGACCGGAATGCTCTCGCGCTCATTTTCTCCGGATACAAGCGTCAAGCCGTGCTCCTGCAGGACCGCAAGATGCTTTCCGCGTGCAATAAGTGTGGTATCCGCACCGGATTTGCTCAAATACGCGCCTACCGGTCCGCCAACGCCACCGGCACCGATAATCATATAACGCAGCTTCATCCTCTGTTCCTCCGATTGCTTTTTCTGCATTATAGCACAAAATCGGCAATGTATCCACAAGTCTGTGGATATCTCTGTGAAGCGTGTGATTCTCCGCTTCTGTCATTGCATTTGTTCCCTTTTCACGATATAATGATTTTCATATAACTTTCTCACCTGTCTAATTTGTTCGACAAAATTCGACAGCCTGCAAGGAGGTCATTGCACATGGCTGGCAACCCCCAAAAGAAAAGCACCGGCATCGTCAACGCCGCCATTGGCGCGCTGGCAGTCGTGCTGGCTATATTGATTGTCTGGATGATGAACCTCGTTTCCGGTATTCAGGGCACCGCGCGTATCATCAACTACGCCGGACTCGTGCGCGGCAAGACCCAGCGTATCGTCAAGCTGGAAATCTCCGGTCAGCCACAGGACGGCATGATCGCAGATATTGACGCGTTTATCGACGGACTGCGCTTCGGCAGCGACGAGCTCAGCCTCGTGCGGCTGAACAATGACGCCTTCCAAAGCAAAATGCAGGAGCTGGATGACTATTTTCAAGCACTCAAGCAGGAGATCGGCCGTGTGCGCGCAGTCGGCTCAAATAACACGGACATCATTCCCATCAGCGAAACCTTTTTCGGCATCTGCGACGACGCGACCGGTCTGGCGGAGGCGTACTCGCAGCGCAAGGCAACCTCGCTTTCCGCTCTGGAGAAGTACATCACCGCGGATATCGTCGTGCTCATGCTGCTGATCGGCTACCAGCTGTTTCAGGCGCTGCACACGGCTGCGATGAACCGCGCTCTGCAGCATAAGGTCTATCTGGATGCCGCGACCGGCCTGCCCAACAAGAACAAGTGCGAGGAGCTGCTCGACGATCCGACGCCGCCTGCGCCAGAAACCGGCGTGTGCAGCTTTGACCTGAATAATCTGCGCCGCATCAACAACAGCATGGGCCATGAGGCCGGTGACGCATACATCCGGCGATTTGCGGTCGCGCTGCGTGCGGCCATGCCCGAGAAGCATTTTGTCGGCCGTACAGGCGGCGATGAGTTCCTCGCGATAACGCACGGACCGGATGCCGATGCGCTGCAGAAATTGCTTTCCCATGTCCGTAAACAGCTTGCTGAGGAGTCCCGACAGCATCCGGATACACCGCTCAGCTATGCGGCCGGCTTTGCGCTTGCATCGGATAATCCGGACAGCAATATGCGCGATCTGTTTGACCTTGCGGACAAAAACATGTACATCAACAAAAACCACGTCAAGCGCGAGGAAGCCGCCGCCGAAAAGCGGCTGGATTTTCAGCTGCTGAAGCAGGTCAACCGCCTGCACCGCAGCTTTTCCGACTGCCTGTACTGCGATGCGCGTCTGGACACCTACCGCACCATCCGCGCGTGCGAGAGCTTTTTTCTGGCATCGGACGGCAGCTACACCGGCGCCGTCGAGCAGATTGCCGAGGAACAGGCTGCTAAAAGCGAGCGCAGCCGCGTCCGTTCTGCGCTGCAGCTTGACGTACTGCAGCGCAGCCTGCACAGCGCAGAGGATACCCTCGAACTGCAGTACAACGCGGCCGAGGAAAGCCGCTACAGCCGTTTGACCGTTCTTCCGATTGACTGGGACGAAGCCGGTGTGCTGCACCACTTTATCCTCGCGTTCGAGACCATCCGGCTGAACGCCGACCAAGCCATCGACCCGAAGGAGCAGCTGACGCTGTACTACGAGCAGCTAAAGCAGTCTATCCTTGAGAACGACAGCTATGTGGACGCGCTGCTCGATATGGCGGGCACAATCTACACGGTAAACCTCACGCGCGACACCCTCGAGCGCAACATTTCACCTGCGGGCAAGAGTGATTCGGACCGGGCGCTGTTCCTCGACTACCCGCTTCCCTGCTCCTACCGCGACTACTGCGACGAGTACCGCAAGCGCGTCACACCGGCAACACTCGGCAGCTACCGCACGGCAGATACCAGTGCCCGTCTGCTCAAGCGCTTTGCCGCCGGTGAAAAACACATCACGGTGGAGTACTGCGTGCAGGAGGATGACGGCGCTATCCGCTGGGTACAGAAAACCGTGCTGATGACGCAGACCACCATGTTTGATCCGGAAATCAATGCCGAAATGCCGATGGTCACGGCGATTATCCTGCTGCAGGATACCTCGCAGATGCACGCCCGCGACGAGCAAGAGAACGCCCGTCTGCAGGCCGCCTTCGATGAAATGCGTATTGCGAACCGCACCAAAACCGAATTTCTCTCGCGCATGAGTCACGATATCCGCACACCGCTCAACGGCATTATCGGTCTGCTGCAGGTGGACGAAACCCACTTTGATGACAAGGCGCTGCTGCTGGAAAATCACAAAAAAATGCAGATTTCCGCCAATCACTTGCTGTCGCTCATCAACGATGTGCTGCAGATGAGCAAGCTGGAGGAGGGCACGACCGTCCTCACGCACGAGCGCATCAGTCTGGTGGAGCTGACCCGCGATATCATTACCATTATCATCGGCCGCGCCGAAGAAGCCGGCATTGAGTGGGAGTACGAAAAGGACAAATCCATCATTCCGTACCCGTATATTTACGGCAGTCCGCTGCATCTGCGGCAGATTTTCCTCAATATTTACAGCAACTGCATCAAATACAACCGTCCCGGAGGTAAAATCACCACCCATACGGACTCGCTCGGTGAACAGGACGGCAAATGCACCTATCGCTGGACGATTTCGGATACGGGTATCGGCATGAGTCCGGACTTTGTGGACCATATTTTTGAACCGTTCACACAGGAAAAGCAGGACGCGCGCAGCTATTATCACGGCACCGGTCTCGGCATGACCATCACCAAGGAGCTTGTTGACCGGATGGGCGGCTCGATTGCGGTCACGAGTCAGCTTGGTGTCGGCTCCACCTTTGTAATCACTTTGCCATTTGAAATTGCACCATCTCCCGAGCAGACACCGGACGCACATGCCGCGCCGGATATCAGCATTGCAGGCTGCAGGCTGCTGCTCGTCGAGGACAATGCGCTCAACGCCGAAATCGCACAGATTCTGCTGACCGACGAAGGAGCGACCGTAACCGTCGTCACGGATGGCAAACAGGCTGTGGAAATCGTGCAGAACAATCCACCGGACACATTCGACGCGGTTCTCATGGATGTGATGATGCCTGTGATGAGCGGCATTGACGCTGCGAAGACCATTCGCTCGCTCAACCGACCGGACGCGAAAACGCTGCCCATCATTGCCATGACCGCAAACGCCTTTTACGAGGATGCACAGAAGTGCCTCGCCGCAGGCATGAATGCCCATCTGGCAAAGCCGCTGCAGATAAAGAAGGTCAAGCAGACGATCGCCGAATGGGTGAAAAATAACCGAACTGCAAAAAAGGACGCATAAAGCGTCCTTTTTGAGGCTGTCAAAAAACTATCGTTTTTCGAGCAGCCTCTCGCTCGAAACCACGCTTTCGAGCGAATACTGAAGAAAAACCGCGCCCTGCGGGCACATTTTTTCTTCCCTTGTATAAATTCCGAGATACATGCTCCCGGAATTTATGAATTTGCTTCGCAAATTCTATTTTATGCGTGCTGCCGCACGAAACGTAAAAATTAAAATAATACTTTTTTGACAGACTGAAAGGACGCGTAAAGCGTCCTTTTTCATTCTACGGCTAACGCATCCTCGCTGATTACCGCCCGAATCCCCCATGACGGCACCTTATCCGGATAGGCTTCGCCTTCGAGCACGACAAACGCCGCATCGTACTTCGGACGTTTTTTCGGGTAGATGCCGAGTCCGTCCGTGAAGTACAGCAGGCCGCGCAGATGGCGGAACGCGCCTTCGGCATTTAAGCGGTCAACGTGCTCGAAAACCGGACGAAAATCGGTCGCAGACTGACCGATCAGTTCAAAATGCTCCATATATTCCGCGAGTTCCCGCGCATTTGTCACCTTTTTGTCCGAGCGCAGCTGATCGTCGCACTGCAGAATACGCAGGTTGAAATGCCGGAAAAAGCTGGTGTTCTCCTGCAAAAGCTCATAGGTACGGCTGAGGAATGCGCGCACGAGTTCACCGGAGGTGGACATCGAGGTATCAATGGCAATGACGAAATCCTCTATTTTCCGCACCTCCCGCGTTTCTAACGGCTCGATAAGCGGCATATTTCCGAAATGACGCAGTCCGTAGGCGTAGTAGCCGTAGTCGAACGAATCCGCATCCACCGAGACCTCCTCCCGCAGAGCGGCAAACCGGCGCAGGAACGCGCGGAAATCAGTCGTTTTGCGGGTGGAAACGGCAAGCTGCTCCCGCACAGCCTGACCGCCTTCCGCCTTGTTCGCGAAAACCGTCTCCATCGCGGTCTGCGTCCGTTCGGCCTGCTGCTGCCAGCGGCGCTCCTGCTGATCGTCGTCCTCCTTGTACCACAGCGTGTGCTCGTCTGTCGCAAACACGCGCGTGAGCGTGGCACAGTCATACGAATTCAGCCGCGTGCGGCGAAAGTGGCGATAGACCGCCTCAGCCGTCAGGACCGGCAGCTCGTCCTGCAGTTCACGGTAGATATTCTGCCGCCGAACCGACACCTTTTCCGCCTGCAGGCAGCGGTAATCCAGCGAATCCAGCATGCTTTCGACCGCAATATCGCACGACAGATCCCACAGGTCGGCATCGCGTCCGCGTGTCTTTCCGGGATGGCGCAGCAGACAGTGGAACAGCGTGTGCAGATAGGCGCGGTTGACGTTCGCGCGGGAGCGCTCGTACTGCTGGGCCAGCCATGCACCGCTGAAAAACAGCACGCGCGTGTCGGTAGCGAGCGTGGGTGTATCGTAACCATCTGCCGCAGGCAGCACCGCTAGCGCGGAATCGAGGAACGGCAGGTTCATGTACAGTTCGGTGCGGGCGGAAAACAGGATTTCGCGTCCGATAGAAGTCCAGCGGGAGGACTGCGACATAGAAAACATCACCTCACAGGTTCATCTTGCATCGTAGGGCGGGGTGCCCTACGGATTTATTGATAACTGCTATATATTTATATCATAATTCAAACGATTTGGCGCGTCCCTTGGACTGCGTTTTTCCGGCGGCTGACAGCAGAACGGACAGCGCTGCCGTCTGCTCTGCTTCGCGGGCGGACGTGCACGCGGCATCCACATCGGCGGCAGAGAGCACACCGAGCGACAGCAGGAAGGTCAATGCAGCGGTCTCGCCTGCCTTAGCGCAGGACTGCGCCAGATTGCCGCCGTGGGTGCGTAAAACCGCGAGATAGTCCGCTTTTGCGGCATCCGAGAGCGCAAACGGTACGGCAAGCCGCCGCACGGCTACGCGTGCCGCGACCGAAAAATCGTGCCGCTCGAGTAGTTCGCTCAGGGCAGCATCATACTGCCGAAAATTCAGCACACCGCCGTCAAAGCACTGACGGTAGCTGTATCCTGCACCGTGAATGCGCCGCTGAAAAATATGCGCCGGACTGAGATCCTCCAGTTCCTCGACGTACTCGGGGAACAGCAGCCGCGCGTGCTCATCAAACCGCACATCGAGTTCTCCGGCGTACTCGCCGAGCAGCCTGGGCAGGCAGGTCGGCGCGGACGGTGCGGCGTGCAGGATGACTTCGCGCAGGCTCATGCAGTTCATGAGAGCACCGCCGCCGAACTCACTCACTGAATCGGTCAGTTCGATGCGTTCAAGGTTTCGGCAGTTATAAAATGCATAACTGCCAACACTTTTTGCATCCTTCGGGAGCGTAACCGTGCGGATAGCCGCCGCATTGTGCTTCGGCTCCGTGCCGCCGCAGGTAATACGGACAGCGAACGTGTCCTTGCCTGTCAGATCGGGGGCCCGCTCGCTGAGTACATACGCGCCGACCTCGGTAACAGGCACACCGTCTATCTCATCCGGCAGACGCACAATATCGTCCTGCGTTTCGCACCGCAAAAGCGCAATGCCGCCGCTCGCACTCCGCGAACAGGTCAGCCGCAGTTCGTTTTCGCCCTCGATCACCCGCATTTGCACTCATGTCCTTTCTGCTTTTTCATTCTGCTACCCATTATAGCACAGTGCGCAGAAAAAGACGATACCGCGGCCTTTATTCTCATAATAAGAATTTATAACAGAAATAATATATTGTTTTTCGCAAATCGCACTTGACAATCCACTGTTTTGCGAATATACTGTGACCATACCAAGTAAACCAACACAAACCAATGACGAAGACGAGTAGCAGGGAGACCGAACCTCCAAGAGAGCCGCAGGCGGTGTGATTGCGGCAGGCAAGGACCGTGTGAATGGACTTCAGCAGGGCAAGGCGAACGGCTTCGGCCAAGTAACTGCGACGGGGACTCCACCCGTTATCAGGGGAGCGCGCATTGTTTGATGTGTGAGCAGAGTGGACGCAGTTTGCGTCAATCTGGGTGGTACCGCAAGAGCGTATTCGCTCCTGTCCCAAGAGAAATCTGGGACAGGAGCTTTTTTATTTTTGTAAAACAAATTGAGAATTGAAAATGGAGAATTGAGAATTGTGGTATCGCGCAAAGCGCGATGATTTAATAAACGCGCTCTGCGCGTCACATTCATTTTCCATTATCCATTATCAATTCTCCATTACTGCAAAGGAGTAATCACCATGGCTAAGATCCCCCACAGACTTTATTTGACCGAAGACCAAATGCCCAAGCAGTGGTACAACCTGCGGGCGGACATGAAGGAAAAGCCGGACCCGCTGATTCATCCGGGCACGCACCAGCCGCTGCCGGAAGAAGCGCTGTATCCCATCTTCTGTCAAAAACTGGCGCACCAGGAGCTGGACAACGACACCCGCTACATTGATATTCCCGAGCCGGTGCTCGATATGTATAAGCTGTACCGTCCGTCTCCGCTGTGCCGCGCGTACAATCTGGAGAAGGCGCTGGACACCCCGGCTAAGATCTACTACAAGTTTGAGGGCAACAACACCTCGGGCAGCCACAAGCTCAATTCCGCCATCGCACAGGCGTACTACGCCAAGGAACAGGGCCTCAAGGGCCTTACCACCGAGACCGGTGCCGGTCAGTGGGGTACTGCACTCTCTGAGGCATGCGCGTACTTCGGACTGGATTTAAAGGTATTCATGGTTAAGGTCTCCTACGAGCAGAAGCCGTTCCGCAAGGCCATCATGCAAACCTTTGACGCGAATGTAACGCCGTCTCCGTCCAATACGACCGAGGCAGGCCGCGCTATTCTGGCACACGATCCGACCACCGGCGGTTCGCTCGGCTGTGCGATTTCTGAGGCCGTAGAAGTGGCTACTACGCACGAGGGTTACCGCTATGTACTCGGCTCGGTGCTCAATCAGGTGCTGCTGCACCAGTCCATCATCGGTCTGGAGAGCAAGCAGGCTATGGAAATGCTCGACGAGTATCCGGATATCGTCATCGGCTGTGCCGGCGGCGGCTCCAACCTCGGCGGCCTGATTTCCCCGTTCATGCAGGATAAGCTGCTCGGCAAGGCTGACCCGCGCATCATCGCGGTGGAACCGGCCTCCTGCCCGTCGCTTACCCGCGGCAAGTATGTTTACGATTTCTGCGATACCGGCCATGTCACGCCGCTGGCCCGCATGTATACGCTCGGCAACGGCTTCATGCCCGCGCCCAACCACGCAGGCGGCCTGCGCTACCACGGCATGAGTCCGATCCTCTCCAAACTGTACCACGACGGTTATATGGAGGCGGTTTCCGTCAAGCAGACCGACGTATTCGACGCGGCAGTTCAGTTCGCCAAGGTGGAGACCATTCTTCCGGCGCCGGAGTCCAGCCACGCCATCCGCGCCGCAATCGACGAAGCGCTCAAGTGCAAGGAGACCGGCGAAGCTAAGACCATCCTGTTCGGTCTGACCGGTACCGGCTACTTTGATATGGCAGCATACGAGGCGTATCACAATGGCACCATGCGCAACCACATTCCCACCGATGAAGAGCTGCAGATCGGCTTCGATACCATTCCGCCGCAGGAATAAAACGCAATATAAGGTATATGGCAGACCTCCAATTTCTCTGCTGTATATAGCCGCCTGTTCCCCCCACAGGCGGCTTTGTTTTGCCGAAAACAGGTTTCCGAAAAAACTTTCAAAAAATCTGAAAATAGTTGTTGACATTAGGCCCCACCCGTGATATTATAATAAGGCAGTCAGCGAGAGCGACAAAGCGAAACGCCGACAGCGAAAGAAAATAGATCTTGTATGCGCCAGTAGCTCAGCTGGATAGAGTGTTTGGCTACGAACCAAAAGGTCGGGGGTTCGAATCCCTTCTGGCGTACCAGATCAACCGGTTATTTCGTAAGAAATGACCGGTTTTTCTTATTTTCTGATATAGGTAAAAATTTTTATTCCGATTTGCGAGAGGCAATATAAAGATGCCGCCGCCATACCGGCATACGAGCCGAATACTTAACTTTAGCCCTAAAAGAAACCCTGTCTGTTCCAACACCAGACAGGGTTTTCTCACTTTTACAGCACTTTTACGCCCGCGTTCTCACACGCCGAAAGGAATTCCGGCGGCAGTCTGCCGTCCGAAATGACGGTATCTACCTCATCGAGACCGCAAATGCGGAATGTACTTCTTCGATCAATTTTAGAGGAATCCAGCAGCACCGCCACATGCTCCGCGCGATGCAGCACAGTCTGCTTGAGCAGCGCCTCCTCCTCGACACCGCAGGCAAAGCCGGTCTCCGGACTGTAGCTCGTCACGCCGAGCAGCAGCAGGTCAAAATGCACGCCCTCCAGTTCCTGAATGCCGCGCACGCCGCACACGCTGTGGCTGAACCGGTTGAGCGTGCCGCCGGGAATGGACACCTTGGGCTTTTCCAGCCGCGCGAGTTCGATCGCACACGTCAATCCGCTCGTGAAGATCAGCATCGGCTCATCCGGCACACAGCGTGCCACGGCGGTTGCCGTGCTGCCGGAATCCAGAAACACCGTGGTATTCGGCCGCAGCAGCGCCGCTGCCTTCTCCGCAATGATCTGCTTTTCCGACGCATTGCGCGCCGTGCGCCTGCCGAACTGGTCGTCCGTGCCGACGACCACCTCGACCGATTTGACGCCGCCGTGCACGCGAACCACTCTTCGCGCCTGATCGAGTGCCTTCAGATCGGTTCGCAGCGTCATTTCGGACACCGACGGAAAAGCCTCCTTCAGCTGTACAAAGCTCAGGCTTCCCTCTCGGTTGACCAGTTCGACGATTGCATTGCGGCGTTGTTCCATCGGTTGTTTCCTCCAATTAGTCGTGCTGCTGAAAGTTTGCCAGCAGATATTCCTCTGCCTCCGGGCACCACAGACCGTTGTGTGCATCCACAATGTCAGCCAGCGCGGTAAACCGCGCATCCTCCGCGCCCTTTGCCCGCAGATCGGTCAGCGCGGTAAGCGGCATGGTCAGGTGTGTGTAAATCAGCTTTTTGCCGCCCGGGATCTTCGGCAGATTGAGCGTAGTCTCGGCTGCCGCATCCAGACCGCCGATATGCGTCACCATAACCGCCGGGTCGATGCGGCCAGAGGCGGTCAGCTCGAGCGACTCGATCATATCCGCCGTATTGCCGCCGGTCGTGCCCATAACATGCGTGGAATTATAGTGTACATCATAAAAGTTCATCTTGGCAGAGAACTGCTTGTCGGTCGGGCCGGCGAAGAAGTTCAGACAGCCGTCACGACCAAGCACGGCGCTGCACAGTTCAACGACTGCCGCAACCGGCGCGTAGCAGAATACATCGTCAAAACCGGTGCCGCCGGTCATTTCGCGCAGCTCTGCCGCCGGATTCTCCATCTTGCCGGTGTTGACAAAGTGCAGGTCGATGCCGTCCTTCTCCTTGACCTCGGCAGGCGGGAACAGCGCCTCGGCGCGTGCCAGGCGGTCCTCGTTCACATCGGTCACAACGACCATGGACGGACGGACGTCACGGTGCAGCGCATATGTCAGCGCACCCAGACCCATCGGACCGGCACCTGCCATGATGGCCAGCTTGCCGCCCTTTTTAATACCCATTTCGTGGTGATAAACACCCATCTTGGTGTGATAAGCAGCGTTGAACGCACCGATCGAGCAGCTCATCGGCTCGGCAAGAGACGCCTCATAGTAGGCACGCCCTTTGTACTCGAGCAGGCAGCCAAGTTCCATAACCTCAGCCGGAATGATGCAGTAGGTCGCATCGCCGCCGAAGAACTCGTAGGAGTATCCGGGGCTCCACATCGTGCCCTTGTAGTTGAGCGCCGGCTGCAGCGTGAACTTCATGCCCGGCTTGAACTTATCCTGATGCTTCGCGCCAACCTTGACGATATCGCCCGCAAACTCGTGACCCATGATGGCCGGATGCTCGGCAACATCGGGATGCACGCGCTTGTGCTCGGTACCAAGGATCGCGCACTTGTAGGTGGACATGCAGATGCTGTCGGATACGACCTTGACCAGAATCTCATCATCGCGGATTTCCGGCAGCTCAAAGGTATCCAGACGCAGATCATTCGCAGCATGCAGACGTACAGCCCTTGCTTTCATAATAATAACTCTCCTTTATCACTTAGGCAATAGATTTCAACAATTACAGCTTGGAAAAACGTACTTTCGGAAGCAGCTCCTCGATAACCGAGCGCTCGGCGGCCTGTGTTCCGCTGCACATGACATTCGCGGCTCCGGTCGCAGTCGAAAGACGGACAGCGTCCTCCTCGCTCATATCCTGCGACTCGGCATACGCCAGCGCGGCCACCACGCTGTCACCCGCACCGACCGTACTGCCGACCGGAACCTTGAGTCCCTCAGCATAAATCGTGCTGCCCTTGCGCAGATACAGCGCGCCGCGTCCGCCCAGCGAGATAACCACCCGTTCGATGCCGCTCTCCAGCAGCTTTTGACCCTCTGCGGTCAACTCTTCGATGGTTTCCAGTTTTTTGCCCGCCAGACGCGACAGCTCATCATCATTCGGCTTGATGAGGTACGGCGCGGCCTTTAAGCCTTCTGCCAGTAAAGCACCATCCGCATCGAGGAACACCCGCGCACCTGCTTTTTTGCATGCGCTCGTCCACACGCGGTAGGTGTCCTGCGGTGCGCCCTTCGGCAGACTGCCCGCCAGCACCACGATGTCGCCTGCGTGCACCTCAGCCAGAAGGTCGTTCAGCAGCGCATCTAAATCTGCGTCCGTGACGGTCAGCCCCGGCTCATTGATGTCGGTATTCGTGTGGCCGACCCGGTCAATGATTTTGATATTCGTGCGGGTCTGCCCCTCAACGAACCGGAACTGTGTGGTGAAATTCTCGTTTTCGAGCAGCTTTTCGAGCGTTCTGCCGCTCTCACCACCCAGAATGCCGACTGCGCGGCTGTCTCCGCCGAGTTTGGCAATCACCTTGCTCACGTTGATGCCCTTGCCGCCGGGATCCGTGCGCATTTCCGTGATGCGGTTGACCGTGTCAAGCGCCATACCCGGAATTTCCACCGTTTTATCCAATGCGGGGTTGAGTGTTACCGTATAGATCATGGAATGACCCCTTTCAGATATTTGAAACTGTTGAAACGAAAGCTATAATTATAATACCAACAGTCCGTGCAAGCGTCAATCTGTTATTTCAACAAATAATCACTTTCGTTTTTGTGATGATTCACAAGAGCGCATTCTCTCTGTAAATTCTGTTCTGCGCGCAAAAGGAGCGGCAATGCAGAATATTGTCCGCATTACCGCTCCCTTTTATGCTTAATTTCCGTGTTCTGAGAACAGACGATCCAGCTTTTCTTCCAACAGCTGCACGGCTGCGTCGCGCTGACCGGTCCGCAGGCGCTCGATCAGCTCAGGCTCCTCGATCAGCTGTGCGCTCACCATGCGCATGACCTCCACCGGAATCGGATCATCGGTATCCGGCGCAAGCAGCACAAATGCCCCCATAATCATCTTTCCGGCCTCGTAGACCGGCGGCTGTGCCTGTAAATAGCCGAATCGGCAGTCCGATACCGCCTTTGTCCTGCAATGCAGCAGCAGCGCGAACAGCGGCTTGATATAGGTATCGCCCATGGCTTCCCGTCGGCGCAGCTGCTGCGCCACCAGACGCGATGCGTCCTCATTCGGGCAGAACAGACGGCTTGCCGCGTCAATCAGGCCCTGCCGCGAAACCGGTTTGCACACAGTCCGGATGCATAAATGGTCGAGCATCTGCACCATCGAGCGCGTGAGACGATAGGTGTAGCGCAGGCCGCCTTCGGCCGCCGAGGCGGCAGACGGCTCTGCCGGTGTGCCGGTCCGCACGGTGCCGTTCAGCCGCTGCACCGCATCCCGCAGAAGGGCGCGGTCCGGCTCAAGCAGCGCGGGATTGACCGTAATCGAGGGATACGCCAGCTCGAGCGGCACGGTTGCAATCACAAGGTCGATGCCGCGGCTGTGCAGCTGCTCCGGATCGAGTTCGCGCACCGAGCAGCAGCCGTCCACCTTGAGGGTCGGGAATTCGCCCTCGATACGCGAAGCCAGAAATCGACTTGAGCTCATACCCAGCGGGCACGCAACCACCACGCGGGCGGCCTGCCGCAGTGCACCGTTCTGCTCGAGCACCGCGCCAAAGTGCATAGCAAGATATGCCGCTTCGCTGTCCGGAATGTGCGGCAACGCCATTTCCCGCTCGACCGTGTCGCATGCGGCGCGTGTTGCCGCCCATAGCTGCGGATATTCACGCTGAATCGTGTCCAGCTGCGGATTATCCATGTGAATCTGCTCACGCACGCGCAGCAGCATCGGCCGTAAATGCGTAAACAGGTTGTCTCTTAACGATACATAGCCCGAGAAATTCACGCGCATCGCGCGCTCTACCTCGCTGATCAGCCGTCCGGTCAGATGGCGCAGGTGCATCTCGCCGGCTCCCCATTTTTCGCCATCGTCACCGGTGATATACGCTGCCAGATACTGCTCTAAATACTGCACTTCCTCGGTCGGCAGCGTCAGGCCGAACGCCTGTCCCAAAGCTGCCCCTAACCGCTGTGCGGCGTTTTCCGGCGGGTGAACTGCGGCAGACGAGCCGCCCTGTTCGCGCAGCTGCTGCACTGCCAGCGTGCAGTGGATGGCAAGCGTCAGAAAACCCGCATCCGGCAGACGGAGCTTCTCCTTCTGCTCGAACTGCTGCAGCACCTGCCATACCCGCTCGGCGATTTTCGTATTCAGCAGCGCGGCAAATGCGCCGTCTGCAGCAAAATTGCCGCGCAACACAGCCTGCAGCTCTTCTTCGGTCAGGCTGCTCTGCAGCAGCGCGGCAGCGGCGCGGCGGCAGGACAGCTTTTCGCCCTTGAGCCATACGCCCACACCGGGTCGGCGGTGCAGCGTCACCGCATACGAGGATACCCACTGCCCGATTTCGTCCAGATCGGCGGCCAGTGTGCTCTCGGAGACGAGCAGCTCCCGCGCCAGTGCTGCGGTTTTCATCGGCTCACGCGCCTGCAGCAGCATACCGAGCAGCTTTTGCCGCCGCTGACGGCGCGGCAGCTCCGCATAGACTGTGCTGCCGTTCAGCAGCGCGCGCATTTGCTCCCGGCGTGCGGGCGGCTCGTCCAGCAGCAGTCCCTGTCCCGGACTGCGTACAAAGCGATAGCCTGCCGCGGCAATCCATTGCTCCACACTCGGCAGCTCACGCAGCACCGTGCGGCGGCTCACGCCGATGCTCTCCGCGAGCATCGCCGCCGTCACCCAGCCCTGCGGCAGCGTCAGCAGACGGTCGATTAACTTTTGCCCGTTCGCAGTCAGCGAAGGCAGGGTTTCAGACATCGGGATGGCTCCTTTCTATAAAATCCAACAGGTTTAGAATGGAAAATGAATGTCACTGTCAGCATAGTGCATTCATTTGCAATCGTGTAACCGCAGGGGCGCACAGTGTGCGCCCACATTATCGTTAACCGGGCGTGAGCGAACAATGTTCGCCCCTACGGAATAACATGCGTAATTCAGAAAACCGGCACACGCTTCATCACTACGTTAATTCTCCCTTTTCCATTCTCAATTACTTATCTCTATGATACCACATTCTAAAATGACAGCACAAGTGACACTGTTCCGTATCCTGCGTTTTTTGTCACCATCTTCCGGTGACACAACTCCGACAACCCGCTCTGCTGTCACCTCTGTTCTGTGCAGACTGCACAAGCAACCATCCTTTCCCCTGCGCGTTTTCGACAGTCTTACGACATTTGTCACCATTCGCCGGTGACATCAGTCACTATAGTTTCCCTTGCCAGACCCGGATTCCGCCTGTACAATATAATCAAACGAAACGAAAGCGACTCCCCGAATCCCGCAAGTCATGCGGCAACACAGATAAGGAGTTGAAAAGCTATGAAAAACGCAATTTCCCGTTTTGGCAAGTTTTTGAGCGGCATGGTCATGCCGAACATCGGTGCATTTATTGCATGGGGCTTCCTCACAGCGCTGTTCATCGAAAAGGGCTGGTTCCCGAACGAACGGCTCAGCTCGATGGTCTCACCGATGCTGAGCTACCTGCTGCCCATTCTCATCGCCGGTCAGGGCGGCTATATGGTCGCAAAGGAACGCGGCCGCGTCATTGCCTGCATCGCCGTTATCGGCTGCATCTGCGGCTCGGACTACACCATGCTGATGGGTGCGATGGTGATGGGCCCGCTGGCAGGCTGGGTCATCAAGCAGTTTGACAACCGCGTGGAGGAGCACATTCCCGCCGGTTTTGAAATGCTGGTCCACAATTTCTCCATCGGCATCCTCGGCATGCTGCTGGCGATCCTCGGCTACTACGTTATCGGCCCGTTTATGACCGCTATTCTCACCGTACTTACCGCAGGCGTTGATTTTCTGGTCAGCCACAGCCTGCTGCCGCTGGTTTCCATCTTTATTGAACCGGCAAAGGTGCTGTTCCTGAACAACGCCATCAACCACGGTATTTTCAACCCAATTGGCGTCAGCCAGGCTGCAGAGGCCGGCCGCTCCATCATGTACATGCTCGAGACCAATCCTGGTCCCGGTCTGGGCGTTCTGCTGGCGTACTGCCTGTTCTGCAAGGACAAGACCACACGTCAGTCCGCTCCCGGCGCGGTTGTCATTCACCTGCTCGGCGGTATCCACGAGATCTACTTCCCGTACATTCTGATGAATCCGGTCATCATTCTGGCTCCGATCGCGGGCAACTTCTGCGCGATCCTGTTCTACACCATGACCGGTGCCGGTCTGTCCGGTCCGGCATCCCCCGGTTCGATCATTGCCTACATGGCGATGGCGCCGCGTGACTCCGTTCTGACGGTATTTATCGGCGTTGTCCTTGCAGCTGCCGTATCGTTTGTACTCTCGTCTGTCATTCTCAAAGCAACTTCCGGCAATGCGCAAAACCTCAGCGAAGCGCAGGCCAAAATGCAGGACATGAAGGCGCAGGCCAAGGGTGAAGCACCCGCAGCCATCGAATCCGCACCGGTAAACGCCGGTGACGTGCACAAGATCGTCTTTTCGTGCGACGCAGGCATGGGGTCGAGCGCGATGGGCGCGACCAAGTTCCACAACCGCATCAAGGCCGAGCGTCCGGAGCTGATCGTCACTAACTCCAGTGTAGATAACGTACCTGCTGACGCAGATATCGTTGTCTGCCAGCGTGTTCTCGCCGAGCGTGCCCGCAGGAGTGCACCGCAGGCACAGATCATCACCATTGGCAACTTCCTTGCGGACCCGAATCTGGACACCCTGTACCAGACGCTGACCGCTGCACCTGCCGCGAAAGCCGCGGCTCCCGAAACCACTGACGAACCTGCCGCGCAGGATCAGGGCCTTGTAATCCAGGCCGAGGACATTCAGCTTGGCTTACCCTCTGTTGATAAGGAAACCGCGATCCGCGCCGCAGGTGCACTGCTTGCCAAACGCGGCTATGTCGATGCCGACTACGCCGATGCAATGGTCGAGCGCGAAAAGCTCGTTACCACCTACATGGGCATGGGCGTTGCCATCCCGCACGGCACGAGCGAAAAGAAATCCACTGTCAAAAAGTCCGGCGTTGTCATGCTGCAGTACCCCGACGGCGTAGACTTCGGTGACGAAAAGGCGTACCTCATCTTCGGCATTGCCGGTGTCGGTGACGCACACCTTGACCTGCTCGCCCATGTCTGCGAGGTCCTCGAGGACGAGGAGGCGCTTGAAATGATGAAGAAAACCCCGGATATCAAGTTTGTACTGACCCACCTGCAGTAAAAGGAGAGATTTTTGTGAAACAGTTTACCATCACCATTCAGGATAAGGAAGGCCTGCACGCCCGTCCGGCCGGTCTGCTGAGCAAGGCCGCCAAGGGCTTCCAGTGCGCAGTAACGCTCACCAAGGGCGAAAAGACCGCTGACCTCAAGAAGATTTTCGCAGTAATGGGTCTGGCCGTCAAGGGCGGCGACAGCATCACTGTTACCTGCGACGGCGCGGACGAGGAAGCTGCAGCGGCTGCGCTTGAGAAGATGTTCGCTGAGATCAAGTAACTGAATTTCGACACAATCAAACCTGAAAAACCAGGAGAGGGATAACCTCTCCTGGTTTTTCAGGTTCCGAACGCAAAGGGTCTCCCGCCGAATGGCGGGAGACCCTTTCTCATTTTACCGGCTTATTTACCGGTCTTTTCACACAGCTTCTGCATGATAACAGCTACCTGTGCACGGGTGGCCGTGCCCTGCGGGTCAAAACGGTTGCCCGATTTGCCGCTCAGCAGACCAGCCTTCTGCATTCTGGTTACAGCGTCCTTCGCGTAAGCGCGGATGCTTGCGCTGTCGGCAAATGCAGCTGCACTGCCGGTTTCCTCTACCTTGGTGCCGGTGGCGGTCAGATAATTATCCATGATAACCGCAGCCTGCTCACGGGTGATGAGCGCATTCGGATTGAAATGCGAAGCGTCCACGCCGGAAACGATCTTGTTGGCTGCTGCCCAGTTGACGTATGCGTTGTAGTACATTTTGCTGTCTACATCGGCAAACTGGCTCTGGGTGTTGTACGCGGAGATGTCTGCGCCTGCCATACGGCCAAGTACGGTGACAAACATGCCGCGGGTCATGCCCTCGTTCGGGGAGAAGGTGGTTGCGGTCGTGCCGTTGAACAGCGCCTTATCGGTCACATATTCGATGGCATCCTTTGCCCAGTGGCCCGCGATGTCGGTGAAGGTGCTTACCGTACCCTCAACAACCTTGACATTCTTGCCTACGGTGCCGTAGTTGTCGTAATCCACAGAGTAATCGTTGAATACATCATCGGATTCGTAGCCTACTGCATCGGTGAAGGTGCCCTCGTTCCAGTCTGCCAGCGTTGCCCAGATATTGGTATTGCCAGCCTTGATGGAATACGAGTTGATAACCGGAATATCGGTGGACTTCTCTGCAACAGAGGAGTTCAGCACGGTAGTAACGCGAACATACTTTGCACTGCCCAGTGCGGAAATATCAACCGTGTTCTTGCCGTTCTTCAGCTCTGCGGACTGGGAAGCCTTTACGGTCTTGCCGTCGTCCGAGGTCTCAACGGTTGCGGTTGCAGAAGCCGCGCCGGTGATCTCTGCGTTATAGGTAAACTGTGCTGCACTGCCGGTCATTGCGCGCCACTCGGTAGTGTGCGTGCCCTTGGTGACGATATTCTCCGGTGCGTAATCCAGCCATACGACCAGCTTGTCGCTTTCCGGACCCTTTGCAGTCGGATTTGCGTAAATCTGCTTGTTCTCCTCTGCGGTCAGCTTGGTAGTGTAGAAGCGGAGCTGGCCGATGTCGCCCGTCAGCATGGTGTGCGTCTTGCCGCGGCCGCGGCCCGTCAGCAGATGACGGTGGAATGCAAAGCCGGAGTACATGGACTTGCCTTCCCAGTTGCGGATCTCAGAATCAAAAGCCGGTGCATCGGTGTGACCGCTTGCCTTGGTATCCTCGTAGCTGTCGCCGCCGGTTGCACGATCAAAGCCGCCGGTGTACTGTACCCACTTGCCGAGGGTAACGCCGCCGCCCATATTCTCGTCGTCGTTCCAGAAGTACTCGCCGTTATCGTTGTTAAAGCCAATGCCATAGGTAACCATGCCGGTCTTGCGGACTGCCATGCGGAACAGGTAGTTGGTGCCGTAGCTGATGGAAGCGCCCTTCATCAGCAGCGGGTTGTGGTCCCACTCATCGCCCGTTGCCAGACGATCGATGTTTGCCCAAACCATGCCGGTAACGCCGTTGTCTACCACATAGTTCTTGTTATCCGGAATTTCCACATAATCATCCACGCCGTCCAGGGACAGACCCCAGCCGCCGTTGTACTTAACGAGCGTCGGATTGCCGCGGATGATACCGTCGTTGCCCTTGCCGGACTTATCCTTTACGATCGGGGTGCCCTGAATGGAGCCGAGCACGGCAACGGTCTTCTCTGCCGAGTTGCCGACCTTGACGGTATAGCTGCCGCCTGCCGGTGCCTTGTAAGCAAACTCAACCGTGCGGGTCTCGCCTGCCTTGAGCGCAGTCTTCTGCGAGGTAACGGCTGCGCCGTTGATGTACAGCACTGCCTCTGCGGTGCCGTCCTCATTGCCGATGTTCTGCACATCCGCCTTGGCGTAGATGACATCGCTGGTCGGCTCGCTTACCGTGCCGCTGCCAAGCTGCAGGCGCAGGTTGCTGTAGGCGTAGGTCGCCTTGCGGAAGGTAACATTGACAGTCTTGGTGTAGCTGTCCAGCTTGAGGGTATGCGTGCCGAGTGCGGAAAGCGTCAGCGGTGCGCTTAGCGTTACGGACTCGCCGGGATTCAGACCGACAACGCGCTCCTTGCCGCTCTTGCCGAACTCATACAGCCAGCGGTCGGTGCCGTTGTCCTTGACACACATGGAGGCAGTCGCCAGACCCTTGCCGACATTGGTTACCTTTGCGGATACCGTGACAGTGCCGTTGGACTGAACGGTGTCCGGGGTGATGAAAATATCGCTGTACGCCAGCTTGGCGCCGTCCTTGGACAGCGTAACCGTCTCAAATACCTTCTCGCCGTCGCCGCTCAGACCCAGATTCTTATAGGTCAGCAGACCGTCCTTGACGGTTACTTCGAGCATATCGCCCTTGCCGGTTGCAAGCAGGTTGGGATAGTTGTCATCCAGGCGCTGATCCGGCTTGCCGGTGTCGATCTTGCCGCCGCCGATGCGGGCATCGCCCTGGGTTACATACAGGGTATCCGCGCCGCGCTTCGGGTCAGCAGAAGCATAGCGGGAATACAGATGGGTATGGCCGCTGAACATGATATTCACGTTGCCGTTCTCCACGATGGAAGGAACGTACTTGCGGGTCAGGTCATCCTCGAACGGATGGTGCATGGTGACAACGCGGAAGTCAGCCTTCTTGGCATTGTCGGTTGCAAGATCCGCCTTGAGCCAGTCGAGCGACTCGTTTACAACGGCCTTGGTTGCCGCATCTGCCTCGCCGCCGCCTGCGGTGGAGTTCAGCTCGAACAGGGACCACGGGTTGCTGTCCAGCATATCGAAATGCACCGGACCGCAGTCAAACGCTACGTTGCGTCCGGTCTCGTTGGACTTATACTGCTCCTTCTGCACCTTGGTGACATACTCATCAAAGTAGACACCGTAATCGTGGTTGCCGCTGTTGTAGATAACCGGCACATTGTGCAGGAACGAGCCGACATTCTGGAACCAGTACGGGAACTGATCCTTCTGAGAACCGGTGCCCTCTACCATATCGCCGGTATGCAGGATAAAGTCCGGATCGAACTGTGCGATCATGTCGGAAACCTTGGTTGCCGTTTCAAAGCGATGACTGTCGCTGACAACCACAAAGCGGATCTCATCCGAATTTTCGGGCAGCGTGCGGAAGTGACCCTCCACAGTCTGTCCGTCCTCGGTCTCAACCTTGTAGGTATAGGTCGTACCCGGAGTCAGATCGGTCAGGCGGGCACGATACATGTGCATGCTCTCACCCTTAAACTTTTCGCCCTCCTCTACCGGAACCTCGAGCGTTTTCTTGTCCGCATCGCTCGTACCGTAGGTAATGGTGGACTTCATCGGTTTATCCAGTTCCCAAACGACAACCATGCCGTTTGTTTTCGGGGTCATCAGGTACGGACCCGTCAGAAAGGAGCCGGTATCCGTCCTTCCGATTGCGGAAGCAGTGCTCGGCACCAGTGTTGCCAGCATCACGGCCGACAGCGCACCGCTGAGCAGCAGCCGCATACGCGAAGATTTTTTAGCCATTTACTTTCTCCTTTCTCTTCACGGTACGGCTGCTGCCATACCGCCGCGTCTATGTTAAACCTTTTAAGTTAAGGCAATACCGCATAATTGAACAAGAGTGATTTGCGAGTAAATTTTGCGTA
>OLRU01000153.1_pt1 | contig 81638 bp, 89 predicted proteins | sample 1672961 | NCBI WGS metagenome assembly OLRU01 (sample SAMEA3136741, study PRJEB25190) | human gut metagenome | biome: human gut; feature: human-associated habitat; material: faeces | place: Austria | collected 2013
AAATCCTTTTGTCTTTCCATTTTTGTATATCTTGGTATACATATTCTTTGTTGTAAAACTCAAAACACCTGAATACTTACCGTATTCATTTCCACTTTTTGTTTTCTTGTATGCTCTTACCCTAATCTTAACCTTTTCACCTTCAAGCATGTTTGTAAGAGTGTACGTTGTTTTTTTGACTGTCTTAATTTTTGTCCAACAACCTTTGGCATTTTCATATCTGTATACTTCATAGCCCTTTGCATTCTTTACCTTGCTCCATGTAAGCTTAATCCCATATTTATATTTAATCTTGCCCCAATTTGGCTTACCATTCTTCTTGACTGACTTAACACCCTTATAATAAGAATACTTTGTTTTTTTCTTAAGCTTCTTTACTTTTGGCATTGTAATCTTATCAGCAGCCTTTACACTTGTTTCAGGTTGCTTTGTGGTCGTTTCCGGTTCCTTCATGTTGTTCATGATGATTTTACCTGTAGCCTTATTTTCTACCTTTAACAGATTACCTTCCTTATCAAAGTAAGCAATTGTTCCTGATTCTGATGATATGATTTTGTAGCTTCCATCCTTCATTGATGTCTGTTTGGTCCAGCTTGAAACATCAACCCTGTTTCCATTAAGGTCATAAGTTATTTCAGCCTTTACGTTGCTGTTTAATGTTAATCCAAACATTATCATTAATGCAGCTCCTGCCATTACGTGTTTTAACTTTTTCATGTAATCCCTCCTCTTCATTATCGGTTGAAAATTCAAATCGTTGTGTTATAATGAACTTAAACAGAGAACTGAAAGCTGGGTGAAAACCTAGCCGCCGGTTGATTGTTTGGTTACAAAAAGTAACGTCCCACATCATTGCCAGACAGGGGCGTTATTTTTTTGCATTAATGATAGCTAATACAAGTGTAATAACAGTGCAAAGCATAATTACAAAGTTGAATAAATCTCCATATGTAACCATTGGCATCAGCTCCCTTCATATGTATTCCGGCAGCCGATATATCGCCCCTTCAGTTCCCCGTCTAAGTTCACTATTGTTTCAATTTGAATTTTAATAATTTATGTTATCCAATTATAATATATTTTGATTTTAAATGATAGATAAAGATTTCAGCATTTAAACAATTCATACGTATTCTGTTTTCAATGTACATTTATTTTAATTAGCTTTTTATTTTTTTATAAAGCTAACTTTTTTCAATTTTTCCAAAAATTCTAATGTTCTGTCCCTACTTGCTTTTTTCTTTCTTTTCTTCTTTTTGATCACACTGTAATCAAATTCAAATGTAATTCGATTATCAAGCATTGCATCAACAAGTTCTTCCTTTGTCATCTTAATATTTTCCATCGCATTCTCCATTACCAATACATTTCCATTGCATAGAGCAGATTGTACATTTTTTTGAGTGTCTTATTGTTCTTTTTCTCTTTTTTTCTGTTTCTGAATTTTTCATTTAAATCACTCCATTTCTTCTATGATTATTCCAACACTTCTCATATAATCATCTTCCAACATTAATATTTTCTCTATTGTTTCCCTATCTGTGTTGCATCTTTCCGCAATAAAGTTAACTGCGTCTTCAAATACATATATTGGTGCATCCATTCATTCTTCCTCCTACTTCAACTTCATCTGTGCCTTCATTGCACTGTATTTTTTTTCTTCAGTAAAACCAAGCATAAGCTCTCTTTGATAATCATAAGAACTTATTCCTAAAGCTTCACATATGTCCCTCGCCTTATACCCGTTTTTTCTCATGTCTTCTATGATGACTCTCTGTTCGTATGATATTCTTGCTCTTGGCATACACCGCCAGCCGAACAATGACCGCCCCGGCGATGCCCGCCAGCAGGTCCAGCGGATGCAGACTTGGCAGCCCAGAAGAAAACGCCTCCGTAAAGCCCTGGCTCAAATGCAGGAACTTTTCAGAGGCGTCAAGACCGGGCGCGAGGCGCACCGCCTGGCAGAGCTTATCAAAGAGATACACGAACAGCAGATACGGGAGGTTGAGGACGAGAGTCTTTTTCCAGATGCCGGTCATAATTCCACACCCCGGTCTTTGGTTTTGACCTTCTCCCGCTGGCGGTGCTGGGCTTTGGACTGCTGCTTTGCCTGCTCCAGCTCCTTGCGGATGGAGGGCTTTTTCTCTTTCTCCAGATTCTTTGCGGAAAACTCCCGAAAAGCCGCCGTGATAACGTCGGCATCCCGGCCCTTGAAGAACACCAGATAGCGGGGTATCTCGCCGCTGGTGTCCTTTTTCAGCGCGAAGTCAATGCCGTACTTCTTGGCGGTGGCGGAAAAGGCTCGGATGTTCTGGTCGGTGATCTCGATGTTGGAAACACCGGTGTTGTGCTTCATAAGCTCCCGGAGGGTCTGCTTTCCGTGGTGCAGCTTGGTCTTGTGGCCGGTCACGCCTTTCTGCATCTCGTCCAGCACTTTTTTCATGGCCTGTTGTAGCATCCCGGCGGAGAGCTTTGTAGCCTCCACGCAGAGGGCAACGGTGCGCTGGGTGACTTCTTCCTGCATAAGACATCATCTCCTTTCTCCGCCGCCGTACAGGTCGTGGTTCACCAGGGACGCATAGTAGCTGTCGATGGTGGCCGGGGCGTTATACAGGGCAGCCAGCAGATATTTCTTGATATTGCGGACATAGGTAGTGTTCTCCCGTATACGGTCCAGCACATACTCGATGTGAGAACTGTTCAGCTTCAGGAACCGGGATTTGACCACCTCCGCCGGATAGTCGTCCCCGGCAATGCGGATCGTCTCCCTGCGGGAGCAGACGGTGTCCACCATGAGCTCCACCAGCTCGTCCAGACGGTCACGGTCCATGCGCTCGTTCTGTACGAGGATGTTATACTCGATGTTCTCCAAAATCAGTTCCCGATAGCTTTCTCGCTCCCGCATCCAGTCCCGTCCGGTCCGGCTACACTCTGCGGGGGTTTGGGGGCTTGATTGGACAGGATTTGATCCTTCCGTACTTGATGAATCAGTATTTTGTTTTTCAGGATTTCTTTTCTCTTTATTTAATTGCGGCCGGTTTTCCAGACATGGGTTATCCATATCCGGGTTTTCCGTATCTGGACAAGCCGTATCCGGCTCGTCCTCACACGGCTGACCCGTGTCCGGGGGATGGGGCGTCTCGTAGATGACATACTCCACATCCACGATTTTGCCCTTGCTGTCCCGCAGCCGATTGCGGACTATGTACCCGGCACGCTCCAGCTCCTTCAGGGCTGATCCAATGCTGTCCGTGCCCTCCTTGCAGATTTTGGCCAGGCCCCTGGTGGTGTAGTTCCAGTCCTCCGGTAAAGACAGCATCATGGAGAGCAGCCCTTTGGATTTCAGGGACAGCCCTGCGTTGCGCAGGTGGTGGTTAGACATCACCGTGTAGTCGCGGGTTTTCTCAATGCGAAATACCGCCATGGTATCACCTCCCTTCGGCGGTTTGAAAAAGTGTTCGTTTTCGGGAAAAAGACAGCCTCTATGCCGACCAGATACCCCGGAGGGGAAAACCTATGGGCGGTGGCCTTCCGACTGATTGGGAATGAAAAAACATGGGGGTTTCGACTCCTTTCGAGGTAGTTTTGAATGTAAAAACGGCATAGGATTTAACCCATGCCGCACGAAATGTGGAAACTACAGTACAAATTGGTGGTTTTCTTGCGATACCTGTAGTCCAGTGGTATAATTTAATAGATAAGCGCCAAAATTGGAGGTTCAATGCAAATGAAAATTGCCAATTTGCAGATACAGAAATTTAGGTCGATAGACAATTCGACAATTAAAATTGGCCAAATATCGGCTCTTGTAGGCGCTAATAATGCAGGTAAATCGCACTTTTTGCGTGCTCTAAATGCATTTTTTAATTACAAAGACGAGAGAGAAGCGTTTTTGAATCAAGAGCATATGTATAATAGTCACGCTCGTCCCAAAATCACAGTGACATTTACTGATATTCAGCCGGAAGATCAGATAAACCCCGATTATATTTATAACAATTCTCTCACCATACGCTTCACATATAGATGGGACAGACAGACACCTTCCTATGATGTTATTAAGGCTAACCATGCGCAAACTATCAGTGTAGACCAGTTTGAATCTGCAATCAGACATTTCCGATTTATTTATGTACCAATTGTTAGAAATTATGAAAATGCTATTTCTGGTGATGGTGGCATAGCTTATACTCTCCTAAAATCGATATTTCAGCAGCAAGTTGCCAATAGAAACACTATTCAACCACTGGTAGATAGGTTAACTGAAAAAATTGAAAATACAGTTTTTAGGTCAGCACTCAATAGTATCAAACAATATTATCCGCTGGGAAATGCGGAATTTTCTATCCAGGCAATGAATCGTGAAGTTGTGGATTTAATCCTCCGCTCAGTATCATTATTTTTATTTGAGAACACCCAGCGCAATGAAATTAACAACTGTGGAAGTGGCATCCAAAGTGCTGTATATTTTGCCATTTCTATGGCGGTTGCAATTGAAGATGATGTCAATTATCTAGTTGGAATAGAGGAACCTGAACTCAATATGCATCCCCAAGCGCAACGGCAGCTTATTGAAACTCTAAAAAGTTCGGAAAAGTACCCTCGAACACAATTCATACTGACTACTCATTCAACTGTGATAATAGATAAACTTGGACATACATCTATAGTATTATGTCGCAAAAGCAAAACAACCGTATGAGATGTTGTAACAACAGCAACGCAAACGCCATCTGATTTTTGGCAAAAATACGGGTTTATTCAGGAAAGATATTACAACTTTTATCAATATAAAAATAGTGATTTCTTTTTTAGTAATTTTGTCATCATAACAGAGAGCTCTAATGATTGCAATATTATTGCAGCACTGCTTGCCAAGTATCACATCGATATGGAGCTTCGGGCAATATCTTTAATACCTGCAAATGGAGAAAAAAATATTAAATATCCATATGCATTAGCAAAAGAGTTAGGTATTCCTTTTATCTGTATTGTTGATAGAGATGTATTCCAGCCATATTTAGCGGACAAACGTAAAGATAGCCTTGATGAAAATGGAATACCTCAATATCGGCCAGAAAGAAAGGCATCCTCACCAATTTATGATCTATTAGAACCGAATGATTTAAATATGGTTTTAGATGCCTTTATAAACAATCAATACAGCAGAGCGCTTGAACTTCTTTATCCATATCACATTATCTCCATGCGATATGCAATTGAAGTTGATTTGGCTTTATGCAATTCTTATTGTGATGCCATTTGTAATGTTTTGGGCCTGCCTGCAGAAAACAGGAATACAGCTTATTTGCTGAAGAATATGAATGACCGCATAAAGAATTATGGAGTAATTACAGCTACCTTTGATTTAGCATCAAGGAGAAACCTTCCCAAATCTTACAGACAGATTATAACTTGCGTAAAAGAGATGCTTAGCGAACATATATAAAATGTTTTTGGGCTGTAGGCTGTAGATAGATTTAAGTTTTATATTATAAAATAGATTGCCGCAGATTTGCAAACTGCGGCAATCTATATATGTTTATTCTACTTCTTGTTCTAATCCTTCCGCCTTCAGCCAGTCCTCAAAGGACTTTCTGGAGATGCGGATCATGTTGCCGATGCGGATTGTCTTGAACAATCCGGAGTTGGCGAGTTTATAGGCCGTAGCGCGGCCGATACCGAGAATGGCTGCGATGTCATTCACGGTGTATGTTCTGCTTTGGGGCGTTCCTTTTTCGTTAGGTGTATTGGTGCTCATAGGATTATCCTCCCTCTGTGCTAATAGCACTTTGAATGGCCCCTGGAAGCCCTCTGTCACAAGGGGTTCCTGCTAATACCTTGCTAATACGACATTTGAAAGGTCGTTGTAAGGCAGCATATTTCAGGGGAATTTGTGCAAATCGACCTGCCTCCAGGCAGCACAATTTGCGAAGGAATAATACGGGAAGATATGATATGAACAATTTACGAAATGGTACGCCGTACTCCTAAGCGGGATGTAGTGCGTTCGAGTCGCGCCAGGGGTGCCAAATTTGCCGCAATTCGCAAGAATTGCGGCATTTTTGTTGCTCAATCACATCCATAATATGTATATAGCTTACGGATAAAGCTTCTCCCCGGCCGGAAATGTGCTCAAAAGGATTAGAACGCATTTTTCGGACTCGAACAATCCGTGAAGATTTTTGCTAATAAGATTTTACCCGTATTATCCTGTGGCATCCTGTACCGCTCCGTTCAATAGCTGAGCCAGAGTACTGGCCAGTCCGGGCTGCTCTTGCAGTTGACGTATGAGCGCCCCCAGATCAGCGGTCGCAGGCGGCAGACTTTTCTGCGCCGAATGCGCCTCTATCTGGCGCATATCGGGGTTTGAGTAGAAAGCGGCCTCGAATTTTTGCGCGTTAATTTTCCGGTCTTCGTCGAGAATGTGAGCGTAGACTTTCGTGACCATCTCCGGTCCGGCGTGCCCTGTGTAGCCCTGGGTTGCCTTGATGTCACCGTGGTTTATCTTCAGCTTGTAGGTCGTACTCGAGTGACGCAGCGAATGAAAGACAACATCCGGCAGGCCGGCCTTTTCTTTGAGCCTGGCAAAGGCGTTGCCTATTATCCTGTCTTCACATGGACGTCCGTTTTCCTGAGCAAGAACAAGATTGTAATCCACATAGTCCTCTCCCATGAATTCTTTCCACGCTTCCTGGCGCTGCCTCCACTCGCGGAAAATCAATGCGAGCGTTTTGGGTATCCAGACCGTCCTTATACTCGTGTCCGTTTTGGGCTTTTTAAGTACGAGCCTGGTTTTTGACTTTTTGGCCATGACCCTGGGGAAAACCATTATGATGTCTGCATTGCCAAGAGCGTTTATGGCCTCCTGGTCTACGCGCTCAAGCTCCCTTTCTATCCTTATCGAAGCGTCATCGTTTGCAATGGCTCTGTCAGATATATCGACGCAGTCCCACTGCAGACCGGTTATCTCTCCCAGCCGCATCGAGCAGGCAAATGCGAGGTTGAGGGCGATAAACAGCCGCCCATCTTCGCACTCGTCCAGCGCCTTCCTGATGGTTTTTACATCCCAGATGGCGCGTTCCTTCTTCTCGCGCTTCGGTAAAACGGCGTTGTCAAAGGGATTCGAGCCAATCAATCCCCAGCGCACGGCCTGCCTGAACGCGGTTCGCATCAGCTTAACTATTTTCTCTATGGTACAGGCTGTGACAAACTCCTGTTTGGACTTGCGGAAAGATTCTACCGGCTTTGTCCTCTGGAGCTCGTGAATGAACAAATCTACCGTCCTTGGGGTTAGAAAGCAGAATCATCATCCGAGAGAGCGGCCCTTTTTTCTGGGCTGCTCTCTCATTTGATTTGTCCCTGCTCTATCGGTTCTCCTCGCTTAGGCTCGGCCTACTCTGCTTGGTACTGTTCCCGCAGGCGGCTCAGAAAGAGCTCGGCCGCCGGGGAGAACACCTGGTACTTCTTCCACACTATGTCCAGCCCCGCCTCCAGCCTCGGGCGCAGCGGGCGAAAGCACAGCGGGCTGTCCCCGGAGGTGTCGGCCAGACCGTCGAGCGTCACGGCGCAGCCGACGCCGGCCTCCACCAGCATGGCCGCGTTGTAAACCAGATTGAAGGTACCGGCCACGTCGAGCGCCCCGAAATCGCCTCCGAACCAGTCGGCAAAGTCGTTCCCGGAGCGGTGCTCCGAGATGGCCTGGCGCGAAAAAATGAGCGGCACGCCGCGCAAATCGTCCAGCTCCACAGCCTCCTTTGCCGCCAGCGGGCAGTCGCGGCGCATGACAACGCCCCACACATCCCGGTCGGGGAGGCTCAGATAGTCATACTTGGTTATGTCTGCGGGCTGGATGAGGATGCCGAAATCCAGAAGCCCCTTGTCCAGCCGCTCGGTCACGTCCTCCGCGTTGCCGCTGTGCAGATGGAAGCGTATCTCCGGGTACTCGCCGCGCAGCTCGCGTATGAGCTCGGCCACGGGCCGTATGGCCTGCGTCTCCCCGCCGCCGATATAGACGTCGCCGGAGACGGAGCCCTCCATGGACGAGAACTCGGCCTCCGTCTTGTCAACCATGGAGACAATCTCCTCCGCGCGTTTGCGCAGGAGCATGCCCTCGTTCGTCAGCTCCAGCCTGTGGCTTTTGCGCACGAACAGCTTCTGACCCAGCTCGTCCTCCAGGTCCCTTAGCTGGCGCGACAGCGTCGGCTGCGTAAGATGCAGATGGTTTGCCGCCGCGGTTATGCTGCCCTCGCGGGCGACGGCAAGAAAGTATCGCAGTACGCGCAGTTCCATGAAAAGCGCCCCCTTCAGGGGAATTATATCCGCGAGTGATATACCTGTCAAGCATATCATGAAATAAAAACAAGGTATTTGCTATTTCATATGCAGATAATTATAATGTCCTCAGAAAGCAGGTGATGCCGGTGGCGGCTATAACTGAAGACAGGCTGTTCAGGATACGGCGCAACCTCAGGGACGCAGGCTGCGGCGAGGAGCTCATAGAGCGCTTCATCTCGCTGGACAGCCGTCGGCTCAGAGCGGAGCAGTACCGGCTGCTGAGCAGGCACAGGGCGCAGCTGCTGGACAGTTTGCACCGCGAGCAATATAAAATTGACTGCCTCGACCACATGGTCTACACCATGCGCCGCGAGGACGATTCTGACGGAGGTAAATGACATGGAAGAACTCAAGCTCACACAGGAATGGGACAAGACCTTTGCCAAGAGCGACAAGGTCGAGCACAGCAAAGTGACCTTCCACAACCGCTATGGCATCACACTGGCGGCAGATGTCTACAAGCCCAGGGGCGCGGATGGAGAGCTGGCAGCCATCGCCGTCTGCGGCCCGTTCGGCGCGGTGAAAGAGCAGGCCTCGGGCCTGTACGCTCAGACCATGGCAGAGCGCGGCTTCCTCACGATGGCCTTTGACCCCAGCTTCACCGGCGAGAGCGGCGGCGCACCGCGCTACATGGCCTCCCCGGACATCAACACCGAGGACTTTCAGGCGGCGGTGGACTATCTCTCCTGCCGTGAGGACGTGGACGCGGAGAGGGTCGGCATCATCGGCATCTGCGGCTGGGGCGGCATGGCTCTGAACGCCGCGGCGCTGGACACCCGCATCAAGGCGACCGTGGCCTCCACCATGTACGACATGACGCGCGTGAACGCCAACGGCTACTTCGACGCCGAGGACAGCGAGGCCGCCCGGTACGAGAAGAAAAAGGCCCTCAACGCCCAGCGGATTGAGGACTACAAAAACGGCGCCTATGCCCTCGGCGGCGGCGTGATTGACCCCCTGCCCGATGACGCGCCGTTCTATGTGAAAGACTACCACGACTACTACAAGACCACGCGCGGCTACCATGCGCGCAGCCTCAACTCCAACGGCGGCTGGAACGTCACAGGCACGATGAGCTTCATGAACCAGCCCATACTCCGCTACAGTAACGAGATACGCTCCGCGGTTCTCATTATGCACGGCGAGAGGGCGCACTCCTGCTACTTCAGCCGGGACGCCTACGCCGCCATGATGGAGGGCAACCCGGTTCCGGAGAACAAGGAGCTGCTCATCATCCCCGGCGCTGTGCACACCGACCTCTACGACAGGCCGGACGTAATCCCCTTTGACAAGCTGGAGCGCTTCTTCCGGGAGAATCTGAAATGAAAGTAATAGGCATAAACGGCAGCGCCCGCCGCGACGGCAACACGGCCATACTGCTCAGAAGCGTGCTTGCCGTGCTGAACGATGAGGGTATAGAGACGGAGCTGATACAGCTCGCCGGGACGGAAATCGCGCCCTGCAGAGCCTGCTGGGCCTGCGGCGGCGGGAGGGGCTGCGTGCAGCGCGACGGTTTTGCGAAAGTGTTCGAGAAGATGAGGTCCGCAGACGGGATACTGCTCGGCTCCCCGGTGTATCTGGCAAACGTATCCTCGAGGATGCAGGCTTTCTTGGAGCGCGCCGCGGTCGTATGCAGCATGAACCCGGGGATGATGAGGCACAAGGCCGGCGCCGCCGTGGCGGCGGTGCGGCGCGGCGGCGCGCTGAACGCGGTGGACGCCATGAACCACTTCTTCCTGACGAACGAGATGTTCGTCGTGGGCTCCACCTACTGGAACATGGCCTACGGCCGCCAGCCCGGCGAGGTGGAGGGCGACGGCGAGGGCATGGCGAACATGGAAAACCTCGGCCGCAACATGGCCGCGCTGCTGAAAGCGCTGAATGTGCAGAAAGGGTGACGCGGCTGTGAGAACGGCGTCTACGGGAGGTAAAACGATGATTGATTTGAGCGGTGCAATAAATGGGCGCGCGCCGATTATACGGCTTTCGAGCGGATATGACATGCCGGTGCTGGGTATCGGCACCTACAGCCTGCGCGGCAAGACCTGCGTCAACGCCGTGAGGACGGCGCTGGAGAGCGGCTATCGCCTTATAGACACGGCGACGTTCTACGGAAACGAGCGCGAGGTGGGCGAGGCCGTACGCGATAGCGGCATACCGCGCGGGGAGATCTTCGTCACCACGAAGCTCTACCCCAGCGAATTCGACCATGCGGAGCGTGCGCTCGACGAGGCGCTGTCCAGACTGGACATAGGCTACGCAGATTTGGTGCTGCTGCACCACCCCGGGCGCAGCGACGCGGAGGCCTACGCTGCCATAGAGCGCGCCATACGCGCCGGGCGCGTCCGCTCAGCAGGTGTGTCCTGCTATTACATCCGCGAGATAGACGGCTTCCTGCCGCGCGTGGAGACGCCGCCCGCGCTCGTGCAGAACGAGATACACCCGTACTATCAGGACGCCGCGCCAACGGAGCACATACAGTCCCTCGGCATACCCGTGCAGGCGTGGTATCCCCTTGGCGGGCGCGGCTGGGCGCACAGGCTGCTGGCCGACCCCACGCTGCTTGAGATTGCCGCCGCGCACGGAAAGAGCGCGGCGCAGATAGTCCTGCGCTGGGAGCTGCAGCGCGGCATACTGACAATCCCCGGCTCAAGCGACCCGGCGCACATCCGCGAGAACATCTCGGTGTTCGACTTTGCACTGACCGAAGACGAGATGCGCCGCATCGCCGCCCTCGAGCGTGCGGAGAAGCACGACTGGTATTGAAAAGCGCCTCGTTTCACAGACTGCGTCACCGGACGCATCCCGGACGTCTTTTTCGATCCTGCGCATCAGCATTGGCAGTCGGATATGGGTGATGCACCGCGGCTTCCTTCGCAGTCCTGCTGCCGCACATGCACCTGTACCTGCTTGAAAAAGCTCAACAGTACGGCGACGAACTTCGTGAGCGGTCTCTGCAGCATCTCCGCGTCTGTGCTGCGGGCAATCGTCATAAGCAGCCGTCTTAGCCCTCACGCTAAGCGGCGGAACCAGCACAGCGTATGTGATGCCTGGCTGCGTATAATGTCTGTGTGCACACGGACTTGCATTGGGAAGACATATGGATAAAGAGGCAAATACAGCCTTCCAACTTGCAATGAAGTTGGAAGGCTGTATTTGTTTGTTCAGCAAACCTACTGTCTCGCAGCGTCTGGTTTATTTGCAGCACATATCTAACCGTGATTGAGCTTTTACGTTATTGCCCTGTTGATGTCTTGAGCTCGCTTACTGTCTGCGCCTGTAATTTACCCCTGCCGGAGGCCATGGCTTTGCCTGTCAGCACGGATGACGCTGTTGCATACAGGAGACCGTAAAGTATGTTTCAGGTATGGAAAGAGGCGTCTGCAAGCACAGCAGCACTCTGTCAGAAGTAAACCAGGTGTATTGCCGCGCACGTGACTGCCAGGGATATGACATTCACCAGCCCTCCCATGCGCAGATAGTCTTTGAACCTGTAGCCTGCCGCTCCTATCATGGTCATCGGAGTGACGCTCACTGGGGTAGCCAGCGCCACCTTTATCCCGGAGGATGCCGAGAGCACAAGGGGCGTTGCATCACAGCCCATGCCCTCGGCTACTGCCAGGGCTATGGGGATCAATATGGCCACCGAGGCATTGTCGCTCATGAAATTGCTCAGCAGAGAGCCAATGATGAACAGCGCTATGCACATGCCAAAGGGTGAAGCGGCGCCGCCGAACAGACCTATGACGGCGTTGGCTATAATCTCACCGGCTCCGGATGAGTCCAGCCCCTTTGAAAACCCTATCGCACCTGCCGCGATGATGACTACCGGCCAGCAGACGCTGGAAAAGGCCTCGCTTTCAGATTCGCAGCCGGTGAGGATAAGCACGGCTGCGCCCAGAAGCGCCGCAAACCCGGTGTCAGCCCCGCATACCAGCAGCATAACTACGGCGGCGGTGACACCGAGCGTCAGCCAGGCCTTCCATGTGAGGCATGTGCTTTTGCCCGGCAGCTCATGTTCACCGGTGCCGGGCAGAGGCTGCTCGTCAAAGTCGAACCACCTGTCCTGCAGTTTATAGCCGAATAAGACGTAGAACACCGTAACCGCAATGAGCGCCGGAAGATTGACCGCCATGGGCTCGAACAGCCCCATTTCCCGGAATCCGGCCTCTTTTAACAGCGCTACGGCGGTGACCATGCTGGAGGCGCTGATGGTCGTGAGGTTGTTGCCTATCACGGAGCCTACTCCAAGCGGGAAATACGCCTGCCTGCGTGTAAGCCGCCCGTCGGAGCGGGCGACCAGACTGTCTATGACCGGCATGAGTATGGCCACCGTCAGCGCCCCGTTGAGGAAAACGCTTATGAGCGCGGACACAATAAGGACTGCGGCCACCATCAGCTTCTCATTGGTTCCCACAAAACGATAGAGCACACGGCTTATCCCGCCGGCCAGGCCGGTAGTAAACCAGGCGCGGCCTATAATCATCATACCGGCTATGAGAAATATTGACGTGCTTGCAAATCCCGAGTACGCTTCTTCAAATGTGATGATGCCCGTTACGGCCATAGCCAGCATAGCCAGTATTGTCGTCACTGACAGGGGCACCTTCGGTATGCAATACAGCGCCAGGGTCAGAGCCAGTATTATCAGCGCCAGTGTGCTCTGTTCCATTCTCATACCTCCGGCAAATCAGTTTTTTAACAAATGTTTCTAATATATATCTCAGGCTCAAAAGAGCCTGAGATATATGCCTCCCACGTGTCAGATGCTGCGGGCTATCTCGTAAGCGCCGGAGACGCAGGTGCGGATGTTGCCGACCTGGAGGCCGTCGCCGGTGGTGAACACCTGGATGCCGCTGCCGGCCAGCTCGCTGGTCATATCCGCCCTCGGGCGCAGGCCGATGGCCATCACGACGGTGTCGGCCTCCAGTGTCTGCTCGCTGCCGTCGGCCATGGACTTTATCACGGCGCCCTCGTCGTTTACGGCGGCTATGGCGTTGCCGGTCATAATCCTGACCCTGTAGTAGTCCAGCAGGTCAATCAGCATGGCATGGACGGCCTTGGGCACGGCCGGGCCGGAGCTCATGACCTCGGGCAGCGCCTCGACCAGGGTGACGTCGCAGTGCTCGTAAGCCGCAAGGTCATAGGCCAGCTCGCAGCCGGTCATGCCGCCGCCGACCACGACGACCTTCTTGCCGGGCTTGACGTTCTTCATCAGCACGTCGTAGCAGCCGGCAGTCTTGTGGTGGTCTATGCCGGGGATCTTCGGCATGAAGTGGGTGGAACCCACGGCTAGAATGACGGCGTCGGGCCTGGCCGCCTTTATCTTCTCTGCGTCCATGGGAGTATTGAGGTGCACGGGCACGCCGAGACGGGTAAGCTCGTTCTGGTACCAGCGGTTCAGCGCGGCGATGCCGTCCTTGAACGGGTGGCTGCCGGCCTCGATGAGGTGGCCGCCCAGCGCGCCGCTCGCCTCGTAGAGCTCCACGTCGTGGCCGCGCAGGAAGCAGGTGCGCGCCGCCTCCATGCCGGTCACGCCGCCGCCTATCACGAGCACCTTTTTCTTATCCGTGGCGGGGGTCAGCGCCTTCTCGTGGTCACGCATTGCCGTGGGGTTCACGGAGCAGAGCGGGCCGTCGCCGGCGAGCACGGTGTCAATGCAGTTGGCGCAGGCTATGCAGGGGCGGATCAGACTCTCACGACCCATAAACACCTTCTCGGGGTAGTGGGCGTCAACCAGGGAGGCGCGGGCGAGAACCACGCCGTCGATGCTGCCGTCGGCAATGGCGCGCTCGCACATCTCGGGGTTGTCCATCTTGCCCGCGACGTAGACGGGGATGTTCACCGCCTGCTTCACGCGGCGGGCAAACTCGATGTTGTAGCCGTGGGGCATATAGTACGGGCCGACGCAGTAGTAGAAGGTGTCGTATGTACCGGTGTTGACGTTGAGCATGTCCACACCGTACTCTTCAAACTTCCTGGCTATTTCGACGCCCTCTTCGATCGTGCGGCCTACCTCGTCCTCGCCGGTCAGCGTGCTCTTGTTGTAGCCGGCCATGTAGGTCTTGAGGCACATGCGGATGGAGAGCGGATAGTCTTTGCCGCAGGCTTCCTTGATGCCCTGGATAATCTTGCGGTGGATGGTGAGCCTGCCGTCGAGGTCGCCGCCGTACTCGTCGGTGCGGTGGTTGGTGTAGGCCATGGCGAACTGGTCGAGCAGGTAGCCCCAGTGCATACCGTGAATCTCGACGCCGTCATAGCCCCAGCCCTTGGCGAGCTTTGCGAGCTTTATCATGTCGGCGATCTTGTTCTCTATCTCTTCCTTGGTCAGCACCTCGGTGAGCTTGTCCGGCTCCTTGTACTTGGGGATGGCAGAGCAGCTCTTGCCGTCGCGCATACGGCCGGGACCCATTGACACCTGCATGAACATCCTGCCGCCGTAGGCGTGCACGCGGCGCAGCAGCTCCTGGGCGTTGACCATGAACTTGCCCGGCGCGTAAGCGGGATTGGGGTTGCCGTTGATGGGGTCAAAGGGGTCGACGGTGAGGTTGGCCACGTTGGAGCCGGTGACGATAAGGCCGAAGCCGCCGCGGGCGCGGTCGGTGAAATAGTCCACGCCGTCCTCGGTGTAGCAGCCCTTTTCTCCATAGAGGTAATTTGCGCCCATGGGGCCGACGGCGTAGCGGTTCTTTACGGTAATTCCCGCAATCTTCAGCGGGCTGAACAGGTGCTCATATTTGGACAAGGGAATCCTCTCCTATCGAAAATCTTGATTTTTAAAATCGAATCGTTATATAATTTATTGACCGGAAGTGTGCTATAATGTTAACAATGTCTATGCGGGGGTGAAAGCTTGACTCTGCTTCAGCTCAAATACTTTCTGGAGGCGGCCAGGACGGGCAGCTTTACTATGGCCGCGAAAAACCTTTTCGTCGCGCAGTCGTCGCTCAGCTATGCAATACACGAGCTGGAGCACGAGCTCGGCGTGCCGCTTTTTGTCCGCAGCGCCGGGAAAAAGAAAATAGAACTCACTGAGTACGGCAAGAAGTATCTGCCCTACTCCGAGCAGATTTTCAAACTCCTGGACGCCGGAGAGACTGAACTCAAAACTTTGAAGGACCCTCTTTCGGGCACGGTCCGCCTCGGCTTCTACTATTGCGTGGCCAGCGACGAAGTGCCCATGATTGTGCGCAGCTTTTACCGTGACAACCCCAACTGCGACATTTTCCTTGACGTAGACGTCTACAACGGCGAGGAGATGATCGACAATCAGATTGTGCTGGGCAAATACGACCTGGTCATCTCCACCAGTGAGATGATAAAGGACTGCGACCACTGCAAAATAGGCAGTCAGAAGCTGAAAATCATGCTGGCCGATACGCACCATCTGGCCTCGCGCGAAAAACTGCGGCTTGAGGATCTGGACGGCGAGCCGATTGTGAGCATGAACCCCAACTCCAACCTGGACCGGTGGATCAGGGAGATGTTCCGTTTCTCCGGCATCAATCCGGACATAAGCTACGTCTCCGACTGGACCACCCAAGCCTGCTATGTGGCGCTCAACTACGGCGTCGCCATCACGCCCAGCATGCCTACCTGCCGCAACTACGTTGTGGCCGTGGATATTGACCACCCCATGGTGTGGCGGGATCTAAACCTCTTCTGGCCCACGAACCGCCAGCTCTCCAAATCCATCGAATTCGTCCGCGATTACATTGTCGAGTACTCAAAGCGCAGCCCGATTATATCCGGGTAGCCTCTGTATCCGCCGCGCCCCGAAAAGGGGCGCGGCGCTTTGCTTTAGTCCACCTGCTGTACAGGCTTCTTGATAACGTACATGAACAGAGCGGCAACAGCGATGACAACGGAAATGATTATACCGGCGAGGAAGTTGTTCTCCATGCCACCTCCGAGCATGTTGCTGAAGAACTCAAGTATGTAGGACGAGAATCCCGTACCGACGTTTACCAGGAAGGAAACCACGCTTGTGGCGACGGCTACCAGAGCCACCGGGACATAGCGCGAGGCCTTGGCGTAGAACTCGGAGTGAACCAGAGCCGTGGACAGTCCGCAGAACACAGCGCAGGCATAGGCTCCCACCAACGACTTGGACACCATCATTATTGCAAGGCCGATTGCCATGCACAGATAGCCGACGGGTATCATCCAGTCCTTGAGTATCTTTTTAAACACCGGATACAGCGCCGTGAAGGGTATAAGTGCGAAACGCACAAGCGAAGTGGCAGTGCCGGCCTCCACGGAGGTGCCGAGCTGATACTCGGTTATAATGTACGGCGAAGCGTTTACGTTGAAGGCGTTCTGGGTGACGTAAAAGAGTCCGTGCACAACGCCCATGAGGATAATCCAGGCGAACACCTTGCCGGGTATGTCGCTGATTTTCGCCTTCGGGCCGCTTGCAGCAGCCGACGCCTCCGCGATGGACGGAGTGTCAAGATCCAGCTTGCGCGTAAGCACCACGAACACAACGAGTCCTATGATGGCTGCAATACCCAGAAGGTATGCATTGTACCACTGCGCGCCGTCGTTGGGAGCGGCCAGCCAGCCGGCAGCATAGGTGATCACGACGCCGCCGATATTGATGAACACGTTGTACTGCGCGATGCAGTTCGCGCGCCTGTCCGCGGGGAAGTGCTTGCTGATAATGCTGTTGAGCAGCGGTATGTATGAGCCTATCGCAACGCCGCCGAAGAAGCTGCCGAAGTGAAGCATCCAGAACGGGGCGTGGAACATGCCGACAAGGTAATAGACCACGCAGTGCAGCACCATGAACAGGATGGACATGTTGGCCAGCTTCACCTGTCCGAACTTCAGGGACAGCGGGCCGATAACGAGGGCTGCAGCCATGCCAAAAAAGCTTGGGAACGTGACAAGGTTGCTTATCTCAACCGAGGATATTTCCGGATAGTCAATGCCTATGTATGCGGTAACGACCCTGGTTATAAAGGTCATGAGGAATACCAGCACATAGATATTTATGGCCAGCATGACCGATTTCTGCTTTTTACTCACTTTTCGCCTCTCCTTATCTCTGTATTCTGCGCGGATAACGTCAGACCGTGATGTATTTCTTCAGCGCGCGGCGGTAGAGCTCCAGGATGTCGTCATGGGTCAGCGGCTCCGGGTTGGAGGCGGTGCGGCCGGTCTTCATGAAGTCGTCGGTCCACTGCTGCAGCTCGGCGTCGGTCACCTCTATATTGACGTGCGTCTCAATGATGCTCTGGCAGTACTCGGCGAACTCATCGGAATTCTTAAAGCCGCACATCTCAACTATGGGCTGCACCAGGCTCTGATCCTTGAAGCCGCGGACGTACTCGGCCAGGAAGATAGCGCAGGAGTTGCCGTGGTTTACATGCTTGATATGGCTGAGCGGATAGCCCATTCCGTGCGGGATGGTGGTGCAGGAGTCCGTGCTGGAGAAGGCCAGTCCCTGCAGATAGGAGTGCAGCGTGATGGCGTCATAGTCCTCTGCGGTCAGCCCGCCGTCACGCAGCCTGTCCTTGAAGCTCCTGAAGAGCTCAAAGCCCTTTTCAGCGAACTGGCGGTTCAATACGTTGTGGCTGTTGTGCAGGTAGGACTCCACGCCGTGAGCCAGCGCGTCGAACACGCCGGTGTGCAGTATGGAGGCGGGTGCGGTCTCTATATAGCGCGGGTCGAGGAAGGCCGCGGTGCAGTACACATAGGGGAACATAGCCAGCTTGGTGTGTATGTCCGCGCGGGTCAGCACGGCGAAGGGCGAGACCTCGGCGCCGGTGCCGGCGGTAGTGGGTATGCCGAAGATGGGCATGGAGCACTGAGAGCGGATGTTCAGCGCGGGGTCAACCGGGGTGTAGAAGACCTTGTAGGGGTCGCTCTCCTCGGGGTGGTCGAGCAGCACGGCGACCGCCTTGGACGTGTCGATGGACGAGCCGCCGCCCACGGCCACAAAGAAGTCCGCCTTGAACTCCGCGGCCCGCCTGGAGAGCTTGACCACAGTGTCAACAGGGGGATCGACCTCCACTTCGTCAAGCACAAGGTACTCAATCCCCTCCGCTTTGAAGACGTCCTCCAAATCCACGAGCCCCTGGTTGGGGTGCCCCTCGGGAAATACGGTGGTGAATATCACTGCGCGGCTGCCGTAAGCCTTGAAAAAGGAAGCGTGCTCCCTGACCGTATTGCGGCCAAAATACATCGCTGTCTGAACGTTGAAACGAAAGCTATTCATGTTCTGCCTCTCCTTTATCATTTCTTGCACAAGATCTGTCCGCTTCAGGCGGTGTCTTCTGTGTATTTATCTTAGCCCCTGGCTTGTTAATTAGCAAACATAGGGTTTAAATATTAATTATCGAAAAATTGTGACATTTAAACCCGCTTCTCCCGGCAAAAGGACAGGCGCCTGCCTGGCATATGGCGCAGCGCGCCAGTCCGACCGGCAGCTCACCGTTGAGCTCTTCCATTGCACGTCCCCCTCTGTCCCGGGCATGAAAAAAGCGCCCTGCCCGGGGCGCCTGCGCAGGTCTGGATTGCGACGGGTTTTAGAATGATTGTACAATATGACAGCAGAGCGCAGGCGCCCCGGGCGCCGTGACAAGCTTGCGTGCTTCCTCCGTCCAGCACATCAGGACGTGCTGCTTCACCAGCCGCCTGCATTATCCGGACATGGCCCGGGCGGCTGTCATGGACTTGCCGAGCTTATCGCCGCTGCGCACAGAGAGGCGGCGGTGACGCCGCCGGCACGGCGTGCGGGACGAACCACAGCCCGGGGCTTCAGCCCCTGTGACGGCAGGCAAAAGAAAAGGGAAGGCGCCCCGGGCACCTTCCCTTTTGCCGTATGATATCAATTATTTCAGCGCCTTGGCAAACTTGCTGCCAGCCTGCACTGCCTTTACAATTTTGGCAGTGAAATTGGCGTCGCCGACTTTGTACACGTTGGGCTGGCCGAGGCTGATAAGCTCATCATACAGCCCGGCGTTGGGACGAATGCCGGTGGACAGCACCAGTACGTCGGCGCCGAGAGATTGCCTCTCGCCGGTATCCACGTTCTCAATGGACAGCTCCTTGCCATCCCATCCTGTGACCTTGTTGCGGTACAGCAGCTGTACACCTTTCTCACCGCAATGCATTCGCGGCGCTGTTTTCAAACTCTTGTATTTTATATGTTCTTCGCCACGAACCAGGCGGCGCGGACGGATTCCATGACGTTGGCAGGCTCTTTGCTGTCGCCAATGTTCCACACGGGGACGGTGACACTCTGCTCAAGCTCGTTGTAGAGCGCATCGTTGGGGGTGAAGCCCACGGCCTGGACTACAGTCTCGGCCTCGACGCTGTGCTCTTTGCCCTCCGCGTCGACGATGACGGCCTTGCCATCTGCCCAGGAGGCGAACTTCGAGCCGGTGTAGACATCGACGCCTGCGCCCGGCAGCATGTCGAGCATCATCAGGAAGTTCGGCGTGGGTACGGGCGTGCCCGCGCTCATGAGCATGGGCAGAGCCTCTACCAGAGTGACCTTCACGCCCTTGCGTGCCAGCCACACGGCGGTCTCACAGCCGACCAGGCCGCCGCCGACTATGACGCAGCTCTTGCCCACATCGCGCCCGGCGAGCACGTCGGAGGCCGTAACGGTCTCGCAGCCGGCAATGGAGAAGCTCTTGGGATTCGCGCCGGTGGCGACGATGATGGCATCCGCGCCCATCTTTTCGACGTCTGCGGTGGTGACTGTGGTGTTCAGGTGGACTCTGACGCCGGCCTTGCGCACCTCACGCGCATACCACGCAAGGAGACGGTGGTCGCCGGTCTTGAACTCCGGCACCGCGGCGAGATTGAAGAGGCCGCCGAGCTTGTCGGCCTTTTCGTAGAGGTCAACCTCATGGCCGCGCTGAGCGGCGATTATCGCCGCCTCGCAGCCGCCGACGCCGCCGCCTATGACTACGACGTGCTTTTTGACGGCAGCAGGGGTAACGGGGTCACTCTTTTCGTAGAACAGCGCGGGGTTGACGGCGCAGGTTACCAGCCCGCCGTTGAAGACGCGCGCCATGCAGCCGTTCTGGCAGCCGATGCAGGGACGGATGTCCTCGTCATCGCCGCGCTTGGCCTTATTGGCCCACTCCGCGTCGGCGAGACAGGCTTTGCCGAGCGCCACGGCGTCAGTGTAGCCCTCCTCGATGGCCTTCTCGGCCATTTCGGGGACAAGGATCTTGCCCGGGCAGATAACGGGGATGTTGACAGCTTCCTTTATCTTCTTGGCGTCCTCGAGCCAGAGACCTTCCTTCTGGTACGTGGGCGGGTAGAGCCAGTAGAAGCTGTCGTAGCTGCCGCTCGCGAGCAGCAGCGCGTCGGCTCCGGCGGCCTCGAGCGCCTTGGCCAGCTCGATGCTGACGTCGACGTCACGGCCGACTTCCTTGAACTCCTCGCCGGGCAGCGGGGCAACGCCGATGTCCTTCATCATGTGGCGCACGCACAGGCGGACTATTACGGGGTAATCCTTGCCATAGCGCTCCTTGAGGCCCTTGATGACGTCGGTGGCGATGCGGAACTGGCCGCCCTGGGCAAAGCCGAACTCGTCGTCGCGCTGGTTGAAGAGCGGGGTGGCGAACTGGTCGGTGAAGTAGCCGCCGTAGGGGCCGCCGACGCAGATGCCGTCCGCGCCCGCGTTGACCGCGGCGGAGGCGGAGTCAAGCTGCGCGTTTATCAGGCCGTAGCACTCCTCGGTGGTGAGGGCGCGGCACATGACGCTGGGGTCCCAGCGGCTGGGCACGGCGGAGGGCGCGACGGGGTGGCAGTTCATCACAGGCGCGAGGGTCTCCAGGAAGGCGACGCGGCCGAAGGGGGCGCCGACCTCGACAAAGAACTTGGTGCCGTAGGCGTTGACCTTCTCGGTGGCCTTGCTGATGGTGGAGTTGAAGGCCGCAGGGTTGTCCATAGCGTTGAGAGCGGTGGTCGTGACTTCCGCGCCGCCGGCGCTGGCGTAGCCGCCGGTGATTATGAGGCCGAAGCCGCCCTTGGCGCGGGCCTCGTAGTAGTCGATGACCTCCTCGGTCATGTTGCCGGTGGAGTCCATACGTCCGCCGAGGTGCATGGGGGTCATGACTACGCGGTTCTTTATGGTGACGCCGCCAATTTTCAGGGGCTTAAACAGCTCGGGATACTTGAGTGCCATGATTCAGCCTCCTTACTTCTTGCAGATTTCGGGACGAGGCACTCCGACGCGCTCGAAATAGCTGTCGGGGATGTCCTTCGGATCCTTGTAGACGTAGAACACGCAGGAGCAGGGGCCGACCTGCTCGGGGTACTCCTGCTGATACTGGTAGGGAACGCCGAGCTCGCCGCAGACTATCTCTGCAATCGGCGCGTGGGTGCAGTACACAGGGAAGTTCTTGCCTCCGGCAGTTATCTTGCTCGGCTTGTCGCACAGGCCGAGGCCTTCCTTACATAGTCCCATATTCCACAGCTTGGTACCCGCGCCACAGGGGTCCATGACGAACCAGAGCTTCTCGTCGTCCTCGCCGAGTATTTTCATGCGGCAGTCGTGGAACATGCGCGGGGCGTTGATGGCGGCAATGGCACGCTCTTTGAACGGCTTATCCCAGAAGCCCTCCATCATGGGCGCGTTGGCGTTGTAAAAATAGTCGTGCATGTACTCGAGGTACTTCTCCGGGCCGATCTCTTTGTAGAGGGCGCTCTCGGCGGCGTTGGCCTGCATGAGATAGCCGTCGTGTACGCCGTTGAACAGTCCGACGTACTGGTCAAAAGCCTCGACAGCTTCCTTGCTGCCGGTGGCGGCAATCTTCTCGCGGATAACTTCGCTCGGGGCTTTCTCGAGCTCAGCAATTTCTTCCGGAGTGAGAGTAGTGACTTTACCCATGATTTTTACCTACCTTTTCTAAAATATTTTCAGCCGCTGAATCGCGGTCTGCTTGACAAATTTGCTGTACAGATGTACTATAACTTACGGTTGTATCATAATCTTGCACATGCAGTTTGTCAATTTACAGTCAAAGTTCTTTTGATAAATAGTTGTCACATGCAGTACATTTGTCCTATATTTTACACGGAGGCAGGTATGAAGAACGAAAACGACCTGAGGATCATTAAGACCAGGCAGAACATAACTGACAGTTTCCTGACACTTCTGGAAAAGAAGCCTCTCGAGGAGATAAGCGTCACGGAGATATGTGCCGGGGCAAAGTGCAGCCGGAACACCTTCTACCTGCACTACCCATATAAGGAGGCGCTGTACGACGCGCTGATGGACGAGCTTATAGACAGGATTAAGCAGGCCTTCCTGCCGAGTGAGCCGCTCCCGGGCGAGAGCTTTGAGCAGTTCGCCCTGCGCATAACCAGGCTTATGGGCGCGGCCGCCCTTTCAGCCAAGGACAGCCTGAAGCCTATACTCGCCGGAGACCACAGCAACATCTTTTTCCGCAAGCTGCTGGATGTGCTCAGGGAAACTCTGCTTATCAGTACGGAGCAGCAGTGTAATATCAAGGTCGCCGACGACGGCAAATACCGCCTTATATGCTGGTACTGCGCCAGCGCGATGGTCGGGTTCCTCATGGGCTGTTACTACGACGTGGACATCCCTGACGAAGAGGCGCTTGACATACTCTGCGCAATGCACAGCCGGCCGTTCACCTACGGCTGGGAGTATATTTCAGGATAAAGCGCCGAGCTCAAATTCCTTGAGCTCGGCGCTTTATCTGTTCGGCTTTGCTTGGTCCTTTCAGAACGCAAGTTGCGCGGATATTTGCGCGCGTTATGCTTTTGCAAAGCGCAACGCGGCTTTGCGCTTCAATCACTGAAATAATTGCGCAGACATATGAGCAGGCTGACGCGCTCGCACCGTGTGGCGGCGCAGATGGGGGCATTTCGGAGCCATGCGTCAAAGGGCGACCCTGCCGGGCCGCCCTGTTTTAGTATTTATGCCGTTTATGCGAGCAATTCACTCTCGAGATCCTGCAGCATGATGTCCAGCGCGGTGATGCCGCCCTCGGCGGTGTACCACACGGCGGGATGAGCGAGGTAGATGATGTGCCCGTCCTGATAGGCGCGTGTACTCATTACCAGCTCGTTTTCAACTATCTCCTGCGCGAGCTGCGCGCCCTCGGTGCCGATGGCGGCGTCGCGGTCAAGGACGACTATGTAATCGGGGTCAACCTGCACAATGAACTCGAAGCTGACCTCGTTGCCGTGGGTGGAGGTATCAAGCTCCGCGTCCACGCCAACGTTTTCAAAACCCGCCTCTCGGCCCACGATGGAGCAGCGCCCGTCATTGCCGAGGACGTTGAAGCTGCCGGAGGTGCACAGGCCGACCACGGCGGTCAGTCCGTCGGTGACCTCGTTGAGCGCCTCGATGCGCGCATCGAAGCCATCCATCAGCTCCGCGACCTCGTCCTCAAGGCCGAAGATGCTGGCTATCGTGTTCGCGTTCTGCCGGACGCTCTCGACAACGCCCAGCTCAGAGTCGGTGGCGAGATAGACCACGGGTGCTATCTCGCTGAGCGCGTCGTAGCTGGCACTCAGGCGGCCGCCTATGAAGATGATATCAGGCTCGCAGGCCATGACAGCCTCGAGGTCGGCCTCCTTTATGGTGCCGAGGTTGGAGACGGCCTCGTCGGTGACGTAGCTCTGGAGGTAGTCGATAGCCGTCGAGGCGCTGCCGACAACTCTGTCGCCGACGCCGAGAGCGTCGAGGATGTCCAGGCTGGCCATGTCAAGTATCGCTATGCGCTGAGGGTCGTATGGCACCTCCAGCTCGGCTTTCTCGCCTGCGGAGTTGAGGCTTGTGATGGTGACGGTCTCCGGAGCGGCGCTCTCCGCTGCGGCCTCAGTCGGTGCGGCGGAGGTGCCCTCCGCGGGGTCAGTGGCGGCGCTGCCGCTGTCAGTGCCGCAGGCGGCGAGCGCGAGCAGCATTACAAGCGCGAGGGCTGTTGCAGTAAGCTTCTTCATTAAACTTCTCCTTGTCTTTAATTAATAGTAGAGTGACAGGGGCTTGCCCTGAACCGTGAGTATCTCAAAGTCCACGTTATATATGCCGTGCAGCGTATCTTTTGTCATCACCTCCTCCACGGTGCCGAAGGCGGCTATCCTGCCGTTCACAAACGCACAGATATAATCGGAGTAGAATGCCGCGTAATTTATCTCGTGCAGCACCAGCACGACAGTTTTGCCCAGCTCGTCACATAGGCGGCGGACTATCTTCATCATGCGTGTGGCGTGGTATATGTCGAGGCTGTTCGTCGGCTCGTCGAGCAGGACGTACTCTGTGTCCTGCGCTATGACCATCGCTATGTAGGCTCTCTGACGCTGACCGCCGGACAGCTCGTCTATGAACTGCGTGCGCATATCTCCCAGCTCCATGTAATCTATGGCGCGGGTTATGATCTCCCTGTCCTCCGCTGTGAGCCGCCCGCCGGAGTATGGAAAGCGGCCGAAGGCCACCAGCTCCTCCACGGTGAGCTTCATCTGCACATTGTTCGTCTGCGTGAGTATGGCCAGGCGGCGGCTGAGCTCCTTGCTCTTCCACTGCTTCAAGTCACGGCCGGAAAAATCCACCTCGCCCGCGTCCCTGGCGATGAGGCGGGAGATCATGCCCATGACGGTGCTCTTGCCCGCGCCGTTGGGGCCGATAAAGCTGGTGACCTTGCCCCTGGGTATCCCGAAGCTCACTCCGTCCACGACGGCCCTGCCGTCGTAGCGCTTTGTAAGTTCACGTATTTCCACAGATTACACCTTCTTTCTGGCGAGCAGCAGGTAGAGGAAATATATCCCGCCGCCCACGGTTATGAACACGCTGACCGGTATTGCGTAGGAAAAAGCGTGCTCTACCAGCAACTGGCCGAAAACCAGCACTATCATGCCGAAAAACGCGCTGCCCAGCACGAGCTGCCAGTGTCTGTAGGTACGCAGGAGCTGCCGTGAAAGGTTCGCTATGATGAGGCCGAGAAAGGATATCGGTCCCACCATCGCCGTGGCCACGGCGATGCAGAGCGTGACGCCCAGCAGCAGCCGGCGTATGCATTTGTCGTAGTCCACGCCGAGGTTTGTCGCCTGGTCCCTGCCCAGAGTGAGCACATCGAGCAGCGCGAGCTCCTTTCTCAGCGCGAAGATGATGAGCGCGATCAGCGCGAGGCAGAACACGATTATCTCGCTGTTCACGTTGGAAAAGCTCGCAACAAGGTTGTTGAGGAGCGTATCGTACTCGTTCGGGTCCATGACACGGGTCAATGTGCTCTGGATGCTCGAGAAAAAGCTCGTGAGCACCGTGCCCACAAGCAGGACGTAGAGCACGTTGTGCTTCGTCTTTTTGAAGAGCCAGCTGTATATGACCGTCGCTGCTGCACCCATGATCATCACGTCCACCGCAAAGGCGAGGTTCGCGTTGGATGCGACGATGCTCGCCGAGCCGGCGACGAACACCACCGCGGTGTGTATGAGCGTGTACAGGCTGTTCATGCCCAGCAGGCAGGGCGTTACTATGGTGTTGTTTATGATGCTCTGGAACACAATCGAGGCGCCGCCGATGGCAAAGGCCGTTATCAGCATTACTATGAGCTTGGGCACGCGGATGCGCATGGAGTAGGCGAAGAGCTTCGAGTTTCCGAAATTGACCTCCACGAGCATGTAGAGCACGGCGCAGAGCAGCACGAGCGCGGAGAGTATGATGAGCCTGCGCACGTTGGCGCGGTAAGAAACAGTGTTTATCATGCCGCGTCGCTCCCTTCAAGCGCGCCCAGCGAAGCGGCGCAGCCGCTGCTGCCAGGAGCGCCGAGACGCACGGCCTTACGCCCGTGGTTGAGGCGGTAGAGCAGCAGGCCTATGAATATCACGCTGCCTATGATGCCGACTATGAGCTCAATCGGCAGCTCGTAGGGCGCTATCACCACGCGCGCGAGCATATCGCAGCCCAGGACGAAGATCGCGCCGAAGAGCGCCGTGTCCACCAGCGTGCCGCGTATCTTGTCGCCCTTGAACATGGCCACGACGTTGGGAACTATGAGTCCTATGTAGCTTATCGAACCGACGACGACAACCACGGCGGCGGTTATCATCGCGGCTATGGACAGCCCCAGGAACAGCACGAGGTTGTAGTGTACGCCGAGGTTTTTGGAGAAGTCCCTGCCCATGCCGACAATATTGAAGTGGTTTGCAAACACGAACGCGAGTATGACCAGCGGCACGGCGAGATAGACAAGCTCGTACCTGCCCCTGAGCACCAGCGAGAAGTGGCCTACCAGCCATGTTGAGAGCGCCTGGGTCATCTCGTATTTGTATGCCAGGAAGTTCGTGACGCCGGAGATAACGTTGCCGAACATGATGCCCACCAGCGGTACCATGACCACGTCCTTGAACTGAATGCGCTGTATGAACCAGACGAAAATCCATGTGCCGAGCACGGCGGCGGCGAAGGCAAAGACCGCCCTGCTCCAGAGCGTGGACCCCGGCATGAACAGCAGTGCAATCAGTATCCCGAGCTGGGCGGAGGATATGGTCGCGCCCGTCGTCGGAGAGACGAACTTGTTCATGCACAGCTGCTGCATAATAAGGCCCGCCACGCTCATGCCGATTCCGGTGCAGAGTATGGCCAGGAGCCGCGGCAGACGCGATATGAGAAAAATCCTCCACTGCTCCCCGTCCCCGGAAAGCAGCCCGGACAATTCGACGTCCAGCACTCCTATGAACAGCGACACGGCCGACAGCACCAGCAGAGCTGCGGCGAGTATGACAGTCGATGTGTACTTCTTTATCTTAGGCCCCCCTTATCCCGCGCCATTAGTTAGTCGCGTCTAACTAATGGCTTAAAAGATTCCGGCCTGACCTGGGCCGGTGGTGAGATATTACCATAAAACGGCTGAAATTGCAAGAACGCAGTGTGCACAAATCAGGCTGTTTTCACGCGGCCTGATTTGTGTCCGCATCGGACGCGCCTGAGCGCGCCGAGGCCCAGAGCCAGATAAGCAGCCGCCTTCATCTCAGCAGGCAGACGCTGAATTCGGCTTTCATGCAGCTGCGGGAAAGGGGTCGGGTCTCTCTGGAACCGTATGAGGGATGTCAGCGCTCCGAGCGCGCGGTTCTGACCGAGCGCGGGCGAGCCTTTGTGGAACAGAACGTGCTGCAAATGTACCGGGCGGAAAAGCGGTCCTGGCAGCGGATGGACGAGGACGAGCAGGACACCCTGACAAAACTAATACGCAAGTTCAGCAATTCAATCCGCAGCGCGCCGGACAGCGTTTCCGCAAATAGTCAACAGGTATTCATCGGAGGGTTTCCGGCCGCGGCCGCGAAGCCTGAGAAGATGTCGGGTGCGCCCGGTTATTTGAGATAACAACCGGGCGCAATTTTCATATTTTCAGGAAAGGATTGAGAAGAACGAAGCTGATCCCGCAGTTTATCAAGCCGCGCCGCTGGCTGTGCGCAGCGGCAGTGCTGCTGCTCATCATCGACGTGACGGGCTCGCTCATAGTCTCCACGCCGGACTTCGGAACCGACGCCGCGCTCAGGAAGGCGCTGGCCTCGAAGGCGAAGAACGCCGCCGTGCTTATCACAGCCCAGCGCATCAGCACCATACAGCAAGCCGACCTGATTATCGACCTGCACGAGAGCCGCACGGCCGGCAATGACAGGCATGAGGAGCCGCTGAAAACCGGCTCAGGTTCGCTGCGCGTGCGTGGGGTGTATACAAAATACCTGTCCATGGACAGCGACTCCGGCTCAGTTTTCTGCCTGCTGCCGGGGCGTGAGACGGATTACGACATAAGCATCCGGAGCAACCAGCCGGAGGCCGGCCCCCCTGCCTTCCAGGGCAGCAGGGACGCCGGGCGTAAGATCCTTCTGCGCTCGGGCGTAAACCAGCCGGAGCTCAACTTCAGCTATGAACCGCTCGGAGGTGCTTAAGGACACATGCGCCGCACACTTATCCGCAGAGAGGCACAGGGCCTGCGAGTATCAAATTGACACATCGGGCAAACAGACTTATACTGGTACTGACTTTGACAGGAGAGTGCGCCATGGAACTGCAAGACTACTTCCCCATCTGGAAAAAACTCACCCCTTCCCAGCAGCGCCGGCTGACGGGCGGCACAGCCGGACGTTCCGTAAAAAAGGGCACGGTCCTGCACAGCGGGGACGCGGACTGCACCGGCCTGCTGCTCGTCCGCCGCGGACAGCTCAGGGCATACATCCTCTCGGACGAGGGGCGGGAGATCACCATATACAGGCTGTTCGAGCGCGACATCTGCCTGTTTTCGGCGTCATGCATCATTCGGTCCATACAGTTTGAAGTGATGATCGAGGCCGAAAAGGACACAGACCTGTGGGTAATCCCCGCTGATGTCTATAAACAGGTCATGGAAGAGTCGGCCCCGCTGGCCAACTTCACCAACGAGATAATGGCGGCGCGTTTTTCGGAGGTCATGTGGCTGATCGAGCAGATAATGTGGAAGAGCCTCGACAGGCGTCTGGCTCACTTCCTGCTGGAGGAGAGCGCGCTCGAGGGAACTGACGCCCTGAAAATCACGCACGAAACCATAGGCAGGCACATGGGTACAGCCCGCGAGGTCGTGACCAGGATGCTGCGATACTTCCAGGGCGAGGGCCTGGTGAAGCTCTCGCGTGGCACTGTGGAGCTCACCGGCCGGGAACAGCTGGAGAGCCTCACCGGAGGCTGAGATGAGGAACGGAAAAAGCATAAGGCGCCTTTGCCGGGGAGGGAATCCGGCAAAGACGCCTTATGTTTATTTTGCTTTTGCGCGGCATATCAGCTGAGTCATGGTCCCCATGGGGCAGTAGACGCACCAGCTGCGGGGCTTGAAAAGGGCCATGGTGATGAGGCCCAAAACGGTTGACGTCAGCATAACGCCGTAAAAGCCGAAGGCGAACTGGGCCACTCCGGGGTGGAACAGCGTCCCGTGATACGCCCAGTCCCAGGGGAGCCGGAAGGTCCAGAGCAGCGTGACCGCCTGCCTCAGGTCCTGGGCCCCGGCGAAGACGAGATAAGTGCTCCACAGCATCTGGCAGAACATCACCAGGAAGAACGCCAGGAAACCGTAGCGGAACGCCCTGCTCTTCATCCACTGCGGGATGTCCCTGCGGCGGGACAGGCCGAACCTCCCGCCGATAAGGGCGAACAGCTGGCCGCGGCCGCAATACCGGTTGCAGTAGCCCTTGGTACCGCTGGCTATGGATATGATGAGCGGGATCAAGAAGCACAGGAGCCCCAGCCAGGCAAAGAGTATGTTGAAGAAGCCCAGGATAAGATAGGCCAGGGAGGCGATCCACAGGTAGTCATACCAGCGCTTTTTCATCATGCCGCCTCCCCTACTGCAATGACGGAGGCGGGGCACTCCTTTGCGCACTTCCCGCAGCCGACGCATTTGCTCCAGTCCACCCTGGCCGCAATGCCCCGGACTACCTCGATTGCCCCGAGGGGACACACTTTGACACAGCATCCGCAGGCGACACAGGCTTTCTCGTCCACCACTGCCCTTCTGCGTTTTTTCTCCACACTCATATGATTCCTCCTGCTGCCGGAATGGCATCAGTATAGCGCACGGCTCAGACCGGTTCCGTGATTTTATCACGCTCGGGCAGCATGCCGGCGGTCAGCGCTCGACCGCACCTCTCCACGCGGCGATGCCGCCTATGTTTTTCACGTTGGTGTAGCCCATGCCGCGAAGAGCGCCGGCCGCCTGACCGCTTCGGGCACCGCTGTAGCAATAGAGAAAAAGCGGCGTATCCTTCGGGCCCAGCTCACCGGCCGCTCCGGCTATGTCCTGCAGGGGCACGTTCCTGCTCCCGGGGATGTGTCCCTCGAGGTACTCCTGCCGGCTGCGTACATCCACGAGCACGGCCCCGGGCACGGAGCCGCACTCGCCTACTTCCCTGTTGATGTCCGGCCTTTTAAAGAGGTCAAGAAATCCCATAGCCTCGCCCTCACAGCAGGCCCAGGATCTGCGCCTTGGGTCTGGCGCCCACGGCCTTATTGGTAACCTTGCCGTCTTTCATGACGACCAGCGTGGGGATGCTCATGACGCCGAACTGCGCCGCCAGCTGCGGCTGCTCGTCAACGTTCACCTTGCCCACCTTGATGTCTGCGCGCTCTACGGCTATCTCATCCACCAGCGGGGCTACCATACGGCAGGGGCCGCACCAGGGGGCCCAGAAATCCAGCAGGACCGGCTTCTCCGAGTTGAGCACTTCATCCTGGAAATTGGCGTTATTGATGTTGATGACGGACATGTATATGCCCTCCTTTGCTTTTCTTATTTTATGCTTTTATTATACTCATTTTTTACCGCACTTCAGTGATAATGTCACCATCGCGCCGTAAGGCTTTCATTCCGGCACAAGCCGCCCAAAGGGGGCGGCTTGTGCCGTTTACGGATAAATCATATCTATGCCGGCCTGAAGGGTCTCGCTGTTTATCGCGCCCCTGGCTTGAGCTATCGCATAACCCTCCGCGTCAATAAAATAAGTGGTCGGCAGCGCGTAAGCTCCATAAGTGGCAGCGGCGTCGCCCTCAGTGTCATAGAGCACCGGGAAGGTATATCCCTGCCCGGCAATGAAATCCCGTGCGGTCTCCACCGTCTCGCGGCCGCCGGTCATATTTATCATCAGAAACTGGACTTCGCCGCCCAGCTCCAGATGCTTCTCCTGAAATTCCGGCATCTCCATCCGGCACGGCCCGCACCAGCTGGCCCAGAAATTCACGACTACCGGCTTGCCGAGGTAGTCGGACAGGTGAACCTCATTGCCGGCCTCATCATATACGGTGAAGTCCGGCGCGGGAACCGGCCCCGGCGTTTCCGAGGCAGCTGTCCCGTCCGGCGCCCGCGTCTCCTGAGCGGACAGCTGGTAGGTATTCACGGAGCCTTCGAGCCTCGTATAGAGCAGATATGCTCCCCCAAGCAGGAGAACGAACGCCAGCAGAAGCACAAGCACGGTTTTTTTCTGTTTCATAGCATCTCCTTTAACTCAGCAGGGCGAGCAGGCGCCCAAGCGTCCCGGTGGCCATCAGGATGCCGAGCAGCACCAGCAGGCCGCCGCAAACAGCGTTTATTACCCCGTAATGTTCTTTGACCCATTGGAAAGCGGACTTCAGATAATCAATCAGCACCGCGCTGAGCAGGAACGGTATGCCCAGCCCCATGGAATAGGCCAGCAGCATCATGACGCCCTCCAGCACATGCCCCTGCTGTGAGGCCAGCATGAGGGCGGAACCCAGGAACACCCCTACGCACGGGGTCCAGCCAACCGAAAAAATCATGCCGAACAGCATGGCGGGGAAAAAGCCCATCGTTCCGGCGCTTATATCCCGGCTGCCGCCGTGGAACAGCTTTATCCTGAACAGGCCCAGATAGCTGAGGCCGAAGAGAATGACCACCAGGCCGGAGACTATGTTGACCGCAGTCTGGTGTGAGCGGAGGAAGCCGCCCACCGTTCCGGCCAGCGCGCCCAGCGCCACAAAAACCAGGGTGAAGCCGGCGACGAAGCCTGCGGCTCTGGTGAGGGTTCTGCGTATATTCCGCTCCCCGCCGCCGGCAAAATAGGAGATATAAACAGGCAGCATGGGCAGCAGGCAGGGAGAGATAAAGGTAATCAGGCCCTCCAGGAAGGAGATTACATATTGCATTTGTCCCTGCACCCCGTTTCCGTTGCGGCGGACAGCAGCCCTCCGGCAACCCCCATATACGCCATCATGACCCAGGGGCTGGAGGTAATGACACAGGTCCCCGCGGAACATCCGGCCATCCAATAAATGGCCAGTCCCGCCAACGCGCCTCCTGCGGTGAAAAGCGCCGGGCGGAGCAGCCTCTTCCATTTTTTCTTCATGCCATGAAAACCTCCTGTCTCTCGCCGACGCCCGGCAGCTGTCTCTTCCGGCGCCGTCCTCGCTGCGTTATTCCATTACACTATAGCCGTACTGCGCCGCGGCTTCCGTGACTTGGTCACAGTCCCCGCCCGCTGCACGCGCGGCTCCCCGCCGTGTGTGCCTGCCGTTCACAATAAGTTCAAAAGATCCGGCAAAAAGCTCTTGACCGATAGTTGCTACCGGTTTGTATAATCGGTTCAAACAACCGGTAATTACAGCCGGTCAGCAGAAAGGGAGCACAGATATGGTTTTCTACTTCACCGGCACCGGCAACAGCCTATACGCCGCCAGGCAGTTCGGGGATGAGCTTGTCAGTATACCGCAGGTAATGCGCGGCGCGGAGCGTAAATTCGCCGCGGAGAGCATCGGCGTCGTCACGCCTGTCTACGGGCACGAGGTGCCGCCGATGGTCAGGGGTTTCCTGCGCGAGTGCACGTTCGAGACGGAGTACTTCTACATGGTGCTCACCTACGGCTGCCGCCACGGCGGCGCGGCGGAGCTGGCCAAGGCACTTTGCGACGAATGCGGCGTGCGCGTGGACTATATAAACACCCTGCACATGGTCGACAACTGGCTGCCCGCCTTCGACATGGACGCCGAGCGCGCGATGGATAAGCACATACCAGAGCAGCTCGCGGCCATCACCGCCGACGTCAAAGCGCGCAAACGCGCCGTCTCCCCCGTCACGGAGGAGGACCGGGCCGCGCACCGGGAGTATATGAGCAGTATAAGCGGGGTCCCGGAAGCGCTGTGGCAGCAGCTTGTGACCGTCACCGACCGCTGCGTCGGCTGCGGCGTATGTACGCGCGTGTGTCCGGCGGACTGCATGGTGCTCAAGGACGGCCGGGCAATGCACGTACCAGGCAGCTGCCAGGACTGCCTGGCCTGTGTACACGCCTGCCCGCACAAGGCCATAGCTCTGGCTGTGCCGGAAAAGAACCCCGACGCCCGCTACCGCAACGAGCACGTCACGCTGCAGGATTTGATTGCCGCCAACGGCAGAGTATAAGGAGGAAATTAAAATGGAAAGCTTTGTATTCTCTTACCCCACCAGGGTGTATTTCGGCTCCGGGGCCGCGAAGCAGGCGCTGGACTCGGAGCTCGGCGCATACAAAAAGGTCATGCTCGCTTACGGCGTGGCCTCGGCGAAGGCCAACGGTATCTATGATGAGATACGCGGAGCGCTTGAATCCCTCGGCAAGGAGGTAGTGGACTTCGGCGGCATCACGCCGAACCCGAAATACACGAAAATGCAGGAGGGCGCGGCCCTGGCGCGCCGGGAGCAGGTGGACTTTATACTCGCCGTGGGCGGCGGCAGCGTCTCAGACTGCTGCAAGGTCATATCCGCCCAGGCCGTGCTGGACGAGGACATCTGGGACTATGAGTACGTCAGGGGCAAGTTCCCCACGGATGGCATCCCCATGGGCGTTGTCGTCACCTGCTCGGGTACCGGCAGCGAGATGAACTGCGGCGCGGTCATCACGCACGAGGCGAAGAACTGGAAGGGCGGCATTTTTGCCACCACGGCCCGCTTCGCCGCGCTCGACCCCGCCTATACCGCCACCGTGCCGCGCATGCAGGTGTTCTCCGGCGCGTTTGACACCCTCAGCCACGCGATGGAGACCTATTTCGGCGCCTCGGACAGCGACAACGTCTCCGACGACGTGGCCCTGGCCGTCATGCGCAACACCGTTGTGAACATGCGCCGCCTGCTTGCGGACGCGGACGACATGCAGGCCCGCAGCAACCTGATGTGGGACAGCGCCATGGCCGAGAACGGCATCCTCAAGGCTGGCCGTCTCACGGACTTCCAGGCTCACCAGATAGAGCACCAGCTCGGCGCCTACACCGACTGCAACCATGGCCAGGGCCTGGCGGTGATCCAGCCCGTGTACTGCAGGCATATCCTCGCCGACGCACCGGAGAAATTCACCCGTTTCGCCCGGGTGGTCTTCGGCGCTGATACGGCCGGGGCCGGGCTCGACGCGCTTGAAGCGCTCATACGCGACTGCGGCCTGCCCACAAAGCTGGGCCAGCTGGAGGCCAAGACGCCCATCACGCCCGAAATCCTCCGCGCGGTGGCCGACAGCAGCAACATCATCAAGTGCAACCCGCGCGAGCTGACTCACGACGAGATATACGACATTCTGACCGAGTGCCTGTGAAAAAGAAGAGAAAGGGCGCCGTCGCCGTGATTATTGTCATACTGCTCGCAGTACTGGCCTTCGCGGGCTATAATCTCTACCGCTACCCCGCGCGCTTTCACAGCCAGACGGACCTCTCGCTGGATGAGGCCGGAACGGAGCAGCTGCGCGCGGAGATCGCCGCCATGGAGGACAAAAAGGTGCTCGTCGCGTACTTTTCGTACTCCGGGAACACCCGCGCCGTGGCACAATCACTCGCGGAGCTGACGCACGGCGACCTGTTCGAGATATCCCCGCGCGAAGACTATTCCAACGTCTACACGCAGTCGAACAGCGAGATACGCCGCCGCTCGCGCCCGGAGCTGGACGCCGCAGTGGAGGATATGGGCAACTACGACATAGTGTTCGTCGGCTATCCGGTCTGGTGGCACGCCACGCCCGCGCCGGTCAACAGCTTCCTTGAGAGCTATGACCTCACCGGCAAGCTGGTCATACCGTTCTGCACCAGCGGTGGCAGCGATATCTCCGAGACCATGCCCACCTTCCTGGGCTCCTGCGAGGGTGCGGCCGTTTACGGCGGGCGCAGGATCACGAATGCATCCCAGCTGGAGGGATGGCTGACAGACTTGAATTTGGGGTTGATTTGACATGATAAGACGAATTATCGCGCTTGCAGTACTTGCCGTATCCGCCCTGGTGCTAGCCGCCTGCGGCACGTCCGGCGTGCCCGCGGCCACGGGGGCGCCGGCCCCGGCCGCCACGCAGAAGCCGGGCCCGGCCGCTGAGGAGGGCACGGAGGCGTCAAACATACTGGTGGCGTATTTCTCCTGGTCGGGCAACACGGCGGAGATGGCCGCGTACATAGCCGGGTGCACCGGCGGCGACCTGCTGGAAATACAGCCGGAGACGCCCTATCCGGAGGACTACGGCGAGTGCGGGGACGTGGCGCTCGCGGAACGCGACAGCGGCGCCAGGCCAGCCATTGCCAACCTGCCAGAGAACCTTGACGGATATGACACGCTGTTCATCGGCTACCCCATATGGAACGCAGACCTGCCCATGCCGCTTTACACCTTCCTGGAGATCTATGACTTCGGCGGGGCCGTTATCGTGCCCTTTACCGTGCACGGCGGCAGCGGGCTGGCGGGGACGCCGGCCACCATACAGCAGCTGCAGCCGGACGCGCAGGTGGTCACTGACGCGCTCTCCATCTCGCGCAGTAGCGTCACCACCGCTCCCGGGGCCGTGAGCGCCTGGCTGGACAGGCTGGGGATTTGAGCGGACAGAGTTTAAGCTCTGTTTATCCCGGCATTAAGCCGTATTTAACAGCCATAACTATACTTCTTTGACATAAGGAACCCAACCTGCGGCAAAGGAGTATTTTTATGAACTCAGAGACTATTCTGGACGCCTACAGGGCCTGCATTGCCCACGCCGCTCCGCGCGGCGGCATGCACCCCGCGCTTGCGCTCGCCCTTAATTACGCCGGGGTGAGCTTCGCCGAGCTCACTGACTGCACGATCGAGTACGGAGGCGGCCTGTACGAGATACGCTTTTCCACCTTGTGGGTACACTATCACGTCTTTGCAGACCTGCAGTCCCGCTCCATCCCCGGCTTTCTTACGGAACCGGTCATAGTTTGAGGCAGCCCCCGCGTGTAATTCACGCGGTGGCTGCCTGAGGCGCCGCATATTCATTATCCGGCGGCGGTCTGAGCAAAAGCCGCCTGCGTTATCTGAACCCGTACATGCCGGGATCGGTACGGATAAAGTTTGTGGTATTATAGCTTTCCAGCCCGGGCGGAGTTATTCCGGCCCCTCGTCCCGCCTCCAGGCAGCGCAGGTAATAGGACATATACCTCCCCAGCGTGCGCATGACGAAAACGCCCTCCTCGTCCTGATACACGTCCTCGCGCTTGGCGCCGTGTACGGCGCACCAGTAACGCGAGGGGATGACGGGCATCTCGTACATGGTGAAGTAGCGGTTGATCTGGTCCAGGGCCGCCGTGGTGCCGCTCCTGCGGGCGGAGACCACTGCCGCCGCGGGCTTGAGACGGAAGGCCTCCGAGCCGTTGCCGTGGCGCTCGGAGAAGAAAAGCCGGTCCATGAAGCCCTTGAGGCTGGCCGAGCAGGAGCCGTAATGCACGGGTGAGCCGAACACAAAGCCGTCGGCAGCCCGCGCGAGCTCCTTGAACTCGTTCACCTTGTCGTCTATGGCGCATTTGCCGCCGAGTTTCATGCACTGGCGGCAGCCGATGCAGCCGGTGACGGGCTTCACGCCGAGCCAGTATATTTCGGCCTCTACGCCGTTTTCGCGCAGGGCATCCGCGACAAGCGAGAGCGCCGCGTCTGTGCAGCCGTGCTCGTGCGGGCTGCCATTGATTAGAAGTACTTTCATAGAACCTCCTTTTCTCCTGAGGGATTTCTTTTGGTCTTGGCCAAAAGAAACCCCTCAGACTCCAAAGAAAAACCGCTTTTTGTGGGTGCGGCCTTTGTACCCCAAAGAAAAGCGCTTTTTGCCGACGTTGGGTGCGTTGGAACCTTTTGTTGGCGTTATTGGCGGGGTGGTCGTCCCTAAGCAGGATACATTCTTGAGCATCGCCGACCGCAGTTTGAGCCGCTTGCGCGGCTCGCCGACCTGGCCAGGGCCATGGGCCTCGACGTAAACGGCAAGAGCGAGCCGGAACAGGCAAAGGCACTCGTGCTCGCAATACAAAAAGTGCGCGGCGACCTCGGCCTGCCCAGGAGCTACAGGGAGCTCGGCGTCGAGATGGACGACGAAATTCTCGAAGAGCTCGCCCTCGCCTCCAAGGACAAGAGCGAGCACGGCTCGAGCGCCGGCGCCCCGCCGCGCAAGGCCACCATAGACGAGTATAAGCAGCTCATCATGGACGCCTGGAACGGCGTGGAGATAAGCTGCTGAGTCCCGTGAACGCGTAAACTCCCGGCCCGTACAGGGCCGGGAGACTTTGTGTTTGCGCCGCCGGCGCGGAGCATTATGTCCGGCGCTTATAGCGGATTGTCAAAACGGCATTGTACTTTGCCGCTGAGCGGCGCTAAAATGCACCCGTCGGGCGGAGAATCCCTTGTAAGAGGAAGTGTTTTGCATGGATACAAGCTCTGAAACCTACATATTTGAAGAAATGCCCATACCCCGCGCAGTGGCGAAGCTGGCCGTACCCACTGTTATCAGCCAGGTCGTCACCATGATATACAACCTGGCGGACACCTTCTTCATCGGTCAGCTGGCTAACCCCGCCATGTCTGCGGGCGTCTCGCTCGTGAGCCCGTACTTCAATCTGCTCACCGCGCTGGGGAACCTCTTCGGCCTCGGCGGCGGGAGCCTCATCTCGCGCATGCTCGGCTCAAAGGACGAGGGCGACGTCAGATACGTCTCATCCTTTGCACTCTGGGGCGGAATCGCAGCAACGCTCCTCTTCTCTGTCCTCACATACATCTTCCGGGAACCTGTTCTGCGCTTCCTGGGCGCGCTGGACGAGAACATTGTGTACGCGGAGACCTACCTCAACTGGGTCGTCGTCCTCGGCGGCGTGCCGACGATGGTCAGCCTCTCGCTGGGCAACCTGCTGCGCAGCGAGGGACACGCGCGCGAGGCCAGCGCGGGCATGATGTTCGGCGGCATACTCAATGTCATCCTCGACCCCATACTCATATTCCCGCTGCACATGGACGTGGCGGGCGCGGCCATAGCCACGGCCTTCTCCAACCTTGCCAGCGTGGGCTTTTTCGCCGTGGTATATATGAGGCTGCGCGGACACACCTTCATGTCCTTCCGGCCGCGGTACTTTACCTTCCGCTTCACCAGACAGATCTTCTCCGTCGGCATCGCGAGCGCCATATCCACCACGCTGGGCAACGCGGCGACTATGGTGATGATGAACCTGGCCAGCGCCTACGGCACGGTGACCGAGGCGGCTTACGGCATAGTGAAGCGCATCGACCAGTTCCCGCTCAACGTCTCCATGGGCCTGTGCCAGGGCTTCATGCCGCTCATCGGCTACAACTACGCCTCGGGCAGCTACAAGCGCATGCGCGGCATGGCGTCCTTCTCGTGGAAGGTGTCCATTGTGATCTCCGCCTGCTTTGTGGCGCTGTTTTTCTTCTTCGCCTCGCCCATAGTCCACCGCTTCATCCCGGACGCCGAGACCAGCGCCATGGGCGCGGGCTTCCTGCGCGTGGCCTGTCTGAGCGTGCCGCTGACGGCCATCAACTTTATGACCAGCTACGCGCTCCAGGCGATGGGCAAGGGCCTGCAGTCCTCGCTCATAACCCTCTGCCGCCAGGGCGTTCTCTACATCCCCGCCATGCTTCTCATGGACGCCGCCGTCGGTCTGGACGGCCTAATCTGGGCCCAGCCGATCATCGAGGCTCTGATGCTGCCCATAACGTTCAGCATCTATTTTTATACTCTCCGCCATCTCCCCGAGCCAGCGTCTCAAAAGTGAGCCCGGGCCGGTCTCGCTATGCAGCGAAGTTATAGCAGATGCAGCAATCGGCATTGTACTTTCTGTTTTTGGGGACTTACAATGACAGCATGGGAGAGGTGATGGCAGATGAGACGAAAAACATTGGTATCAACGCTCTGTTTTGCCGCCTGCCTGGCTCTTCTTTCAGCCTGCGGCAGTGCTGCAAGGGAGGAGGACACTATGCCTGAAACAAATAGCGGCGAGTACACCGCACGCTCGAGCATAAACGACGTAATCAGCGACCCGGTCTTCTCGGACTACGGCCGCCTGCTCTTCCCCACCGAGCGCGGCTACATGAGCGGCGACACGCTCGGCTCGCTCGGCCTCACCTGGTACAGCCACATCGACCCCGCCGAGACCGTGGAGATAGTCAACACGCTCCATGAGCGCGCCGCGTCGGGCGAGACGGTGTTCTGCGACATCTACACCGACGCCGAAAAGGCCGCCGACCCGGACAAGGCCGACACGGGGCTGTTCTTCTTCAGGGGCGAGGAGGGCGCGCCCTTCGCCGTGTGCAGCGCGGGCGGGGCCTTCGCCTACGTCGGCGCGATGCAGGACAGCTTCCCGCACGCGCTGGAGCTGAGCAAGCTCGGCTACAACGCCTTTGCGCTCATCTACAGGCCGGGCGCGCAGACCGCCTGCGAGGACCTGGCGCGGGCCATCAGCTTCATCTTCGCCAACGCGGAGGAGCTTGGCGTGAGCACCGGGTGCTACTCTCTCTGGGGCGGGAGCGCGGGAGCCAGGATGGCGGCCTGGCTTGGCTCCTACGGCCCGGCAGCCTTCGGCGGGGACGACCTGCCCCGGCCCGGCGCGGTTATTATGCAGTACACCGGCCACAGCGACTATACTCCCAACGACCCGCCCACCTTCGCCTGTGTCGGCGACAGCGACTGGATAGCCGACTGGCGCACCATGCAGCGGCGCATACAGCGCCTGGACGCGCTGGGCATCCCCACCGAGTTCCACTTCTATCACGGCCTGGGCCACGGCTTCGGTCTCGGCACCGGCACCGCCGCCGAGGGCTGGCTGGATGACGCCGTTGCGTTTTGGGAAGCACAGATGCCGTAATGGATATATCAGGATATACAGTTTGGAGGGAACATCAATGAACAGGCTTGAAGGCAAGACGGCTGTGGAAAACGTCATCCGCATGTGGGCCCTGGAGTTCGCCGTTGACGGCGGCGCCGGTGCAAATTGAAACATATCATTCAATACAGAAGATTTACGGAGGAATTACCATGAAAAAGCTTACCGCATTGCTGCTCGCCCTTGTAATGATTTTCGCCCTGGCTGCCTGCGGCACGGAGACGGTCACCGTGACCGGCACTCCGGAGCCCACTGCCGAGCCGACCTCGGAGCCGACCTCGGAGCCGACTGCCGAGCCCACTGCTGAATCCACCACCGAGCCCACGAGCGCCCCCGGCGGGGAGGCCGTGAGCGGGGGCGCCGGCACCGGCAGCACCCTGGTGGTGTACTTCTCCGCCACCGGCAACACCGAGGCCGTTGCGGGATATATAGCCGCCGCCACCGGCGCGGACACCTTCGTCATCGAGCCCGCCCAGCCGTACAGCAGCGACGACCTCAACTGGACAGACGAGAATAGCCGCGTGGTACAGGAGTACGAGGACGAGAGCCTGCGCGACATAGAGCTCGCCAGCACCGACGTGCCCAACTGGGACAGCTACGACACCGTGTTCATCGGCTACCCCATCTGGTGGGGCATCGCAGCCTGGCCTGTGAGCAGCTTTGTCTCCGCCAACGACTTCGGCGGCAAGACCGTGATCCCCTTCTGCACCAGCTCCAGCTCCGGGCTCGGCCAGAGCGGCACCCTGCTCGAGCAGGCCGCGGGAAGCGGCACCTGGCTCGAGGGCATGCGTTTCCGCTCCAGCGTGAGCGAGAGCGACGTGACCGCATGGATTGAAAGCCTCGGGCTGTAAGGAAGGTGAGAGAATGAAAACCATCACACTCGGAAAAGACCTCACCGTCGGCGCCGTGGGGCTGGGCTGCATGGGCTTCTCCCACGCCTACGGCCCCACGACCGATGAGCGCGAGGCTGCAAAGCTGATACGCGAGGCCTATGACATGGGCTACCGCTTATTCGACACGGCTGAGGTCTACGGCACCGCCGACGACCCGCACGTCAACGAGCGCATAGTCGGCGAAGCGCTGCACGATGTGCGCGGCGAGGCCGTCATCGCCTCCAAGTTCGGGCTCACTTTCGACCGCGAGAGCGGCAAAGTGCCCCTCCCGCTGGTGCCGGACTCCCGTCCGGAGACCATACGCCGCAGCGTGGAGGGCAGCCTGAGGCGGCTCAAAACCGACCACATAGACCTTTACTTCCAGCACCGCATAGACCCCTCCGTGGAACCGGAGGCCGTGGCCCAGGTCATGGCCGACCTAATAAAGGAGGGCAAGATCACACACTGGGGCATAAGCGAGGCCGACGAGGGCTATCTCCGCCGCGCGCACGCCGTCTGCCCCGTGACCGCCATTGAAAACCGCTACTCCATGATGGCCCGGCAGCACGCCGCCCTCTTCCCGGCCCTGAAGGAGCTGGGCGTCGGCTTCGTGGCCTTCTCGCCCATGGCCAACGGCTTCCTCACCGGCGCTTACGGCAAGGGGCAGTCTTTCGATGCCAAGACCGACTACCGCGCGGCAATGCCGCAGTTCACCGACGAGGCCGTGGAGAAAAACTCAGCCCTGCTCGAGCTGCTGCGGGACAACGCCGCAAAGCACGGCGCCACCCCAGCGCAGATTTCACTCGCGTGGATGATAGACCGGCCGGAGCACGTCGTGCCCATCCCCGGTTCGCGCAAGCCGGAGCGTATGGAGGAAAACCTGGCCGCCGCCGAAGTGAACCTCAGCGCCGCGGAGGTGGCCGCCATAGACGCGGCGCTCGACGGCATGGAGATGTCGGCCGTGTACGGCGGCACGCCTCTGAAGAAGTAAACAGGATGTCTGAAAGGATATGGAATTATGGAATACGTCACACTGAATAACGGCGTGAAGATGCCCATGCTCGGCGCAGGGACCTTCCTGATGAGCCCCGACGAGGCAGAGGCGAGCGTGTACAGCGCGCTCACCGGCGGTATAGGCCTGGTCGACACGGCCAACGCCTACCTGAACGAGAAGGCCGTGGGCCGCGCGATGGCCCGTTCCGGCCTCAGCCGCGAGGACATCTTCCTCGAGACCAAACTCTGGCCCAGCTTCTACGAGCAGCCGGACGCCGTGGACAGGACGCTGGAACGCCTGGGTACGGACTACATCGACCTGCTGCTCATCCACCAGCCTGCGGGAAATTACGTCGCAGGCTACAGGCAGATGGAGGCCGCGTACAGGGCGGGCAAGGTGCGCGCCATAGGCCTGAGCAACATGACAAGCGAGCAGATATTGGAGATACTGTCCATCTGCGAGGTCAAGCCCGCCGTGCTGCAGACCGAGGTGCACCCCTACAACCAGGAGCGCGGGCTCAAGAAGTTCCTCTCCCTTGAGGGCATGCACATCCAGGCCTGGTATCCGCTGGGCCACGGCGACAAGGCGCTCATAAACGAGCCTGTGTTTACCCGCCTGGCTGAAAAGTACGGCAAGAGCAATGTGCAGATTATCCTGCGCTGGCATATACAGTCGGGCGACATAGTCATCCCCGGTTCCAAAAACCCGGCACACATAGCCTCCAACGCGGATATCTTCGGTTTCACCCTCACTGAGAGCGAGATGGCGGAGATAGCCGCTCTCGACTCCGGCAAGCGCTACTATGAGAGCACGCCTGAAAAGCTGGCGAGCTATGCGGCGATAGTGCCCGATGTGGACGGGCAGAAATAAAGCTGGAAAGGAGCGTTATTCATGGAAAAGTCCAGGGTATATTTCACGCGCGAGATAACGCCGGAGGCTGTCGTCAGGGTGTATAATGCTCTTGGCGTCGAGCTGCCCGGCAGGGTGGCGGTCAAGGTCCACTCGGGCGAAAAGGGCAACCAGTATTTCATGCGCCCCGAGTTCTGGAAGCCCATGGTCGATAAGGTCAGCGGCACCATCGTGGAGTGCAACACCGCCTATGGCGACAAATTCAATAACGGCGTGCGCGACAGCACGGCCAGCCACCTCAAGCTCATAGAGTACCACGGCTGGAACAGGTACTTCAACGTGGACCTGATGGACGCCGAGGGCCCCGATGAGGAGCTGGACATCCCCAACGGTAAAATTTTAAAGAAGAACCTCGTGGGCAAAAATATGCTGAACTATGACAGTATGCTCGTCCTCGCCCACTTCAAGGGCCACCCCATGGGCGGCTGCGGCGGCGCGCTCAAGCAGCTGTCCATCGGCTGCGCCTCCCGCGCGGGCAAGAGCCTTATCCACTCCGGCGGAAAGAGCGCCGACCACTACGAGGCCTGGGACATGCACGCCAGCAACGTGGTGTTCCCGGAGGCCATGGCCGACGCCGCCGAGAGCGTGTGTATGCACTTCAAAGACAGGATTGCCTTCGTAAACGTGATGAAGAACCTCTCCGTGGACTGCGACTGCTGCTCCGACGCCGAGGCCCCCTGCATGGCCGATATAGGCATCCTCGCCTCCGCCGACCCCGTCGCCATCGACCAGGCCTGCATCGACCTCGTCATGAACTCCGGCGACCCGGGCAGGGAGCACTTCATGGAGCGCGTGAACTCCCGCAACGGCATCCACACCATTGAGGCGGCCGCCGAGCTCGGCTTCGGCTCCAGGGAGTATGAGCTCATATCCATAGACTGAGAAGGAGAGAAGAACAATGCGTAAAGATTTCGGTTCCAAGCCCTGGTTTTATCCCATGCCCGTGCTGGTCATCGGCACCTACGGCGGCGACGGCAAGGCCGACGCCATGACCGCTGCCTGGGGCGGGCTGTACGAGGCCGACATGGTTGAGCTGTGCCTGAGTCACTCCCACAAGACCTTCGACAACATTGTTGAGCGCAGGGCGTTCACCGTGAGCTTCGCCGACAGGGCGCACCTGCGCGAGGCGGACTACGTCGGCCTGGTGTCTGCCCACAGCGAGCCTGACAAACTCGCCAGGGCCGGGCTGCACATTGAAAAGAGCGCCTTTGTAGACGCGCCGGTCATCACCGAATTCCCCATGGCGCTCGAGTGCGAGCTGGTCAAGGTCAGCGAGGACGGCAACGTCATCGGCCGTATAGTCAACATCAGCGTGGACGAGGCCGCGCTCGCCTCCGACGGCAAACCGGACGTGGCAAAGCTCGCGCCCATAAGCTACGACGGGGTGCGCAACGAGTACTTTGTCCTCGGTGAAAAAGTGGGCGACGCCTTCCGTGACGGCGCAGCTCTCAAGTGAAAGGGAGGCATATCCATGGATAGAGTTACCGCCGGGCGCGATTCAATGGGCACCTTTGCGCCCAAGTTCGCCGAACTCAACGACGACGTGCTCTTCGGCGAGGTCTGGTCGCGTGAGGCTGAGCTCTCGCCGCGCGACCGCAGCCTCATCACCGTCTCAGCCCTGATGGCGGGCGGGATACTAGACAGCTCGCTGCTGCACCACATACAGCGCGCCAAGGCCAACGGCGTCACCGCGGCGGAGATGAGCGAGGCGCTTACCCAGCTGGCCTTCTACGCGGGCTGGCCCAAGGCCTGGGCGGCCCTGCGCATGGCAAAGGAAGTGTACGGCGATGGGCAGGAGTGAGACGCGCCCCTATGTCGTCTGTCACATGCTAGCCTCTCTCGACGGGCGCATTGAGGGCGGCTTCTTCGCCGAGCCCAAATGCTCGGCGGCGCAGAAGGAATACGCCTCGCTGAGGAGCTTTTTCTGCTGTGAGGCCACGCTCTACGGCACGACCACTGCCCTGGAGTTTGCCGGCGGTGAGGCGGGACAGCTTCCGCGTCCGAAGCAGCTCCTGCCTTACGCGGACTACAGGGCCCCGGCCAAAGAGCATGACTATCTGGTGGCCGTGGACGCGCGCGGGCGCATCGGCTGGCAGAGCGGTACGTTTGCGCGTCCCGGCCGGCCGGAAGCGCACATCATAGAGCTGCTGACCGAGCAGGCCGCGCCGGAGTATCTTGAGTACCTGCGTGAGCGCGGCATCTCCTACATCGTCGCGGGCAGGAACCGGGTCGATTTCAAGAGCGCGCTGCGCAGGCTCAACGAGCTTTTCGGCGTCAAGCGGGTCATGCTCGCGGGCGGCGGGCTCATAAACGGCGCGCTGCTCGACGCCGGCGTAATCGACGAGCTGAGCGTGGTGCTTGCACCCGTCATAGACGGGGGCGACGGGGCCGCGCTGTTCGACCGCTGCGGCAGCGCCGGGCTCGAGCTCATAGAGAGCCGTCAGCTGGACGGCGGCGGGCTGTGGCTGCGATACAAGGCAAGCTGATATAAAGGCGGCGGTTAACCCGCCGCCTTTTCAATTTGCTCAGCCGCAGGAGGGGCATGGTGCAGCCACGGACGGCTGCGCACACTGCGCATGACGCTCACCCTGCACCCCGCAGAGCATTATCCGGCTCGGGACAAACCCCGTCCAGCATCCCGGAAACCTTTAAGGCACGAAAACTTGAATTGAGGTCTGACACATGAACATCACCAAAACGCTGGCTATATGCCTGGCAGCCGCGCTCACAGCCGCGCTGACGGCCTGCGGCCCGGCACGGCCGGCCGCGACGCCGGAACCGGACGCAGAAGCGTCTGCCGAAACTGGAGCGTCCGCCGAATCTGCGGCACCGGAGCCCGACGCATACGCCGAAGCCGGCACCGAGACTGAGCGCGGCTTCGTACTCGACAACGTGCTGCACTCGTCCGAGGGCGACATACACTACAACCTGTACACACCGGAGAGCTATGACGGCTCGGGGCCGAGGGCGCTGTTCGTGACGCTGGCCGGCTATGAGGGGCTGTACTTCCAGGGCGTGGGCGCGAATCTCGCCGAGGACTTCGGCTTCGAGGCGCAGGACTACGACCCCGACATGCTGGTCCTCGCCCCGCAGCTCAATGACTGGGGCGAGACCTCGGCGCGGCAGACCATAGTGCTGGTGGAGTACTTCCTCGCGGAGTACAGCATAGACCCCGCGCGGGTCTACCTGCACGGGATGAGCGGCGGCGGGGAGACGGCCTCGCTGGTCATGGGCATGCGCCCGGAGCTCTTTGCCGCCTGCCTCGTCACCAGCACGCGCTGGGACGGCGACCTGGACGTCCTCGCCGCATCACGCACGCCGGTATACATGGCGATCGGCGACCGTGACAGCTACTACGGCGCCCAGCCGTTGACGGACGCATACAACGAGCTGCACGCCATCTATGCCTCGCAGGGGCTCTCGGACGCTGAGATAGACGGGCTGCTGGTCCTTGACGTGCGCTCGCAGGATTTCTTCGACGCCCACGGCTTCAGCGACCAGCATGCCGGCGGCCAGGCCTTTGCCCACGACGGTACGGTCATGGGCTGGCTGTTTTCGCACACGAGGGAGGAGAGCATACCCATGGAATACACGGAGAGACGTCCCGGCTCGAGCGAGACCACGGTGGCCGCGCCCGACGACTGGCCGTAGGAGTACGACTACGGCGACGGGCTGGCGCAGAGCCGGACGGGAGGGATGAACGACCTGCACCTGCCGGAGCCTGAGGGAAACGACACGGTCCTGAACACCGGGCCGGATACCTCGCGCATCCAGGCGCTCTATCTCCGGGAGGAGGGCAACGTCCCAGCGGTGACGGAGTTTACGCCGGACATGACGGGCTACTTCGACGACTACGACTTCCGCCCCTACGTCACGGCCATACCCGTGCGCGAGGGCGTGACGCCGCGCGGCGCGGTAGTTCTGCTGGCCGGCGGGGCCTATATGTTCCGCGGCAACTACACCGACAGCCTGCCCACGGCGGCGCACCTGATGGAGCTGGGCTTCCAGACCTTCATAGTGGACTACCGCCTGCGGCCCTACACCCAGCAGGAGGGCGCTCTGGACGTGGCCCGCGCCGTGCGCTTCATCCGCGCCAACGCCGAAGCCTACGGCATTGACCCCTACGACATCGCGGTCATGGGTTACTCCGCGGGCGGCATACAGGCGGGCGAGTTCTTCCTGCACTACGATGAGGACGTACTGCCCACGGCGCTCGACCCCGGCTACGTCCCCGATGCGCTCGACGCCGTGCCCGCCCACGCCTCGGCCGCGGGCATGATCTACTCCTTCTACGGCCGGCTGAGCGTCGCCAGCATGGACGTGGACGACCTGCTCGCGGGCAGGCTGCCGCCGACCTTCTACTGCTACGGCACGCTCGACCCCTTCTACAGCCAGTTTGAGGCGCAGTACGAGCTCATGACAGAGCTGGGCTGCCCCGTCCGACGTCTGGTGCTCGAGGGCCGGCCGCACGGCTTCGGGGGCGACGGGGACTGGATAGGTGATTACGCCGCCTGGCTGGATGACGTTTTTGCAGGCAATTAGGCGCACGGCAGCGCGGGGCGGGACTCCTATTTTGCCGGGGAGGGCAGAATAATTTCAAAGCTTGTGCCGTGGCCAAGGCTGCTTTTTACGTTTATCACGCCGCGGTGCAGCTCCACGATCCATTTCGCTATCGACAGCCCGAGGCCGAAGCCGCTGCGGTCACGGGCGCTGTCGGTGCGGTAGAAGCGTTCAAAAATCCGCGGCAGGTCTTCATCGGAAATGCCCGTGCCGTCGTCGGCCACCGTTATACGCACTTCTTCCTCCCCGGCGGCCGCGTCGAGCCATACATTGCCGCCGTCCCGCCCGTACTTTATCGCGTTGCCTATAAGGTTGACCATGAGCTGGGTCATAAGGCTCTGGTCGGCCGTTATGCATACGTCGGCGGATATGCCGTTGTGCAGCCGGATCTGCCTGGCGGCGGCGGAGTCCTTGAGCTCGTCGCAGACCGAGTCGAGCATATCGCGCAGGGCTATCTGCTCCGGCTCCAGGTGCATGCGCCCCTCATATCCGCGCGCGAGCATGAGCAGCTGCGAGATTATCCTGGTCATCCGTTCCGCCTCGTCCCTTATTGTCTCCATGCTCTCGCGGCAGTCCGGCGCGGCGCTGCCCAGCGCATCCTCGGCGCAGGCGGATATGACCGCGAGCGGCGTCCTCAGCTCATGTGATGCGTCAGAGGTGAACTGGCGCTCGCGCTGAAAGGATGCCTCGAGCCTGTCAAGCATCTCGTTGATGGTCTCAGAGAGTTCGCCCACCTCGTCTTTTGTCTTCACGCTGGTGATCCGCCTGCTGAGCTCACCGTTGCCTATTATTTGAGCCGCCTGCGTTATCTGCCTCACGGGCTTCATGGCCCTTTTGGCCAGGAAATAGGAGCCGAGCGCAGAAAAGGCCAGGTACACAGGGGCGAGCACCAGCAGAAGCAGTACGAGGTCCCGCAGGGAGTTGTCCACGTATTCCGTCGAGCTGGCGGCCATTACGGTTATCTCGGCGTCTCCTATCTCGTATTTCTGAGTCCGAACCGCCCACTGGCGGCCGCCGTGGGATATATATCCCTCCCCGCTCTCCAGCCCGGCCTCAGAAAGCCAGCCCGCATTCCCGCTGTCGTACAGCAGCGCGCCGTCCCTGCCGGCTATGCACATGTGTACGCTGCCCTTGACATCGAGCTCTTCCAAATCCATATGCAGCTTACCGTTCTGAATTTCCACTGAAGATATGACCTGGGACATGGCCATCTGCAGTCTGGCCTGCAGCGTCTGCCTCAGCGAGGCCGCCACAGAGGAGTACACCGTGGGGACAAGAGCCCCGAGCAGAACCGCCGAAAGCAGAGTGAACAGGAGCATAATTTTCGTCCGTATCTTAAGCCTGCCCATCTTCCAGCCTCATGACATAGCCGAAGCCGCGGATTGTATGTATAAGCGGCGGGTCAAACCCGCGGTCTATCTTGTTGCGCAGGTAGCGGACGTACACATCGACGACGTTGGAGTCATACTCAAAATCATAGTTCCAAACGTGGTCTGAAATCTGGCTGCGCGTTTGGATAATCCCCTGATTCCTCAGCAGGTATTCCAGCAGAGCGTACTCCCTCGATGTCAGCGCTATGCGTCTGCCCGCCCGCGTCACGGTGTGCGCGGCCGTATCCATGCGCAGATCTGCCAGGGAGAGGACGTTTTGCCTCAGCTCCCCCCCTGCGCCTGAGCATGGCGCGTACCCTGGCGAGCAGCTCGTCAAAGGCAAAGGGTTTTATCAGGTAGTCATCCGCCCCCGCGTCCAGGCCAGAGACGCGGTCGGTGACAGTGTCTCGGGCGGTGAGCATGAGCACCGGCGCGCCGCGGCTGTGGCCGCGGTATGCGCGCAGCACGGAAAGTCCGTCCTTTTTCGGCAGCATCCCGTCGAGGATCACGCAGTCGTATTCTACAGACTCCATGTAGTACAGGCCGTCTTCGCCGTCAAAGCAGCAGTCCACCGCATATCCGGCCTCACGCAGGTGCTTGGCGATGATATTGTTCAGCTGCCTGTCGTCTTCTACGATAAGTATGCGCAAGATTATCCCTTCTTTGGCTTCAGGTTATACCCAGAGAATAGCGGCTGAAAATGATAATTGGATGAAAATCGTATTTCGATGCAAATATGATAAAACCTCATTTTCCCCTCACCTCATTCTCATATCGGCCTGCGATATTATAGCCACGGAGCAGGAAGTGCCAGGCTGCTCCGAAACAACAAGGAGGCTGATGCTTATCAAATCGCATATAAAAACAATCGCCGGCATTCTTGCCCTTGCGCTTCTGCTGGCCGGGGCAATAGGCACCACCGCTCTTGCAGCCGGTGCGGGCAGCGGCTCTCCTCCGCCCACTGTGTCCCAGACGCCGGACCCGAACGATAACGGCAGCGGCGCGGCCGTTATACCTGACGACGAAAACGACGCCGACAAGGCCGTGCTCGCCAGCGAGGCGAAGGTGACCGAGGCCGAAGCCGTATCCATTGCAGAGGCCGCGAACCCGGTCTATACCTTCAAGGCGGAAGAGCTGGACAGCGAAAACGGCGTCATCTTCTATGAGCTCAAGGGCTCCGGCCAGAGCGGCGGAGCGGTCGAGCTTGAAGTCAACGCCGACGACGGCACCATCATGGCCGAGTCAGAAGGTGAGAATGAAGGCTGACGTTTCCCCGTAAAGCAATATTTTCCAACGTTTCATTTCGATTCTCCATTAAGTACCCCCCACCTCTTTCGCAATTCGCGCAACACTTTATTTTCACCTTCCAGCTCAGAGGGAGCGGCTCCGCCGCTCCCTCCTTTTTTGTCCCGGCATTATGAGAAAAGCTCATTTTACCTTCACGAACATCTCATTTCACAGCCATATACTTTGCTCATCAAACAAAAGGAGGCAAAAGTTATGGAAGAAAACCTGCCTGTTTCACTCAACCGCTGCAGCGCGGTGGTCATACCGGCATATGAGCCGTCCCCCGGCCTGGTCCCGCTGGTCGCCGCTGTTGCCGGAGCCGGTTACAGGGTGATAGTAGTAGACGACGGCAGCGGCGAAGGTTTCGGCGGGATATGGAGCGGCCTTGCCCCGCACGCGTTCCTGCTGCACCACGCGCACAACGAGGGAAAGGGCGCGGCGCTGAAAACCGCTTTAAAATATATAAACGACCGGATGCCGGACGCAGGATGCATAATCACCATGGACGCCGACGGCCAGCATCTCACCGACGACATGGAGCATGTGGCCCAGTGCGCGTGGCTCAACCCGGGCACGCTGGTGCTCGGCTCGAGGAGCTTTGACGGCGAGGTGCCGCTGAGATCAAGGCTGGGCAACACCGTCACCCGCTGGGTGTTCTCCGTGACGGCGCACACCAGGGTGCGTGACACCCAGACGGGGCTGCGCGCCTTCGACCGCAGCCTGCTGGGCCTCATGCTGGAGACCGACGGAGAGCGCTATGAGTACGAGATGAACGTCCTGCTGCGCTGCGGACGCAGGGGCGTGCCCATAATTGAAGTGCCCATAACCACGGTGTACCCCGACAAGCAGAACTCCAGCTCGCACTTCAACGGGCTCCGCGACTCAATACGCATATACAGCCGGATTTTCAGGTTCGCGTCGGCCTCACTGATAAGCTTCTGCTCCGACTACCTGCTGTTCCTGCTCCTGACGGCCATATTCCCCGCCGGCGCCCTGTTTGTAATTGTGAGCAACATACTCGCCCGCATAGGCAGCGCATCCCTCAATTACACGCTCAACGCCAGGGCGGTGTTCCGCGACGGCGCTCCGGCATCCAGCACGTTGCCCAAATATGCCGCCCTGGCCGCCGCCATACTGCTGGCCAACAGCCTGCTGCTCACTGCGTTTACACTCGCCGGCATACCCGCCGCGGCCGCCAAGCTGCTGTGCGAGCTGATACTGTTCGTGCTGAGCTATTTTGTACAGTCGAGGTTTATTTTCATCCGGCCCGAGGCGGGGAAAGGGGGCGATGCAGATGCAGCACACGCAGGCACACACCGCACGGCGGCATAAAAGCTCCGCCATACGCGGGCTTGCACTGGCTCTGGTACTCGACATTCTGCTGGCCGGATGCATAGTGGGCGGGGACTATCTTGTCAACTACCGCATACCGCACCGCCTCTCCGCCCTGAACACCTCGACTACAGATGTGCAGGCGGTGCCGTCGCCGGCCTCCGGCGGCGAGTCCTCCGCATCCGGCAGCTCCGACTGGGGCCAGAAGTTTCAGGACAAGTTCTCCGACACGGTGGTCTCCAGCGATACTGTGTATAAAAGCCCCAACATATCCGTTGAGATAACGCAGCACAGCTATGACAGCGGAGCCCTGGACATGTCCGCAAACGGCGGTCACTCAAAATACGGCACAAAAGTCTTTTACACACTGGCGGACATATACGTGCGCGATATCTCCTGCCTGCGGACCGCCTTTGCCCAGGGCACCTACGGGGTCGGTTACAGCGAGACGCTCAGCTCCATGTCGGCGCGAATGAGATCGGTCCTGGCCGTAAACGGCGATTCGTACAGCAATAACCGCCATTACAGCAACGGCACCATAATACGCAACGGCGTGGTATACCGCGCCCAGCCCACCAACGACGAGACCTGCGTTCTGTTCAGGGACGGTACCATGAGAATATACGCCCCGGATGAGCTGGACCCCAGCCGGCTGGTGGCCGACGGGGCATGGCAGAGCTGGATATTCGGACCGAGCCTGCTCGACGCCGACGGGAAGGCCAAGACGGATTTTCTGACCTGGGATTATATACGTGAGAGCCATCCGCGCACCGCGATAGGCTATTATTAGCCTGGTCACTACTGCCTGCTGGTGGTGGACGGGCGGCAGAACGGCATCTCGCGCGGCATGTTCCTCGAGGAGATGTCGCAGCTCTTCGCCAATCTCGGCTGCAAAGCCGCCTACAACCTTGACGGCGGGCACTGTGCCTTTATGACCAGAGGCGCCAATGTCATAAGCAAACCATACCGTCCGGGCAAGGACATAAGCGACGGAATTTTCATCTGTGAGCCGGAGGCGTGATATGAACTTTGTGAAAAAGCTTTTTCTCCTGATCCCGCACGCCGTAATAGTGCTGTCCCTTGTATTTCTCGCCTTTATCGTGCTGGACTGGTACAACCCGCTTATGGGCTTCCTCGCCACCCCGAGCTCAACGGCCCTGCTGATCGTGCTCTGCGCACTGAGCACGGTGAACTCCATCAGGTGCATAATAATTGCCCGCATACAGGCGGCAGAGGTGCGCAGGCCCCGTGAACATACGCGCCGCAGATGACATCGGGGGCGGGCTCTATTGCCCGCCCCCGTTTTTTGCCCGGAGCCTTTCGCCGGCCGCGTCAAGCGCCCGTCCGCCGAAGCGCATCACGGCGAAGGCCAGGAGCAGCCCTATGCCGGCGGCTCCGGCTACGTCGCTCGGGAAGTGCACGTACAGGTAAAGCCTGGAGAGGGCTATCAGTGCCGCCAGCGGGATCGCTGCGTACCCGAACCTGCGGTCGGCCGACGTGAGTATGACCGCCGCAATGGTCGATGACAGCGTGTGGCCCGAGGGGAATGAGTAGTCGTCCGGGCTGCTGATAAGCAGCTGCACCGTCGTGTCCAGCCAGCAGGGCCGCGGCCGGGCAACGATATTCTTCAGGCACAGGTTTCCGACCAGTACCCCCGCCGCCAGCCCCATTAACAGCAGCACGCCATACCTGCGGTATTTCCTGAAGCACAGCAGCACGGCAGCGGCGGCCAGCCAGACCGCGCCGCCGTTGCCGAGCGCGCTTATCAGCGGCATCAGCCAGTCCAGGAATATGCAGCGCAAATTGTCCTGTATCCAGCTCAGTATGTACCAGTCAATGTTCATTCATCGTCTCCTTTCCGCTTATGGCGGCCGGACCGTCGGCGCCGGCCCGGCCTAAAATTGTGTGCAGCAGCGTCCTGCACACCCTCGTTATGCAGCGGCTGTCGGTATGGAGCCCCGGCTCGGCCGCGCAGTAGCTCCTGTGCTCTGCCGAAAAATACTCCATGGGCGCAGCCGCCGCACAGCCGGCGGCATATTCCGGCTCCGGCTCCCTTGTAATTACCTCGTGCAGCCTGAGCTCGTACACGGCATGGCTTATGAGGCCGCCTGTCCAGAAGCTGTTGTGCGGCCCGGTGAATGCGTCCGCGACATAGTGGAGCAGGGCCCCCAGCCGGAAATAGTCCCAGCCGGAGCCAAGGCCGTTTTTCTCAAACGATCTCAGGCAGCCGGACACATAGGCGAATGAGTTGTCGGCATTGTGCCCGTGAAACACCCCGTGCCCTTTCAGCCCGCGCAGGTATGTCGCCAGATTGTAGTCCGGCTCCATGCACCCCAGAAGGAACAGTCCTGAGTACCTGTGCAGCCCTGCATCCGGTTCCCAGTCAAGCAAACGGTGCCCGAGGGCAAGATGAGTTTTGGTTTGCATGCGGAGAGCGCTCCTGTCTCATGTTTTTCAGGCTTTTCAAGATATCACAGGGCGATAAACCACGAATAAAGAGGATATAAACTGCTGATAAAATCCGCCCGCAATCCCCGCCGCTTCTGCTTGTGACTGCAGCAGAGGCCATAATGTTCCGCCGCCAGCAAAAACTGAAGGCAGGTTTTTGTGCATTTACTGGTCCGTACATGTCAGCAACCAGAGCGAGGGGCGGCAGCGAATAGCGCTCCGCGGGGCTGGCACGACGTACGAAAATGTCCATATCGTCGGGCAGGGTCTTCAGCCGGCCGAAGCACAAAAGCTGATGCGTAAAACGAAACGAGACGATCTGCTCTGCATCAAGAGCACAGATCGTCCCGGGAGAGATTACGCTGAAATACTGAAGCAGCGGCGTTTTACGGCAATGGAGAACAGAAAAGGCAAGCGTAGCCGTCCGGAGTGTCCCGGACGGCCATGTGTTTTTCGTGAAATATTCAATGCAAGCAGTCTCTCACACCGGCTGCACAGTGCGTGCTCAGTCAAAGCCGCCCTGCCATAAGGCGGGGCGGCTCATTATCACCTGAGAAGACTAATCAAGGCGTCACAGACTTCGTCCATATCGGCTACAATACCGTAGTCGCAGTAGTTGAATATGGGTGCGTCAGGATCTGTGTTGACGGCGACGAAAGTTCCTGCGTCAACTCCGGTGACGTGGTTAACTGCCCCGGAGATGCCAAAGCCAATATACAGCTTCGGTTTTATCATCACGCCGCTCTGCCCCACCTGGAGCTTGTACGGCAGCAGCTCACGGTCAACCACAGGCCGTGTACACGCTATCCTGCCTCCGAGAAGCTCAGCCAGCTCCCGGTACTTGGGCAGGCTCTCGTCCTTCACAGCTGCCCCAACGCACACTATGACCTCACAGCCGGCTATATCCAGCTCAGGGTCAAATGCATCGGCCGCAAAACCCAGCTGCTTGGAGCGTATATTCTCCTCCGGGAAGTTTATCTCCTCTTCTATTACTTCTATCTGAGCCTTTCTACCGGCTGGCGCGTACTTGAAAGTACCCGGACGTATAGTGCCGACCTGCGGGCGCAGCTCCGGTATGGTTATGACCGCCATTATCTTGCCGCCGGCTGCCGGTTCCACAAACTCTATATCCTTTGTCTCAGGGTTATATATGAGCTCTGTAGCGTCGGAAGTGCAGCCGGTCTCCAGCCGCGCAGCGAAACGCGGCGCAAAATCCCTGCCGTTAGTTGTGCCTCCCACAAACACAGCACTCGGCCTGTACTTCCCGCACAGTACAGTGAAGAGGTTGGTGTACGCCTCGGTGTTGTAGCGCTCATAACCTGTGCCGGAGACGAGGATAATTCCGTCCACGCCGCAGCTTTTGACCTTGTCCAGCTCTCCGTCGCCTATGTCCCCGGCCACCACAGCTACCAGCCGCTCTCCGCTTTGGTCACACAGCTTCCGCACTTCGCAGCACAGCTCCAGTCCCACAGGGTATACGGTCCCGTTATTCAGCTCTATGTAGACCCACATGTCCTTGTATTCGCTCTTCGCCATGTTCACACCTCCCGGATAAGCTCAAGCAGCCTGGCTGCGTCTGCCTCTATGCTGCCTTCATCTATTATCAGGCCTGGCTCTGGAAGCACGGGCGGGAACATACGCGGTACCTTGGTAGGTGAGCCAGGGTCGCCTATACGGCTGCGGTCAAGCCCTGGGATATCGTCCGCCGTTACAGATATTACTTCCGCCTTCTTTGCGCGCAGCTTGCCCTTGAGATTGGGTATACGGGCCGGATAGTGCGTCTTTTCCATCGTGAAAAGGCAGGGCATGGTGACTTCCAGCGTCTCAATTCCCGTCTCCAGTTCACGTTCCACTGTCACTGTCCCATTTGACTCGTCTACATCCTTTATCAGGCTGGCACTAGTCACCTGGGCCACGTCGAAACGCTCAGCGAGCTGTGCGCCCATCTGTCCCGTCGCGCCATCCAGCGTCTCCTTGCCGCAGAAGATCAGGTCATAGCTCCCATGAAGTTTTGCGGCCGAGGCTATGGAGTAGCTGGTGGCCAATGTGTCGGCGTTGCCGAAGGCGCGGTCAGTCACCAGTATGGCCTTGTCCGCGCCGACCGCCAGGCACTCACGCAGTACGGCCTCGGCATTTGGCGGTCCCATGGTTATGAGTGTTATCTCACCGCCCCAGGTCTCTTTTACCGCCATAGCCGCCGAGAGCGCGTCGGCATCCAGAGGGTTGAGTATGGCGGGAACTCCGGTGCGCACCAGAGTTCCGGTCTCAGGGTCCATTTTCATCTGGTCAACGTCCGGCACCTGTTTTACGCACACGAGTATGCTGAGCATCACTCCACCACCTTTCCGGGGTTGAGAATGCCCCTGGGATCAAAGCTCGCCTTATTTGCGGCAAACTGTGCATATTTCTCCGGCTCCAGGGCCCTGAAGGCCGCCGTCTTTGCATAGCCAACGCCATATTCGCCTATGATGTCGCCACCCAGCTCTGCGCACCTGGCATATACGGCCGCAGTCAGTCCGGCCATTGAGCCTGTGAACTCCTCTCTGGGCATGTCTGCCACCGCGTGAATGTGCACTCCGCCGCTGCCCACATGGGCGTAGGCCATAACTTTTATCCCCTTCTCCTGACCCAGCGCCTTGGCGTAGTCCACCAGTGCCGCAATATGCTCCGGCGGCACATCTATGTTCAGCTCCCCGGAGCATACGGCGCTCTCAGTGGAAGTGTGGAATGCGTCATGGGCTGCCCAGAAATCCCGTTTCATGGTGGGAGTGTCACCTACCAGTATATCCAGGCATTCCAGCTCTTCCGCCATATCGGCCAGCATTTCCATCTGCTCCATAACGGCATCCTCGTCATCACCCTCAATCGTGAGCATTAGCGTTGCCCCTACGCGCTCGCCGTCCATCATTACGGGAAACACAGGGTTGCCTGTAACCGAACCGGCATACTCCACCATGTCCGTGTCCAGGTACTCCGCTGCGGCAGGGTTGATCCCGGTATCAATTATCCTCCGCGCGGCGTTTACACAGCTCGCGCTGTCCAGGAAAGGCAGCAGCAGTATAGCATCGCTGGCAGGTTTGGATATGAGCCTGAGGGTAAGCTCCGTAATAACTGCGAGCGCGCCCTCGCTTCCGGGCACGGCTGTGTACTCCGGTTTGTCAGAGAGCCTGGCCACGCTTCCGTCGGCAAAAACAAGCTCGGCGTCTGCTATGTAGTCTTTTGTCGTGCCGTATTTGACAGCTGAAGGCCCGGCGGCATTGGTGGAGGCATTGCCTCCTATGGTCGCCGTCTGCTCGCCTGGATCCGGAGGATAGAAGAGCCCATGCCTCGCTGCTTCAGCCTTTACGTCCTGGAGGAACACGCCCGGCTGCACGGTAAGGGTGGATTTCCCCTCATTGAATCCGATAATTTTGTTCATGCCCTTCAAAGACAGGATCACGCCGCCCCTGACAGGCACGCTGCCTCCGGCTTTGCCTGTACCCGCGCCGCGCACCGTTACCGGCACGCCCGCTTCCGAGCAAATCCTGAGCACGGCTGAAACCTCATCCGCAGACTTCACTTCCACTACCGCATCAGGCTTAAAGCTCATGCCCCCGGCCAGTTCATCGTGCGTGTAATCCAGTCCTATGCTCTCCTTGGTAAAGACGTGGTTTTCTCCTGCCACATCCTTTAAAATGTGTATAAGTTCAGTAGTAAATGCCATTTTTATCTCCTTTTAGTATAAAACACCGGCGCGCGGCGCAGAGCTTGTTTCTGCACTACGCGCCGGTGCTGACGCCTCTATATTCAGTTGAACTTTGCTATGGTCTCCATGCACTCAGTCATGATGTCATCTATAACTTCCCTGACGCTCTTCACCTCATGCAGCAGGCCGACGGTCTGGCCGACGCAGATATACGCCTTGTTCTCAACGTCTCCGTTTTCAAAGAACATCTTGCGGACTTCGCCTCCGTTGATGTCACCGGCCACTTCAGAGAACGGCTTACCCTCGTGCTCGCGCGCGACGACGCTCTTTGTCATATTAGTCTTTAGCGTGCGGGTGGTGTTCTTATACGAGCGCAGCATGAGCAGAGTGTCCATCTCGGTCGCGTTGCCGGCAATATACTCCTTCACACTGTCGAGCACGGGGCACTCTTTGGTGAGCAGGAAGCGCGTGCCCATGTAGACGCCCTCGGCGCCGAGCATGAGAGCGGCGGCCATCTGGCGACCGGTGCCTATACCTCCAGCGGAGATGACAGGCACTTTGAGGTCCTGAATCATGGTCGGAGTGAGCGCCATGGTGCCGATGTCGTTTTCACCGGGGTGTCCAGCGCATTCAAAGCCGTCGGCCACGATCATATCGCAGCCCGCATCCTGCGCTTTCTGCGCATGCTTGACCACAGTGCACTTGTGAATCCAGATGATTCCGGCCTCTTTCATCTGGGCGATAAGCTCGGGAGCAAGCAGGCGACCGGCCGTTTCAATAATTTTCACGCCCTCCTCGACGCACACACGCACATATCCCGGAAAGTCGGGCTCGAAGGACGCGGGCAGATTGGTAATGTTTACAGCGAACGGCTTGCTGGTCATGGACTTGACCTTTTTGATCTCTTCACGCAGCTCCTCGGCAGTAAAGAAGGTGGAGGAGCTCACGATTCCGAGTCCGCCGGCTTCTGAAACCGCACTGGCCAGCTCGGCCTTGGCTATCCACTGCATGCAGCCCTGGATGACAGGGTACTCGATGCCGAGCATTTCCGTGACTTTTGTGTTGATTCTCTTGTTCATTTTGATCTTATCCTCCGATATTTTTGTTTAAGCGGCCTCCGACGGGCGCCGCGCGCCCGCCGGAAACCCAGAGTGTGAGTTAATCAATAGGGGAAGAAGTGCATTACCAGCGGGTATCCTATGGCGAAATAGCACAGGCACGTCCAAGCGCAGAGCAGGAAGCCGTACTTGGCCTGGAATCCCACCCTGGTCCAGCCCGCGCCGGAGGCAAGGCCCGCCGCCGGGCAGGCACTGGGCAGAGCATAGGCGCTGTTGCAGCCGGCCGCGACAAGGAGCGCAACTGCTATCGGGTTTACCCCGGGCACAGCCACAGCCAGAGGGACAACGACGGCGTACATAGAGGACACGAGGGTGTTCGACACGCAGTTGGTCAGGATGTTGATAAACAGTATCACTATGATTACGAACACAGTCGGGTTCAGGCCGCTCATAATGGGCTCCATGGTCTGGGTTATCCAGGCCGTTACACCGCAGGTTTCGAGGCCGAAGATGTACGCAGTACCCATAACAGCCGTCATCATGAACACACTGCCCCAGGGGATACGCCTGCAGCAATCCTTGACGTCCAGCATGGGCTTGCCCTCGTATTTTATCATGCACAGCACTGCGCAGGCGACCATGGGAGGCACGCCGGAACCGAGGGAACTCATCCAGGAGGCCACTCCGTCCATGCCGGGAATCATGCCGATAAGCTCGGGGAAGCACCAGGTGATTATGACAATGCCGTATACAATAAGGATGGTGACCTCCTGCTTGGTCCAGGGCTTGATAGTGGCGCGCAGGGCATCGATATCAAGGTCGGCCATCTTCGTGACGTCGGGCTTTATGACAAAGCGGAAAATAAGTATCCAGCCCAGGAAGAACGCGATGCCGACGCAAAGGAATATCATGGAGAACTGGCCATAGGTGACAGTGACACCGAAATCGGCGAGAATGTTCTCAAATATGGCCGGGATCAGGACGTGAGAAATCGGCGTGAAGGCCATGGCACCCTGGGCCATCCAGAAAATGCCCACCATTGTGGTCTCAACGAGCTTTTCGCCCTTCTTGTAGCCGGTCATCTTGAACATTTCCTCAGCGATTGCCATAAACAGCACGCATATGGCGGAGCTGGTGGACACCAGGCCCAGCAGGACTATGGCCAGGAAGAACATAATCATGGTGCGCCAGGGCTTGCCCTTGTTCATCTTGCGGGTGACGAAGAAGAGGGCGAAGCGGCGCGTCAGGCCGGTGTCCGACATGACCATATTAAGCATGAAGGCACAGACCAGGAAGGGGACCATGACGTTGCCCCAGGTGTTTTGGAACAGCGCGCTTGCACCGGAGACACCGGTCAGGCCGACAACGCCTATGAAGAGCAGGCTGGGCCAGCCGATATCTACTTTGATCCACAGATAGAGTGTGCCGAGGAATATACCTACGACGCCCATGCCGCCCTTCGTGATAGGTGAAGGCGCGGGGAGAACGAACTGGAAAAGGATATACACGACAACAACGATTGCCATGTCTATGTACCAGCTCCTGCTGGTTTTCTTCTTCACTGCATTATCCATACATTACCTCCCGGATTCTGCCCTTATTGCTTTTTGAAACCGGTGGACCACTCAGCTTCTTTTTCGTCCACCTTGGCCATGTCCCAGCCGTACTTGCCGAGAATTTCGTAGTTGTGCTCGCCGAGGTCGGGGGCACGGAGCATCTCTGCGGGGGTCTTGGAGTACTTGATCCACGGCCCGCGTCCCTTTATGGTGCGGTGCTCCTTGTAGCTGGGCGGCAGGGGCAGTTCGGCGAGCGTTCCGCGCTCCCAGAGTACCTCGTCATGGGCGACCTCGTTGAGAGAGCGTATCTTGCAGCTGGCCACGCCGGCGGCGTCCATTATGGCAATAGCGTCCTCGATATTCTCAAATCCGGCCAGCCAGGACTCGACGACCTTCTCAAGCTCGTTTATATTCCTGCAGCGCTGGACATTGTCGGCAAAGCGCGGATCGTCCACGAGCTCAGGCTTGCCCATGCAGTTGCAGAACTTACCCCACTGGTTGCCGGTGTACGCGGCTATTATAACGCTCTGTCCGTTCACTCCGCGGTAGATGCCGTACGGCGCCATGGTACCGTGGTGACGGCCCGAACGGGTCGGGTGCGCGTCGAGCGTAGCTGCATTTTCCATCGGGGACATCACGCTTACGAGCCCGTCCAGCAGCGATATATCTATATACTGCCCTTCGCCTGTGAGCTGCTTGTGATAAAGAGCTGTGACAATCCCGCTGTACGCGTTGAGCACTCCCACATAGTCGCCGATAGCAGTACCGCACTTGACGGGAGGGCCGTCCGGGTCTCCCTGCATGTCCATAAAGCCGCTCATGCCCTGGGCGATAACGTCAAATCCGGGACGCTTGGCGTACGCACCGGTCTGGCCGCACGCGGATACGGAGCAGTATATAATCTCCGGATTGACCTTTACAACGCTCTCGTAGTCCAGGCCGAACTTCTTCATCTGCCCGGGCTTGAAGCTCTCAACCACTATGTCGGCGTCGGCTATCATGCGCAGCAGAAGCTGCTGTGCCTCGGCGTCCTTGAGCGAGAGCTCGATGGACTTTTTGCCGCGGTTGAACCAGTTGAACTGCAGGCTCTGCCCTTCCAGCCTGGGCGCTATTCCGCGCGAATCATCACCGGCAACAGGGCGTTCGATTTTTATGACCTCCGCGCCCATGTCGGCGAGCATAGCCGTGGCACAGGGACCGGCAACATTGTTGGTGAAATCAACCACCCTTATACCCTCAAAAACCTTTTTCATACTTCCTCCTTTTGCTGCTCCAGCGGCGCTCAGGTGTACAGGATGTCACCCGCGATAATCTTTCGCTGGATCTGGTTGGTGCCTTCGAAAATCTGGTATATCTTTGCGTCGCGGAAACGCTTTTCCACCGGATACTCACGGCTGTAGCCATTGCCTCCGAGAATCTGGACGGCGTCCGTGCAGACCTGCATGCCTATATCAGAGGCAAACACCTTGGCGGCGGAGGCCAGGCGGGTATCTGTAATGCCGGCGTCAGCGCACTTGCAGGCATGCCAGACCATCTGGCGGGCCGCCTCAAGTTTGGTATACATGTCGGCTATCATGAAGGAGATGCCCTGGTTCTTGCAGATGGGTTTGCCAAAAGTCTCACGCATCTTGGAGTACTCCACAGCGCACTCGTATGCGTACTGAGCGTTGCCCACGGCACCAGCTCCGGAGGTGGGACGCGTATAGCCGAGGGAGCGCTTGACGATGTCCATACCCTGGCCCTCTTCGCCGATCATATTCTTGAGCGGGATACGGACGTCTTCGAATACTACATCGTTGGTGCAGGAGGTGCGGTATCCCATCTTGTCCTCATGCTTGCCGATGCTGATGCCGGCAGCGGTGCGCGGAACTATGAAGCAGGATATGCCCTTGCCCCTGAGGGACGGGTCCTTGGTCGCAAAGAGCAGGTAGAGATCGGCGACCTCTCCGTTGGAGATAAAGCTCTTACGGCCGTTTATGATTACGGAATCGCCATCAACGACATACTGAGTGCGGATCGCCGCGGAGTCGGAGCCGGCGTTCGCCTCGGTAAGCGTGAATGACATAGCGCCGCCCTGGCAGAGGACGTCTGCGACGAGCTTCCAGTGGTACTCGTTGCCGGCAACTTTTATGGGGACGACACCCATATACGCTCCGGCTACAGTTCCGGAAAAGCCTGCGTCGCCGCGGGCGAGCTCTTCCTTGATCAGCGAGTAAGTAAAAATATCGCCGCCGGCGCCGCCGTATTTTTCGGGGATGGTATAAGTCGTCAGGCCCATCTCGAAGGCCTCCTTGTACAGCTCGTGCGGGAAGGTACCGTCACGGTCGCACTCCTTGGCGACAGGGATTATCCTCTCGTCGGCAAACTGGCGTACCATCTGCTGGATTTCACGCTGTTCATCGGTGAGCATGTGGTAATAGTTTTTCATGTTTTACCTCCTCTATTTTTTGTCAGTATGGGAACATCTGTACAAGCAGCGGATAGGCTGTGAGCATATACATTGCGATTATCCAGAAATCCAGTATTATCCCGTATTTAAACTGAAAGCTCACCCTGGTCCAGCCGCCTCCGGTCGCCATGCTGGCCGCCGGGCAGCCGCTCGGGAAGGAGAACGAGCTGTTGCAGCCCGCCGCGATAAGCAGTCCGACGGCTATCGGATTGCAGCCCTCTATGGTCAGCGCGATGGGAATTATAATTGCATACATGCTCGCTATGAGCGTATTGGATATAAAGTCTGTGGCAATGACCACAAAAGCCACGACGACCAGGGTAAATACGACCGGGCTCAGGCCACCGATGAGCGGCTCTATGGTCGAGGTAATCCAGGCAGTGATTCCACAGTTCTCCAGCCCGAAAATATATGCCATGCCCATAACTGCGGCCATCATGAACACGCTGTTCCACGGCACGCGGCGGCAGCAGTCCTTGAAATCCATCATCGGCTTGCCGTCGAAGTGTATGAAGCACAGCACGCCGCAGGCTACCATCGGCGGCACGGCACTGCCCAGGCTGCTCATCCAGGCGGCTATTCCCTCCATGCCCGGCACCAGTCCAATCAGATCTGGGAAGCACCAGAGGCAGATAACGGCTACGTATACGACGAGGATGGTTTTCTCCTGCTTCGTCCAGGGCTTGACCGTTGCCTTGAGCTCATCTATGTCCAGGCTGACGAGCTTTTTGACATCCGGCCTTATAACGAACCTAAGCAGCAGTATCCAGCCGACAAAGAAGGCGCAGCCGCAGAGAATAAAGCACGCGGTATACTGGCTGTATGTCACGGTTATGCCGAAATCCGCGGCAATGTATTCAAACACCATGGGAATAAGTACGTGGGATATGGGTGTAAAGGCCATAGCGCCCTGTGCCACCCAGAAGATGCCTACCATCATGGCTTCCGGCAGTTTTTCGCCCTTTTTATAGCCGGTCATCTTGAATATCTCCTCGGCTATGGCCATAAACATGACTGTTATGGCCGAGCTGGTGGAGACGAGGCCCATAAGCAGCACGGCGAGGAAGAACATGGTCAACAGCAGCCATGGCCGCCCGCGATTCATCTTCCGCGTGATAAAGAAGAGAGCGAAACGCCTTGTCAGGCCCGTGTCCGCCATAACGATATTCAGGAGGAAGGCACTGATGAGGAAGGGCACCATCGTGTTGCCCCAGGTCTGCTGGAAGAGTGCCGAGGGGCTCGTCACTCCGCTCAGTCCTATGAGCCCAAGGAAAAACAGGCTTGGCCAGCCTATATCCACCTTGATCCACAGATACACTGTACCGCAGAGGATACCCACAACGGTCATGCCCTGCCGTGTCATCGGGGCGGGGGCGGGAAGTATGAGCGCAAAGAGGATGTAGCATCCGGCAAATACTGCGACGTCTATAAGCCAGTTATGCTTTGAACTCAGCTTCTTGGCCATACCTGCGACCTACCTTCCCTTAAACTGCGGCTTTCTCTTTTCGAGAAATGCCGTAACGGCCTCCACGTAGTCCTCGGTCAGCTCACACTCGCCCTGGGCGTCTATCTCGGCCTGTATGCCGTCGGCATAGGCCGCATACTGCGCGCGGTTTATCATCGTCTTTATTCCCGCATAAGAGACGGAGGGGCCTGAGCTGTATTTCCTTATATATTTGTTTACTCGTTCTTCGACCTCTTCTGCCGGGACAGCTTCCGTAAACAGTCCCCATTCAGCGGCCTCGCGCCCAGAGAAAAAGCGGCCGGACATGAAGAGGTCCTTGGCGCGCGTTGTGCCTATTGCGCGCGTCACCAGGTATGCAGCCCCTGAGTCGGGTACAAAGCCGATGTTTACAAAAGAAAAGGCGCATTTGCTGGTTTCGGACACTATCTGGAAGTCACAGGACAGGGCCAGCGATATGCCGGCACCGGTTATTGCGCCCTCAACCCAGGCAATAACAGGTTTTTTGAGGTTCAGCAGCCTGAGATTTGTTTCCGCCCCCACGCGGCACACCTGGCGGGTTCCGCGTATGCCCTGATCTATGCGGGCCTTCATTGCGTTAAGGTCCCCGCCGGCACTGAAGTTTCCGCCGGCTCCGCGGATGACGACCGCCCGTATTTCGTCGTCATAGTCGCACAGGTCAAAGCATTCGCGCAGCTCTCTGTGGGTGTCGATGTTGATTGGGTTGCGCTTGGCCGGATTATTCAGGGTGATATAACCCACGGCGCCAACCTTCTCAAATTTGACGTTGCGAAATTCCATGTTTACCTCCTTATAACACTCCGCCCTGAGGTGCTCAGGCGCGGGAATTCTTTATCCCCTCTATAAGTGCCGGTACTACCTTGAAGAGGTCTCCGACAACACCGTAGTCCGCTATATCAAAGATAGGTGCGCTGGCATCCTTGTTTATGGCGACAATGACGCCGGAATCCATCATGCCGCAGACATGCTGCAGCGCGCCGGATATCCCGCAGGCTATGTAAAGCCTGGGCGCTATTATCTTGCCCGTCTGTCCGACAAGCTGGGTTGTCGATATCCAGCCTGCATCAGTTGCAGCGCGGGATGCGCCCACAGTCCCGCCAAGCAGGTCCGCCAGCTCTCCCAGGAGTTTAAAGCCCTCCTCGCCTCCCACGCCGAGTCCTCCGGCTACCACAACCTCCGCGGTATCAAGCGCCGGCCTGCCTCCGGCGGCATCCAGTATCACTTCCAGCAGCTCGGCTTCAGGTATGCTGTCCGCCTGGGCAGGCACTGCGCGCTCTATTTCCGCGCAGGTCCCCGCACAGGGCTCGTCCAGCTTGAAAACGTTCTGCCTTATTGTCGCCATCTGCACCCCGTCTCCAACGCATGCGCAGGAGAGTACAAGCTCGCCGCCAAATGCGGATTTCCGCCAGGTTACAGAGCCGTCAGCAGATACGTCGAAGCCGCTGCAGTCCACGGCCAGCCCGACGCCGAGGCGGTTGGCCGTACGTGCGGCAATTTCGCGGCCGGAATCTGTTGACGGAAAGAGGACAACTCCGGGCGAGCGCTCGGAAACAAGTGCCGAGAGGGCCAGGGCACGCCTTGCCGGCGAAGCTTGAGGCATGTCCGCGGCAATAACATTTTCAGCTCCATAACGTGCGCATTTTTCCGCCGCGCCGACGCTGTCTCCCGCCATCACTGCACATACATGCGAATTTAAGGCGTTTGCGAGCGGGCCAGCCGGCTTCAGCAGTTCCAGGCCGGAACCGTCGCTGTCCACAAACACCCACACAGCTCCAGAATCGGTTTTCATTTTGCTCCTCCTTTCAAACGACACCGGCAGCGTCAAGCAGTTCAATCAGCTTTCCGGCCGACTCCTCCGGGGTCTCTTCTTTTATCATCAGGCCTCCGCTGCTCTTAGGTGCGGGGGCCGAACCTACTATGAGTGTACGGGCTGCGGCCAGGCCTATGTTTACGCCGGAAAGGCCTATTTCCTGCAAATCAAACGTCGGTATTACGGCCCGGTTTGCGGCCAGCTTGCGCTTTATGTTGGAGTAGCGGACAGGCCACTCGGGCTTTGCGAAGGTCAGTACACACGGCAGCGGAATATGGTATATCTCTGTACCGCCCTTTATTTCCCGCTTCACCCTGATACCATCTCCGTCACGCACCGCCTCCAGACAGCCGGTGAGAAGCGGGTATCCCAGCATATCGGACAGGACGGCGCCCAGTACGCCGGTCTCGCCATCGACCGTCTGCTTTCCGCAAAACACAGCGTCCACCGGCCCTTCCGACTCCTCTATGCGTCTGATGGCGGCGGCAAGGGCTTTGGCCGTACCGAATACGTCTGAGCCGGCGGCAGCCGCGTCGCAAACGTGGTATGCAGCGTCCGCTGCAATGGAGAGGCTGTTTTTCAGCACCGCCCTGGCCTGTTCCGGGCCGCAGGTGAGGGCAATGATTTTTATCGACCCGTCTGCGTCCTTCAGCCTGGCTGCGCCCTCCAGCGCGTAACCGTCGAAGTCGTTCATGGCCGAGGACAGTCCGTCCCGTGCAAGGACGCGTCCGCCGGCGTCAAGCCTGAGTGTCTCCTCCTCTGTGTTAGGCACCTGCTTTACGCATACAACTATGTTCATATCTTCCCTCCACTGTCTCTTACTTAATGTCACCAGCATTGCTCCGCGCACAGGCCGGCCACGAAACCGCTTGCCTTTCTTGTTTTTACTTTATCGCCTATGATATGACCTGACAAGAAACACATTTTTATGGATTTTATCTAATTGTAGATTTTTTAACCTATTGCTGATTGTCAATTAAATAACCGCTTTCAAAAACTAGTCCAAGTTGTATCAATACAATTCCCGCTGTATGGATAAACTAAAAATATTGTGATATTATTGATAAGTGGCCTTTCCTGCTGCGCCCTTCCCCTACTATAGTGAGCGTTATCGGATGCTGATAGAAGCGGACTTTAGAGAGAATTGAAATGTGCATGAGAATAAACAACCAAGTCTGTCGGAGGCGATAAAACAATAATGGAGATCAATCAGATACGCTATTATATCGAAGTCTGCAATGTGGGAAGCATGTCCAAGGCGGCGGAAAAGCTACATATGTCTCAGCAGGGGCTCTCCCTTGCCATACGCAGGCTTGAGGCCGAGCTGGGCTGCGATTTGTTCTGCCGAAAGTCCAGCGGTCTCGTGCTCACGGAGCACGGTAAAGTGTTCAAAAGTGAGGCCGAAGCGATAATGCGCCATGTAAATCGCATCTATGACTATTGTTCGTCCGGAAGTTCCGGGAAGGCACGCATAAGCGTAGCTATTACAAACAGCGTTATAGTGCGTTTGCCGGCCAAACTGCAGCAGCTTCTTATCAACGGTTCGGAGGAATTTGAAGTAAAGCTTTTTGAGGGCTATTCAAGCAACTGTGTTGACATGGTATCTGATGACGACGCAGTATTCGGCATCGTATATTGCGACTGTGACACAAGCAAATTTGATGTCACTACTCTTGATATGGTCAAGCAGGTCATTATTGTCAGCCGTGAACATCCTCTTGCCGTCAAAGACGAGATAGAAATCAAGGATTTGGATAATGTTCCAATGGCAGTGCCCGACGAATACAGCACCCCGCGCATTGAACTCAGCCAGAAGTTTGAGGCCGCCGGGGCCAGGCTGAACGTGGCCTATGTCTGCAACCGTCCCAGACAGGTAATAGACATCGTCTCGAACAACACCGGGCTGGCAGCACGCACAATAGCGGATGAAATAACTGAGCGCGATCTGGAAAAGGTCAAGGTCCTGGAGCTTAAAAATGATCCATTTTTGCTGCCTGTCAACCTGATTGCCCGCAAAGACCGCCACTTCAGTATGCACGAACGCCTTTTCAGGCACATGATAATAGACAGCTACAGATAGCGCGTCTTAAATGGTAACAAGGCAGCAAAAAACGCCCGAGCATTTGCCCGGGCGTTTTCTGCAATCATTACGGATGCAGCCGGTCCTTGCGGACCGGCTGCATCTTCTTTTTATGGCTTGCACAGCCGTGCACGGTATTTCAGGCGCCCACCCAAACCTGCGTTTCATAGTTCCAGTGCAGGATGCCTGAGACCACTATCATCTGCACTGTAAACGCCGGGTCTGTGCCGTAACTGGTTCGGGCTGTGTGCGTCAGCTCGTGCAGGGTTTGCTCCCTGTTTTCCTCGCTGCAGCTGGCGCAGAGGTATTTCCCCTGCGGCAGCACCTTTATCCCGTCTATATCCACGTAGCGGGTGCAGACGGCAAAGAGCCTCGTCAAATCGCCCTCCGTATATATGCCGGCCATGTCTTCAAAATAAAACTTGTCTTTCAATGCGGGCGTGACTTTCTCGTAAAAGTGATTGAGATAATTCCAAAGATTATCGAGCGTCGGCACCTGCAGAGTATCCGAGAGCAGGATAACGCGCTCCGGGATCTCTTTGATGACTGTGCCGCTAAGCTCCTCGCGTGCCTGCAGTTTCCTCTCGTAGTCCGCTTTCGCCAGCTGGATTTTCGCCTTGCTGTATTTCAGCGCCTCTATTTTTTCGTCGGCCTTCTTCTCCGCCCGCTCCAGGAACGCGATTATTTTTTCCAGGTCGTCGTATTCCAGGACTTTTTTTATCTCCTGCAGGGACAGGTCCATCATCTGCAAAGCCCGCACGGTGTTCAGGCGGACGATGTCCTGCTCCGTATAATAGCGATAATTGGTCCACTCGTCCTTCCTGCCCGGCTTCACCAGTCCGATGCGGTCATAGTGCCGCAGCGTTTCGCTCGTTGTATGGACAGCCCTGGCTGCTTCTCCCACCGAAAAATATTTCTCCAAAACAAAACTCACCTCTTGACCTTTGTGTTACACAAAGGTTTATAGTTCATTCTAGCACAGGGCGCCGCGAAAAGCAACGGGTATGCGCCGGCGCTCAGGAGGTACGGTTTAATGATTGAACTCAAGCAGGTGACGAAGCGGTACGGGCAGGCCGCCGTGCTGAAAAACATCACCCTGTCCATTGACGAGCCGGGTATCTACTGCCTGCTCGGCAGGAACGGCGCGGGCAAGACTACGCTGCTTAAATCCATAGCCGGGTACCAGAACATTACGGACGGCTGCATCAAAGTCGACGGCAAGGAGATAACGACGTCCACTCTGGACACAGGCGTCAGCTACATCGAGAACTTCGCCAAACACTTCAACCTCCCGGTACGGAAGCTGCTGAAAATCGCCTCAGAAGTGAACCCAGATTACGATTATGACTTCGCCTCGGAGATGATGGAGCGCTTTGAGCTGGACGGGAAGAAGAAGTTCAGTCACCTCTCGCTCGGCATGAAGACGATGGTCTCGACCATCATCTGTCTGGCGAGCAGCAAGGCGGTCATCCTTCTGGATGAGCCCGTTCTCGGCTTCGACGCAATCATGCGCGTGGAGTTCTACGACATGCTGACGGAGAGCTTTAAAAAGCACCCGCGGATAATCATTGTGTCCACCCACATCATCGAGGAGATTGCCAAGACGATTGAAAAGCTCATCATCATCGACAGGGGCAGCATCCGCTTCTTCGACACCCTGCAGTCGGTGGAGGCGAAAGCCTTCAGCGTCAGCGGCTTGCAGCGGGACGTGGAAGCGGCGACGCGCGGATTGAACGTCATCGGCCAAAGCACAGTCGGCGGGCTTGTGACGAGCTATATCTTCGACACTCCGCCGCAGGAGAGCGCGTCTATCGAGGTCCGAGCGCTGTCTTTACAGGACTTCTTCATCCAAATGGTCGGACACAAGGGAGGCGTGAGGCGATGACAGCGGTTTTTGCGATCATGAAGCGCCTGCTCGCAAGCAACAAGATAAGCTGCATAGTCACGGCCCTGGTGGTGGTCTGCGCCACATCGTCCGGGGAGACCGTGCTGAGCAACGGCAACTATACCTGGCTGCTGGCCGTCATGTCCCCGTTCTTTTTCGTGCTCTACGATTTTTCAAAGCTGATGCACCTTGGCGCGAGCAAGCGGGACTACTTCCTAGGCTGCCTCATCAGCTACGGCCTGTTGGCCTTTGGCATCTCGCTGCTCAACACGCTGATACACCTCGTGATCGACCCGGCGTATCAGGCGCAGACTGTAATCAACATGATGGACGTGTGCCACTGGACGGAGAACGGAATTATCCTGGCCGGTTTGCAGCAGATGTTCTTTTTGCTGCTCGTAATGGTCTTCCTCCACGTGCTGCTGTCCATGCAGGCGTATTGGTACGGCTGGCTGACGGATGCGATTCTGGCGGCGATAATCTGTGTTTTCACGCCCATTGCCCCGCTGCGCGCCGTCCTGGGCCGGTTCTTCGCTCTTATCATGTTCAACTCCAACACCATCTTGCACATCGGTATCTGCCTGCTGCTGAGCGCCGCGCTGTCACTTGCGGGGATTGCGGTCCTGAAGCGCAAGACCCTGTAGACGCGAGGTGCGGCCATGATTCGGATAAAAGCGGTAGACGCGCAGAACATATGGGACGTGTGCGAGCTGACATACGGCGACGGCTGCGCCGCCCCGGCGCCGGATGGGCGCTTCCACTGCAACGCGCTTTCCATCGCGGAGACGAAATTCGACCCTGAGATGCACCCCAATGCCATCTACAGCAACAACATGCCCATAGGTTTCTTCATGTACAAACGCCCCGAGGCCCAGGCCGAGACCGCGGTGATATACCGCTTCATGCTGGGCAGCAAGTACCGGGACCGGGGTCTTGAGGCAAAAGCGCTCGAGCACGTGTTAAAGGGCCTGAAAATCCAGGGCGTCAAAAAAGTGAGCTTAATGGCCGGGGAGTGTGACAAGGACACGAAAAATCTCTGCCTCTCCTTCGGCTTTCACCCCGCCGGGGAAACCGGCAAAGAACAGCTCTGCTATGAGCTGGAAATGTAATTAAAACTACAATTACGGAGGAATATAACCATGAAGAAGATAATTTCACTTGTGCTCTGCCTCGCCCTCGGTGCTTTTGTTCTGTCCGGCTGCTCCAGCGGCGACGAACCCTTTGAGGAAAAGAACTACACGCCGGACGCGCAGGTCAGTGAGATCAATATAGACGTGGAGGACAGGGAGATTGAAGTGTCGCTGTCTGCGGACGGCCAGGTCCATATCCAGTACTACGAGAACAGCAAGGAGTACTACGATATCTCCGTATCCGGAGGCACGATGACCATGACGGCCGCCAGCGACAAGGCGTGGACGGATTATATCGGAGTAAAGCCCTCCGCCGAAAACCGGAAAATCTCCCTGCAAGTACCGGACGCACTGCTGGAAAACCTCACCCTGTCCACGACCAACGAGGACATATCCCTCCCGGCACTGGCTGTAACGGGCAGCATAAGCATTTCCTCCAACGGAGGGGACATCACCTTCGGCCGTCTTGACGTGGGCTCTGCCCTGAACCTGACCGTCAAAAATGGGGATATCTCTGGGGCGGTCACAGGGAGCTACGACGATTTTGCCATCCAGTCGGATGTCAAAAAAGGCGACAGCAGCCTGCCTAAGAGCAAGGACGGCGGCAGCAAGACGCTGAACGTGTCCGCAAACAACGGCGATGTCGATATCGAGCTCGTGAGCGAATAACCGGCCCCGGCAAACCGCGGCCATGAGCGCCGCCAAGGCCAAAACCGCCGTATTTACCGCAGCGCCCGGCAGGTTAACCACCTGCCGGGCGCTTTTGCCGCTTTGGCCGGGCTCCGCATTGTCTGTGTCGCAAGCGCCCGGTATTCTGGTCTATGCACAAACGCCGGCGAGAAAGGCCCCGACCCTGGCGCCGTCCCGCAGGCCCTTCTCATAGAGCCGGTTGAGCGCGTCCCTGTCGCGTGTGAGCGTATCCACTCCGCAGGTGTCGTCCGGCGATACTATGAGCGCCCTGCCCTCTATGGCGTACCGCTGCGCCTGGTATACCCCGGCGTTGTAGCGCGAGGCGCGCTGCCTGAGCGCATGGGCCGCAGCCGGGTATTTGTGCTGTATGCCGGCGGCCAGCCTTTCATCCTTTGCGGGGCTGCGGGGCACGCCCTCCGGCTTGGTAAGCAGCACGACCACGCGGTCACAGCCGAGAGAAAACGCCTTCTCCACGGGTACGGGGTCACCCAGGGCGCCGTCATAGTACAATCTGCCCTGCACCGGATACGGGCGGCAGACAAAGGGGATAGACGAGGACGCCTTCAATACGTCATAGTTGTCCTGGTCAATATCGTCCTTGCAGAAGTAGCGCACCTCGCCGGTCTCTGCATCGGCCGCAACCACATAATACTCCATGGGGCTCTCACGCAGGGCCTGATAATCCAGCGGGTTTTCGCCGCCGGAGTTGCTCAGCGTGCCGTACAGATAATCCATGTTTATGTACGAGCCGGATGTGAGGAAGTCGTGCATGCCCATGTACTCTCTGCGGAAAGAGTACTCCGTATAAAAGTGGTAATTACGTCCACGCTGTCCGGCGGCGTATGACGCGAGATTGGCGCTGCCTGCCGAAACTCCGATACCGAGATCAAACTTAATCCCCTTGTCCATGCAGTAATCCAATACGCCCGCAGCATAAATACCGCGCAGTCCACCGCCGACGTCTACTACTCCTATTTTCATATTTTTCTCCTTTTCGGGGTTGAGTGTCTGTCTACAGAATAAAATAGCGCAGTCCCCCGCGCGCTGTCAAGTGCCCGCCGCCGGTTATGCCGCCGCGGCTATGACATCAACATTTAGCGTTTTGCCTATTGCAAGCGCACCACATATAGCGTATAATGTCCCCCGTGTGATTTTGGATAAGGAGAACAGGCACATGGATGTGATAAAACGCAGCGGGGCTGTGCAGGAGTACGACCCGCAGAAGATAACCGATGCAATGCGCAAAGCCTTCGCCAGCGTGGACCAGGCCTGCGACGAAGCCGCGCTGAGCGGCATGCTGGCGCAGGTTGAGCGCGCCATCGGCGACGGCGTACGCACGGTGGAGGACATACAGGACGAGGTGGAGCGCGCGCTGATGGCGGGCGGCTTCTACGACGCCGCCAAGAGCTATATACTCTACCGCCAGAAGCGCTCTGAGCTGCGTGCGGCCCGGCTTGCACTTGCCGGTGCGGTGAACGCCAAAGGCATGGAGGAGCTTTTGCAGGGCATACAGCGCGACTTCCCGGAAGAGGAGTACGCCCTCACCACGCTCAGCGGCAAGTTTTCCGGCTTCCTCAAGGCCGGCATGAACAGGAGCGAGGCGCTCTCCGCGCTGGTGAAGGCGGCGGTGGAGCTCACCACCCAGCAGGCGCCGAAGTGGGAGTTCATCGCGGCGCGGCTTTTGAACTTCAGCTTCGAACTGGAGCTGGCCGATGAACTTGAGAACCGCGGCATACACAGCTTTTATGACAAGCTGCGCTGCCTGACCGACGAGGGCCTTTACGGCGCGTATATCCTCGAGCACTACACCCGCGAGGAAATAGACGAGGCGGCGGGCTTCATCTGCCCGGAGCGCAACGAGCTCTTCACCTACGCCGGCCTCGACCTGATGCTGCGCCGGTACGTGATTCAGACCCACCAGCGCGTGCCGCTCGAGACGCCGCAGGAGATGTACCTCGGCATCGCGCTGCACCTGGCCATGGAGGAGAAAAACGACCGCCTGGGCTGGGTGCGCAGGTTCTACGACATGCTCAGCCGGCAGGAGGTCACGATGGCCACGCCGACGCTCTCCAACGCGCGCAAGCCCTACCACCAGCTCTCCAGCTGCTTCATAGACACCGTGCCGGACAGCCTGGAGGGCATCTACCGCAGCATAGACAACTTCGCCCAGGTGAGCAAATTCGGCGGCGGCATGGGCCTCTACTTCGGCAAGGTGCGCGCCACCGGCAGCGCCATCCGCGGCTTTGACGGCGCGGCGGGCGGCGTCATACGCTGGATAAAGCTCGTCAACGACACGGCCGTGGCCGTGGACCAGCTCGGTATGCGCCAGGGCGCGGCGGCGGTGTACCTCGACGCCTGGCACAAGGACCTGCCGGAGTTTTTGCAGTTGCGCACCAATAACGGCGACGACCGCATGAAGGCGCACGACATCTTCCCGGCCGTCTGCTATCCCGACCTCTTCTGGCGCCTGGCCAAAGAGAACCTGGACAGCCCCTGGCACCTCATGTGCCCGCACGAGATACTCACCGTCAAGGGCTACGCCCTGGAGGACTACTACGGCGAGGAGTGGGAGCGGCGCTACCTCGACTGCGTTAACGACGCGCGCATATCCAAGCGCACGGTCACGGTCAAGGACATAGTCCGCCTGGTACTCAAGAGCGCCGTGGAGACCGGCACGCCCTTCACCTTCAACCGCGACGCCGTCAACCGCGCCAACCCCAACGGCCACCGCGGCATAATCTACTGCTCCAACCTCTGCACCGAGATAGCGCAGAATATGTCCCCCATCGAGAGCGTGTCCACCGAGGTGGTGACAGAGGGCGGCGACACCGTGGTCGTGACCACCACGCGCCCCGGCGAGTTCGTGGTCTGCAATCTCGCCAGTCTGGTGCTGGGCAACATCCCCGTGGAGGATGACGCCTACCTGCACGAGCTGGTCGGCACCGTCGTGCGCGCGCTGGACAACGTCATAGACCTCAACTTCTACCCGCTGCCCTACGCGAAGATAACCAACCGCCGCTACCGCAGCATTGGCCTGGGCGTGAGCGGATACCACCACATGCTGGCCAAGCGCGGCATCATGTGGGAGAGCGAGGAGCACCTAACCTTCGCGGACAGGGTCTTTGAGCGCATCAACCACGCCGCCATCGCGGCCAGCAGCGCTCTGGCCGCCGAAAAGGGCAGCTACGACTGCTTTGAGGGCAGCGACTGGCAGACCGGGGCGTATTTTGAAAAGCGCGGCTACGACTCGGACGAGTGGAAGGCTCTGGCCGGGACCGTGGCAAAGCAGGGCATGCGCAACGCCTACCTGCTGGCCGTCGCGCCCACCAGCAGCACCAGCATCCTATCCGGCACCACGGCGGGCCTCGACCCCGTGATGAACCGCTTCTTCCTGGAGGAGAAAAAGGGCGTCATGCTGCCGCGCGTCGCGCCGGAGCTCAGCCCTGCGACCTACTGGTACTACAAGAACGCCCACGTCATAGACCAGAGCTGGTCTGTGCGCGCCTGCGGCGTCAGGCAGCGCCACATCGACCAGGCGCAGAGCATGAACCTCTACATCACCAACGACTTCACCATGCGCCAGGTGCTGCGGCTCTACGTTCTCGCCTGGGAGTGCGGCGTGAAGACCATCTACTACGTCCGCAGCAAGTCCCTCGAAGTGGAAGAGTGCGAGAGCTGCGCGTCCTGAGAGGAGAGAGAAAATGTCAGAGCTGAAGAAAAAGCCCCTTTTCAACCCCAGCGGCGACACCGAGGTGCGCCTGCGCCGCATGATAGGCGGCAACACCACCAACCTCAACGACTTCAACAACATGCGCTACCCCTGGGTCAGCAGCTGGTACCGCCAGGCGATGAACAACTTCTGGATACCCGAGGAGATAAACCTCAGCCAGGACGTCAAGGACTACCCGAATCTCTCAAAGCCCGAGCGCACGGCCTACGACAAGATACTCAGCTTCCTGGTGTTCCTGGACAGCATCCAGACCGCCAACCTGCCCTGCATCGGCGAGTACGTCACCGCCAACGAGGTGAACCTCTGCCTGAACATCCAGACCTTCCAGGAGTGCGTCCACTCGCAGAGCTACAGCTACATGCTGGACACCATCTGCTCCCCCACGGAGCGCGACGGCATCCTCTACCAGTGGAAGACGGACGAGCACCTGCTGCGCCGCAACACCTTCATCGGCGACCTCTACAACGAGTTCCAGGTGAAAAAGGACGCCTTCACCCTGCTCAAGGTCATGATGGCCAACTACATCCTCGAGGGCATCTACTTCTACTCGGGCTTCATGTTCTTCTACAACCTGGCCCGCAACGGCAAGATGCCCGGCTCCGCGCAGGAGATACGCTACATCAACCGCGACGAGAACACCCACCTCTGGCTCTTCCGCAGCATCATACACGAGCTGCAGAAGGAAAACCCCGAGCTCTTCAGCGACGAGAACGTCGCCGTGCTGCGCGATATGCTCGAGGAAGGCGTCAGGCAGGAGATAGCCTGGGGCCATTACGTCATCGGCGACGACATCCCGGGCCTGACGCGCGACATGGTCACCAGCTACATAAAGTACCTCGGCAACCTGCGCTGGTCCGGCCTCGGCTACGGCACGCTGTACGAGGGCTTTGAGACCGAGCCGGAGAACATGGCCTGGGTCGGCCAGTACTCCAACGCCAACCTGGTCAAGACCGACTTCTTCGAGGCCAGGAGCACAGCTTACGCCAAGAGCACCGCGCTCGTAGACGACCTGTAATCTGAAATACGGACGGCTCCCCCGCTCATGGGGGAGCCGTTTTTGCGGCGTATTTACCTATTGACAAAGTAGGTAAATAGTGATACTGTATTGCCTAGCTAATAAGTAGGTAAATAAACCGGGATATCAACGATAAGGAGGTCTGACATGTTTATATATCTGGACAACGCCGCCACCACGCGCGTGAGCGACGCCGCCCTGAACGCCATGCTGCCGTATTTTCAGGAGCAGTACGGCAACCCCTCCAGCCTGTACGCCTTTGGCCAGAAGGCGAAGGAGGCGCTGGAGCGCGCCCGCGAGACCGTCGCCGGGGTCTTGAACTGCGAGCCTCGGGAGATAATCTTCACCTCCGGCGGCAGCGAGGCGGACAACCAGGCCATACGCTCCGCCGCGGACATTGGCGCGAGAGCCGGGAAGCGGCACATAATATCCACGGCCTTCGAACACCACGCCGTGCTGCATACGCTCTCAAAGCTGGAGAAAGAGGGCTTTGAAGTCACGCTGCTGGACGTCCACAGCGACGGACTCGTGCGAGTGGAGGAGCTGGCCGCCGCCATACGCCCGGACACCTGCCTGGTGACGGTCATGTACGCCAACAACGAGATAGGCACGATACAGCCGATAGCGGAGATAGGCCGCGTGTGCCGCGAGCGGGGCGTGCTGTTCCACACGGACGCCGTGCAGGCGGCGGGACACCTGCCCATAGACGTGAGAGCGCAGAACATAGACATGCTGTCTCTCTCGGCGCACAAGTTCCACGGCCCCAAGGGCGTGGGCGCGTTCTACGCCAGGCGAGGCACAGCGCTGACCAATCTCATCGAGGGCGGCGCGCAGGAGCGCGGCAAACGCGCCGGAACGGAGAACACCGCCGGCATCGCGGGCCTGGCGGCGGCTCTGGACGAGGCCGCGCGGAACATGGAGCGCAGCAGCGCGCAAATGACCGCGCTGCGTGACCGGCTTATCGCCGGGCTTTCGCGCATACCGCACTCGGCGCTCAACGGCGACGCTGAGCGCAGGCTCCCCGGCAATGTGAGCTTCTGCTTTGAGGGCATAGAGGGCGAGTCGCTGCTGTTGCTGCTGGACGACAAAGGCATCTGCGCCTCCTCCGGCTCGGCCTGCACCTCCGGCTCGCTCGACCCCAGCCATGTGCTGCTGGCCATAGGCAGGCCGCACGAGGTGGCTCACGGCTCCCTGCGCCTGACGCTCTCGGAGGATACAAGCGAGGCCGACATAGACTATACGATAAAGGCCGTCACGGAGGTCGTGGCATACCTCAGGAGCATATCCCCGGTGTGGCGCGAGCTTGAGAGCGGCGCGAGACAATACATAATTCAGTGAGGTGAAAATCATGGCTCTTTACAGCGAGACCGTTATGGACCATTTCCGCCACCCCAGGAACGTGGGCGTTATAGAGGACGCGGACGGCGTCGGAGAGGTCGGCAACGCCAAGTGCGGCGACATCATGAAGATATACCTGAAGATAGACGGCGACATCGTCACCGACGTCAAGTTTGAGACCTTCGGCTGCGGCAGCGCCATCGCGTCCAGCTCCATGGCGACGGAGATGATAAAGGGCAAACCCGTCTCCGAGGCGATGGAGCTTACGAACAAGGCGGTGGCCGAGGCGCTCGACGGCCTGCCCGCGCACAAGCTCCACTGCTCCGTGCTGGCCGAGGAGGCCATCAAAAAGGCGCTTGAGGACTACTACCGGCGCAGGGGGATGCCGTACGAGCCGCAGTGCGCGGACGACGCCTGCCCTCTGCACTTCGACGGCGAATAAAGTACAGCAGCGCAAAACGCGGCGGAGCTTGAATTTGCCGGCGGTTTTGTTATACAATAGGCTGTAAACAAGCAAGGTGGTGAAGGCGATGATTTCAACAAGGGGCAGATACGCTCTGCGCGTGATGATAGACCTGGCGGAGCACGCCGGGGGCTTCATACCCATGAAGGAGGTCGCCGCCAGGCAGGGGATTTCGCTCAAGTACCTGGAGCAGATCATGCCAGCCCTGTCCAAAAGCGGGCTGGTGGAGGGCATACACGGCAAGGGCGGCGGCTACCGCCTCACCAGGAGCCCCGAGGAGTACACGGCCGGGGAGATACTGCGCGTCACGGAGGGCGACCTCGCGCCCGTGGCCTGCCTGGCCTGCGGCGCCGAGCCGTGCGCCAGAAGTGAGTCCTGCAAAACGGTCCCCCTGTGGCGCGGTTTTCAGGCGCTGACCAACGATTACTTTGACGGCGTCACGCTCGCGTCCCTGGCGGAGAGCGGCGTCTGAAAGTCCCATCCATTTATACGCCCCGGCGTTGACAGGAACGCCGGGGCGTTGTTTTCAGGCGGCAGCGAGCCGCCAGCGAGCAGCATCAGGCCCTTTGCTCCCGCTCACTCTGCCCCCCAGAGCGCCAGCTCACAGGCGGCGGCATTTATGTCGTCAGGCAGTGGCTGTGCGCCCTCCGGCAGGCCGGGATCTTTAACTATGCGCTCCAGGCTCAGCAGCTGCAGGGCGTAGCCCAGCTCCATGATCTCTATGGGGTTGCCCGCGCCGGAGGCCAGGTTCAGCGGGTTGGCCCCCTGCAGGAGGTAGATGCGCTTTCCGTCCACGGTGTACCGCTCCACGCCGTCCTGCATACGCTCGCGGCTCTGCGCGATTTCGCCCAGGCGCGCGGTGTCTATCTCCATGTTGTAGTGCCCGGCATTGCAGAGCACCGCGCCGTCACGGAGCTGACGCAGCTCGCGCTCACCGATTACGTCAAAGCGGCCGGTGACTGTGCAGACCACGTCCGCCTGCGGCAGCAGCTCTTCCAGGCGGCCGACGATGTGCCCCTCCAGCTTGGCTTTGAGCAGGCGCAGCGGGTCTGTGTCGCAGACCATCGTGACCGCGCCCAGCGCGCGGAAGCGCTGCGAAATCCCCGTCCCGCACCAGCCGTAGCCGATGATAAGCACACGCTTTCCGCCTACGAGCATGCTGGTCGCCCGCATGAAGCCGTCTACCACGGACTGCCCCACGCCGACCTCGTTCTCCACCAGCCGCTTGACCGGAGAGTCGTCAATTACCAGCACGGGGAAGTCCGGCTTTATGCCGTCGCGGTCGAGTATGAGCCTGCCGGAGCGCGTCTCCTCAATGGCCCCGAGCGGCTTCCATTTCTCTCGCTGCCGCCAGTACTGCTGCATAAGCGCCGCGCCGTTGTCCATCATGAGGTCAAACGACTCCTCCATCGCCGCGGCAACGCTGCGCTGCAAATCATCGAGCGTGTCATCGCGGCGCGCCAGCACCGTCACGTTCGGCAGCGCGGCGAGATAAGCCGCCGTGTCCGGCTTGGTGGAGCCCAGGTTGCCGACAAAGACTATGCGCTCCGCCCCGCCGGCCAGAAGGGCCTCCGTGCGCACCGCGGCCTTCGGCTCGCAGTGCATGCAGACCAGCAGGCGTTTCCCGGCGAAGGGGCGCTCCAGCTCATAGCGCCTGCGGAAGGCGCGCACCAGGTCCATCTTCTCGCGGTACCACTTGATTCTTTCGGCCCCGGCCTCAGCCAGGGCGGGGTCGTCAATCCTAGACTCAAGCACAGCAGTCACCCTCAGTTCAGTGTAATTCAGGCGCCCGGCCTCTTGCCTGAGCATACCACAGCTGGTATACTTAAAAAAGGACATATGTCTATGTTTGGAGGCACATTATATGCGCGAGCTGGCAAAATCCGGTCTGGAAGGATATATTGAGCTCATCGGCGCCGGGGACTTTTTCACGCCGGAGCTCATCGCCGGGGCGAGGCTGCTGGAATACGGGCCCGGCGAATGTATAATGGCGGCGGGCGGCGAGGTGCGTTCCCTGATGGTGCTTGTCTCCGGCGCGGCCCGCATCTGCTCGCTCTCTCCGGAGGGCCGGCTCGCGGTCATAGCCGAGGCCCAGCCTCCTCACCTGCTCGGGGACATAGAATACCTGCAGAACCGGCCGGTACTGCACGACGTCCGCGCCAAAGGCACCGCCGTGCTCATCTCAGTGCCGGCGGGCGCGCTTAGCGGAGACATGGAGAGCCACAACTTTTACCGGCTCGTGTGCCGCAACCTCATGCGCAGGCTCTACAACACATCCTCGGCCTGCTCGCGCGCGCTGCTGTATCCGGCCAGGAACCGCCTGGCCGCCTATCTGCTGGAAAACGCCGTTGAAGGCAGGGTGTACATGAAGGGCCGGGCCGCAGCAGGGAGCCTCGGCATCACGCCCCGCCATTTGAGCCGGCTGCTCGGTGACTTCCGGTGCGCAGGCATACTGCGGCCCGACGGGCCGAAAACCTATCGGCTCTGCGATACGGACCGGCTTAAAAAGCTGGCCGGCGAAATGGCATAGCCCCATTATATCAGGACCGGCGCAGGGCTTTCCTGCGCCGGAAAAATTTTTTTGAAAAAAATATTCCCCGACCCCGGTTTCGGCCCACCGTCTCCGTAGTCTATGGGTGTAAGGCAAAAAGGAACTTAAAAAGCCATATACATTCATTAATCAAGGAGATGACCCAAATGAAGAAGATCAGCCTGAAATCCCTCGGCATAGCCGCCGCTGCCTCCGCCCTGCTGGTGCTCGCCGGCTGCGGAGGAAATAACGACACCGCCCCCGAGTCCACCGCCGCAGCCAGCACGGCGGCACAATCCGAAACCGCCCAGGCTCTGAGCGCCGGCACCCTGCTGCTGAGCGTAAACCCGGCCATAGAGCTCGACTACGACATGTCCGGCGATGTCGTGGCTCTGAACGGCCTCAACGCAGACGGCCGGGCGGTCCTCGAAGGCTACAGCGGCTATGAGGGCCGTCCCGCAGACGCCGTGGCCGCCGAGCTGGTGGGCGAGATAGACGCCGCCGGATACTTCGACACGACGGTGGCCGGCAACGAGCGCAATATAGTGCTGAAGCTCGAGCGCGGCTCCGAGTCCCCCGACGGCTTCCTAACCGGCGTGGAGCAGGCTGTCAGGCAGGCCGTAAGTGAGCGCGGCGGATCCAGCCGTCCGGTGTCCATCGACGAGGACGACTACAACGCCGCCTATGCCGACCGCGGCTATATCAGCTCCAGCGCGGCCGAGCGCCTCGTAGCTACCCAGGCCGGCGTCAGCAACCCCCAGTTCGTCATAAAGGAATACGAGCTCGACGACGGTGACTATGAAGTTGAGATGATCATTGACGGCGTGGAGTACGAATACGAAGTGGACGCCTATACCGGCCGCGTAACCGAGGTCGAGCGCGATGACGATATCTACGGAGACGACGACTGGGACGACGACGGCTGGGATGACGACGACTGGGACGATGATGACTGGGATGACGATGACTGGGACGATGATGACTGGGATGACGATGACTGGGATGACGATGACTGGGATGACGATGACTGGGATGACGATGACTGGGA
>OLRU01000154.1_pt1 | contig 81068 bp, 70 predicted proteins | sample 1672961 | NCBI WGS metagenome assembly OLRU01 (sample SAMEA3136741, study PRJEB25190) | human gut metagenome | biome: human gut; feature: human-associated habitat; material: faeces | place: Austria | collected 2013
GTCTTTTGGTATCTAGGCTATGCTGCTGTGAAAGTGCGCAAGAGATTGTACGTTATCGTTGTAGGCCGTTGCATTGACGATTCAGGTTGCGAGGTGCTGCGCCAGCGATGGGCGATTCTCTCAAATATGGAGCGAGCGGGCTACCGTGTCGGTTTTGCTGTGGTCGTGTGGTCGTGGTTTCGTCCTGGGCGTGGATGTCGTTGGAATAAGCGCTGCGATCTCGGCATTTATCTGGTACAATCTCGCCTTTCTGGAAGACGGGCGCCTCATGATGCGAGGATTGCCGAAAGTCGGCGGAGAGGTGGCGTCGGGTGTTGGACGGCTGTGTGGGGTAAAAGGCCACGGACGGCGGCCGGACGAGGCACGCGAGCTGAGCGGGAAACGGGAGACGAGAAGATAAAAAGTGAGGAGGGACGATGATCGTTGAGGCCATGAAGGGGTATCGGGCGGCCGATCTGCCGAAGGACGCCGTCGCGGGCCTGGTCATCGCCGCGCTTTCCGTTCCCATCGCCATGGGCTACGCGGAAGTGGTGGGGCTGCCGGCCATCTACGGCCTGTGGGCCTCCATCGTGGCGCCGCTCGCCTTCGGGCTGCTCACCGGTACGCGCCGCGTGGTCTTCGGCATGGATTCGGCCGCCGCCGCCATGACCGCCTCGATGCTCGCCGCTGCCGGCATCGTCGGCCAGGACGCCGTCGTCGCCGCCATGCCCCTGCTCACGCTTCTCACGGCGCTGTTCCTTCTGCTGCTTGGCTGGGCGGGGGCGGGGCGACTCATCCGCCGCATGCCGCTGCCGGTCATGCACGGGTTCATATTCGGCATCGCGATCACGGTGGTCATCGGCCAGATCCCGCTGCTTCTGGGCACGACGGCCGACACCTCCGGTACCATTGTGTCGAAGGTCGCCGCCATTGTCTCGTGCCTGCCGGGCGCCTCGTGGGCCTGCGCGGTGGTGTCGGCCCTGTGCATCGCCGGCATGTACCTCCTGAAGCGCTTCTTCCCGAAAGTGCCCTCGGCCATCGTGGTGCTCGTCGCGGCCGCTCTGCTGTGCAACGGGCTTGCGGCGGCGGGGCTTCCCATCGTCTTTCTCCCGCAGGTGTCGGGCACGCTCCCCCATATCGCGACGGTGCTGCCCGAGGGTCTCGACATTGTGGCGCTGCTCCTGGCCGCCTTCGCCATCGCGGTGGTAGTATCGCTGGAATCCCTGCTGTGCGTCGAGGCGTTCTCGGCGGGCGACGCCCCCGCGCCGTCCCCCGACGGCGAGATGCGCACCTTCGGCCTGGCCAACGCGTTCGTGGGTCTCATCGGCTGCCCGCCGTGCTCGGCCTCCATGTCGCGCACGGCCGCCGGCATCGCCTCGGGCTCCCTCTCCCAGATGGCGAGCGTGTTCTCGGCCCTCATCGTGGCTGTGGTCGCCTTTGCCGCCGGCTCGTTCATGGGCTTTCTGCCCCGCTGCGCCCTGTCGGCTATCGTCGTGGTGGCCCTGCTCGACATCGTCGACTTCGGGAAGATCACCACTTACGCCTTCAAAACGCGCCGCGAGTTCATGGTCTTTGCCGCCTCGGCGGCCCTCGTCGTTTTGCTCGGCGCCGTGGCGGGTATCCTGGGCGGCTTCATTTTGGCGCTCGCCCTGCGCGCCGGCCGCGAGAAGATCGACACCTCCGGCCCCGAGCTTCTGGGCGCGGTGCCCTACAAGCCCGACGACCTGCCGGCGAAGAAGGACATCGAGGTGGGCTACGCGCTCGGCACGGTGAAGCTCTCGGGCGACTTGTCCTTCATGAACATCGCGAAGGCCCAGGAGGAGATAGAGGCGGCCGCCGCCGGCAACGAGGCCCTCATCCTGAAGCTGTCGAAGCTCGACACCATCGACACGACCGCCGCCGACAAGCTGGACGAGACGCTGGATTCCCTCATGGCGCGCGGCGTGCACGTGAAGCTCGTGCGGCCCATCAAGGAGACGAGCGACCACTATACCCGCTACGAGCTGCGCCGACTCATGCAGGACTTCAAGTTCTACCCGTCGGTGCGCACGGCCATGCACTCGCTGGCCGAGGAGTATGCGGCCGGCATGGAGCCCCAACGCCCCGACACCTGGCTTGCCGATGCGCCGGCGCCGCGCCGGTTGCGGAAGGTGAAGGCTGAGATTTCCATCATTGATGGCGATCGCCCGGTGGTGGCCATCGCCGGCTTGCGCAACCACGCCGGCGACGTCGTGGACTCCGATGGCGCTCCCTTCTTAGAGGACATCCGCGGCAAGCTGTCGTTTCTGCAGTCCCGCCGCGCCTTCCAGTTCGCCGCCGACTATTTGGAAGGGGCCGCGCGCGGGTGGGCCGACGAGAACGGGCACTTCTTCTCGAAGCTGCTTTTGTGGGACGAGGTGACCGGCGAGGTGGTGCTCGACTACCGCGGCGGCGCCATGCGAATCTGCCGCGACGAGGCGGTGGCCGTGGCCCTCATGGAGCCCGTCGACCGCACCATCCGCGAGTTCGCTCTGGCGCAGTGAGCGCCGTGCCTCAGCGCCTGGCGCGTGGTGAGGGCGCTGTCGGGTGTGCGCCTCCGGCTACTCTTCCAGCTCTCGCTCCAGCTGGCGACGGCGGTCGATGGCGCTGTGGAACGTGGCGGCAAACAGGCCGAAGGCCAAAAAGAACGCCAAAGTGAAGTAGACGACGCCGATGGCGATGTCGCCGCCCCAGGTCACGTTCTCGACGCCGACGATCTGCACTTCCGCGAGAATGCGCATGGCCGTCGTCGTGACGCCCAGCCCGAGGCCGCACAGAAGCGATACCAGGGCCACGTAGTCCCAGGGAATGCGATCCGCTTGGGCGATGCGCGTATGGGTGTCGAAGGTGCCGCTGCGCACCTGCAAGTACGTGGAGATGAGCCCCGAGGCGAGAATGATGATAAGTAGGGCCGTGTCCACGGGGAAGACGGACTGTCCCAAAGGTGTGAGCAGGGGATGGCCGGTCGTCTCGGCCACCTGGTTCAACATGATGCCGTAGTACAGGCACAGGGCCGAGCCGATGATGAGAATGGTGTAGCCCACGGCGGCGCAGCGGTTTGATTCCGCAGCCAGGCGCTCGTCTTTCGGGCCCATGAACTCGTTCCAGCGGTCGATGATTTTCATGACGGAACCTCCTCGTTCCAAAGTTGTGCCGTTGCAGGGGGATAACTCCACGTCGAATGACAGTTGATTGTGCGGCGAAGTGACTTTGCGCTCGCCGGTCTTGCCAATGCGATGTGGTTTTGTTCCGGGCGCAAGCGCTGCCTATGAGGCGGCATCCTCGTCCCAAAACAGGTCGTTCAGGGTGACGCCCAGGGTTTTGCAGATGGCTGTGCAAAGCTTGAGGCTTGGGTTGTAGCGCCCCGCCTCGATAAGTCCGATCGTCTGCCGCGTGGCGCCCACGTGCTCAGCCAGGTCAGTTTGGGAAAGGCCGAGCCGTGTGCGTGCGTCCTTCATCCGCAGGTTTTTCTCTTCGTTCACGAAATGTTCTGCTCCTTTCTGCGCGCTCGCTGCTATGTTGCGATTGAACGGCGCGTCTCCGGATTCGAGCGCCTTGATCATCCCGTCTGGATCGCTGACCATCCCGTCGGGATCGCTGGCTACCATGTTGCGCTTGAATGGGTGCTCTCTTGGATCCCTCTCGCGCTTCTCGGGTAATGCAAGATATATCTTCCATTTGCAAATTATATATTGCATTCCTGAGTTGTCAAGAGGTGAGGTGACCCTTGGAGACAAGAGAAGCGTTTTGCGCAGGACAAAATTCCGAGTTGTTAGACATTTCCTGCGGCCGCGCGTCGGCCTCGGAGGGAGCTGCGTAAAAGACGACTGAAGAAATGCCTGATCGCGCTATATTCCGGGAAGGGGCGATCAGGCAAAGTCTTGCAATCGTTTGGGCGGAAGTCTAACAAGTCGAAATTCTTGCCCAGACAACCTCGGATGATTGTCGGGAGCGATCGATGGAGTGTCGCGGCTTCTCGCGAATAGGCACGATACAATAGCCCCATGAGCAAGTACGTGGCAACCGTGGAATCTGCGCTCGTTCCAGCGGGTTCTGCGGTTGTCCGATCAAGAAAGAGGCTGGCGTGGAATTGGTGGCGAAACGTTTCAACGAATTGAGCCTGGACGAGTACCACGAGCTTTTGAAGCTGCGTTGCGCGGTGTTCCTCGTGGAGCAGCAGAGCCCGTACCAGGAGGTGGACGACGCCGACAAGGAGGCCATCCGCCTGTACTTCCGCACCGACGAGGGCGTGCTTGGCGCCTATGCCCGGGTGCTGCCGGCCGGGGTCACGCACCCCACGGCCTCCATCGGGCGCGTCATCGCCGTGGAGCGCGGGTGCGGCGCGGGGCGGCGCATCATGGAAGAGGCCATCCGCGTGGCCCAGCAGGAATTGGACGCCGCCGTCATCACTATCGAGGCCCAGGCTTACGCCCAGGGCTTTTACGAGAAGCTCGGTTTCGTGCGCACCTCCGACGAGTTTGACGACGGCGGCATCATGCACGTGGAGATGAAGCTTACGCGCTAGCCTCGCGGTCGCACCGGATGGCGCAGAACCGTCTTCAGCTTCTCGGGCGCGGTGCGGCGCGGATCCGACAGGTAGATCTCGTGGTGGTGGCGCCCCGCCTCCGTGTCCGACATATCGTTCTCGAGCCCCTGCTCGGCGATGAACGCGTCCAACAGCGCCACCGTGGCAGGCTCGTCGTCGTAGGGGCCCAGGTGCATGATTTGGGCGCACAGGCCTTCTTCGATGGTCAGCAGCTCGGCGGTGGCTGTGTCCAGCCCCTTTTTGCGGGCCGCCTCCTCCTTCGCCCACGAGAACTCCTCGGGCGTCACGAAGTCGGGCAGGCGGATGCCGGCAATCCAGTGAAACGTCGCCTTATGCGCGAAGTCGATGCCTTCCATGCCCGGCTGCCACCAGAAGCCCTCCAACGGGGGCACCACGAAATCGTAGTAGCCGTCGATGCGGTGATCGCCCATCTTCGACATCTTGATAGTGTAGGCGATGGCGTACAGCACGCCGACAGCCTCCTTGTAGGCGCCGCCCTCCACGTTGGGATCGCCCTCGCCGCGCACGGCCACAAAGGTCATCGGCGGCACGCTCACCAGTTCCGGCGTGCGCTTCGGCAGGTAGAGCTCCTTGTATTCCTTCTTGAAATCGAACGCCACGGAAGCTCCTTCCGATGTAAGGGTGCATTGGCGGATAGCGCTATGCTACCACAGGCTGCGGGTCGGATACTCGCCAAGGGCGTGCGGCTTCGGCGCGCCTCGCATCTTCGCGTGTCGTTCGCGTCGACCTCCTCCGACGATCGAGGCGGCGGCCTAGGCGATCGCGTGGCGGCGTCCCTCCCATCGGCGCAATCGGCAACGGCCCCGTGCCAGCTTGCCGTTCGCAAAGCGTCTTCTGCCTCGCCTTTGCTACGGTGGAGCGAAACCTGAGGAAGGAGTTGCGAACATGCTGCAGAGCGAACTGGACGGCAAGCGCGTGGTGGTGGCCCTCGGCGGCAATGCCCTGGGGGATGCGCCGGGCGAGCAGCTGAAGCTGTTGGAGGGCGCATCGAAGAACCTCGCCCGCATGGTGAAAGAGGGCATCAACGTTGTGGTGACTCACGGCAACGGCCCGCAGGTCGGCATCATCGACGAGGCGTTCGAAGTGGCGTCGAAGGACAAGGACGCCCAGGTGCCGCCTATGCCGCTTTCCGATTGCAACGCCATGAGCCAGGGATACATCGGCGCTCAACTCTCCTGCGCGCTGCGCAACGAGTTTCACCGGCAGGATATCATGCGCGAGGTGGCCAATGTGCCGACCCATGTGGTGGTCGACGCCGATGACCCCGCCTTCAAGGATTACGAGAAGCCCATCGGCGCCTTCATGACCGAGGCCGAGGCCCGCGCCTTCGCGAAGGCCACGGGATACCAGGTGCGCGAGGACTCCGGCCGCGGCTGGCGGCGCGTGGTGCCGAGCCCCGTGCCCCAGGACATCGTGGAGCTGGAAACCGTCCGCGACCTTATGGAAGACGGCTGCGTGGTGATCGCGGCCGGGGGCGGCGGCATCCCGGTTACGGTGCGCGACGGGGTGCATACCGCCGTGGACGCCATTGTGGACAAGGACCTCACGAGCGCGATCCTCGCCTGGCGCGTGCGGGCCGACATCCTCGTCATCCTGACGGCGGTGGAGAAGGTCTACCTTGATTTTGGGAAGCCGACGCAGAAGGCCCTCGACGCCATGACCGTCTCCGAGGCCCGCGCCTACATGGAGCAGGGACAGTTCGCGCCCGGCTCCATGCTGCCGAAGGTGCAGGCCTGCGTGAAGTTCGTCGAGGCGCACCCGGGCGGCCGCGCCGTCATCACCTCGCTCGACCACGCCGCCGCCGGCCTGCGCGGCGAGACCGGCACCCTCATCGTGGCCGACGAGAAGTAGCGGCTGACGCGTCGCCATGCGTGTAAAACTCGCTTTTGCGGCACTATGACCGAACTGGGAAGACGTTGCAAAATCCCAGCCAGGAGCCTCAGAGGTGCGGTGCCGGAAAACGAGACCTTTAGATACAAAAGGCGTCACACGAAGACGCGCTCGAAGGGAGGACCCTATGAACCAGCGCGAGATTTATCTAGCCGGAGGCTGCTTTTGGGGCACCGAGGCGTATTTGAAGCGCATTCCCGGCGTTCTTGAAACCGAAGTCGGCTATGCGAATAGCACGGTGGCCGACCCCACTTACGAGGAGGTGTGCTCGGGCGAAACGGGAGCGGTCGAGACCGTGCGCGTGGCCTACGACGCCGACGTGCTGCCGCTGCCTCTGCTGTTGGCGGCCTACCTGCGCACGGTGGATCCCTTCTCGTTGAATCGTCAGGGCAACGACCGCGGCACCCAGTATCGCACGGGCATCTACTGGACGGACGACGCCGACCGGGCCGCCGTGACCTCGGTGCTCGTGAATCTTGCGTGCGCCAGTGGCCGCAACCCGCGCATCGAGGCGGGGCCCCTGCGGAACTTCGCTCCCGCCGAGGCCTACCACCAGGACTATCTGGGCCGCAACCCCTTCGGCTACTGCCACGTGAACCTCGCCGACGCCCGCGCCTTCGTAAAAGAACATGCGGCCGATTTCGCCATCGCCGAGCAGGGGTACGTGCGGCCCTCCGACGAGGAGATACGCGACGCACTCACGCCCGAGGCCTTCGACGTCACCCAGCGGGCGGCCACCGACCGGCCCCATACGCATCCCTACGACCAGCAGTTCGAAGACGGTATCTACGTTGACGTGGTCACCGGTGAACCGCTGTTCAGCTCGCGGGACAAGTTCGACGCCGGCTGCGGCTGGCCGTCGTTTGCGCGACCGTTGGCGGAAAGCGTCATCGAGGAGTCGCTCGACGAGTCCATCCCCGGTATGCCCCGCGTGGAAGTGCGCAGCGCCGCTGGCGACAGCCATTTAGGCCACGTCTTCCCCGACGGACCGGCTGAGAGGGGCGGCCAGCGCTACTGCATCAACGGCAGCGCCCTCCGCTTTATCCCCGCCGACAAACTAGAAGCCGAAGGCTACGGCTACCTGCACAACATCATACCCTAGCGCATCGTGCAATGCGTAGTCGAAACTGAATGAGGTTGGGCGGCGCGAAGCGGCTCTGCGCCGTGCTTATGCGATCATCTCGGCAGGATACTCGAATGAGCGGAGGTAGAGCCCCTCGGGGGCGATATCGATCTCCCCATCGAGCCATTGCAGTACCCCATGATCGACGGAGAACGATGAGAAGGTCTTCTGGTTTCCCAGAGGTGCGAAAGCCTCGAACCCAGTGAGCTCAGTGGCGTCGAGAAGGCGTGTTTCTCCCGTATTGAAGGTGACGAGCATGCAGAGGTTACCAACGTCGCGCGCGTCCGTGACCCTCAAGGTTGCAGTGGGCTGGCTGGCGCATACGTAACCATCGGAAACAAACATGGACCGCTCCTATCTGAAGAGATTGAAGGCATTGTAACCCATGTGTGTTGGCCGCGGGAAGGCGATAAGCCTTTTCGGTCCAGCCGATTCTGACGTATTCCCAGGTGAAGGATCACCCTTGGGGGGGGGTAGATAAGGCGCGGAAGGCGATTTACCACCTCGGAAGCGATTTCTCCCAAAGACGCAAGCTGGTTTCATGGGTCCTGCAACGACGCGGTCGCAGGGGCTGACATCCTGGGACCGTTGCATCAACGAGGGCAGGAGTCCAAAGGAGGAATCATGGAAATCACGCGCAGGAACTTTCTTACAGGGGCGGCGGCCATGGGCGGTCTTGCCGCTTTCGGGCTGGCAGGGTGCGCCCCGAAGGGCGCGCAGGCCGATACGGGCGAGGCGCTGGCCGAGACGGGAAGGGAGGCTTCCGCGACGGCGACCGAGGGCGGGGAGGTAACCCCCGAGCCCACGCCCGATATCACCATCGATGTCGACGTCGTGGTGATCGGCGGCGGCGCCTCGGGCTTGTGCGCCGCCATTTCGGCGGCCCAGAACGGCGCCAAGGTGATCCTCTTCGAGAAGCAGGCGCAGCTGGGCGGCAACGGCATGATGCCCGAGGGCTTGTTCGCCGTGAACTCGCCCAAGCAGGCCGAGCTCGGCATCGAGAGTCCCCGCAAGATCGACATCATCGCCAACGAATTCCAATTCAACAATTTCCGCATCACCTATGACTACTGGTCGAACTACATCGACGGCTCTGGCGAGAGCGTTGCGTGGCTGCTCGATCTGGGCGTGGTCATCGAACGCGTGGAGAGCATGTTCGGTTCTCCCGAGGTGTTCCACTATGGCGAGGGCGGCCATTGTGAGCAGATGATAGAGACGCTTATTGCGGCGACGGATACGCTGGGCATCGACGTGCACCTGAACACGCCGGCCATTCGTCTGAAGCAGGAGGACGGCGCGGTGGTGGGCGCTTACGCGGAGAGTCCCGAAGGCATCATCTTGGCCAATGCCAAGGCGGTCATTCTGACCTCGGGCGGTTTCTCGGGCGATACGGAGAAGGTGCGCGAGTTGGTGGGCTACGACACCACCTACATGCAGACGCCCCCGAACCCCGCCAACGTTGGCGACGGCATGCGCATGGCCTTTGAAATGGGGGCTGCCTCAGCGCCGGCGGCCTGCCTCACGGCCAGCCGATCCGTCGGCGATGTGCGCGGCACCGATCTCTTCGTCATTTCCGCTGGCCAGCCGTTCTTGTGGCTCAACGAGCTTGGTCATCGCTACGTTTGGGAGGATCTTGGAACCCAGAGCATGACGCTCGTTGTGCGCGCCAACATGGCCCAAAAGAAAGCCTTCAGCATTTTCGACGGCGAGGAGTTCGAGCGACTCTGCAACGAGGGCGCCCCTCTGAAGCGGTACCGTACCCTGGCCCATACGCCGCTGACGAACTTGGCCGATGAGATCGAGCAGGCTCTTGAGGCGCCGGAGATCGAAGGTGCCAAGCTGGCCTATCGCGCCGACACCATCGAGGAGCTTGCCGAGCAGATGGGCATCGACGCCGAGGAGGCTGTGAAGTCGGTGGAGCGCTACAATGAGCTGTGCGAAAAGGGCGTCGACGAGGACTTCGGAAAAGCTGCCGAGTATCTCATCCCCGTGAAGACGCCGCCCTTCTATGGGTTCCGCGAGACGCTGGAGTGCCAGACCTCCCTGGGCGGTATTGACATCGATCCCTTCAACCACGTCGTGGACGCCGAGGGCGCCGTCATCCCCGGCCTGTGGGCCGGCGGCTCGGACGCCAGCAAGCTCACGATGGAAAGCTACAACATCGAGGTGCCGGGCTCGCTGCTGGGTTACTGCGTGTACTCGGGCCGCACCATGGGCAAGGCGGCGGCGGAATACGCCAAAGCCTAACGTCCCGCAAAACGCCCCCCCATTTAGCAGCTGACATGGTATCCGGAGTCTCTCTTTCGGTACAATGTCGGCTGCGGCATAGGCGGACGATGGGGAAGGGGAGAGTCGCGATGGCGAAGGTGCTTCTCGGAACGAGCGCGGGCAACGGCAATGGCGCGCTTCGGGATTGGCGCGGCCTTCTCAGCCTTCGCCTCACGGTTGGACCGGCTGCCTACATCGTGCTTACGGTGATGGTGCTCCAGCATCCCGTTCTTTCCAACCACGCCATCGTGCTGACCGGCGATGTGTTTCTTGGGCTCTCCGTGGCGGGTCTGGCCAACGCCCTTGCGCTTCTCGGCCTCGCGCTTCTGTATGCGTGGCGCCGCATCGTTTTTCACGGGCTGCGCTATCAGGCGATTGTGGTCGTCCTTCTGGTGACGGGCATCATCGGCGAATTCGCGTTGAGCGGAGCCGGCGAGGGAATGATCGTCCCCATGGTGGCGGCCAACGTCCTTTCCGGGGTGGGGCTCGCTTGTCTGGCGGTAGGGCAGGTGCGCCTGTTTGCCGGCGCTCCGTCGCGACAAGCGGCAGCCAATCTGCTGGTGGGGATGTTCGGCGCCGCTCTCGCGATCGCCCTGGCCGCCATGCTTGACCCGCTGCTCTCCCTGTTCGCCTGCCTACTGCTCGTCGACGTCTCCTTTGCCGCCCTTCGCGTGGAAGGTGGCCGGGGCGCGGCGGCACGCTACGGAGAGAAGACACCTCTTGCGATCCCGTGGAAGCTTGTGGCGACGCTGGCGGTGCAAGGGCTGTCGACGGGTTTCGTCCAGAAATCGGTAGTCCTCGCCTCCCAGGAGGGGTTTTTCCTCGCCGAGGGGATCGCGTTTGTGCTCGCCGGCCTCCTCGCGCTCGTGTTCCTCTGGCGCCTCAATCGCGATTTCAACCACCTCCTCTACGTTATCGCCTTTCCTTTGCTGGCATTGGGCCACTTGGCCATGGCCCTTGTGGGGGAGACCTTGGGCGCGGTTATCGTGCACGAGGTCGGCTATCGCTTCATCATGTTCCTCTCATGGATGCTTGCGGTTTGGGTGATCAAGCACAAGGATCTCTCAGCGAACTGGGTATGGCCCTGTATCATGTGCGCCTTCGTGGGCGGTCGCGTGGCGGGCATGGCGTGCGGAACGCTTCTCGGTTCTATCGGGGGCGCCGATGGGGCGGCCGCCGTGCAGATGATCGCCGTGTTCGCTGTGCTTTTCAGTGCGCTGCTGCTGTTCGGGGGCGCCGGGGTCGGGGACGGCTGGGGAATGAGCCGCGCTGCAATCGATGGTGAGAATACGCCGGGGAACGCTTCGGCGGCGGCCGTCGCCGCCGTTGTCCACGAGTACGGGTTGACGCCCCGGGAGACGGAGATCGTCTCGCTGCTCGCGCGCGGGCGCGACCAGGCCTTCATTGCCGAATACCTGCATATTTCGGTGGATACGGTGAAGACCCATCGCCGCAGTATCTATCGCAAACTCGACATTCACTCCCATCAGGAGCTGCTGACCCTTCTGGAGGACGCCCGAGCGACGCTGGGCGACGACGCTTCCCCCAGGATCGCCGACGCCGCGCCAACGCTGCTCGCCTAGAAGACCGCCGCGCGTTCAAGAGCGCCATGCCGTAGATGCGAAAATGGGATCTTATACGAACATGGCCATGAACTGCGGCAATGTCACCTTACAACCATCTTCTCCAATGTTGTCATCGATGAGCTCGCAGATCAATATTCTATTTACCTGGGATGATGCATCATTTTTGACGATAGTGCAGCGTATTTTTGCATCGTTTTTGACGATGTTGCTCTGCATCATTTTCGACCCTTATTGATTGATAGGTTGATGTGCGCCGCTTGCCGCTTAGGCCGTCAGTGCGCGGATGGGGATGACGTAGATTCCCTCCTCGACGACGCGAACGTACTTGCCGATCCCCGTGATAACGGCCATGAAGGCGGGGGGCTTCATCTGGACGCGAGGGCTCTCGCAGAGTTTCTTGCGAAGCCGTTTGAGATTGGCGACTGCGGGAGCGACTTTGCTTTCGCTGGTTTTGATCTCGAAAGCGGCCCAACGTCCGTCGGCCAATTCCACGATGGCGTCCACTTCAAGTCCGGAATCGTCGCGGTAATAGCGTACGGGAATCGGCCGAGCGAGCTCGTGGGCCCGGGCGTACACGGTAAGATCGCGGAGGCAGAGGTTCTCGAAAATCAGCCCGAAGGTCTGCCAATCTTCCATGAGGCCTTGGGGGGACAAGCCGAGCGCGGCGACGGCCAGCGAGGGATCGGCCAGATAGCGTTTCGGCTTGGTTTGGAGCCGCTTCTTCGAGCGGGAGGGGGGTTCCCAGCCGGGTACCTCGGCGAGCAGGTAAATGCGGCGCAGGAAGCTCAAGTATTCGCCGATCTGCCTATCCGTTAGGTCGAAGCCCGTCGATCCCAGGGCATCTTCTCTGATGGTGCCGTACGTGGCGGCCTGCCCGAGGTTGCGCGCCAGCGAAGCGATGACGCGCTCGGTTACAAAAGGATCGAGGTTGTGGTCCGGCGCGCTTTCATGGCATACGGCGGTCAGATACTCGCGAGCTATCGTCTGCGCATCCAGGGCGCCCAGGTCGAGCGCTTCGGGCCAGCCGCCCCTGCATGCTAGTTCGACGAGCCGTTGCGTGTCGTCCTCTACGATGGCGGCGGCGGGAGGTTCCTCGAAAAGCCGAGCGAGAGAGACGATGTTTTCGGAATCGCCTGATTCGGAAAGCGTCATGGGGGACATCTTGATGCGTCCGATTCGCCCCGCGCCGCTGTGCCGTTTGGCCGCCTCGGCGTCGCCCTGCCGATCCGGCGGCGTCGACGATCCGGTGAGAATCCAGCCGCCGCGCAGGCCCCGAGTCTCGTCGATGCCGTGACGCACGAGGTTCCAGATGGCGGGGACACGTTGCCATTCGTCGATGATATGCGGCTTCTCTCCCAAAAGCATGAGCGAGGGATCGTCTTGGGCGAGTGCCAGCTGCTCGTCAACGTAGCTGATGGAGGCGCCGTGCTGCCGCGCCGTCCACGTCTTGCCGCACCATTTCGTGCCCTCGATTTCGACAGCGCCAAAGATTCGCAAGTAGCGTTCAACTTGCTCGTCGACAATACGCGGCAGGTATCCTTCTGGTTTAACGGAGCTTTGACCCATGGTGATTCCTATCAGGAGTTTTACCAAAATCCGAATAGAATTCTACCAAAATCCGAATTTATGGCAACCAAAATCCGAATCCCCAAACGCTCAGGTTGATTGCCATCCGAAGTGCAAGGGTGGGGGCTGATCGACTGCTGTCACTTGTCCGGGTGCCCCTCCGTCTTCCATACCTCGGCGTACTCGTCGAGCATCGCCGAGAGGCGCTGGCCGATGGCGATGTAGTCGTCGGCGTTCAGGTTCGCCAGCGACACGCGCACCGACCATTCCGGGGCGTCGAAGCCGTGGCCGTCCATGAGCACGACGCCGGTGTCCTGGGCGAGTCGCACTACGATGTCCAGCGAGTCGTAGTTCTTCTTCAGCCACGTGAAGAAGTCGGCACCGTACAGGCGCGTGGCTCAGATTCCCAGGTCGATCACCGAGTAGTAGCCGGCGCGCTCGGGGTCAGGCGTGAGCGTCCAGCCTAGGCTCTTCCACAGAAGGCCCAGACGGTGCTGCACGAGCTGCTGCATCTTCGTGCGGTATACGTCGTGGTCGTCCAGCAGGCAGTACAGTGCGAACAGCGACATCATCACCTGCTGGGGTGTGCCGAGCCCCGCCGTGCCGTTGAGGGCCACCAGTCGCGAGTCGGCCACCATGCGGTCGGTGAACTTCACCTTCTCGATATGGTCGGTGAGGCACGCGTAGCGGTTCGCGAGCGCCCGCTTCTTGTCGTCGGGCAGCTTCGCGATGAGGTCGTCGAACACGTTCTTCTGCGCCGTGGCGATGACGGCGAGACGCCAGCCGGTGGCTCCGAAGTACTTCGAGAACGAGTACACGCAGGCGGTGTTGTAGGGCAGATCGTCCAGAAGCGACCGATAGTGGGGGACGAAGGTGCCGTAGACGTCATCGCTGATGATGATGAGGTCGGGCCGTTCGTTCTTCACGAGGCTGACGAGCTTGGCCCGCGAGGTGTCGTCCAAGGCCACCGACGGCGGGTTCGATGGGTTCACGAGGCACAAGAGCTTAATGGACGGGTCGTGCAGCTTCTCCAGCTCGCTGTCGGGGTACTGCCAGGTGTGGAGCCCATCCGCATCGATGGTGTTCGCCTGGATGTAGGTGACGTCCAGGTCGTAGTCGTTCAGCGTGGGTATGTTCAAATACGGCGTGAAGATAGGGGTCATGAGCGCGATGCGGTCGCCGGGATTCACGAGGAAGTTGCACTTCAGGCTGTAGAACAGGTAGCACATGGCCGCCGTGCCGCCCTCGGTGGCGAACAGGTCGTAAGGGGTCGCGGGCGCGTGGCCGTCGTCCAGAGCCTTCACCAGGTAGCGGTTGACGATCTCTTGGGTGTAGTGCAGGATGCGGTCGGGCATGGGGTACTCGTCCCCGGCGATGCCGCCGATCCACTCGTGGACGAGCTCATCGCCGGCCAGGCCCTCGGCGTCCAGGTAGTCCCAGGCGCGCTTGAGGAACTGCGCGGGCTTCTCGCGGCCGTGCTCGTCGAGGAAGGCGAGGAAGCGCGCGGCGGCTCCGTCGGCGGCGGGCATGCCGGCCAGGTCGTAGTCCGGCTCGTCCATGGTGCGGCGCGCTTCTTCCATGGCGAAGGTGCCTAGCAGGAAGAAGGCCTCGCGGGGCAGGGTGGTTATCCAGTTCGGGTTGCCGCGTCCGGCGTTCAGGAGGGTGCGCGTGGTGCCCTCGTCTCCCTTCTTCGCCATCTTCACCAGGAGGTTCTTCACCTCGAAGGGCGACATGGCCCCGAGTGATTCCTCGAAGGCGCGATCGTCGTTGGCCTTGATGCCGGCCTCGATGGCGGCGGGGGAGTCGGTGGCGGCGTCGGCGGCATTAGCGGTGGCAACCGGGCTGGCCGAGCCGCTGGCAGGAAAAGCGGTGCTTCCGGTGCCGGCACCGTGGGAAGTCGAAGGGGTGGAAGTGCTCATGGGGCGTCCTTTCTCGCGTTGGCCCCATTGTGCCGCGCGCGAGCGCTGATGCCCCTCACGTGCCGTCACCTGTAAGGAAAGTGAGAACCTCGAAGGTTCGTTTTGGTGCAGCTGTTTACCTTGCGCGAAGCCGCTCGTTCAGCCGCGTGCAGTCGGTTACTTCCACAGAAGCGAGGCGCTCTCGTCGCGCTCGAGGCACAAATCGCGCAGCTGCTCCAGCTCCTCCTTGTAGTCGGCGGGATCGTCCGACTCGTCGCGGTAGTCGAGCTCTTCCAGCACTTCCACCTGGAAGTTCTCCTCACCGTAGCGTCGCCAGAGCTCCAGCAGATGCCGGTTGGGGTGGTAGTCCGAGTTCAACTTGAACGTCACGCCGTTGGTGTCGCCGGGGATGTTGCGCGATGCCAGAAGAAAGCTCTCCCCGGTGGGCACGCAGCGAAACGACAGCACGCCCATAGGCGGCCGACTGGTGCGATACGCTTCCTTCAGTTCGCGTTTGCGCTGGCTATCCATAGATGCTTCCTGTCTGTTGAAGTCTGGTGTCCGAAAGGGCGTGCGAATATGCGAGAATGCAGAGTAGCACAAGTGGCAGCAAGCAAGAGCAGCTTCACAAGGAGGATGCAGCGATGGGACTGACGGATTTTCTGAAACCGGCCGATATCAACGCCGGTGTGGAGGAGTTCCGCGCGACGCCCGGCGCGCGGCTGGTCGACGTGCGCACGCCGGGGGAATACGCGGGCGGCCACATTCCCGGCGCGGTGAACGTGCCGCTGCAGCAGATCGGCGCCATCGCGAGCGAGGTGCCCGACAAGAGCACGCCGCTGTTCGTGTACTGCATGAGCGGGGCGCGCAGCCAGCAGGCGGTCGGCGGCCTCAAGCAGATGGGCTACACCGATGCGCGCAACATCGGCGGCATCGGCAGCTGGCGCGGGGACGTGGAGCGCTGGGCGAGAACAGCCGCTGCTGCGGTATGAGATGCCGCAGCGCGAAAACAGCGCGCGTCACGGCGTGGAGCGCTAGGGGGCGTCGGTCGTCTCACGGCCCCCACAGGAGAGGACCGCGACGGTTACAGTGAAGCTTCGAAGTTGGCCGAAACCTCGCCAGGCGGGTGCGTCTCAGCGAAAATGGGCCCAGCGAGAAAGGATGCCCCATGCGCCCCTACGAGGAACTTATCGTCGATACTCCGAACTATCCGAAGCCCGGGGTCGTGTTCAAAGACCTCACGCCGGCCTTCGCCGACGCCGACGCCTTCGCCGCCATGGTAGACGATCTGGCGGCCCATTTCGCCGATCGCGGCATTACCAAGGTGGTGGGCGCCGAGGCCCGCGGGTTCATCGTGGGCGCGGCCGTGGCGCTGCGGCTGGGAGCCGGGTTCGTTCCCTGTCGCAAGCCGGGCAAGCTGCCGCGCACGGTGCTGCGCGAGTCCTATGCGCTGGAATACGGCACCGACGTGCTGGAAATTCACGCCGACGCGCTCACCTCCGATGATGTGGTGCTCATCGTGGACGATCTGGTGGCCACGGGCGGCACCACGACGGCCATGGTGCGACTCGTTCGCGCAAGCGGCGCGCGTCTGGCGGGCCTCGGCTTCGTCATGGAGCTCGCCTTTCTGAACCCCCGCGCTGCCATCGCCGCCGAGACCGACGCCGAGGTGTTCTCGCTGGTCGCCGTCGAGTAGCCGCCTCGGACGGTCGCGCTTCTTGGACTCTACCCTAAAAACAGCAGGTTGATCAGCAGGTTCAGCACAAACAGGCCGGCAATGATGAGGGCGAACAGCCCGATGCGGCGCGTATCGCCCACAGCGAGGCCCGTGCGCGGATCCTGCGGGTAGGCCACCGGGTTCTCCACGGTAAGGCCTCCGTAGATCTTCTTGAAGATGATGTAGGCCACCACGCCCGAGGCGAGGAACGCCACGGTGGCGAAGAAGCTCCCGACGGGGTTCAGGCACAGAGCGAACGTGGCGATGCTGAAAGCCAGCGCCGAGTACAGACGCACGCCCACCTTGCCGCCACCGATAACGAACATGTCGGCAGGACGATCCTGTACGGGGTACATTCTCCGCAGCTTCAGGACGATGAAGCCGAGGAACATGTAGCGCGCCAAGATGAAGATGATATTCATCTCGATGATGGTGGTGAAATCGAACTGCGAGAAGATGAGCGATGAGATGGCAATGGTGAGCACGCCGATATAAGGGCTGCGACCCGCGCGATCGACTTTGCGGATGAAGCGAGGGAACAGATTGTCCTCCGAGAGCACCCAGAAGCTGCGCGACCCGCTTGCCAGATACGTGTTGTAAATTGTGCACTGGCTCATAATGGCGATAACGAGGAACAGCACGACGCCGGAGTGCCCGAGCACCGTCGAGAAGATCGTGCCGTAGCCCAGTACGTCGGACGAAAAGCCGCCGTCGATGCCCCATTGGGTCCAAGAGCCGGCCGGGTAAGCCGCAAGGCAGGCAAGGGTGGGCAGCACGTAAGACAAGGCAATGAGCGGCAGCGCGATGCGGAAGCCCTTCGCCACATTGCGGGACGAGTCCTCGTATTCGCCGGACATGGCGGCGATGCACTCGTAGCCGCAGTACATCCAGATGCCGATGGAAAGCGAGTCCACCAAGCAGCTCATGGGCGCTTCCGGCGTGGCGAAGATGGGGTCGAAGGGGTTGGTTTGCCAGTTGACGAGGCCGAACACGACGGCCATGCCGAACACGAGGATAATGAGCACCGAGAAAAACGAGCTGATGCGCTCAACTTCCACGAGTCCCACCAGGTTGATAACGGTGAAACTCGCCACGACGAGCAGCTTCACGCCGAAGGTGCCTGCATCGTCCAACGAGAGCAGCTGCGAGGTGTAGCCGCCGACCATGGCGATGTAGGCGCCCGATGAGATGTAGGTGTCCATAGAGGTCCACCAGCCGGCCTGAAAGCCCCAGAATTCCCCGAAGGTCTCTTTGGCCCAGGCGTAGATGCCGCCCTCGCGCGGCAGGATGGCGTTGGCTTCGGCCACAAGGCGGCTGATGGGGCGCGCCCAAACGAAGGGCAGCACGATGAGAATGATAAGGGTGAGGCCGGGACCTGCGGAGGGAATGATCTCCTCGATGCCGAAGGCACCGGCCGATACCAGGCAGAAGAGCATGAACGCAATGCCAAGAGCGCTGATCTTGCTCTTGCGGAGGTTGCCGATCGTCCCGTCAGGAGGAGTCGGCGGAAAAAAGTCTTCGCTGCCCGGAGGGAGCGCATCTTTGGCAGACAAGCTCAAACCACCCCAATCGTTGTATGAGAAATGCGACAAGGACGAAGTGTAGCCCATTGGGGGTGGATTAGCGAGGGGCATTTCGTGCATGCGCACAAACGGCTGCTTCGCGGCGATGGCGGCTATTTGCGCGAAGCGATCGGCGTCTTGGCGTTTCTGGGATAGCGCCGCAGTGCCGGCTCCAATTGCCCGAGAGTGGGCCAATTGGAGCCGGCGCGCGGGCAATTAGAGCAAGGTGCGCAAAAGCGCGATGCGTTCGCGAATGCGCGCGCCCTCGTCGGTGTCGGCCACGGTGCGCGGCGTGTCATAGGCGGCGAGCACCCGACGTTCCGCGCGAATGTCGGCGGTGCCCTCCACGGCTGCGGCACGGGAAGCGAGCGGCTCGTTGGCGTCGAGGAACAGCCCCTCGGCGTTCGAAACGAGCGTGAAGCCCGCCAGACCTGTCGTCTTCTGATAGGCCGCCGAGAAGCCCCCGTCGATGCACAGCACCCGTCCGTTCGCCTTCACGGGATCCTCGCCGTCTTTCACCTTCACCGGCACGTGCCCGCAGATGATGCGCGAGGTGGCCGGGTCCATGCCGAAGTCGCGGAAGATGCCGTCGACGACTGCTTCGTCATCGAGCAGCGAGTAGAACGGGTTCTTCACCTCTTTGCGGGCCGCTTTGTCGGCGATGAGGTACAGCTCGAAGGTCGCCATCTTGCTCTTGGCGAACAGGGGAGAGCCGGGGCCGAGCCACAGGTACCACAGCATGTCGAGCCCGCGCTTGCGCTCTGCCTCGTCGGTGGCCGAGAACGCCGCGCGCACCGAGGCGTCCACCATGTCGTAGAGGGCGCGGCCCCGGTAGGTCTCGCCGAACAGGGTCACTTCCAGAAGCGACCCGTCGGCGGCCAGGGGCACGCAGGCGTGCAGCATGAGGTTGCCGTTCTCTATCTTGTACAGGCTGCCCCGATCCAGGAAAAGGCGCATGTGGCGCTGCAGGCGCTCGCTGCCGGTGAACGCGGCGCACAGCTGCTCGATGACAGCGGCCTCGTCCTCGGTGAGGCGGTAGGGGTCGTCCCACTCGACCGTGGGGAAGGTCGTGTCCAGAAGCTCGTATTCGACGCCGTCCACCATGACCGTTCCGCGTTCGTGGTCGATCAGGTGCAGAAGGTTGCGGTCGTCCAGGCCGAACGAGGGGTTCTCGGCGATGAGCGCCGCCTCTACCTTGAACTGGATGACGGCCATGGCCTTCTGGATCTTCTCGGTGAGGCGCGTCTCGGCCTCGGAAAGCCCGGGGTTGCCCTTCAGGGCGAAGGCGGTGCAGGGGTCGTTCGCGTAAGCGTCGGCGGCGAAGGTGGCCAAGGGACGCAGGTTGATGCCGTAGGCGTCCTCCAGAATGGACAGGTTGCCGTAGCGGGCGCAGATGCGCACGACGTTGGCCACGCTGCCGGGGCTGCCGGCGGCGGCGCCCATCCACAGGATGTCGTGGTTGCCCCACTGCACATCGACGTTGGGGCAGGAAAGGAGCTCGTCCATGATGAGCTGGGGCGCCGGCCCGCGGTCGTACACGTCGCCGATGAGGTGGAGCTGGTCGACGACGAGGTGCTGGATGAGCGTGCCCAGGGTCTCCAGGAGGGCCGGGCCCTCGCCGGAGGCGACGAGACTTTCGATGATCGCCTCGCGATAGGGCTGCCGGGCCGGTGTGCTGCGCCCGGCGACGAGTTCCTCGGCGATGGCGAGGTCGTCAGGCAGAAGCACGCGCACCTCGTCGATGGTGCGGTTGCCGGCGGCCCGACGGGCGATTTTGGCCAGGCGCGCGGCGGCTTCGGCAAGCCATGCGTCGGCATCTTCGACGTGCTCCAAGGCGTAGGCGCAATGTTCGGCAGGATAGCAGGCGAGTGCGAGCAACGCGGCTTTCTCGTCGTCGTTCAGCGTGCTGCCGAAAACCTCCTCGATGAGCGCGCGCACCGCGCCTGAGCCACCGCGCAGCACGTGGGAGAAGGCGTTGTACTCGCCATGGATGTCCGAGGCGAACAGCTCGGTTGAGCGCGGCAGCGTAAGGCGCCCCTCCAGCTCCGCGATTTCCGCCGCCACGTCGGCTCGTGTCGGGTACAGCTCGGAAAGTGCCTCCGTGTACGCCTGCCCGCTTGCTTCCATAAACGCCTCCTTGCGCCCGTGCCCCGTGTCAGTTGCATCGCCCTATTGTATCTGCTTGGGCGTGCCTGTGCAGCGCGGGTGCGCAAAATTGGCGCTTCGGAATGCGAGAGGGCGGGCGAGCCGCATTGCCCCCTAGTACTTCTCCCAAAGTTTCAGCTCCAGGTACGAGGCGGTCACGCAGGCGGCGAAGCCGACGATGATGAGGGCGAAGGCGACGTTGGCCGCTTTGGGGGAGAGCCGCGAGAAGCCCTCGCAGACGAGTGGGAAGATGACCCATACATATATCATGGCCGCCAGTCCGATGAAGAAGTCGTTCACGAGCCACGCCTGGCCGAACACGTTACCCGGCAGTTGGGAGTTGTCCCAGAAGGGGTACTCGCCGGTCGTGGGGTCGGGCTGGTTGATGAGCCAGCCCATGACCAGCTCCAGCACCATGGCCGCGAGAATAGCAATGACGAGTGATTCCAGAAACGCGCCCCACAGTGTTTTGCGGTGCAGGATCAACCGCTCTTTCAAAGGCTCGATGAGCAGCGTCATGAACACCGCGCCAAATCCGTAGACCCAGTAGGGGTGATACCACGGGTCGGTCCACACGGCGTAGTCGTCGGCCACGATGCCGAAGAGGCGGTCCATGAGCCAGCAGTAGGGCATCTCGAGCCAATGCCCCAAAATGCAGCACAGGCAGAAGCACACGATGAGGGCGCGCCAGAAATCCCAGGTGCGCGGCGCGAAGTAGCCTATCTCGTCTTTCTCGGTCAGTTTATGTATCCTGAGAAACGCCATGGCTGCTTCTTCTCTTCGGCTCCTTCGACCCCTTTGGACGGTCGATAGCTCAAGGGTACTCCCTGAAACGCCCGCGCGACGCCGCGATCGGCTTCCATCGTTCAGCTTTTGACTCAACGTTGCTTGCCTGTTGCCGAACGCGCTTTCTGGAATTTGCTACACTGGGAACATCCGTGGAAGGGAGGATGTATGCGCGTTGTGTATCGGGAAGACCAGCAGCAGCGGGAGCACGAGGTGCTCTCCGAGGAGGCCGCCTTCGCCGACGGCACCGAGGGGCGCCGCTCCTCCAGCGAACCTGACGCGCTGCGCACCGACTACCAGCGCGATCGCGACAAGATTCTGCACTCGAAATCGTTTCGGCGGCTTTCCCACAAGACCCAGGTGTTCCTCGCTTCCGAGGGCGACCACTTCCGCACGCGCCTCACCCATACGCTGGAAGTGGCGCAGATCGCCCGCACCATCACACGGGCGCTCGGGCTGAACGAGGATTTGACTGAGGCCATCTCGCTTGGCCATGACTTGGGGCACACCCCCTTCGGCCACACCGGCGAAGCGGCGCTGGCCGCGTGCCTTGCGCGCCACAAGGGGGTCGCCCCCGACACGTCCGAGGCCGCGGCGCTCTATCGCCACAACGAGCAGTCGGTGCGCGTGGTGGAACGCATCGAGAACGGCGGCGCGGGCTTGAATCTGACGGCCGAGGTGCGCGACGGCATCCTGAACCACACGGGCGACTTGCAGGCCGAAACCTGCGAGGGGCGCATCGTGGGCACCGCCGATCGCATCGCGTACGTGAACCACGACATCGACGACGCCATTCGCGCGGGGATCCTGCGCGAGGCCGATCTGCCGGATACGACCCACCGGGTGCTCGGCGCCAACCACTCCGCCCGCATCGAGACGCTGGTCACCGATATGGTGCGTACCTCGGCGGAAACCGGGGACATCGCCATGAGCCCCGAGGTGTGGGACGCCATGATGGAGCTGCGGGCGTTTCTGTTCCAGAATGTGTACACGGCGCCTTCGGTCATGGCCGAGGTGGAGAAGGCGAAGCACTTGCTGGCGGATCTGTTCGACTACTACGCCGCGCACATCGACGAGGTGCCGGAGGACTACCGTGCCATCTCCGAGGGCGACGATCTGCGTGCCGTCACCGACTACATCGCCGGCATGACCGACCGCTACGCCACCGCCACCTACCAGCGCCTGTTCATCCCCCACGCCCTTTCGTATTGAAGTTGCTATTCCGTAGGGGGCGACCTTGGTCGCCCCTGCTTTGTCGCGCGCGGTTGTCCCGCCCGGGAGGGCTGACCAAGGTCAGCCCCTACGGAGGGGATTCAAAGCGCTGCGAAACATGCTAGGGAAGGCGGCGGCCCTTCTTCAGGTGGTACAGCTCGTAGGGGCGCGTGACGGCGCCGAGGCGGCAGGCGCGGAAGCACATGCCGCAGTGGCGGCAGAGCGCCTGGTCGATGACGGGCACGGTGGTGGCCGTCGTGAGCGCGCCGTGGGGGCACACCTTCTGGCAGGCCCCGCATCGACAGCACAGGCGACTGTCTATGACGTAGTAGGTCTGGCGCACCGTCTCTCCTTCGCTCCTCGTTGCGGCTGTCGTCGGCTGGCCCCGAATCGTGTTGACGCCATGTCGCAGGATGTCCCCCTTGGGCGCCGATGCCAGTGTAGCAGGTCGCACGCCTGGTTCTCTACGGGGCAACAACGCATGAAGGTTGATGCCGCCGCCTCGGCGGTGGTGCGCTATGCTTGTTCCGCGGCAGCGCCGAGAGGGCTGTCAAAAGGGTTGGAAAGGATGCAACGATGGAAAATCCCGTGGTCGCAGGTGTGCTCGTGGCGCTTGTTGTGCCATTTCTGGGAAACACGCTGGGCGCGGCGCTCGTGCTCTTCGCGCGCCATGGCATGTCCGAGCGCTTCACCAAGGCGCTTTTGGGTTTTGCCGCCGGCGTCATGATTGCCGCCAGCGTGTGGAGCCTCATCGTGCCGGCGCTCGAGGCGGCCGAGGGCGGTGCGGTGCCCTCGTGGCTGCCCGTGGGCGCGGGCTTTCTCGGCGGCATGTTCCTGCTTTTGGCCATCGACCACTTCACACCCCATCTGCACGTAGGATCCGATGAACCGGAAGGTCCGGCTTCCACGCTGAAGAAGCCCACGATGATGCTGGCGGCGCTGGCTATCCACAACCTGCCCGAGGGCATGGCTGTGGGCGTGGTGCTCGCGGGCTTTCTGGCGGGAGACCCCACCATCACCCTGGCCTCGGTGACGGCGCTTTCCGTCGGCATCGCCATTCAGAACGTGCCGGAAGGCGCCATCGTGTCGCTGCCCTTGGCCACCAACGGCCTCTCGCGGCCGCGCGCGTTTCTGGCGGGCACGCTGTGCGGCGCCGTGGAGCCGCTGGGCGCGGCGATCATGGTGGCCATCACGGGGCTCGTGACCCCGCTTCTGCCGGTGGTTCTGGCCTTTGCCGCCGGCGCCATGATGTACGTGGTCACCGAGGAGCTCATTCCCCAAACGCAGCAAGGTCACCACACCAACATCGGCACCATCGGCGTCGCCTTCGGCTTCGTGCTCATGATGGTGCTCGATGTGGCGCTGGGGTAGAAAGGGGATACGCACCGCCACGCATCCCCCTAAGCGAGTTCTCGCTTTGGCAGAAAGCGGTACGTGCGGGCGCCTCTAGCGGGCGTCGGCGCCGCAGGGGGTGGCGTGCTCGATGAGGCGCGCGTCGCCTGTCACGATGTCGTGGAAGCGCAGGCCGCCGGCCAAATGGCTCACGTCGGCGAACCCATGGCCCGCCAACATGCGGGCGGCTACGTAGCTGCGCAGGCCGCTTTGGCAGGCGAGGCGCACGGGCAGCGCGGGATCCAGCTCGCCTAAGCGCTCGCGCAGCTCGTCCAGGGGGATGTTGCGGAAGCCGGGCAGGGCGCCGCGCTCGAACTCGGCGGGCGTGCGGATATCGATGAGCTGCACCGACCCGTCGCGCGGCAGGTCGGCCACCTCGTCCCAGCGGTACTGGGACACGAGTCCCAAGGCGAGGTTCTCCACCATGAAGCCGGCCATGTTCACCGGGTCCTTCGCGGAAGAGTAGGGCGGCGCGTAGGCGAGGTCGAGATCCTTCAGCTGAATCGCGGAGAGTCCCGCGAACAGGGCCGTGGCCAGAACGTCGATGCGCTTGTCGACGCCCTCGTAGCCGATGGCCTGGGCGCCGAGCAGGCGATAGGTCTCGCGCTCGAACACCACCTTCAGCGTCATGACCTTGCCGCCGGGGTAGTAGCCGGCGTGGCTCATCGGCGAGAGCACCACGGCGTCGTGCGCGATGCCCGCGCGCTCGCAGGCGGCCTCGGAGAGCCCGGTGGCGGCGGCCGTGAGATCGAACACCTTGATGACCGAGGTACCCTGGGCGCCGACGAAGCGGCTGTCGAGCCCGCAGATGACGTCGGCCGCCACGCGCCCCTGCTTGTTGGCCGGGCCAGCGAGCGAGATGAGCGCATCCTCGCCGGTGACGAGGTGGCTCACTTGCACGGCGTCGCCCACGGCGTATATGTCCTCGATGCCGGTTTCCATGCGATCGTTCACGACGATGCTGCCCTTGATGCCGGTTTCAAGTCCGGCCGTCTCGGCGAGGGCCGTGTCGGGTGTGACGCCGATGGCGAGCACCACCATGTCGGCGCGCAACGGCTCTTCCCCGGCCACAAGAACGTCGATGCCCCCGTCGCGCTCTTCGAATCCCTCCACGGAACGGCCCAGTGCCAGATGCACGCCGTGAGCGCGCATCTCCTGGTGGATGAGGGCGGCCGCATCGGCGTCGAAGGGGTTCATAAGGTGGCGCGGGCGCTGCACGATGGTCACGTCCAGCCCCAGCTCGCGCAGGTTCTCGGCCACTTCCAGGCCGATGAAACCGCCGCCGCACACCACGGCCGAACGCGGGTGCTCCCTATCGATGAACTCCTTCATGGCGAAGGTGTCCTCCACGGTGCGCAGCGTGAACAGGCGGTCGAGCCCCACGCCGGGAAGGGCCGGGCGCGTGGGGCGGGCGCCGGGTGAGAGGATGAGCTTGTCGTAGGGCTCTTCGAACACCTCGTCGGTTTCCAGATTGCGCACGGTCACCACATGGCGCGCCGCGTCGATGGCCTCCACTTCGTGGTGTACGCGCATGTCCACGTTGAAGCGTGCGCGGAAGCTTTCGGGGGTCTGCAGGGTGAGGGCGCTCTTGTCGGCGATGGTGCCGCCGATGTAGTAGGGCAGGCCGCAGTTGGCGTACGAGATGTAGCCGGAACGCTCGAATACGACGATCTCGGCCGCCTCATCGAGGCGCCGAAGCCGGGCCGCCGCCGTGGCGCCGCCGGCCACGCCTCCTACGATAACAACTTTCATGGAAGTTCCCTTCTCGCGTTTTCTCTTGCCCGTAGCATAGCAGAGCCTCGCTGCGGGCAGCGTTCTCGCCTCGGCGATTGCCCGTGGCGCGGTGGGTCTTTTTACAGGCAGGTAACGGGCCGGTGGAGAAGCGGCAACGCTTGGATGCAGGGTGGCAACGGGTCGGTAGAGGATGGCGGTACTTCGCCGCAAGCTCGTGTGATGGGTCTATGATGGAGCCATCGAAGGGAGCGAAAACGATGAAAAACCGTCAATGTTGATACGTTTTTGGTACCAAATCGGTGAAATCCCCAAGAAGCAGGTGACGTACCAGCACGCTCGCTCGAAGTTCGACCTAGGGAGGTTATTATGTCAGGTTGTTCTCGTCGACAATTTCTCACAGGAAGCGCTCTTGCTGCGCTGGGAGGCACGCTGGCTCTGGCCGGTTGTGCGCCCATGAGCCATGAAGAGGCTGCGGCCAAGAAGAGGGAGGCCGCTGCCGGCAACGACAAGAACGCCGATGGCGAGGTAACGGCTATCGGCACCGGTATGGGCAAGCATGGCGAGTTCACGGTAGAGGTATCGGCCAAAGACGGCGCCATCGATCGCATCACCGTGCTCGATTCCCGTGAGACGCCGGGGATGGGCGATGTGGCCATGGAGAAGATGACCCAAGCGATCATCGACAATCAGACGCTTGCGGTAGACACCATCAGCGGCGCCACGCTTACCTCGATGGCCTTCCTCACCGCCGTGGGCAGCGCCCTGGATGCGATGGGGGAGAGCGCGGACGATTGGAAGAATCGCGAGCCAGCCGCTTGGGTGAGCGACGTTGAGCTCCCGGAAGAGGCGGACGTCGTGGTCATAGGCGCGGGCGGTGCCGGTTTCGCGGCGGCCATTACGGCGGCCAATGAGGGCAAGAGCGTCGTGCTTATGGACAAGATGGGCGTCTTCGGTGGCGATACGGCCCTCTCGGGAGGCGAAATGGCGGTGCCCGGCAACTGGATCCAGGTGACGCAGGGCATAGAGGACAGCCCCGAGAACCTCGTGTCCGACATGCTCGTCGGCGGCGACAACAAGGGCGATCCGGAGCTGGTGGCCATCATCGCCAACGGCGCGCTCGACTCGGCCAACTGGCTCACCTACGAGGGCGGCGTCTCCTGGAAGCACGACCTCATGCAGTTCGGCGGCCACAACATCAAGCGCTCCATCATCCCCATCACTCATTCCGGGTCGGAGATGACCACGAAGCTGACCAACCGTGTCAACGGCATGGACGACATCGTGCTCATCGACAACACCAAGGCCGTCGAGCTGGTCACCGACGATGCGGGCGCCGTAACGGGCGTGAAAGTGGAGAATCCCGTGACGGGCGATACGTCCGAGGTGAAATGCAAGGCCGTGGTGCTGGCGACGGGAGGCTTCGGCTCCAACGTCGATATGCGCGTGAAGTACAACCCCGAGATGGACGATAAGATCCTCTCCACCGATTCGGTGGCCGCCCAGGGCGACGGCATCGTGATGGCCGAGAAGATCGGCGCCGACACCATCGATATGGAGTATATCCAGACCTATCCGGTGTGCGATCCCGAAACGGGCGCGCTGCTGTACGTCGGCGACGTGCGTCTGGAGAACCATGGCATCCTCGTGAACAGGGAGGGCGACCGCTTCGTGCAAGAGCTCGATCGCCGCGACGTCATTTCCAACGGCATCAAGAACCAGACCGACGGCGTGGCCTTCCTCCTGTTCGATCAGGCGGCCGCCGATGAGACGGGGCTGCTCAAGCAGCATGCCGACGAGTACGAGAACAGCGAGGCTCGCGGCGTTATCGTGAAAGCTGATACGCTGGATGACGTGGCGAAGGCCCAAGGCGTCGATGCCGCCGAGCTGAAGAAGACCGTCGAGAAGTGGAACCAGTACTGCGCCGACGGGAAGGATCCGGATTTCGGCTACAGCGCCGAGATGAACGTCATCGGAGACGGCCCTTACTACCTCATGGCCTGCAAGCCCGCTGTGCACTACACCATGGGCGGCCTGCACATCACGCCCGAGGCAGAGGTGCTCACCGTAGATGGCACGCCTATCGCCGGCCTGTATGCCACCGGCGAGGTGGCCGGCCACAAGATGGGTACGAACCGTCTGGGCTCTTGCTCTATGACCGATATCTACACCTTCGGCCGCATCGCCGGCAAGAACGCCGCCGACTACGCCGCCTAAAGTGCTGACTGTCCGGTCAGTTCACGATTCGGCCACGGCTGCCCCCGCGTTTCGTGACAGGGGGGCGACCGTGGCCTTTCTGCATCGGCGATGCGTGTAGGCTCAGCGTTGTTAGTCGTGCGCGCGACCTTGTGGCCGGGCGCCTCAACGCGAGTAAGGAGCCATTATGGCAGAGACAAGCCCCTCCTTCACCGTCACCATGAACGACGGGAAGAGCGCCAAACCGGAGCAGCCCGTTCCTGAGCCGGCCAGCAAGGATATGACCTGGACTGACGGCAAGCAGACCATCAAATACACCGCCACTGCCGAGATGCTGCCGTTGCACACCGACGACGGCACGCTCATCGGGCACATGTTCGCTCTCTCCTACGTAAGCGATGCGGCCGACAAGTCCGATCGCCCCGCCACCTTCTGCTGGAACGGCGGCCCGGGCGGCTCGTCGGCCATGGTCAACATCGGCGGCTTGGGCCCGCGTCGCGTGCCCATCAATACCATCAAGCAGCTGCCCTGCCCCACGAAGCCCGAGGACAATCCCTACTCGCTTCTGCCCACGACCGACCTGGTGTACCTGGACGCCATGGGCACCGGCTACTCGAAGGTGGCCGAGGGCTACGACCCGAAGAAGGTCTGGGGCGTCGACGGCGACGCTGACGCCTTCATGCGCGGCATCGCCCAGTGGCTCACCACTCACGAGCGTTGGAACACGCCTCTGTACCTGTACGGCGAGTCCTACGGCACCATGCGCAACTCGGTGCTCATGCGCGTGCTCGGCGAGCGCGGCATCGCACTGACCGGCGTCATCGAGCAGTCCACCATTCTCGATTACGCGCCGACGCTTTCGGGCAACGACCTGTACTACATGGGCATGCTGCCGGTCTACGCCGCCACGGCCAACTACTTCGGCAAGGCCGGCGCCGGCGTCGACCAGTTCGAGTGGTTCGACCGCGCCTGGAAGTTCGTCGATGAGAAGTACGGTCGTGCCCTCATCGCGAGCGACTCCATCACTCCGGAAGAGGAGCACGAGCTGGCCGTCGAGATGAGCGAGCTCATCGGGCTTCCGGCCGAGTTCATCGAGGGCAAGCACCTGCGCATCGAGCTGGACACCTTCCGCAAGACCATCATGGCCGACGAGGGCCTGTTCACCGGCCGCTACGATACGCGCTTCACCGAGCCGGCCTACATGGATGTGCAAGGCGACAACGAGTTCTTCGCCGGCGAGGATCCCTCCGGCGACGCCATCATGACGCCGGACCAGTCCGCCTGGATGAAGCTCGTCCAGGAGACGGGCTTCAAGGGCTCGCCGATCAACCTGCTGCTTTCCATGAAGGTGAACGAGGAGTGGAACTGGACGCACCAGGCGCCCGGCACCATGGGCAGCCCCGTGTGCCCGAACACCGCCTACGATATGGGTACGGCCCTGCGCCGCAACCCGTTCTGCCGCGTGCTGTTCTTCGGCGGCATCCACGACGCGGCCACGCCGTTCTGGAACGTGAAGCACTCCATCTCGAAGATGTTTTTGCCCGAGTCCATCACGAGCCGCATCGAGTACAAGGTGCACGAGAACGGGCATATGGCCTACGAGGATCTGCCCACTCTGGAGAAGATGGCCCCGGAGCTGGCCGCCTTCTACGAGAAGCGCCACGAGGCGTAGGGAAGAAGCCCTCTTTCTGGCAAGTTTTTCGAGGATTTCGACATGCAACGCTGATTGCAACGATTTAGAGGCATGAGAAAGGGCCGGAAACCACTCTTTTTGGGATGGTTTCCGGCCCTTTTGTTGCTGTGCTCGGTGTGCCCTGGCTTCCCGATGTCGAAAACTTCGAAAAACTTGCCAGAATTCGGGGCTGTTGCTTGCGCGGCAGTCGTTTTGTGCGGGTGGCCGCGATCCGCGGTTGGGCTGCGGGGCAGTTGGGCTGTGAAGCGCTTACGGGCGCGACAGGCCGTCGACGGGAAGCACGGCGCCCGAGACGTAGCTGGACATGTCGCTGGCCAGATACAGGCAGGCGCAGGCGATGTCCTCCGGCTCGCCCATGCGACCCAGCGGGATGGACTCGATGAGCGGCTTGATGACCGAGTCGGGCAGCGCGTCCACCATGTCGGTGCGGGTGACGCCCGGGGCCACGGCGTTCACGCGGATCTTGTGCTTGGCCAGCTCGCGGGCAAGCGAAAGCGTGAGCCCGTTCACGGCGAACTTGCTCGTGGGATAGGCGAAGCCGGAGGGCTGGCCGTACTTGCCCACCATGGAGCTCGTGTTCACGATGGCGCCGCCCTCGCTCTGCTCGATCATGATGCGGGCCGCCGCCTGGGTGCAGACGAACACGGCGGTCACGTTAATGGACATGACTTTGTTGAACTCCTCCAAGGTGTAATCCACGAGCGGTGTGCGGGAGCTGACGCCGGCGTTGTTGCACAGCACGTCCAAGCGCCCGAAGCGATCGACCACCGAGGCGAAGGCCGCCGCCACGGAGTCGGGATCGGTCAGTGCGGGCGCGATGCCCATGACGTTGTCGGTGAAGCCCTCCTCGGCGAGCTTGGCGAGCGCCGCATCCACGGTCTCCTGGCGCGATCCGGCCAACGCCACCTTCGCGCCGTTCTTCAAAAACTCGCGCACGATGGTGAATCCGATGCCGCGTGTGCCGCCGGTGACGATGGCCACCTTGCCTTCTACGATGCCCATGGGCGTCCTTTCTCTCGGGTAAACTCGCATAATCATATCGCGGAGGAACTGCCCCGTTGGTTTCGGGACGGTTACAAAGCGAGAGGCTCAGAGCGAAGGCTAGGGCAGAGAGGGGCGAGGGCAGGGGCGGGGCGCAAGTCGGCAGCTGCTAATTCCGCGTCCAGCGCTCGTTCTCGTCGTACCACATGAACAGCTCGTAAACGCGAAGGCTGGGGGCGATCAGGTAGGTCTCGGGCGTGAAGCCGAATGCGGGGCTGTCGCCGTTGACGACGGCGGTGCCCAAAAGCATCTCCGGCGTGGCCTGGGTGCGGCGGTGCTCGGCGGCGATGCGGGCCGCCTCGTCGGGGTGCTCTTCCAGCCAGCACTCGGCCTGGGCCTCCACATGGCGCATCTCGGCCAGCAGCGCCTCGCGGCGCAGGGCGCGCAGCTCGTCGATGCGGTCGTAGTAATCGATGCGCACCCGCGGCGTGCGGACGCCCTCGGTCACGTAAAGGCGCACGAGCTCCATGGGCATGCGTTGGGCGAGGTCGTGCAGGCCAGCGCTGAACTCCTTGGACTTGAGCCACGTGGAACGGGCGAATGCCACTTCAGTGGTAATCATAAGGGCCCCTTTTTGTCGTTTCAGCAGTGTTTGAAGCCACGCGCTCACTATAGCACGCGGGTCCTTGCAGCGCGAGGGGCGATTCTGTGCCGGTTTGCTGACGATTTCAGGGAACGGGAAAGGGGCGGGGAGAGTGGTCTGGACGGCTCTAGCCGGCCTATCAAGCCAAGAACGTGCAGAAAGTCCGCCGCCGCGCGGCGGGGAGGGTCGTTCGCGCGGCGGGGCGATGGTTGGCGGTTGGTGAAGCGGGCTCACGGGGAGGCGAAATGGACGAGCGGCCTCCCCGTGCTCGCAGGCTGCTATTGAGCGGCGCCGGCGAGCAGCTTCGCCACGTGACGGCCCTCAACGGAACTGCGGCCGCAGGCCACGCCCACGACATACTCGGGATAGTTACCCGAGAAGAAGCTGCCGGATACGTCACCAGCGGCATACAGGCCCTCAATGACGTTCAGCTCAGGGTCAAGCACCTGGCAGTCCTCGTTAATGCGCAGGCCGTCAATGGTGGTCAGCAGCGAGCCGCCGAACCAGCAACCGTAGAAGGGCGCTTGGCGAATGGCGGACAGACGATAGGCCTCCTTGCCGAAGTCCTCGTCCACCTGGGCGTCGTAGAAGCCGTTGTAACGCTCCACCTCGGCGAGGAAGTTATCCTTGTCCTGGCCGGTGAAGCCGAGCATATCGGCCAACTCTTCAATGGTGTCGGCTTTCATGAGGATGCCGGACTCTTGGGAAGCGGCGGTGTACTCGTCGTAGGTCATGCCCATCTCGATGTAGGGCACTACACGCGAGCAGCCGACGGTTTCGAAGCGCAGCATATCGTCCATCATGTTGCTGTCGTAAACCTGGCACCACACTCCGCCGGGCTGGTAGGTAGCGGCGAAGCAGATGAAGTCGTAGGGGGTGGACTCGTTGGCGAAGCGCCGGCCGTGGCGATTCACCTTCATGAAGGGCTGGCTGCCGATATTCTCCTGGAAGATGCTTCCGCGGAACATGGCGCCTTCGCCTTCGCCCTCGTAGCCGGCATCCACGCCAGGGGCCACGGCTCCGCGGTCGAAGACCATGGGAGCGGCGTCCTTGTCTTTAGAGGCTCCGGCCCACAGCCCCGCCTTGATACCGTCGCCGGTGCAAGTGGGGTTGAAGCTGGAGGCGGTGCAGCAGGCTACAGCGGAGGGTTGCAGGGCGGTCATCATCACGGGGTTGGCTGCGTAGCCGCCCGTGGCGAGCAGGGTGTTTTTAGCATTGATCTGCTTCATGCCGTCTTTGGTTTCGAAGATGGCGCCCGTCACCTTGCCATCGGCGTGAACAAGCTTCACCATCTTATGCTCGAACAGAATGTCGTGACCTTGGCTGGACAAGCGCTCGGCGATGACGTCGTTGCGCGTGGGCGGGACGTAAGAGGGCTCCCACAGGTGCTGCACGTAGGGCACATAGTAGTCGGTGCCGCCCGTGGCGTGCTCGGGCGGCATGTCCAGCATGACCTCTTTGCCGGCGTCTTTCATTACCTCGGTTACCCAATCAACGTATTCGGCCGAATCGTCGATCCAGCGCTTGATGAGCTTCTGGTTGCACTTGCCGGAGGCGTAGCGCGTCAGCTCGTTTAAAAGCTTCGGACGGTCGATGGTCACGTTGTTGGCCTTGGCATAGGCGGTGTCTACGCCGCCCAAGTACTCGCGCGTCTCAGGAACCTGATTGCTCTTATCGCAGGCAATAAAGTCGAGGCCCAAATCGGCCGCCGCACCAGCAGCGGCAAGGCCGGCCGTGCCGGCGCCAATGATGAGGAAGTCAGTGTCGAGGGTTTCGACGATGTCGCCCTCAGCGATTTCGGGCTCTGCGCCAAGCCAGTCTTCTGCGCTCGCTGCAGCTTCGGGCGTCGCAGCTGCTTCACCGGTCGCACTGAGGTCTTTCTCGGCCGAAGTCTGGGGCGCGCATCCTGCCAAGCCCATGGCTCCCACGGCGGCCACGGCGCCCAGGCCGAGGAAGTCGCGACGGTTCATTTTCATTGATTCTTTGCTCATAGTCCCTCCTATTTCGTGGGTCTCTCTTGCGTCGACGAGCGGTGTGATTGGCCGACGCAATGCGTCATCGTGGAGGAACTGCGCGATAGAGGCCATCGCTTGCGCGCGGTTATTCGAGAAATCACCTCTCTGAGGTGATGCCGCTACCAGGGGTTTTCTGAACCTGAGGGGGGGCGAGTTGCTATACTTCTCTTTTGAGGAGGAGATCCTGTGGAGTGCGGGTGCGATGGCATGAGAGGCTTGGGGAGGGAATCGATGGGAAAGGCGATAACCAAAGACAGCGTATTTGACTCGATGCGTCGTGTTGAAGCGGCGCTCAAGTTGCGCTACATGGGCATTGGGTTTGTCTGGGCGTGGCTGTATTGCACCTATGCAACATCGGCAGTGTTTCCCTGTCGAAGCGGTCAGTCCATCAACTCCGATGAGTCATGGCTCCTCTCGGCGGTAGCTGTCGTGCTCGGATTTTTCGTCGGCGGCTTGTTGCTGAGTCGAAGACCGCTCGGGGGCCACTGCTTACGAAGATTTTCCATAGCGGCAGCGCTGCTTTTGACAGCGGGAACCATTGTTTCGGCCCTGGGCGCATTTGCATTGGGGCTTGCGTGGCTGGGAGGAGCCATGACAGGCGTGGGCTATGCCTTGCTCAGTCTGCTGTGGGCCCGTGCGCTTATGGTGCTGGATGTGGAGGAGCTGGAAGCGGTAGTGCCCCTCTCGTCGCTAGTTATCGTGCCGTGCGTTGTGGTATACCCTCTGCTGGAGGGGGTTGTGGGCGTAGTGGCGACGGCGTTGCTGCCGCTGATGTCCGGTGTCTTGCTTCTCCTTTGCTTGCGCGAGGGGGCTAAGCGGGGCGGCGTCGAAGAGGCGGCGTCAAGCGTTGGAGGGATGTCGCCCTACCTTAAGGATTCGGAAGCGTCGGGCGCCGCTTCAGCTTCGTCGGGTGCCGGCGCGTCTCTATCCCGACGCTTCGGAATTGCGGAATCGTGGGGCTTCTATCTTGGGCGCGTCGCGGTTGTTCTCGTGGTGCTGTATCTCGGCATCGGGTGGCAGGCCGCTTTGGCCGATGTCCGCGACAGTATGCATGCGCTCATCGATCTTGATGTCTCCATGCTCATATCCAGCCTTGCCAGCGTAGCTTTGGGCATTGCCATTGTATTCTTTTCGAGAAGGATGAGCTTCACGGGATTGTTCCGCTGGGCGGTTCCGTGCGTGATCATAATGCTTGTGCTGCATGGGTCTTCCGGTCTGTGGGCCGGATTTGTCTCCAACGCCATCGGGGATACTCTTGATTCGCTCATTCAGGTGCTGGTATATTTGTCTGCGATCACTCTTGCCAAGCAAGGAAAGGCGCCTGTGGTCTTGGGCGTGGGGCTTCTTAATGGCTCTGTGCAGCTGGGTGTGCTTTTCGGCAACCTCGCGGGGAGCGCATGCGCTGGTTCCGCCGCGGCGTCTTCTGAGGTGGCCTTCCTGTCGGCGCTCATCTGCCTCGTGGCTCTCGTTGGCATTGCGGCGCCCCAGCGCGAACCGATTGAAGTGCGGCCGATGGCTGCGGCGGGCTCGGATGCGCTTGAGCACTCGCTCATGGTGGGGTGCGAGGTTCTGCAGGAGAGATTCGGCCTGTCCGATCGCGAGACGGAAATCTCCTTTCTTTTGGCTCGCGGTTACAATCGCCCCTATATCCGCGAAAAGCTGTTCATCTCCAAGAACACGGTGGCAACGCATATCAGGCACATCTATGGAAAACTCGACATTCACTCGAAAGAGGAGCTTATCGACCTAGTTACCGAGGCGGCAAGGAAGTAAAAGCTCGGGATTGTCCCCTTCCCCGAGTGCTCTGCGCGAGGAGACTCGCTGTAGGGGGAATTTGATACTTTTCACTCACAATGGACTATTGGGGTTCGCCCGCGATAAACCTATGCTCGGAATATCTGCCGGTTTCCGAGGGGGCAAGAGGGCGGGCTATGAATTTGGATACGAGTTTCCGCGGCGGGCGCGTGCCGTCGCTCGGCATTGCGGGCGCGGCGCTATGGATCGCGTGGATCACGCTTATTTACAGCACCGACCTCTCGCTGGGCGAGGGAGGGGCATCGCAACAGTCGACTGCGAGCGCCTTTCTGTACTCGACATCGGCTTTGGGGGTGACGCTCATGATACTGAGCTTTGCTCCCTCCTGGGCGCGACGGCATCTGCTCGCACGGCGCCCCCTGACGTTGTCGTCTTGCATTGCGGCAGCCATGACTCTGGTGGTGCTCAACGGCTCGGCGGTGCCCCTGCCGGTGTTCGCCGTTTGCGCGGCGCTGACCGGGTGCATGACAGCCCTTCTGGGCCTGCGATTGGCCATCGTGTTCTCCGAAGTGGAGAGCAGGGGGATGCTCATGGGCATGGGCGCGGCCTTGCTTTTGGGCGTGCTCATTTACGCGTTCGCCACGATGTTGCTGCTCTGCGGGCTTATGGTCGTGGCGGCCATGATTCTCGTGCTGTTGGTGCCTCTGGCGGTATTCTTCCTGACCCTTGAAAGCGACGATGCCTCCTCGGCTTTCAATGAGGAGACGGGGGAGGGGGAAACGGAGGGATCCTTCCGCCCTCTGTCGGCGACGCTTGTGCGTCTGGCTGTGTTCGCCGCGATGTCGCTCTTTCTGCTGAGCCTCACGCGGGGGTATTATCCCTACTTGATTGAGCCGAGCGCCTTTACCGTGTCCCGCTGCGTGGTGGCTCTGGGTCTGGTGCTTGTGGCGGTGGCGGTTATGGTGGCTGCTTGGGTGTCTCCGCGGGATGCGGCCTTCGGCGAGCTGTGCTACTGGCTGCTCATCGCGTCGGTGCTCGTGGTGCTGGTGCTGGCCTTGCTGAAGGTGAACGCAACGGTGATGGGCGATGTCTCCTCGGTGCTGTTCGGCTTGACGTGCATTTGTCTCTGGGCGCTTCTGTGCCGTATGTCGTTTAAGTCGGGGGCTGACGCGGTGCGCGTGGTGGGGCTCGGCTTCGGGGCGGCCTGTCTTGGATCCACGGCCGGGGTGGGGGTCGGTTCGCTCATCTACGAGATGGGGATGCCGGAGGGATTGCTCTCGTTCGTGATGGCGGCAGCGATCATATTATGCGTGGCGGGCAGTCTCTTTCTGCTGCGACGCGATGACATCGTGCGGCTCATGGCACCGGTAAAGGCGCAAGAGCCCACAACTGCCGGCGTTGGAGCCGAGAGCTCGCGGGCGACGGATGCCGAAAGCGCCGGAGCGCTCGACGCCTCGGCGCTCGATGGGTATCAGGCGTCGCTGCAGCGCCTTTGCGCCATCCTCGGCATCGACTTCGGGCTGTCGGCCCGCGAGGTGGACGTGTTGGAGCTTCTCGTTCTCGGCAAGGACGCCAAGGCCATCGCCGACGAGCTGTTCATCTCCTTCAACACGGTGCGCTCCCATATCCGCCGCATCTACGGCAAGCTGGACGTGCACTCGCGCCAGGAGCTGCTCGATAAGGTGCGCGGGCAAGCTGAATAGCGTTTTCCCAGATCATTGACTGCACTCATTTTGAGTGAAAGCCCTCTTCGAGGCATTTTCGCTCACGATGGGCGATGGTGCGCGCCGCAGTGTGCGCGTAGCATTCCCGCTGTTGACGCCGTGAGGCAGAAGGGGGAGTGCTGCTATGAGAGATGGGGGATTGCACGAAGGGCGAACGTCGCAGGAACAGCGCGTGCGCGGGGTGTTGGAGGGCAATCCTGCCTACCGCGAGATATACATCGCGCTTATCGATTGGTGCGCCGAGGAGCGCGCCCTTGAGGAAGCCCAGGCGCTCTGCGAAGCCGGGCGCACTTCCAAATCCCAGATCGCAAGCGGCGCGGCCATGGTGGACACCATGGTGCGCGCAGGTGCACTTGCGGAGCGCGTGTTCGTAAGCGGCGAGCCCTACGACGGTACCCTCGAGGCGCTGCAGGCTGACGAGGAAGTTCCCGAGGACGCTGTGGTTGCTATTACCGTGCAGGCCACTGAAGCCGGCCGTCGCGGCGCGGCTGCCGTGGCCAGGGAACGCTCCCTCGACCGGCTCGTCCAGTCGCAGCCGGCCCGCGAGGAGGCTTTCCGCGCGGTGCTCGCCTGGTGCGCCGAGGGGGAGGGGCTGACCACGCGCCGGCTCCAGGAGCTTCTCAAGGACAACGATCTGCTTGAAACCGAGGCCGCACGGGGGATTGACGGCCTGCATGCCAGCTATTTCACGGGCTCGCTCGAATCGGTGGGCGCGCTCGCGTGGAATGGGAAGGCGTGGGTCGCGACGGAAAAGGGCCTCGCCGAGGTCTAACGTTCGCGATCCGCGAAAGATTCGAGAGAGGAAAGAGGAGGAAAAGGCCTATGAGCAATGCAACGCTGACCCGTCGCAATTTCCTCGCCGTGGCCGGTGCGGCCGCCGCTGCCTGTGCGGTTGCGGGGTGCTCCAACATGGAGCAGACCGACTTGTCCGCCACGGGCACCGAGGAAGCGACGGAAGAGGAGGCGGTGGAAATCGTCCACTCGTCCTGCCGCGCCTGCATTTCCAACTGCGGCGTGCTCGTGCACGTGAAGGACGGCCGCGTGATCAAGGTCGAGGGCGACCCCATCGACCCCATGTCGAAGGGGCGCATCTGCGCCAAGGGCTTGGCGGCTGTGCAAGCTCTGTACAATCCCAACCGCATGAAGTATCCCATGAAGCGCGTGGGCGAGCGCGGTACCAACCAATGGGAGCGCATCTCGTGGAAGGAGACTATCGACACCATCGCCGACAACCTCACGGAGATCTACGAGAAGGATCCGATGAAGCTCGTTATCTCCACGGGCGGCGGTGGAAACCCGCAGTTCTTCGGCCTGCACCGTTTCCTGCAGGCGTTCGGCGGCGGCAACTTCTTCGAGCCGGGCTGCGCCCAGTGCTACCTGCCGCGCATGTGCACCCAGCCCATGCTGAACGGCTGCAACGACACCTCTATCGCCGACTCCACGGTGGGCGAGATCTACTACGAGGGCGCCGTGCCGGCCTGTTTGGTCATGTGGGGCACCGATCCGTCTCAGAGCCATGTGCCCTCGGGCGGACGTGCGGTGAACAACCTGCGCATGAAGGGCATGAAGACCGTGGTCATCGACCCGCGCTTCACTCCCGACGCTGCCAAGGCCGATGTGTGGCTGCCCATTCGCCCCGGCACCGACGTGGCCATGACCAACGGCTGGGCCCGCTACATCATCGAGAACAAGCTCTACGACGAGGCCTGGTGCGTGAAGTGGACGAATCTGCCCTTCCTCGTCAACGAGGAGACCATGCTGCTCTATCATGCCGACGAGCTGGGCTTGGGCGAGGCGACCGATTACGTGGTGTGGGACGCCAACAGCAACTCCGCTAAGGCTATGCCGTGGCCCCAGGACGAGACGCTGTCGCCGGTGCTCGACGGTGAGTTTGAAGTGAACGGCAAGAAGAGCCGCACCGCCTTCCGCGCCGTGTGGGACAACTGCGCCGAGTGGACGTTGGAGAAGACCGCCGAAGTCACCTGGTGCACGCCCGAGGCCATCGAGGAGGCTGTGAAGATCTACGCCGAGGGCTCGCCCCATTCCGGCATCTCCATCGGCGTGGCCACCGACCAGTACGCCCAGTCGGCCCAGGTGCCCGAGGGCGTGACCATCATCGAGTCGCTCATGGGCAACGCGTGCCACCAGGGCAACACCATCCAGAGTCGCAAGAACCAGTCGCTCGGCACCTACTTCCTGTTCCCGTTCAACCTGTTCGGCCCCACGCCGCTCTCGCCGACCGAGGAAGTGGTGAGGCGCCGTCTGGGCGTCATCGAGCACAAGGGCCTGAACTACTGGATGGCCTCGCACATTCCCACCATCATGGAGGCCATGAACACCGGCGAGCCCTACCAGCCCGAGATGTGGATCGACCGCTCCGGCAACAAGCTGGCCATGGTGGGGGATGCCACCACGTTCCTCGAGGCCATGAAGAAGATGAAGTTCATCGTGCACATGTACATGTATCCCACGACGACTTCTATTGAGCTGGCCGACATGATTCTGCCCACGGCCGAATGGCTGGAAACGGCCTACGGCGCCGACCGCTGCAACGTGTGGCTCATCCGCCGCGATGTGGTGCACACCTTCGAGCACGTGGACGAGACGCTGATCTGGTCGTGGATCGTGTCCGCCTTGGCCGATCGCGGCCACAAAGAGGCGCAGATGGCCTTCGACGCTGAGAACTGCGGTATGGCGGGCCCCTACTGGAAGACCTATGACGAGTACAAGGGGTATCTGGCCGCCTTTATGAGCCAGTCCTTCGGCGAGCAGTGGACATGGGACGAGTGCTGCGAGAAGCTGCCCGCGGAGTTCATGCCCATGGAAGAGTGGATCACCTCCACCTACGAGAGCTACGAGAAGCCTGGCGAGGACGGCAACCCCACCGGTTTCGCCACCACCTCGCACCGTATGGAGCCCTACGGCGAGGCCATGACCATCATGGGCCGCACGGGAGGTCCGGCGGGCGCCTCGTTCTGGGACAACTACGTGTTGCCGCCGGCATCGGTGGACTATTTGCCGCTGCCGCGCTACGAGGAGCCGGCCGAGTCGCCGGTCACCGACACGGAGTTCCCCTACGTGCTCACCGAGGGTCGCGTGCCGATGTACCACCACGGCACCCTGCGCAACGTGCCGTGGATCCGCGAGATGTATCCGGTGCCCCAGACGTGGGTGAACCCGGTTACTGCCGCCGAGATCGGTGTGGAAGAGGGCGATTGGTGCTTCGTGGAGAGCCGCCGTGGCAAGATTCAGGGCCGTATCCACATTACCGAGGGTATTGCGCCGAAGGTCATCTACCAGGAGCGTTTCTGGAATCCGGAGCTGTTGGATTCCGATGACCCGAGTCGGGCGTGGAAGGCCATGAACGTAAATGTGCTGACCAAGAACGATAAGCCCTACAACCCGGAGTTCGGCACCTACACCCTGCGCGGGTTCACTGTGAAGGTGACGCGTGCCGACAGCGCGCCTGCGGGCGTGTGGACCGAGCCCGCGCAATTTGCGGCGTGGCTGCCGGAGGTAACTGACGAAACGGGAGGAGGTTATGCCGTCTATGACGCGTAACGCCATTGTTGTCGATCTCAACCGCTGCATCGGATGCTTCGGGTGCGAGGTCGCGTGCAAGCAAGAGAACGACGTGCCCCTGGGGCAGTACTGGAGCCGGGTGACGCCGGTGGGGCCGAATGGCACGTTTCCGAACATCGAGCAGTACTGGCTGCCCACCATGTGCCAGCAGTGTGTTGGCGCCCCCTGCGTGGAGGTGTGCCCCACGGGCGCATCGTACCGCGACGAGGAGACGGGCATTGTGCTGATCGACCAGGAGAACTGCATCGGCTGCGAGTCGTGCCTGTCGGCGTGCCCCTACGGGGTGCGCGCCCTCAACGAGGCCGAGAGCGTGGTGGGCAAGTGCACGTTGGGCAAGCCCCTGACCGATAAGGGTGAGCTGCCGGCCTGCGTGAAGGCCTGCTGCGGTGAGGCTCGCTTCTACGGCGATTTGGATGATCCGGAAAGCGATGTGTCCAAGCTCGTGGCGTCCTACGACGAGGCTGACCGCCATCAGCTGGCCGACTCGGGCAACGGGCCTTCCACCATCTACCTGCTGTCGCCGAAGTTCGCTACCTGGGTGAGCGACGACGCGGTGCAGGTGAGCAACGCCTAGCGCCTTCCCGCTAGGCGGGCCGGCCTTCTCCCCCTCCCTTTTGGCCGGCCCGCACCTGAAGGGGCCGTGGCGGTGACGGGGTCGCCGCCACGGCTTTTCGCCGCGTTCGGAGCGGCTTCGGAGAGAGGACGGAATATGGAAGAGATGCCAACGGGGGCGCCTTGCGGCTCATCGGAAGCCGGCGAGGCCGCTGAGCTGTGGGCGTTTTTTGAAAACGCTGCGGCGTTCTATGCGCTGCTGAGCAGCATTTTCTATCTGGAGTTGACCGAAGAGCAGATCGATGGTCTGGCGGAAAGCGGCTTTGCGTTTCCCGACGATGGGTCTGAGGTGGGCGATGCCTGTGCGGCCATGCGCCGCTATCTGGCGCGGCGCGGCCCCGACGCCCGGCAGGATCTGGCGGTGGACTACGCGCGCGTGTTTCTGGCGGCGGGCGTTTACGAGGGCGAGACGGCCGTTCCCTACGAGAGCGTGTACACCTCGCCCGAGGGCATTCTCATGCAGGATTCCCGCGACGAAGTCGTGCGCGCGTACCGGCGCTGGGGCCTGGCGATTCCGCGAGATTTGAACGTGCCCGAGGATCATCTGGCGTTCGAACTGGAGTTCATGGGGCGCCTCAGCGAGCGCATTGCCGCTGGTTTGGGGGCCGAAGGAGCGCCTGCGACTGCCGATGACCTGGGCGCTGAAGTCGGGGAGGGCGGCTTTGCCGATGGCGTCCGCGCGATGATGCATGCCCAGGCGACCTTTATCGACGAGCATTTGCTGAACTGGGTTCCCCGTCTACTCGAGCGAGTGAAGAAGTTCGCCTGCACGCCGTTCTATCCCGCTATCACCCAGCTTGCTCTCAGCTACATTAAGGAGAATCGTGCCGTGCTGAAGGAGGTCTTGTCATGACCTTTGCCTGCGTGCTGCTGCTCACGGTGCTGGCATGCTTTATCGGACGCCGGTTCATCCATCGGCATCCCGCGGTGCTGTACGTGTTCGCCGTTGCGGTGGACGCGGCCTATCTGGCGGTCGAGTTTTTCGGTGCGCCGTTCTGGTTGTGGAATCCGCTGTTCCTCTTGGTGCAGAAGTGTCTGCTCGCTCTGGCGCTGTTCGTAGTGGTCATGGGCATTGGCTGCTTTTCCCGCGCGTCCAGCGTGTCGGTGTGGCTGCGCCCCGTGCGCGCCGAGCTTTCCATAGCGGCCTGCCTTTTGGCGGTGGGCCATATGGTGGCCTATGTAGGAACCTATGTGTCGCGCTTGGCTATGGGCAGTGCCAAGGACCATGTGGTTCTTGCCTTCGCCGTAGCCATGGCGCTCACGGTTCTTCTGGCGATGCTCGGGGTGACGTCGGTATCCCAGGTGAAACGCCGCATGAAGGCCGATGCGTGGGCGCGCCTGCAGAAGGGAGCCTACGTGTTCTTCGGGCTCGTGTACGTGCACCTGGCCCTGATGCTGGTTCCCGCGGCGTCTCGCGGCGGTGCGAGCGCGCAGGAGAGCCTGGCCGTGTACACGGCGGTGTTCGGTGTGTACGCCGTGGCCCGCATCTATCGAGCCGTCTGCGACGCCCGCGAGCGTCGAAGCACGGAAAGTGCGTTGGACGCGGTGGCCCCATCAGCTGCGGTACCCTCCCCAACCGAATGGGAAGAAGCGCCTGCTTCCTAGAGCGAAAGATTTTCGAGGAAAACGCTTTCGAGAAATAATCTTGCGCAGAAGAAAGGTTTTTGACCAGGTGCGATAGAGCTTTCCTCGTTCTATAGGCTGCTGAGTATCTCTAGTCGCGGAGCAATGTCTTCCTCGATGTCGTCGGCTATATAGGGAGCTGCGTCGTATCCCTCGCTTGCGAGCTGCGTGCCTTCTTCGCGGAGAGAGGGAAGTGCTTTTTCGGCAAAAGTGTCTACGATGTTGCGAAGCACCCTCATGCTGATGCCCAGCTGGTCGGCCAGAATGGCAAAATCCGCAGTCGTCACCTCTTCGATGTCGGTGTGCTCGCCTATGGCCATGCCCATTTCGCGGGAGAATCGGGCGAAGTAGGTCGTGCTCACCAGATCATAGGCGGGGGCGAGGATGAAGGACTGCCAATCGGGAGCGTAGAGGATGGACAGATTCTTTAGGTGATTGTCGCAGTTGCCGATCAGGTAATTGAAGAGGATGAGGCTCGCGAAGGCGCGAAGATCTCGGGCCGGTTGGGCGGAGCGGCGACGGAGGAAGTCGGCGATAACCTGTACGCTGCTGGGCTTCAGTTCGCGGTACTTCGCGTGGGGCAAGAGCCCGAACGCTTGAGTGAGGTCTTCCTGATGGCGCCGCAGCGGAGCGGGCAGTCCATTGATGGTCTCGTTCGAGGCGAGCCGACGGTCATAGCGCTCGACGCAAATGATGGGCTTCAACGGACTGATGAGGGCGGTTCGAGCCACATCGAGTCCGCATGCTGCCGCGCAGGTCATGGAGAGGTGCTCCACCTGCATGAGGTCGATGAGATCCTCTCGGGCAAATTTGACGATGTAATTCGACGGGGCGCCCCCGACGGGCTGGTACCATCCTTCGGTGATTGGGGCCGCAGGATCGTGGAAGAGGCCGCACTTATTCTGGGTGCCTGCGAGGGAGAGTCGGGCCATTTCCAGGGACTCGTCGATCTTGCCCGGCTTTCCTGCCATTTCCTTGATTTGGTCGAGCGACACCGCTTCATAGGAGCGCGTTTCGGTATAGACAGCAGGATCGATGATGACGTCGCCCAGGCAATCGAGCCCGCAGGCGGCAAGCATGGCAATGTAGTCGTCCTGGGGAATGCCCAGGCTGCGGCAGAGATTTTCCAGAGCCGCCCCCTCGGGCAAAAGACCGCGAAAATAGGGTGTGAGCTCTTCTTCTGTGTAGGGTTCGGCTTGCAAGGGGAGGGACAGGGAGAGCGGGGCGGCAGCCGGGGAGGCAAGATAATCCTCGTGGTAGCGGAAGGCGACCTCGCCCTCGGTTCGCGCCAGGATTCCCGCAGGAAGAGGATCTTCCGGAAAGTCGCGGTAAACGGTCAATTCCATGACTATTCCCCTCGCTTCGCGATCATGACGTCGAGCCCCAGGGTGTTGAGCACCTTGAGGGTCTTCTCCAGTTCGGTCGTCGTCTTGCCGTTCTCAAGGTTGGAGACGAACGACAGGCTGACGGCGCACAAATCCGCCAACTCGGTTTGCGTGAGCTTTTGGCGTTTGCGCTCGGCTCGAATGACCGCGCCAATATCCTTGGAGGTGAAAACAGAACTCATGATGTTTCTCTCATTTCTGCGTACGCCGAAATTGTGACAGAGGAAGAGCAAATTCGTGCGTACGCAGAAAAAGTCTGTAGAATACCCATAATTCATGCGTACGCAGAAATTGGTCATGTTTTACCTGGCATCTTGCGTTCTCGGTAGTCGTCGCGTTGGTGTGCTCTTCAGAGGCGGGAAGAAAAAGCTAGAAGAAGGAAGTCATTCCGCAAGCGATCAAGAGAATGGCCAGAAAGGCGAAATTCAACACGCTGAATAGGATAAGGAAGCGGCTGGTGGATAGCTCGGGCAATGCGGCTGTTTGGGGGAACACTTTGCGCACGCTGGTGAAATGCTGCAGCGTGATGAGGCTCGCGAGCGAGCCGACGAGCGTGCCGGCGCCGCCGATGTTCACACCGATAAGCAGGGGCTGCCATGCGCCTGCGAAATGGGAGAGCAGCACGGCCGCGGGCACGTTGCTGATGATCTGGCTTAAGCCGGCGCTCACGAGCAGACCGTGGTCGGCCATGAGGGGCGAAAGCCATGCGGACACTTCCGGCACGCGGGCCATGTTTCCCGCGAACACGAAGAAGCACGCGAAGGTGGCGAGCAGGCCCCAGTCCACGGCGACCAGCGCGCGGCGGTCGAGGGCGGCGAGCGTCGCGGCCACGATGACGACGGCAGCGGCGATGGGCACGATGTGGAACACGGCCAGGAGGGTGAGGGCGAGCAGCAGCCCGTAGGCGACAAGGCTCCGCCGACTGAGAGGCATGGGCGCGGTGGTGTTGTGCGTATCGCTTCGGCTGTCATTGCAGTCCGAGTGGCCGCACAGCCACCAGGTGCAAGCGACGACGCCAGCGGTCGACAGCGCGAAGGGCAACGCCATCGTGCGCAGGAAATCGCCGAGGTGCAGCCCATAGTAAGAGTACAGATACAGGTTCTGCGGGTTGCCGAAGGGCATGATCATGCCGCAGAGGTTCGCTGCCAGGCTCTGTAGCACGAACACGGGCGCCACGAGACGCGCATGCCCCGCGCCGATGAGCGTGGCGGCGGACAGCGGCAGCATCATGATGAGGGCCATGTCGTTGGTTGCCACACACGAGAGCGCGGCCGTCGTGAGCACGAGGGCCAGCGCGAGAGGTCCAGGGCTGCGAAACCGTGCGATGACGGCGCGAGCCGCCCGGTCGAAAGCGCCCATGAGCCGCAGCGCGCTCGCGACGGCCAGCACGCAGAACAAACAGCCGAGCGTCTTCCAATCGAAGTATCCCAGATAGGCCTCGTCGGGCGGTACCGCCAGGGCGGAAGCCGCAGCAGCCACCGCCGCCACGACAAGCACGGCGTGCTCGCGCAGAAAGACAACAAGGGAGGTGGCGGAGATGCGCAAGAGTCGCTCTTTCTCGGAAAAGGATGGTGCCCGTAGTGTACCCCACCGTCGCGCAAACAAAGAGCGCCGCTTCCTGGATGGATGCGGCGCTGATGGTTCCCGATGCGCTTGGTCGAGCGCTTCTGCGGAAGGTTACAGGGCGGCGTACTCTTCGTCGGTCACGGGCTCGCACCATTCGTTCGCGCAGTCGGTGCCTGGGGTTTCGAAGGCCACGTGGCTCATCCAGCTATCGGCGGCGGCGCCGTGCCAGTGCTTCACGTTGGCCGGGATGTACACCACATCACCCGCGACGATCTTGCGGGCGGGCTGGCCCCACTCCTGGTACCAGCCTTCGCCGTCGGTGACGAGCAGGATTTGGCCGCCGCCTTCGGTCGCGTGGTGGATATGCCAGTTGTTGCGGCAACCCGGCTCGAAGGTGACGTTGGCGATGAACTGTGTTTGTGCCGGATCGGTCAGCGGGTTCAAGTAGGACTGGCCCGTGAAGTACTGCGCGTAGGCGTCGTTGGGGTCGCCCAGGCCGAAGATGCCGCCGTGGGCCTCGGGGTTTTCGAGATCCAGCGGGTCGTCGGCGTACACCTTCAGCACCACGCGGAAGGCGGCCCAGGCGTTGGGCCAGCCGGCGTAGAAGGCCACGTGCGTGAGGATGGCGGCCATCTCGCGAGCCGTAATGCCGTTCTTCTTGGCGGTGGCCACATGATGTTCGAACGAGCTGTCGGCCATTCCCTTGGCCACCAGCGTGGTCACCGTGAGGATGGAGCGCATCTTCAGGGTAAGGTCGTCGCTGCTCCATACTTCGCCGAATAGCACGTCGTCGTTCAAGGCGCCGAACTGAGGCGCGAAGGTGCCGAGCGCATCGCGGCCGGCGGTCTGGACTACTTTGGGCATGAGGTTCCTCGTTTCTTCTCGGGTTTACATCTGCTGGTCGAACGGGGGCATCTGGTCGATGAAGGCCGGCGCCTCGTCGGGCACGACGTAGTAGGGCGCTTGCGGGATGGCGTCGATGGCGGCCATTTCCTCGTCGGTCAGCGCGAAGTCGAGCACGGCCAGGTTCTGGCGCATGTGCTCGGGGTTGCAGGTCTTGGGGAACACCACGTTGCCCTCCTGGATGGACCAGCGCAGGCACACCTGGGCCGGTTCCACGCCGTGAGCCTCCGCGGCGGCCACGATGGGCGGCAGCTTCAGCAGCTCGGCGTCGCCGTGACCCAAGGGGTACCAGCCCTCGAATACGACGCCCAAAGGCGCGAGCCACTCTTTCAGGACATGCTGGTTGCAGCGGGGGTTCAGCTCTACTTGGAGCACCTGGGGCGTGACGTCGGCCACGTCCAGCACTTCCTGGAACTTCTCGCGGGGGAAGTTGGAAAGCCCGATGGCGCGTACCTTGCCGGCGGCCAGGGCCTCTTCCATCACCTTCCACGCCTCGGTGTAAGGGCCGTAGGGCTGGTGCAGAAGCAGCAGGTCGATGTAGTCGGTGCCGAGGCGATCGAGAGACGCGTCGATGGCCGCCATGCAGTCGGCGGTGCCGTAGTCGCGGGGCCACAGCTTCGTGGTGATGAAGAACTCGCTGCGGGGGATGCCGCTTTCGCGCACCGCCTCGCCGACGGCCACCTCGTTGTAGTAGCCGTTGGCAGTGTCGATGTGGCGGAAGCCGGCCTGAATGGCTTGGGGCAGGTGCTCGGCCACCTCGGCCGAGGACATTTGGAAGACCCCGTAGCCCATGGCAGGGATCTCCACGCCGTTGGAAAGCTTGAAATCGATCATTCCGTGCCTTCCTCTTGACGCATAGCTTGCTTGAACGAATCCCATTGTGAAGGCGTGCTTGGGCGATGTACAATTCCCATTGAGAAACTTGCTATGCGCCAGATGCATAGTGGTGGTGCGAGGACGGAAGAAACGGGGCAGGATCCGATCGGTGCTGCCTCGTCGCCGATGATGGATTGCGGGAATGCTAAGGAGGTGCCGATGGAACTCGACCAGCTGCGGCAGATGATCGCCATCGAGGAGGCCGGTACCATGTCGGCCGCCGCCGACGTGCTCTCGCTTTCCCAGCCGGCGCTCAGCCGCTCCGTCCAGCGCTTGGAGGCGGAGCTGGGTGCCGAGCTGTTCGACCGAGGTCGCAACCGCGCGACCATGAACACGCTAGGGCATGTGGTGGCCGAGCGAGGTCGCGCCGTGCTGGAGGAGGCGCAGAAGTTGCGCGACGCCGTGGACGCCGAGTGCCGTCGCGCCCGCGCCCTCAGGGTGGGCACCTGCGCCCCGGCCCCCTTGTGGAATCTGACGGCGCGCATCGTCGAGCGCTTCCCCGGCGACGTGCTGTCCTCCGAGACCATGACCGAGCGCGAGGTGGAGCAGCGGGTGCTTTCCGGCGCCATCGATTTCGGCATCTCGCGCAAGCCGTTCCTTTTGCCGGTCATCGTGAGCACGCGCCTTATGGTGGAATCGCTCTTCATCGCCGTGCCGCCCGACCATCCCTTGGCGGGGCGCGAGAGCGTCGCCTTCGCCGACATCGACGGCACCGACTTCCTCATGCTGGAGGACATCGGCGTCTGGCGCGACGTGCATCGCCGTCACATGCCGCACTCGCATCTGTTCCTGCAGAAGGATCGCGAGGTGTACAACCAGATTGCGGCCACGAGCCCCCTGCCCATTTTCGTCACCGACATCCCGTCGCTGGTCGGCGTCTTCCCCGAACGTGTGCGCATTCCCATTAGCGATCCCGATGCGCAGGCCACCTTCTACCTGCTCACCCGTGAGGACGCCTCTCCCCGCATTCGCGAGATCGTCGAATGGGTGGCCCGGGGGTAGGAGGGCACTGTGGGGGCGCTATTCCCCGAAGTACGCGGCGATCTCTTCCATGCGGGTGCTTTGCGCCACGCCGAAGGGGCAGCGGGCATCGCAATGGCCGCAGTGGACGCAGTTGCTCGCGTGGCGGGAAAGCTCGCGGTAGTGCTGAGCAGCCATGTCGTCGCCCATGCACGCGAGGTCATAGTACTTGTTGGCAAGGCCGATGGCGATGCCCTCGGGGCATGGCTGGCAGTGGTTGCAGTACACGCAGCGGCCCGTATCGGCCGGCTCGGCGAAGCTTCCGATGACGGAATAGTCGCGCGCGGCGGCATCGGCGTCGACAAAGCGCAGGATGTCCTCAAGATCGGCCAAGCCGCGCACGCCGGGCAGCACTGTGAGTACGCCGGGTTTGTCCAGCGCGTACTGGAGGCACTGGATGCGCGTAAGCGCCGCGCCGAAGGGAGATGCCGCTCCATCGAGCAGCTGGCCGCCGGCGAAGGGCTTCATGACCGAGATGCCCACGCCGGCCGTCTCGAACTCGCGGTAGAGGCTCGCGCGATCGCTGGCCGAGCCCTGGCCGTAGGCCGACTCGTCGGTATAGTCGTACATGGGGTTGAGCGAGAACATGCCCATGTCCATCTTGCCCGTGGCCAGGAAGCGCCGTGCGATGGAGGCGTTGTGCGTCGAGAAACCCAGATGGCGGATGGTACCGTCGGCGTGGCGTCGCTCGGCGTATTCCCACAAGGGCCCGTTCATGACGGTGTCGAAATCATCGTCCTCGTCGATACAGTGGATGAACCCGAAGTCTGCGTAGTCGGTACCAAGGTCACGCAGGCGCTCCTCGAACTGGGCGATGGCAAGCTTGGGATTGCGAATCGCCCAGCCGTACTGGCCGTTCGAGTAGTCGGCGCCTAGGTGCACCTGCAGCATGACCTTATCGCGCCGCCCGTGCAACGCCCGCGCGTAGGGTTCGAAGGCTGCCGCATCGCTCGGCACGTAATCGAAGTAGTTCACGCCGGCGTCCATAGCCTCGTGCAGGGTATGCACGATTTCGGAGGGACTCGCGTTGTGAATGCTGCCCATGCCGAGGCCGATAACGCTGATCTGCTCTCCGCCGCGGGGAAGGGTGCGGTATTCCATGGGAGCTCCTTTGTCGAACGATTTGCAGCTACCCTAAACCTTGGAGTAAGCTCCAAGTCAAGACTGCGCCTACGCTTACGCCGCATCGAGATCGTGCCATGGAAACGGAAGCGCCCTCGCTGGGGTGCCTCCGTCGGTCGCCTGCGCCCTTGCTGGGTGCGCTTCAGTCTGTCGCCCGAACCCCTCTATTTTGCATGAGATCTCGAGTTGTAAGCGTCTGTTTCTCACATGAAAGAGCGCGGTTCGAAAAGCATTCAGCAAAACCCCAGGTCAACGGATTGCATACGATAAAGCTCTTTCGAATTCGGATCTAACGGGCACTCCCTGACGCTTATAACTGACGATTTGCTGCAATTTCGGGCTAGTTCGTCGACCGAGGGGATCGGGACGCTCATGCCTATCTTTTATTGGCCATGACAAATGGGCAGTTGCTTTTGGCGGAGGTGGTCGCGACAATAGGGAAAACCCTTTGGAGCGTGGTGGCCCGTCCGTCGCGGAGAGGAGCACCATGAGCAGCTTGTTTGATTTCACCTTGTCTCGCCGGTCTTTCACGGTCCTGGCGGGAATGACTGCCGCCAGCGCACTGGCCGGCGGCCTTGCCGGGTGCGTCGCAGATGCGGAGGCGCCCGCGACCGCGGTGCCGGAGGAACCGGAAGAAGGGGCCACCGCCGAGCCGGCGCCTGAGCCAGAGCCTGTTCCCGCGCCCGACCCCGAAATCGAGCCCACCCAGGAAGAGGGGCCCGTCACGAACACCGCCTGCGCCGTCGTCTATTTCTCGGTCACGGGGAATACGGAAATGGTGGCCAACAAGATCGCGGCGGCCCTGGATGTGATGCCCCAGGCCCTTGTGCCCGCTGAGCCCTACACCTCCGCCGACATCGATTACAACAGTGACTGCCGCGCCAACGTGGAGCAGCAGGACGACCTCTCCATTCGCCCGGCCCTGGCCGAGCCTCTGCCCGATGTCGCGGAGGCGACGACGGTGTTTCTCGGTTACCCCATTTGGTGGGGGAAGGTGCCCCGCGTGATGCTCACCTACGTGGGATCCGGCGCGCTGTCCGGCAAGACGGTCGTGCCCTTCTGCACCTCCGGTTCCAGCGGCATCGAGGGCAGCTTGGCCAGTTTTAGAGCCTTTAGCCGTCTAGAGTTTTATCGGTTTAGCGAAGGGGCGTGAGGAGGTAGCGCGTGGCAAAGCAAACGCTCCTGTCAGGGCCACGTCGGTCATGGGGCGATTCAGGCGTACTTAGAGCGTCAGACGCGCTCCGGGCGCCTACGCCGTCGGCATGAGCGCGCGGGTGAGCATCTTTCCGGCGAGCACGCCGGCGACGCACAGAACGACGCTGGCCAGGGCGTAGGCGCCGGCGATGGCGTATTGGCCGCCCTCGATGAGCTCGAGGGTCTCCAGCGAGAAGGTGGAAAACGTGGTGAACCCGCCGCACAGGCCCACTTTCAAGAACAGCACCGCCTCGCGGGGAAGAGCGCCGGCGGCCAGCTCGGAGGCTTCCACGATGGCCCCTATGGCCACCGACCCCAGGAAGTTGATGAGCAGCGTCATGAGCGGCAGCCCCGGCGCAAGCGGGACGAGTCCCAGGCCGTAGCGCCCCATGGCACCTAGCGCGCCACCTGCCCCCACGCACAAAAGCCCCATCATCGCTCGCGCTCCTTCCCCGCATTTTGCTGCGCGGCCAGTATACGCCATTGGTGCCATGCCCGCGAAAGATTCGTTGGAAGGATCATCCAACGCGTACGCTCACTTCGGTATAGACGGTCTCTGTCCAGTCGCCCGAGTACAGCGACAGCTCTATCTCGAATACGTCGCCGAGGGGAGCGAGGTTGCGACGGTCGAGCTCACGGCGCAGCTCGTCGTAGGCGCCGTGGGGAAAGGCGCTCGCCCCCAACTCATCGGCAATGCACGTCGTGCGGAGCCATTTCAGATAGGTGCCCGCGGCTCGTACCGTTTGGTTTCCGTTGCCGTTGTAGCGTTTGGCGAGGGGCAGGCAGGCGTGGAAATCGGTTTCAGGGTGGCCGTCCAGGAAGGCTGCGCGGCCTATGCGGTAGATGTTCTGCAGTTCGGCTCCGTCGGTATCGGGAGTGGTTCCGTAGCGTTCCGTGAGGATGTCGATGGCTTGTTGGGCTTCGGAGGCGGCGGCGCTATCCTTTTTGGCGAAAGCGCAGCTCAGATCTATGTCACGGAAGCGGGCCTCGGCGCATTCTTCCAGGCGGAATCGATCGCCGCTGCACAGCCACCCGTCGAGGGCGCGAGCGCGGCGCAGGGTGTTCTCCAGCAGGCGCTGCCGGCGCAGCAGCCGTTGGCGTTCGGCTTTCAGGGCGTCCACGCGCTCGGCGAGCACTTCGTCTAATTCTGCGGCAGTCGGACGTGCGAGGTAGCGGCGAATATCGGCGAGGGAGCAGCCCGAATCTTGCAGCGATGTGATGAGGAGGAAGTCGGCCCATTGCAACGGAGAATACAGCGCATACCCTGCTTCCGAGACTGCCACGGGCTTCAGAAGCCCGATGGAGCGCCAATACCGCAGGGTTTCTTTGGTGGTCTGGCACAGGTCGGCGAACTGACCGCTTTTCATCAACTCGTGGTCAACGGGGAATTCATCCATGGCATGCTCCTGGAAAGTGGCAGCTTGACTGTGCGGTTACCCCATAGTTTAGCATCCTTTTTGTCGAAAGGAGCTGTTTATGGAAACCATTCCCCGTCCACCCTCGGCATCTCGCGAAGCGAATGCCAACGGCCATCCATTGCCATTGCGGTGGAAGCGCACCATCGCCATTATTTGGACTGGTCAAGCTGATTCCATTCTAGCTACCATCGCGGCCACATTCGCTGTGCTGTGGCACATTACCGCCACGGCAGATTCGGCGCTCATGCTGTCAGCGGCGGGTATTGCCTCGCTTCTGCCTGTGGCGCTGTTGTCGCCGTTGGGCGGTGTGGCGGCCGATCGCTTTAACAAGAGGCATGTGATGATCGCCGCCGACGGTATTGCGGGCGCGTTCTCCCTCGCGCTGGCCGTCGCGGTGGGCCTCGGGTTCTCGAGCATGTTGCTGCTGCTGTCGCTTTTGGCAGCCCGTGCCACGGCCCAGGCCTTTCACGGCCCCTCGCTCATGGCGCTTATGCCGGAACTGGTGCCCGAGCGCGATATGGTACGCATCAACACGCTGGATCAAACGCTTTCCAGCGGTTCGGCCATTATCGGGCCCGCCGTCGGCATTGCCCTCTATACGGCCTGGGGGTTTTCGGCCGTACTGGTAATGGACGCCCTTTGCGCCGCCCTTGCTTGCCTGTGCCTGGCCGTGGCGCGGCTGCCCTATGCGCGCTCCGATGCGCCGTCGTCTGCCGGCGTGACCGCCGACTTGCGTGATGGCGCGGCTGCTATCGCGCACGATCGGCCCGTTGCGGCGCTGCTTGTTATGGTGATGCTGGCCATGCTGCTGTTCCTGCCCTTGGGAACGTTAAGCCCCCTTATGACCTACGACTGGTTCGGCGGTGGCGGATTTGCGGCATCGCTTGTGGAGGCGGCGGCCGGTATCGGATTGCTCGTGGGCTCGGTGGCCATGCTGGCATGGGGCGGCGGTAAGCGCCTCGTGGGCGTGCTTGCGGTTGCCGGCGCTCTCATTGGCGCCGGTTGCATCGTCTGCGGTCTTCTGCCCCGTGACGCATTTCCTGTCTATGTGGCGCTCATCGGGTTGGTGTTCGCTGCCACGGCCGCCTTCAACGCGCCGGTCATCCCGCTTATGCAGAAGCGCGTGCCGGCGGAGAAGTTCGGTCGCGTCATGGGGCTTTTTGGGTCGCTCTCGACTTTGGCGTCACCTGTGGGGCTTGCGATTGCGGGGCCGGCCGCCGAGGCGCTGGGGGTGAACCGTTGGTTCATTGTGTGCGGCGCGCTGCTCGTCGTTGCCATGATTGTCGCCTCGGCCAGTTGCTCCCTGCGTTCTTTGGACGAAGGCGCTTGATGGGTGCGAAGCGGTGGTGCTTCGCTAGCGACGGTTCCGGTGCGCGTCGTCGGGAAGGCCCGCCTCGGGAATGCGCAGCGTGCCGGCCTTCTCGCGGCGGCGCATATCCCACAGCATGGCCGCGGCCACGCCCAGAAGCGGCAGGCCGCCCACGATACCCGTGCACAAGGGCCCCACAAAGGGGTTGCCGCCCGTCAGCGAGAACAGCGTCACGCCGTTGGTCGTGCCGTTCACGGCCCCGTGCCCGAGGGCCGCGGCAAACGTCGAGCCGGTGCGGATGGTCACGTAGCTGAGGAAGATGGCGAGCACGGTGCACCAGGCGCACATGGCCGCGATGCCCTCCGCGATGGGGTACACCACGAGGAAATCGTAGGCGTAGGTGATGCCGAAGGTGATGGCGAGAAAGACGAGGGCGCGTTTCATGGGGAAGTCCTTTCGTCGGCGCTGCGGGATTTTGTTCTATGACAACTAGAACAGTTTATGTTATACTTCGAATAGAACAAGAAGTCAACCGCTAGGCAAGTCTCCCATGCGATGGAGGTTGCGGCAAAGGGATTGCGTCGACGGCTGTCATCGTGCTCAGCAGAGAGCGGGGCGCGGGGCATCTGTCGGTTCGCTCGGTGCCGCAGACGCCTCTTGCCGGAAAGGACGCCCCATGCTCATCACCATCGATGCTGCGGCCCCAGAGCCGCTCTACCTGCAGATACGCAACCAGATTGTGGCCGGCATCGCCACCGGGCAGCTGGAGCCGGGCCAGTCGCTGCCCTCGGTGCGCTCTCTGGCGAGCGACTTGGGCATCAACCTGCACACGGTGAACAAGGCCTACGCGGTGCTGCGCGACGAGGGCTACGTGCGCATGCGCGGTCGCGCCGGGGCGGTGATCGCCGATCCGGCCGCCATCGATCGCGCTGACGCCGACGCATCGGCCCAGGTGAAGATGGAAGACGAGCTCTTCAAGCTGGCCCTGGCCTTTCGCGCCCGGGGCGGCGCGCGCGGCCAGTTTCTGGAAGCGGCCGCTGCTCAGGCCGCCCGCGCCTACGGGGTGATGGAGGATGCCGAGGCCGCCCCGTGTCCGGTGCAGAAGCGGAAGGCCGCCGACGCTTCTGCGGCGCAGGGTGCAGGGAAGGCGGTGGCCCCCCAATGAGCGCGACGACCCCCATGCTTCTGCTTCTCGGGCTTCTGACCCTGGTCGTTCCCTTGATGGGCGTGACCATGGCGCTCACGCCCTACCTCATGCCGAAGCGCGAGTGCTTCGCCGTCACCGTGCCCGACGACGCGGCGACCGATCCCTACCTGCGCCGCCTGAAACGCACCTATCTTGCGATCATGCTGGCGCTTACGGCAGCGGCGACGGTGGCGTGCGCGGCGGCCTTGGCGCTCGACCCTGAGCACGCTTTCGTCGCGGCGCTGGTGGCCGCTGCTCTCGTTCTGTGCCTTGGCGGCTATGGCCTCATGCTGTGCTTCCGCGCAAAGGTGCAGCGATACAAGAAGGCCCAGGGTTGGGTGGCCGAGGGGCGCCGCAGCGCGGGATTTGTCGGCGACGAGCCCTTCCCGAAGCCTCTTTCCCTTGCGTGGGATCTGCTGTATGTGCCCGTGATTCTCATTACGCTGGCCATGGGTATCGTGGGCTATCCCGCCATGCCCGACAAGGTGCCGCTGCACATGGATTTGGAGGGGAAGGTGACCGAGTGGGCCGACAAATCGTCAGGCATCGTCGCGTTTCCGGTGCTGTTCGTGGTGCTCATCGCCGTGTGCCTCACCGTGGCCCATTGGATGATTTTGCGATCGAAGAAGGGGAGCGATCCCGCCATGCCGGCGGCGAGCGCCTGGGCCTACGGCATGTTCGCCCGCGCCCAGAGCGTGCTGCTTGTCGGCATGGGCCTGCTCGTGAGTTTGCTGGGGCCCGTCATCCAGCTGACGTTTCTCGGCGTGCTTTCCATGACCCAGGCTCTCGTGCCCATCGGGGTCGTGGTGGTGGTCATACTGGTGGCGAGCACGGCGGTGAGCCTGGTGTACGGCCAGAACGGCAGCCGCCTGCTCGCCCGGGTGAGCGCCGACGGGCGCGGGGGCGCCATGCCGCGCGACAACGACCGGTATTGGAAGGGCGGCATCTTCTACGTGAACCCCGACGACCCGGCGCTGTTTCTGCCCGAGCGCTTCGGCATCGGCTGGACGATCAACTTGGGACGTCCCGCCGCGTGGGCTTTTGTGGTAGTCTTCGTGCTGGTGATCGCGGGATTCATCGCGACGTCGTTTCTGCTCACCTAAGCGGTCGGGCGCAAGCGGCCGTTCGTGTCCCGCCGCCGGGGCCATCGCGCGAGGACCAAAGGGAGGCTGCCATGAAAGATTGCGCCCAGCCACTGCAGCACATCGAGCACGGTATTCCGCCGGTGTTCGACGAGCGCTCGGAGGTGCTCGTGCTGGGCACGATGCCCTCGCCGAAATCGCGTGAGGCGGCGTTTTTCTACGGGCATCCGCAGAACCGGTTCTGGCGCGTTGTGGCCGCGCTGTTCGACGAGCCGGTGCCCGAGGACAACGCCGAGCGGGCCGATCTGCTGTTGCGCCACCATATCGCGTTGTGGGACGTGCTGGAGAGCTGCGACATCCGGGGCGCCTCGGACGCCTCCATCGCCAACGCCCGCCCCAACGATCTGTCGCGCGTGCTGGGGAAAGCACCGGTGCGTCGCGTGTTCTGCACGGGTGCTGCGGCGGGGCGCTACTACGCGAAGCTGTGCGCGGTCGCTAGTGGTTTGCCCGCCAGCGTGCTGCCCTCGCCGAGCCCGGCCAACGCGGCGTGGTCGCTGCCGCGGCTCGTGGAAGCCTATCGCCCTGTGGCCGATGCGGTGACTCCTTTCACGCCGCCCGTGCTCGAGGTGCCCCAAGTGGTGGCGCTCGAGCAGGCCATCGCCGAAGCCGGCACGCCGCTCGATGCGCTCATGCGCCGCGCCGGCCGCTTCCTGGCCTTCGAGGCGCGCAAGGCCTTGGAAGGGGTGGAAGGAGCGGGGGAAATAGTCATCCTCTGCGGCAACGGCAACAACGGCGGCGACGGCTGGGTGGCCGGGGAGTATCTGGATCGCTGGGGCGTTCCCGTTCGCCTTGTGACGGCGATAGAACCTGCGGCGCTTACGGCCGAGCCGGCGCGTGCGGCCGCCCTGCGGGCGACGGCGTCCCTGAGCGCGCGCAGCCAGGTGGTTCTCGCGCCGACGGACGCGGAGGTGACGGCCCTGCTTGAGGCCGCCCCGCTTGCCATCGATGCCTTTTTGGGCACGGGGTTCGCCTACGATACCGTGAAGGCGCCCTTCGATAATTGGATTCGCGCTCTCAACGCTGCCCGCGAGTGCGGCACGCTTGTGGTGGCCGCCGACGTCCCGAGCGGGCTTTCGGCTCAGACGGGCCGCGCAGCGAAAGATGCCGTGCGCGCCGACCTCACCGTCACGATGATCGTGCCGAAGCCGGGTCTTGCCGCTGGGGATGGAGCCGCGCACTGCGGGCGTGTCGTGGTCGCCCCGATCGCCTACATCGAGCCGCTCGTCTGAGGCTGCGGGGGTCTTCGTGGCTTCCAAAGTTTCCGCAAGTTGAAATTTTGCTGTCGAGACCGTGCGCCTTATAGAAGTGAGCGGGTGCGGATGCTATGGTGCCCAGGAAAAGTCAGTGGGCCGCGCGGTGCCCGCGCCGAACAGGGGCGAGCGCGTCGCAGCGGTATACAGCCAAAGGAAAGCTCGCCATGTTCAAAGTTCGCTCGAAATACCTGCTGCTCATCGCGGCCGCCGTGTGGCTCATCGCCGGAAGCCAGGTCGCCCGCATGGGCATCGAGGCCATCGCGGCCGGCAACGGCGACCTGTGGCTTCTGCTCATCGGCATCCCCGCCACCTTCGTCGTCTTCCATATGATGTTCTCCAAGCTGGTGGGCAAGCACGCCGCCCGCATCCGCAGCTACGGCGAGGAGAAGATGCACGTGCTGAAGTTCTTCGATGTGCGGGGCTACCTCATCATGGCCGTCATGATGGGCGGCGGTATCGCCCTGCGCTCCTTCCATCTGGTGCCGGGCTGGTTCATCGCCTTTTTCTACACCGGCCTCGGCATCGCGCTCGCGCTTGCCGGCGTGGGCTTTCTCGTGCACTACCTCCGCCGCGACGGGTACATCACCTGTCCAGTGACGGGGAAGGTGCGCGAGGGATAGGGGCTTCGGCCTCAGGGTGGCGGCTTGCGTGCTCGATTCGGGCGCTAGCGCCTAAATATGCGATTGCGATCGCCGTTCCTGAAGTTTGCGGCTTGCCGCTTCGACGATTTTGGCGGCGGCGAATCCCGCGAGCAGGCCGACGATGGTGCCCGCCAGCACGTCGGTGGGGTAGTGCACGTAGCAGTACAGTCGCGTGAGCGCCATGAGCACCGCGCCGATGCCGACGACGATGACGAGGGGCTTGGGCCCCTTCGAGAACAGCAGCGCCCCGAACGCGGCGAAGGCGGCGGTGGCGTGCCCCGAGGGGAACGACGAGCCGTGGGGCCGATCGATGATCATGGGCACGAGCGGATTCACGTCGCACGGCCGCGGGCGCATGATCAGGGGTTTTAGAATGCCACTGGTGACAATGGCGCCCAGAAGCACGGCGATGAGGACGGCCGCGCCCAGCTTGCGCGTCTTCGGAATGATGGCGAGCACGATGCCGAGCAGGATCCAGATTTGACCCACGTCGCTCGTGCTCGTATAGGCGGCGACAATCGTGTCGAGCCACGGTGTGTGGATAAGCCGGATGGCATCGAGGATGGCAAGTTCGTTCACGTCAGGGGAGGCAAGCGTTTCGGGAAGGTTTTGGGAAGGTCTCGGGAAAAGGCTCGCCCCGCGCTCCTTTCGGCCACAAGGCTACAGGAATCAGCGCCAACGGGCAACCCGTCGCACTCTCAAAAACGTTGCGCCGCGCATTCCGAATCGCTGAATTGCTTTAGAAATCACGGGTAGCGTAGTTTTCGATGGGCTCTTATGCGGTCGCCGCGCGACGGGTGCGGTATTTTCCCAGGTCGCGAAAAGTTGCTAGGCGCCGCCGCGCTTCGGAGACTACGCTACCCGCGATTTCCAAAGCAATTCGCACGCGGGCTTGCGCATTTGCGAACGCGGCCGTGCGCATTCGGCAATCCGCATAGCCGATTCCCTTTCTGCATTGCCCAACTGCCGCCGCGCCCGTTACTATGGAGTTAAGCAGTATTTGGAAGGCGCCGAGCAGCAGGGCTCGGCTCCGATGAAGGAGACATCATGGATCAGACGCGCGTCATTGAAGTGAAGAAGAACATCCTGGCGGCCAACGACGAGGCGGCCGACGCCTTCCGCGCCGAGCGCGCCCAGGAGGGCACGTTCTTCGTGGACGTCATGGCGAGCCCGGGCGCCGGCAAGACGACGCTTCTGCTCGCGCTCATCCGCGAGCTGCGCGCTCGCGGCGTCGAGGCCCTCGGCGTCATCGAGGCCGACCTCGAGTCCGACGTGGACGCGCAGAAGATCAAGGAGGCCGGCGTCGCCTCCGTGGAGCTGAACACCCGCGGGGTATGCCACGTGGAGATGGGCATGGTGACCATGGCCTTCGAGGCCTTCGACGGCGACCGCTTCGACTACCTGTTCCTCGAGAACATCGGCAACCTCGTGTGCCCGGCCGACTTCGACACCGGTGCCCACACCCGCGTCATGCTGCTCTCGGTTCCCGAGGGCTGGGACAAGGTCATGAAGTACCCGCCCATGTTCGCCGCCGTGGATGCGCTCATCGTCACGAAATGCGATTACCTGCCCTTGAACGAGGACTTCGACATGGACCGCCTGAAGGAGCGGGCGCGCATGCTGAACCCCAACCTGGAGATATTCGTCACGAGCGCTCGCACCGGCGAGGGCATCGGCGAGCTCGCCGACTGGATGCAGTCCCAGCGCGCCGAGAAGGTGCAGGCCTAGGGTAGCTTTCATGGTGATCGATCTCATTGAAAGCGAAAAGCGGAGTCAGCATGAGCGATACGTCCAAAAGCTTCGTGAGTCGGAGACGGAAGAGGAATATTGCAAGGCGTCTATTCCCCAAGCGGCTCTTGACGAAAGGATCGAGCGGCTTTATGCGGGTCTGAACGTCTCTCACACGCGGCAGGACATCGACGACTTCGCTCTTATTGATTGGGAAGAGGAAGAGGATTGGCTGGATCCGTAAAGGTGCAGAATACAAGGAGGCCACTCGATATCGAGCGGCCTCCTCGACAATAGCCGAAGCTGCGCGGTTACACCCCGAGCGGGGCGTCGTCATCGTAGGGGAGACGGGCTACCAGCTCGCAGTACTCCTGGATTTGCTGGCGCGTCTCGTGGTCGAACAGGGCGATATGCTCGTGAGCCTCTTCGGCGAGCTGCTTTACCGGCCAGCGGCGCGCTTCCTTGTCGCGGCCCTCTTTCTTCTCGATGACGTCAGCCCATTCCTCGGCCGCGGCCATGGCGTGGCGCAGCTTTTCGGGAATGTCCTTCGTCTCGCCGGTCTTTTCCATGGCCGGAATGATGAGGTTCTGCTTCGCGATGATTTTCTCGAGCAGCTCTTTATCTTCCATGATGGTGCCTCCTTGGTGCGTTAGGTCCTATGACGGGATGTCGTCGGCTCTTTCGGGAAGGCGAAGGGGTCGACGGTTCCGAAAACCCATGGTAATCCGCGCCGGGTGCGGCGTCTCCTTTTGGCAGGAAACGGTCATCGAGTCAGGGGAGACCCGTTGCCAAATGGCGAACGTGCGCACCGGCGCCTGCCTCGGAACGAAGGGGGCCTAGGTGCGGCGTTTCTTCTGGCAGTCGGGGCGCGGCGCGGCGCAGGTCTCGCAATGGTGCAGCGGGTGCTCGGCCAGCTCGGCTTCCCAGTCGAAGTCCGGGGGCGGGCCGGTGGGCACGTCGTCCTCGCCGGACGCGGTGCTTTTCGGACGGCCGTCCCACTGGAACTCTTCCATGATCACGCGGCCCTCTTCGTCGAAGGCCACCCCCTCGGCGGCGAGCATCCCTCGCTGCTCGTCGGGGCCTCCGAAGGCGAAACCGGTGGCCATGCGTCCGTCCTTGAAAACGACGCGGTGGCACGGGATGCAGCCCGGATCGGTGCCAGGCTCGGGGTTGGCGTGCAGGGCGTAGCCGACGTAGCGCGCCGTGCGCGGGGCGCCGATGAGCCGCGCCACCTGGCCGTAGGTGGCCACCTTTCCGCGCGGTATGCGCCGCACGACGGCGAACACTCGGTTGGCATAGTCTCCCATGAGATCTCCTTCGGTGCGCTCTTCGCTGATTGGGGCCACCATAGCAGATGGAAGCGAAAAAATAGGCGCTTCTGCAGAGAAAAGTGCGATTGTGCGAGTCCCAAGGTGCCTAAAACTCGCTCGATCGTTAAAAAGTCTGCACGATAGAACGATAGTGCATGGAATTACTCGCACAATCGCACTTTTTTCCGCACAGAGAGCCCAAAAGCCTGCAGGGTGGCTGCTACACGGTGCCGCGCGCGGCGGGAAAGCCCTTCTTCTCAGTTGCCCAACGTATGGGAGATGAGTATTGCTGAGGACGACGCTTACGTATAAGATGACCGCGCTGGCTGCAAGGGACGCGATGGGCGTCGAAGTGCAAGGGACGCGACAGGCGTCGAAGAACGCGATCGAAGGAGCGGGAATGAAGCTGAGGACGAAGATCATCGGAGTGGCGGCATGCGCCTTCGCGCTGTGCGTGGCGCTGGCAGGGTGCGCCAGCGCGCCGGCGGGCAACGACGCCGCGAACTTCCAGGGGGATTGGATTTTATCGAGCGGCACGGTCGATGGCCAGGAAGCCACCGAGGAGACCATGGCCCAGGCCCAGGAGATGGGGCTTTCCGTCTACCTGCAGCTGAACGAGGGCGGCAGCGCCGTGCTCAGCGTGCTCGGCACGAACATGGATGGCTCGTGGACGGCCAAGGACGCCACCACGGTCGAGCTCACCTTCGACGGCAGCTCGGCAGAGGCGACGCTCGAGGGCGAGGAGCTCGTGATGCAGCAGGACGGCGATGTCATGCGCTTCAAGCGCGGCGAGATTCCGCCTGTGGCCAGCGAAGTTCAGCGCGATGAGAACCAGGCGGCCGAGCCGGAAGCCTAGGCGACCTGCTGAAACGATTGCCAATAACATTTTGTGCAGCCCGCCGCCTTGTGACGGCGGGTCTTTTTGTGCAAGCGACCAAAGAACAGGCATTTTGCGAAACCATCCTTATACGGGTAAGATTTACTATAAAATGACCTTTTGGCTCAGAAAGTGGTACACTGTAATAGTGCAATGTATGGGATTTTTTCAACAAACCTGTCAAGGGGAGTTTTGCCGTGGATGAACTGTTGAGAGCCTGGGAGACGACATTTGGCTGCAGCACGCTGCCTTTCGGTGTCGCCGAAGTGCTGCTTGACGATCGGGGGCGTCCCTATGATTTCGCCTATCGCTATATCAACGCCGCGGCGGCCTCTCTGACCGGGCATGTGGCGGAGGACCTGCTCGGCGAGGAGGCCTACGCCCTGTGGGGCGGCGATCCCATCTGGCTCGACCACTTCTACGAGGCGGCCTACGAGGGCAGCGCCTCGGAGTTCGAGGCGCCTTCCGAGATGCTCCAGCAGTTCTTCCGCGCCGAGGTGTTCCCCATTTCCGAGGGGCTGTGCGGATTCACCATCCACGACGTGACGGACTGGATTCTGCCCGCCCAGCGCTCCATGGAGAAGGCGGCCGCCGGTCTGTTCTTCTACGATATGCGCTACCGTCAGATGCTTCTGACGGAGCAGGCCCGCGAGCAAAGCGGCGTGGACAGCAACTATATCAGCCTGACCGAGTTCATCGACCTCACCTTCGGCAGCACCTTAAGCGAAGAGGTGCGTCAGAAGATGGAGGCCTTCCTCGAGCGACGCGAGGCCTTCTACCAGGAGGGACGCCTTCCCAACGGCCGGTGGCTGCGCATGAGCCTCGATCATACCGACCGCTCCGAGCGATTCGCCTTCGGCTTTCTGGAGGATTTCACACGCACGAAGCTGGCGGAGGAGCGCAGCGAGCAGTACATCGACATCATCGACAGCCTGGGAGCGGAGAACTTCGCGCTGTACCTGGTCGATTTGGAAACTCAGGAACTCGAGGTGTACCGGCGCGGCGAGGAGATGACGGCGGAATTCGCCCTGGCCAGCGCGGAAGAGGGCGACTATCCCGCCGCCATGGAGCGCTACATCGACACCTTCGTGGTGGCCGAGGACCGCTCCCGGGTGCGAGCGGAAATCGGCGGCGAGGCCTTGTGGCGCCGCCTGGAAGCGGGGGAGACCGACTTCTCCGTGGGCTATCGGCGCCTGTTCGGCGACGAGGAGCAGTACGTGGAGCTGCGCATCATCCGCCTGCCCCAGCGCGATTCGAAGGTCATTTTAGCGGCCCGCAACGTCACCGGCGAGATGCGCGAGCAGCTGCGCCAGAAGGTGGCGCTGCAGAACGCGCTCGATTTGGCCGAGCATGCGAGCCAGGCGAAATCGACCTTCCTCACCAACATGTCCCACGACTTCCGCACGCCCATGAACTCCATCTCGGGCTTCGCGTCCATCGCGCTGGACCACCTGAACGACACCGATCGTGTGCGCGACTGCCTGCGCAAGATCATGCTGTCCAGCGATCACTTGCTGAGCCTGGTGAACGACATTTTGGATGTGAGCCGCATCGAGAGCGGCAAGATGTCCTTCAACGAGGACATCGTCAGCCTGCCGGATGCCGTGATCGAGGTGCAGGGCATGTTCGGCGAGAAGGCGGCGGCCAGCGGCGTCGATCTGACGATCGATGTGGACAACGTGGCCCATCCCCAAGTGGTCACCGATCCCTTGCGCCTGAACCAGATCCTCGTGAACACCGTGGGTAACGCGGTGAAGTTCACGCCCTCCGGGGGGCTTGTCACCGTGGCGCTCACTGAGCTTTCCGACGCGCCCCGCGGCTTCGGCGCTTATCGCTTGACCGTGAGCGACACCGGCTGCGGCATGACGCCGGAGTTCCTCGATCGCATCTTTCTGCCCTTCGAGCGCGATGGCCTCGGGTACGCCAACAAGACCGAGGGCACGGGGCTGGGCATGACCATCACCAAGAGCCTCGTCGACCTTATGGGCGGCGAGATAGCGGTGGAAAGCGTCGTGGGCCGCGGCTCGACGTTCGCCATCACGCTGCCGCTGCGCGTGGCCGACGCCGACGAGCTGGCCGAGGCCCGCGAGAAAGCGGCGGCGGCCGAGCGGTGCCAGCGCGATTTTACCGGCTGCAAGGTGCTCGTGGTGGACGACGACGATCTGTCCCGCGAGATTCTGGTGGAGATTCTGAAGGACTACGGCTTTAAGCCCGAAGAGGCGCGCGACGGCGATGCGGCCGTGCGCAAGGTGGCCTCCGTGGAGCCGTTCTACTACGATGCCGTGCTCATGGACATGCGCATGCCCCGCATGGACGGCGACGAGGCCACGCGTGAGATTCGCGCCCTGGATCGGCCAGACGCCGCCACGCTGCCCATCATCGCCGAGACGGCCGACGCCTTCGAGGAGGGCCAGCGCCGCGCCCGCGACGCCGGCATGACGGCGCTGACTACCAAGCCGCTGAACATCCACGAGTTGGTAGCGCTTCTGGCCGAGTACATTCCAGAGAAATAGAAACGCGCGGGCCACGAGCGGCCCGCGCGTTCTTGCATCGACGGTTCGAAGAGGTGCGCTCTTAGGCCACCGGCGGGGTGCCCTCCCAGTTGCCGGCGATGGCGTCGATCATGACGCGGGCGCCGAAGGGCAGCTCACCGCATCCCACGACCTTGCGGGCCGGCTTGTGGTCGCCGAAGAAGGCGGCGTAGGCCTCGTTCATGGCGGCAAGATCGGCGATGTCGGCCAGGTACACATTCACCTTCACGATGTCTTCCACCGCGTGGTCGACCGACTCGACGATGGCCTTCACATAGGCGAGGCACTGGGCGGTCTGCTCGGCGACGGTGCCGTCGATGAGCTTGCCGGACAGATCGAGCGGCAGCTGGGCGGAGATGTTGTTGTAGTGCGAGAAGGCCACGGACTGGGTGGCAAGCGGGCGCTTCGGAGCGGCGTCGGTGTTGCACGCCTCGATGATGAGGCCGTGACGATCCTCGATGGCCTGGGGCGGGGTGCCGTCGCCATGGGAGACCACGGCCTCGACGGCCACGTCGCAGTGGTAGGGCAGATCCTTCACCGGCACCACGGTGCGGGCCGGCAGGTAGTTCACGGCGCGCGCGATGCCGGAATCGGGGAAGAACGTCTTGTACACGTCGTCCACCACGCTCGAATCGGCCAGGTTCTTCACGAAGATGGTCACCTTCACGATGTCGTCGAAGGGCACGTCCACGGAGGTGAGGATGGCCTTCACGTTCGCGAGGCACTGCGCGGTCTGCGCGGCCACGTCGCCCAGGATGGGACGGCCCGTGCCGGGATCGAGCGGCAGCTGCATGGTGATGTTGTTGTAGTGGGAGAACGCCACGGTCTGGGTGGAGCCGGCGTCGTAGGGGGCGGCGTGGGTGTTGTTGGTGAGCTTCACCAGGTCGCCGGCCTGCGGCACCGACTGGGTGCCCTCGCCGTTATCGACAAGCGCCTCGATGAACACGAGCGCGCCCTGGGGCAGGGCGTCGACGGCCGCCACGGTGCGGGCGGGCTGGTAGGTGGGGAAGAAGGAGGCCTGCACCTTCTCCACCGCGTTCAGATCCATGATGTCGGCCAGGAAGATGGACACGCGGATGATGTCGTTCATGTCGTGGCCGATGCTCTCCACGATAGCCTGCAGGTTCTTGAAGCACTGCTCGGCCTGCTCGGCGGCGCCTCCCGCCACGATGGCGCCCGTCGCCGGGTCGATGGGCAGCTGGGCGGAGAGGTTGTTGTAGTGGGAGAACGCCACCGTCTGGGAATACAGGTCGCTCACGGGCGCCTTGTCGGTGTTGCGGGCCACTACCACGTTCGGATCGCTCATTGGTACCCCTTTCAAAGGTAAGAATCAGCAGCGACGCACAAATTGTGCAAGTGCATTAAACATGACGAAAAGAGTCGTTGTCAATGAGGAAAGCTTATTGCTACATTGTCGATGGGAAATTGGAGTGATCTTGACAAATGAAACTTCTTCAAATGCTCAGGTCATGTCTGTAAAATTTGAGCATATGAACAAAACCAAGTCAGTTATGGGTTTTTGGCGATGAAGTCGCGTCGATGGTACCTTAATTTCGACTCGCGTTGAGGTGGTAGCCGCAAATCGGCGAAGTTTAAGGTAAAACCGTTGATTTGAGGCTAGGTTTTAAAGACGGGGCGTTTGGGGCAAAAGGCGTTTTGGGCTGAGTCCTTGAACTGGATAAAGGGGATGTTTAGAATTATTCTCCATTTCAATGGCAATTCAAATGAAAGAAATTCTTAATGCTTCGACTGCACATACTGGCCAGCGGCAGTGGCGGGAACGCTGCCATTGCGGAGAACGCGGCGACGGGCGAGGGAGTGCTTATCGATTGCGGCATCTGCAAGCGGGACTTCTTCGCCCGGGCCGAGGAGGCCGGGTTCAATTTGGAGAAGCTGCGGGCCGTCGTGATCACCCACGACCATGGCGACCATACGAAGGGGCTCGGCGTGGTCCTGCGCGGGCTGGCGAAGGCGGGAGCGCATCCTGCGGTGTGCGCCAGCGAGGCGGTGTTCGCGGCCTCCGCGCCTCTGCGCGAGGCTGTGGCCAGCGTCGGCGCCGCGTTCGAGCCCTTCGACGGAGGCGATCGGCTCGATTTGGCCGGCCTGGCCGTGCGTCCCTTCCGCACTTCCCACGATGCGGCCGATTCCTACGGGTTTCGGTTCGAAGAGCGTGGAAGCGGTTGCGACTCCCTCGGCTACATGACCGACACCGGTGTCGTGACCGATGCGGCCTGGGAGGCGCTTTCCGGCGTGCACCTGCTGGCTCTGGAGAGCAACCACGATGCGCGCATGCTTCAGATGGGCCCCTATCCCTACGTCATCAAGCAGCGCATCGCATCGGCGCGCGGGCATCTGTCCAACGACCAGGCGCGCGAGGCCCTGGATAACTTGGCTCACGAAAACCTGCGCGCGGTGGCGGCCATGCACGTCTCCCAGGAGAACAACACCTACCGGCTCCCGCGCGACACCTTCGAGGCCGTCATTGCCGAGCGCGGCCTTCCCACGACGGTCTTTGTCGCCTTCCAAAATCGCCTCGTGACCATTGGGTAGCGGCTCTACAGCTGCACGGCGTACACGCGGCCGGCGCCGCAGAGCTTGCCGAAGATGTACTTGTTGGAAGCCGACTCGTCGGTAGTGTAGACGCGCCCGTCATGGGATTCGATGCCCTCTTGCATGGGCGGTCCGACCAGATCTTCCGTCAGGTTGCGGGAATCGAGGCAGAACAGCTCCACCTCGTCGCCGGAGCCGGTGGTGAAGGTGCCGTCGGGCGCGGCGAGGTTCACGTTGTAGGCGAGCAGGTGCGAGGGCGCGATGCCATAGGAGACCGACAGCACGATGCGTCCGTCGTCGGTGATACAGGTGCCCTGGACCATGCCGGGAATGGAGAACACGTTGTCGGGCACGGTGAGGAAACGGCCCGGCTCTGCAGGATCGGCGGCGAAGGCGTACATGACCGCGGGGTTCTCGGTGCCGTCCGGCGTGGTGATGTGGTGGTTCTCCGGCGTCTCGTAGTCGTTCGGGTAGTAGAAGTTCCCGAGCAGAAGCTGGCCCTGCTCGATGTTCATGAAGGCGGGGGAGAGGTCGACATCCACCTTCTCGGTGGCCTGCACGGAGGCGCCGTCCTCGGCGAACAGCAGGTCGTCCATGGGGATGACGAGATAGCCCTCCTCGCAGGCCAGATAGGCGTACTGCTCATTGGTGGTGATGGCCGAGCCGTGGCCGTCGTAAGGGGAGCCGTCGGGCAGGGAGACGTAGAACTTCGTGATGGTGCCGTCGGCAGTGCGGCGGTACAGCGGCGAGGGGGAATGGTCGGCCATGTACCCGCTGAACAGCCACGAATCGTCGGCTTCCACGTGGTCGAGGTCCTGGGGGACGAAGCCGGTGTTGATGCCGGGGATGTCGAAGGGGGATTCCGCGCGGTCGAAGAAGGGGGCGAAGGCGACGCGCATGTAAATGTTGAGGGCGACCACCGCGATAAGCGCGATGCCGACGATGACGCCGATGACGATGCCGGTGATTTTCAGCGCCCGATGGCTTTTCGCGGCCATGGCGACCTCCTTAAGCGTTGGCGGTTCGGCGAGCGACGATGGCTCGACTTCAGCATACCCGTGCCCGCGCTTCGGGCGCTGGCTCGTGGGCGCTACGTCATGAGTTTGTTTCAGTTCGCTTCGCTGGGCCGATGGTTGCCCTGAAGTGCCGTCAGTGGTGTATACTCTTTAGTCGCATTTTTCACGAGCGCGGCGGCTCGAACACTTGGGTTCGCGCTTCCGCAAACACAAAGGAGCCCCTGTGATCAGAGAGATTGTCACCGACGAGGAAATCCTGTCGAAGCCCTGCGAGGCCGCCACGGCCGAGGACGCCGCCATCGCCGACGATTTGGTGGAGACGCTGCTCGCCAGCGATGAGGCCATGTGCCTGGCCGCCAACCAGATCGGCGAGACGCGCCGCATCATCGCCTATCTGAACGATGCCGGTCGGCCGCAGGTCATGTACAACCCGCGCATCGCGCAGAAGCTGAAGCCCTACACGGCTGTCGAGGCCTGCCTCTCGCGCGAGGAGCCGACGGCCGTCACGCGCTACGATTGGGTGCGCGTGAGCTACGAGGTGCTGGCCGATGGCAAGCTCATCGAGCGCAAGAAGAAGCTCGAGGGCAACGCCGCCCAGGCCGTACAGCACATGATCGACCACTGCGAGGGCGTCCTTGTCTAGGGAAGAGCAACAGAGCGCCGACGCCCCTTCGGCTCGGGACGTGGCTGCCGCTCGGGAGGGCGGCGCAAGCACCGCCCCTACGGAGCGGGCGACCATCGGCGGCGCGGTCGCTGGAGCCATCCCCGTAGGGGGCGACCTTGGTCGCCCCTCGGCCGCGAGCAAAGTAGCTTCCGCAGATCCCGTCTTCGCCGCCGAGCAGGCGCACCTGAGTGAGACCTACGGCAAGCTGGAGAAGATCGGCCGCGATGCGCTGGCCGCCATGGAAGCTGTGGCGGCCCAGGCCGCCGAGGACAAGAAGAACATGGCCGAGGAGCTGGCCGTGAACTTCGCCACCTGGGACGATATCTTGGAGACCCATGCCGATATCGTGGCCATGAACAACATCATCGAGGCCCACGATATGGCCAACTCCGTGCAGGCCGAGCGTCTGCGCGCGGTGGAGGTGCTGCTTCGCGAGCCCTACTTCGCGAAGATCGCCCTGCAGTTCAAGGAGGGCGCTCCGGCCAAGGAGCTTTATATCGGTTCGGCGGGCATTTCGGACGAGAACTACCGGCGCCTGGTCGTGGATTGGCGCAGCCCCGTGGCCGAGGTGTACTACAACCAGACCATGGGCCCTACCTCCTATGTGGCCGACGGGCGCACCATCCATGTGGATCTCAAGCTGCGCCGCCAGTTCGAAATCGAGGAAGACCGCCTCATCACCTACTTCGACTCGGACGTGGCCATCGAGGACAAGCTGCTGCTCGCCTCGCTTTCCCGCGGGCGCTCGGCCCACATGCAGGCCATCACGGCCACCATCCAGCGCGAGCAGAACGCCGTGGTGCGCCACGAGGACGTGCCGGTGCTGCAGGTGGCGGGCATCGCCGGGTCGGGCAAGACTTCGGTGCTCATGCAGCGCATCGCGTATCTGTTCTACCAGCATCGCGGCGCGCTGGATCCCACCCAGGTATTCCTCATCTCGCCGAACCCGGTGTTCGGCCGCTACATCGACCGCGTGCTGCCCGATCTCGGCGAGCGCAACCCGGAAATCCTCACCTGGGAGGAGTTCCTGATGCCGCTTCTTCCCGCTGGGCGCGGCGTGGGTGAAAGCGACGTGTCGCTTGAGCGCCTGCACGCCATCGACGCGGCCGTGGCATCCTTCGAGTTCACGCGCAGCGACTTCCGCGACATCACGAGCGCCGGCGTGCGCCTTCTCGGCGGGGATGCGGTGGAGAAGGTGTCGGCGAAGTTCGCGAACCTGCCGGCCGGCCCGCACCGTGCGACGCTCATGGCCGAGGAGCTGTCGAGTCGCCTGACGGCGCGGCTGAAGTCGCTGGCAGCGTTGGAAGATACGCACGATGAGATCGCCTCGCTTCCCGTGGACGAGCAGCTGCGCCTGTTCGGAGAGGTCTTCGATCCGCAAAGCGACGAGGAGGCCCGCACGCTCGCTCTTACGTATTTGGAAGAGAAGCATGCCGATGCCCTGAGGGCCATGGACGCCATGGAGTGGCTTGACATCGACCGCGTGGCCGCGCGCCTGCTCGGCCGCGAGGGGCTGACCTCGGTGGAATGGGTCTACCTGAAAATGGCGCTCACGGGGCTGGGGAATCCCGAGGCGCGCTACGTCATGATTGATGAGGCCCAGGACTATTCCCAGGGCCAGCTGGCGGTGCTCGCCCGCTACTTCCGCCGGGCGCACTTCCTGCTTTTGGGCGACCCGAACCAGGCCATCTTCGAGGGCACGGCCACGTGGGACGAGATGCGGGCAGTGTTCGAGGAGATGCGCGGCGCCGTATCGCAGTGCCGCCTCATGACGAGCTACCGGTCCACGCCGGCCATCACCGACCTGTTCGCACGCCTTCTGCCCGCGGGCGAGGCCATGGAGGTGGCCTCGGTGCAGCGCGAGGCCCCGGCACCGGAGATCGTGGTGTGCGAGGGCACCGACGAGTGGAAGGCGGCCCTGGCGGAAGCGGTGCGCGTCGCACGCGATGCCGGCGGTCTTACGGCGGTGATCGTTCCCTGGAAGAACGACGCCAAACGCCTCGCGAAGGCGCTGGACGGCGTCACCGCAGGGAGCGGCCAGCCCCCCGTAGGGGGCGACCTTGGTCGCCCCTCGGCCGCAAGTGATGCCAATGCGGGGCAGGGCGTCGTTGTCCTCGGCGAGGGCGACAGCCTGCCGGATGAGGGCATCGTCGTGGTGCCGCTGAAGTTGGCGAAGGGCCTCGAGTTCGATCGCGTCGTCATCCCCGACGCCTCGGCTCGCACCTTCCCGGAAAGCGACATCGCCCGCCGCCGCCTCTACACCACCATCAGCCGCGCCACCCGCCACCTCACCATCCTGTCGAATGGCGACCTGACGGAACTTTTAGGATAGCTATGTCGAAGAAGCAATCGCTTACGATGCGCAGCTTGCACTATTACTGGCTGGCGACTCGCAATCACCTGGGGCTGTTCGTGGCGCTCGTTGCCTCGACGATCGGGTTCTGCGGTTTTCTCACCTACGGCAACCCCTACGTGATGAGCCTCATCGTCGACCGCATCAGCGCCGACCCGGTGGCGCCCGAGGCCGTATTCGACGTGTTCGGTTCTTACATCGCGGCGCTCATCGGCATCAACTTGGCGGGCCAGACCTGCAGCAAGCTTCAGGACTACACGCTGTGGAAGCTGCAGATCGCCGTGAACTACGACTTGGCCACCATGGCCTTCGATTGCCTGTGCAACCAGTCGCTGTCGTTCCATTCCAACCGCTTCGGCGGTACGCTCGTCAGCCAGACTTCGAAGTTCATGGCCGGCTACACGCAGCTTCTCAACACCATGAACTTCCCGTTCTTGCCGATTCTCTGCTCCATCACCTTCACGTGCCTCATTCTGTTTCCGGTGGTGCCGGCCTATGCGGCGGTGCTCATGGCCATGCTCGCGGTGTATGCGGTCATCAGCTACCTTATGTACAAGCGCATCCTGCATCTGAACGAGAAGGCCGCGAGTGCCCAGAACCAGTTGTCGGGCGAGCTGTCGGACGCGGTCACCAACATTCTGGCCGTGAAGACCTACGGGCGCGAGGACTACGAGCGGCGTCTGTTCGACACGGCGAACCGCGAGGTGGTGGCGCGCGATTCGAAGCGCATGCGGGCCTCGCTCGCCCGCGGCATCACCACGGCGGCTATCACGGTGGTCATCATGTCCGTGGTGACGGTGTTCATCTCCGGCGGCAACGCCTGGTTCGGCATCACGCCGGGCACGGTCATCCTCATGTTCACCTACACGAACACGGTGACGAACCAGTTCAACTTCATCAATACCGGCCTGCAGCGCATCAACCAGGCCTTCGGCGATGCAAGCGGCATGACGGCGGTGCTCGACGAGCCGCGGTTGGTGGCCGATAAGCCAGGAGCGCAACCGCTCGATGTGGAGCTGGGCGACATCAACTTCAAGGACATCAACTTCTGGTACACCGACGGTAACGTAAAGACCCAGGTGTTTCGCAACTTCAACCTGCAGATTCCCGCCGGGCAGCGCGTGGGCCTGGTGGGTATGTCCGGCGCGGGGAAGACGACGCTCACGAAGCTGCTGCTGCGCTTGGCCGACATCCAGGAGGGCGAGATCCTGGTGGATGGCCAGAACGTGGCCGACGTGACCCAGCAGTCGCTGCGCCGCCAGATCGCCTACGTGCCTCAGGAGGCGCTGCTATTCCACCGTTCCATTGCCGAGAACATCGCCTACGGGCGGCCCGATGCTACCATGGAGGAGATCCGTGAGGCGGCGCGCGCGGCCAACGCGCTGGAGTTCATCGAGGATTTGCCCCAGGGCTTCGACACCATCACCGGCGAGCGCGGCATCAAGCTCTCGGGCGGCCAGCGCCAGCGCATCGCCATCGCCCGCGCCATGCTGGCCGACTGTCCCATCCTCGTGCTGGACGAGGCCACGAGCGCCTTGGATTCGGAAAGCGAGGCCGCCGTGCAGGAGGCCCTTGCTCGTCTTATGGAAGGCCGCACCGCCATTGTGGTGGCCCACCGCCTTTCCACGGTGGCGAGCCTCGACCGCATCGTCGTGCTGTCCCAGGGACGCATCGTGGAGGACGGCCCCCATGCCGAACTCGTGGCCAAGGGCGGCGACTACGCCCGCCTCTGGAACCGCCAAACCGGCGCCTTCGCGGGGGAGTAGGCGCCGGGTTTCATCCAGTGGTTCGACCTGCCGAGCGCTGGTGACACAAAACGTGCGCGGAAGAGGCTTGTTTTGTCACCGAAGTCTGGGCCTACAGCTTTACGACGGCGTCGGCGGGGCCGGATTCGGTGGCGTTTATGAGGACGGTGGCGGAAGGGGAGGCGATATCCCCGGTGCACAGGGCATAGAGCCCCGGGCGGCTCACCGTGACGGCGCCGAGCTCGTCGGCAGACAGCGTGCGGTCGCGGGAGGGGATGACGGTGCCGTCCTCGGCCACGGCGGCGGTGCAGAGGTAGACTTCCCCGGCTCCGCTTTCCACGGCGAAGGTGAGGCCCGTCTCCGTCGCACTGGCCGAGCCGGTGCCCTCCACGGCGGCGCGGCCATCGCTGTGGCAGGAAGCGCACTGCTCGCCGGACTTCGTGATGGGGTGGCTCGATGCGCAGCCGGCCAGAGTGCCGGCGTTCGCTGTCAGGAGACAGGCGAGGGCGAGCGCGGCAAGGCACGTGCGTTGGGGATGCCGATGCGCGGCGGCGTTGGTGCGAGGCAGGATGAAAAGGCCCATGACTCTCCTCGGGGTGGTGTTGGGAATTGAGTGACAAAGGCAGTCTACCATTCGTTGCGTCATCCCCCTCATACCCAGAGCCGTATTTCCCGCGAGCAAGCTTCGAAGCGTAAATCTGGCAAGTTTTTCGAGGGTTTCGACGTGTCTCCTGAAGGCTCCTCTGCGAAAGTAACGTATTGTGCTAATTCTCGCTGGGAAATGGTCAGCAAACAAGGAAGATGGGGCCATTTCTGGCTCTCTGAGGGAAGCGCTTGTCGAAAACCTCGAAAAACTAGCCAGGATTGCTGGATTTCGAAGTCGCGCATGATAAAAGATATGACGCGAACGCGGGAGCGAATCCGTGCTTTCTTTTTGCTGGGTGGCTTTTGAATATGCGAGAGCAAAGGCCTCGCGTCCGCTGTGTGAGGGGGCGAGTTGTGGTACCCTCAAGACTTTGCATTCGGTAATTGGGAAAAGGAGGTGCGGTGGGTCTGGGCGGTATCAAGCTGGCTGAATACGCTGACCCACGCGCCGTGTCGCGGGGTGTGGGCATTGCCGCCAATGCCGCATCTATCGTGGATCGGCGCGTTCGGCGCAGCGATGACGTGTCGGTGGTCACCGGTCGGGTGGCGTCGGCCTCGGGCATTGCCGATTACTTCAACGTTGATGTCGTGTTCGCCGATTTCGAGTCCCGCATTATCGACTACGATTGCGATTGTCCTGCCGCCGCGCGCTTCGACGGCATGTGCAAGCACTGCGTGGCGCTGACGGTCGCCTATTTTGCACAACCCAAGTCTTTCGAAGAGATAGGTGATGGCCGTGCCGCCGTTTCGCCGGGTCGGACGACGAGCGAGGCGCTGGCGCAGTGCCTGGCGGCTCGATCCGACGCGACGCCCGTGCGCGTCGGCGCACTCGCCGTGGACGCAGCTGCGGGCACCGTGCATCTCGCCGTGCATCTTGCCTACGACGGGCGCTTCTGGTCGATGGATCTGACCGTGGAAGGCCCTCGCGGAACCTATGTGGTGCGCGACCTCGAGGCCTTTGCCCATCGCGTGCAGCGCGGGGAGCATTTCTCTTACGGAAAGAAGCTCGCCTTCGCCCATCGGCTCGAGGCCTTCGACGGGCCTTCCCGGGCCGTGGCTCGCAAGGTGGCGGAGCTGTTTCCCGATGAGCGCCTGTTCGGCGGCTCGATGTTCCGCACGGCGGGGAGCAAGCGCGAGGTGCGCCTGCGCGAGGCGGAGTTGGCCGGCATGCTCGGCGCCATGGGGGAGGGCGCTGAATTTACGTTTGGGGGATGGGAGGCGCCGCTAGCGGTTGCGAACCGGGGCACGGTGGGGCCTGGTGCGAGGGAGGGCGATGAGAAGCAGGGCAATGGAGACGGCCTTTGGGTTGTCGCCAGGGATGTTCCGGCGCTGACACTGCGGTTCGTCCCTGCCGAGGGCGGCTTTGAGCTGGCGCTTTCCGAACGGGTGCTCGTGGTGCGCGGGCTGGAGGAGGCCTTCGTGCTGTCCGACGGCGTGGCCGCGCGAGCGACGGGCGCCGACGCGCGGGCCTTTGCCTGGTTGCGCGAGGCGGGCCTGACCGCCGACGGCTCCGCAGGGGAAGCCCCGGTCTTCATCGCCGAGCGCGATGCCGAGGCTTTCTGTCGGCGCGCGCTGCCGGTGCTGGAGGAGACGCTTTCGGTGGAGTTGCCCGAGACCTGGGAGGCGCTGCGTCCCGTGGCCGGCACACTCGCCTTCTACTTCGATGTGACGGGGAAGAAGGAGGCCGCGCTCATCCGCCTGGTGGTGAAGGCGTTTTACGGCGAGCGGGAGGTAGTGCTGGAAAGCCCCGCCGATTCCGCCGAGGAGCCGGAGCTGCGCCCGGCTTCGAGTCAGGCCTTCCGCGACCAGGATTTGGAAGATGCGGGTGTGGCCGTGGCCGCGCAGTTCTTCGACGGGTCCATGACCTTGCCCCTGCGCCAGACCGAATTGGCCGGCGATCTGCTCTACGGCGGTCTCGTGCAGTTCCGCGCCCTAGGCGAGGTGTTTACCACGCCGGCGTTCGATCGGCTCATCGTGGAGCGGCCGCCGCGGGTGTCATTGGGCCTTTCCCTGCGGGCGAACCTCATTCAGATGGATGTGCGCGAGAGCGATCTTTCCGCCGATGAGCTGCGGGCGATGCTTTCAGCCTACCGGCGCCGCAAGCGCTTCCACCGCATGGGCGACGGCCGCATCGCCGCTTTGGGCGAGGGGGACGTGGCGGCGCTCGGCGACATGATGCGGGACTTGGGCGTGTCGGCCGACGAGTTGCTGGATGGCGGCGCCGAGCTACCGACCTACCAGGCGTTCTACCTGGATCGGGAATATGGCGACGCCGTGCGGGACCGCGCCTTCGAAGATTACCTTCGCTGCCTGGACGGTCCGGGCGAGCCTGTGGCGGCGCCCGCATCTCTCGCGGGTACGCTGCGGCCCTACCAGGTAGAGGGTTTCCGCTGGCTGGCGCGCCTGGCATCGCTCGGCTTCGGCGGCATTCTGGCCGACGAGATGGGCCTCGGCAAGACACTGCAGATGATTGCCCTGGTGAAGAGCTTGCGCGATTCGGGGCAGCTGGGCGGCCCGGTGCTCGTGGCCTGCCCCGCCTCGCTCGTGTTCAACTGGGCCGACGAGTTCGCCCGGTTCGCGCCCGACGTGCCGGTCTGTGCGTTGGAGGGCTTCCGAGCGCACCGCGAGGCGCTACTATTCCGTGCGACGCAGGGGATAGACGAAGGGCGCGTTTTCGGGTGTGGGGACGATGCGGGTGAGGACGCGCGAACGACTGGCGAGCGAATCGCTGGCGCTTCGAGCGCCGATGTCCCGTGCGTGATCGTGGCCTCCTACGACCGCGTGCGCATCGATGGCGCGCAGCTCGCGCGTGTCGAATGGGGCTTGGTGGTGCTCGACGAGGCCCAGTACATCAAGAACCACGCCACCAAGACCACCCGCGCCGTGAAGCGCCTGCGCTCCCGTTTGCGGTTCGCGCTCACGGGCACGCCGGTGGAGAATCGCCTCTCGGAGCTGTGGAGCATCTTCGACTTCCTCATGCCGGGGTTCCTCGGCAGCTACGAGCGGTTCCGCGAGCGCTACGAGCTGGGCATTATCGGCGAGGATGAAGAGGCGGCGGCTCGCCTGCGCGCGCTCATCGAGCCGTTTGTGCTGCGCCGCCGCAAGGCCGACGTGCTCACTGATCTGCCCGCCAAGCTCGAGAGTATCCGCTATGTGCCGCTCGGCCGCGAGCAGCGTCGGCTCTACGACGGCGCCGAGCAGCGCCTGCGCGAGGATCTGAACGCCCAGAAGCGGCAGAACGCCTCGCGGGCCAATCGCCGCGGGCACATTCCCGATGCGGAGAAGAGCGCCGTCGAGGTGCTGGCCGAACTGACGCGCCTGCGCCAGATCGCGCTCGACCCGGCGCTCGTGTTCGAGAACTACAAGGGCGGCGCCGAGAAGCTGGGCGCCATCATGGAATTGGTGGACGAGGCCATGGAAGCTGGGCGCAAGGTGCTCATTTTCTCGCAGTTCACGAGCTATTTGGACGTGCTTTCCGCCGAGCTTAACCGTCGCGGTATCGGGCATTTCGCCATAACGGGCGCCACGCCGAAGCGCGAGCGCGTGCGTCTTGTGCGGCAGTTCAATAACGACGAGACACCCGTGTTCCTTGTGTCGCTGAAGGCCGGCGGCACGGGGCTGAACCTCACGGGCGCTTCGGTGGTGGTGCACGCCGACCCCTGGTGGAACGCGGCCGCCACCGACCAGGCGACCGACCGTGCCCACCGCATCGGGCAGAACCGCGAGGTGGACGTGTACAAGGTGGTGGCGAAGGGAACCATCGAGGAGCGCATCGTCGCCTTGCAGGAGGCCAAGCGCGACCTGGCCGATTCCGTGATCGCCGCCACGGCCGGCGAGGCGCTCGCCGGACTCGCCCGCGAGCGCCTCGCGGAGCTTCTCGGGGAGGCGGACTAGCGGGTTTCGTGCAGGATTTTCCGATTGGGAGAGCCTGCTCGCTCGGAAAGCCCGAGAATGACTCTCTCAATCGGAAAATCCTGCACTATTCCAGCACGAAGACTCTTCCTATCGAAAAATCCTGCACGTTCTGGCAGGTTCGGTCGACCTGCGTCTGGCCATCTCGCACTCGGCCGCCTCGCGCCCGCCAAACCAGAAGGGGCGGCCCGAAAGCCGCCCCCATGCAGGTATATTTTATTGCGATCGGAGCGCTACTTCCGCTTGTCCTCTTCCACCATGGCGTTGATGGCGGCGCGCTCCTGGTCTTCCAGGCGCTCCTCGGCCGCGTCCAGCGCGCGCTTGTCGTGCTTGGCGTTGGCGATGGCGAGCACCGCGCCGGACAGCGCGAACAGCGCGATGGCGTTGGGGATGACCATCAGCTGGTTGAACATGTCGGCGAGCTCCCACACCAGGTCGTTGGAGAGCAGCGAGCCCATGAAGATGAAGGCCAGCGCGATGATGGTGAAGGGCAGCACCGCCTTCTTGCCGAAGAGCCATTCCACGTTCAGCTTCGCGAAGAGGTTCCACGAAAGGATGGTAGAGAAGGCGAAGAACAGCAGGCAGATGGCCACGAACCAGGCGCCCACATTCGCGCCGAAGAACTGCCCGAAGGCCAGCTGAGCGATGTTGGTCTTGGTGATGGTCTCGGCGGTCAGCGTCGCGTAGTCGCCGGTGGCCAGCGTGCCGTCACCCACGTAGAGCACCGACAGCACCACGAGCGCGGTCATGGTGACGACGATGATGGTGTCCACGAACACGCCGATCATGGCCACGACGCCCTGCTCATGGGGGTCGCGCACCTCGGCCAGCGCGTGGGCGTGCGGGGTGGAGCCCATGCCGGCCTCGTTGGAGAACAGGCCGCGCTTGGCGCCCTGGCTGATGGCGGCGATGATGCCGAAGGTGGCGCCGCCCACGGTGGCGTCGGGGTTGAAGGCGCACTGGAAGATGAGCGCGAAGGTGGCCGGAATGTTGGCGGCGTTCATGATGAGCACGACGAGCGATCCGAGCACGTAGAGCACGGCCATGATGGGCACGATCTTTTCGGTGACGGCGGCCAAACGCGACACGCCGCCGATGAACACGGTGCCGGCCAGGATGACCACGATGAGGCCCATGACCCAGGTGGGGATGCCGAAGGCGGTGTTCATGGTCTCGGCGATGGAGTTGCTTTGCACCATGCAGCCCATGAAGCCGAGCGCCAGAATGATGGCCACGGCGAAGAACCCGGCGAGGAACTTGCCCCCCTTGCCCTTGAAGGCCGTGGTGATGTAGTAGACTGGGCCGCCGTGCACGGTGCCGTCCTCGTCGACTACGCGGGTCTTCTGGGCCATGACCGCCTCGGCGTAGTTGGTGGCCATGCCGAGCAGGGCGATGATCCACATCCAGAAGATGGCGCCCGGGCCACCCACGATGATGGCGCCGCACGCGCCCACGATGTTGCCCGTGCCCACCTGGGCCGCGATAGCGGTGGACAACGCCTGGAACGACGTCATGCCGCCGCCCTGGTTGCCGCCGCGCAGGCTGAAGTTGCCGAACACGCGGCGCCAGCCCTCGCCGAAGCAGCGGAACTGGATCGCCTTGGTGCGCACGGTGAACCAAATGCCCATGCCGAGCAGCAGGATGATCAGGATGTAGTTGGACAGGTAGTTGTTGATGGTGGTAACGATACCAAGCAGCGCCTCTTCCACGGCATTCCCTTCTTCTCGTGAGAAAACTCGGGGGAACTCATGCGTGGGCGGCCGAAGAAGTCGCGTCATCGCTCTGTCCGTTTGCCTGAGAGATTCGGCTTGCCTGCGGAGGTCGTCCGCGCGCAAGCCTTGCACCTTCGGCACTCACTTAAGAGTTCTCCAGAGTTTTCTCCGCCCCCGGTTTGCTTATGTCGCGCTTGCGCTGTTGCGGCGCTGCGGACGAACCGCTTTGCCGTTCGCGCGAGCGCCTCGGCATTCCGAAGGCCTCACAGAAATATTGACGCAGGCCACTATACGCCCTGACGCGGCGTCGATCAACAACTATTTCGCTCAACGTTACGCGTTGCCCCCGCAATGCTCCGTAGCGCCCGCGAAAGGTGGTGTCCTCGCGGTGGTTGCGAGATGCCTACGAACGGGATCCGGCCGCGGTGCCCGTGTTAGACTGGGGCGACGAAAGCGGCAAAGCCAAGGAAAGAGATCGCCATGAGCAAGTACGATAAGCTGTGGGAATACGTGGAAAAGCAAGAAGGCGACGAGCTGGTGCTCACATTCGACGAGATTGGCACCATCGCCGGCGTTCCTTTGGATCATTCGTTCCTCAACTACAAGAAGGAGCTTGTGCCCCACGGGTGGGAAGTGGGCAAGATATCCATGAAACAGCAAACCGTCCGCTTCAAGCGACTGGCGGAATAGGCCAAGATCGACGGAAAAGGTGGCCGGCGGCTGGCGAAACGGACTTTCGCTGGCGCTTATAACTCAAGATCTCGTGCGCAAATTGCCCTTTTCGTTGACGAGGGGCTCGTCTGTTTTGCGCTTGAGCATAGTCTTGTGCTTGGCAGAAGACTCGCATGAATGCCAAGAAACTTTCTCTCGTGCTGTATGCTATGAAAGTGAAAACCTGTGAAACGAAGTGAAAGATTGTGAAATGAAGCGGGATAAGGCGACATCTACATGCAACCCATTCACCCCGACCTTCGGATGTGTGCCCCCCAAACTTGCTGGACGAGACGGGCTCATCGCTGACATTCTCGAGGGGTTGGATAACGCGCCGGGCGACCCTAACAGGGCAACTATCTTTGTGAGTGCTTGAGGAACGGGCAAGACGGTGCTCCTCACGGCCATTGCCGAACGGGCTGAGATGAGGGGACGGATTAGCGTCAATGTGACCGATCGCGATGGGATGCTCTCGGAGATAATCGTCCAACTTCGTCAGAAGGCGTCGCACATCCTTGCCCCTGAGACGAACTCGTGGCTCTCAGAAATACATGTCCATGGCGTAGGGTTCACGCGAACGAGGGAGGAAGTGCCTTCTACGTGGCGCGCGGACATGACGAAGGCCGTCAGCGAGCTCAACGAGAAGGGCTCAGGTCTTCCCATCACCGTCGACGAGGCATCGGCACAATCCGATGAGCTTCCGGTTCTCATCGATTCGTTCCAACATTTCGTTCGCGAGCGCCGGGACGTCGCATTGCTTTTGGCTGGTCTGCCGCACAACGTCTCGACGCTTATCGATGTGGATGCGACCTCGTTTCTGCGCAGGGCGTTCAAGCATACGATGGACCAGATTTCTGCAACCGACACTTCTTACGCCATTAAGGAGACGGTGGAAGGTGCCGGAAGGGGAATCGCCGCCCCTGCGCTCAAGGTGGCTGCCGATGCTTCGGAGGGCTATGCCTTCCTCATACAGCTTCTTGGCTACCATGCCTGGCGGCAGCATCCCGAGAGGGAAACCATCACCTTAGAAGATATGGAGCAGGCTGTGGTTCTCGCCCGAAACGACATGTACCGCATGGTGCTCGAGCCGACGGTGAACAGCTTGAGTGAGCGGGAGTTGGAATTCCTCGTCGCGATGACGGAAGGCGAAGGTCCCCACCGCGTTTCCGACATAGCCGGCCGCATGGGTATCACCGAGAACAACGCGACCAAAATCCGCGCGCGCCTCATCGAGCAGGAAGTAATCGGAGCCAGGCGAAGGGGCTTCGTAGATTTCGACATGCCCATGATCCGTGACTACCTGGTGGATGAAGGCTAGGTCCTATTGCGCGGTTAGGCAGCATCCGGGTCGTTTTTTGCACGAGATCTTGAGTTGTAAGCGTCTGAATCGTGCACCGAAGGAAGCTGGTCGGAGGAGCGCTTGGAAAGTGCCTGGTCAGAACGTTGCGTGCGAAATGAAAACTTGCCGATTCGCCGATTCCGCACCCTCGAGACGCTCATAACCGTCGATCTCATCCAGAAACCGCGCTTTCCGTTTACCGAGTCTGGATGTCTGCCTCTTCCGCAGTCGTGCTTTTCGGGAGATCGGCCTCAAGCAGGTGTTGGAAGATCCCTCGAAGTAGGCTCTGGAAAGGTTTTGAATGTCGCTTACGTTTTCCTTAACTTGATTCTGCTTGCCGAGTGAGCGGGGTATATTCGTCCCAGACGGTAAGGAGGATGAGGCATGGGCACGTGGCTGAAAAGAATCGGACTGGGCGCTCTGGCACTCGTCGTTCTCTGCACCGTGGCGGTCTTCGCGGTTGATGCCCATGTGCGCTCTTCCGCCGGCCCGCGCATCGTGTCGGTTGACGAGGCGGCGGCGCTCGGCGACGTGGACTGCGTGCTGGTGCTCGGGTGCGGGGTGCATCCCGACGGACGCCCAAGCGACATGCTGGCGGATCGCGTCGCGTGCGGCGTCGCGCTGTACGAGAATGGCACGTCGCCGAAGCTGCTGATGAGCGGCGATCACGGACGTGCCGACTACGATGAGGTGAAT
>OLRU01000168.1_pt1 | contig 79655 bp, 71 predicted proteins | sample 1672961 | NCBI WGS metagenome assembly OLRU01 (sample SAMEA3136741, study PRJEB25190) | human gut metagenome | biome: human gut; feature: human-associated habitat; material: faeces | place: Austria | collected 2013
AGCGGAAGAAGGGGCTGTCCTGCAAATACCAGGCCACAAAATTGTTGATATACACGTTGTCCACATGGTTCACCGTGCCGTAGGGGTCATAGGCAATGCCGAAGTGCCCGGCATTCCACACCACGATAAAGCCGTGCCACAATTCCACAAGCGGCGTCACGGTGCCGACGCAGAGCGCCGCCACCAGCAAAATATAAAGCGCCCTTTCCCATGCCTTTCCAGTGCGGAATACGCTTTTCCTGCGGACAAGATACCCCAGCACCATGCAGGCCAGCACCAGCAGCGCCGGGATGGAGGCGCGCATGGTGAAATCGCCCGTGCCTGCGGCGCCCATGCGGAACAGCGGGTATGCCATCAGGCTGGCCGCAGTGAGGTAGAACAGGGCGTCTTTCTTATAGTCATGCCAGATAAGGGCCAGATACACACCGCACTCCAGCATGTAAAAGCGCACAAGCTCAAACAGTTCTTTGCCCGCATCCACCTCCTGCCTACCGGAAAGGTAAAAGCAGAAGCGCCCTTCTTCCATGGTGGTAGCCGCATTGGAGGAAAAATAGAGATAAAACACCGGAAGAACGGCCGCCAGCACAAGCAGGTTCTGGCGTGAGAACACCTCACGCCAGAAGGCGGGCAGGCGCCCTGCCCGCACGCTTTGCACAAGGCGCACCGCGCCAAGGCCAAGGCACATTACGGCAAGCCCCACGAAGGGCAGCGGACCGAAGGGCAGCGCCAGCAGGCCCAAAAGCGCATAGTTTTCCACGCCCTTTTCATTCAGTACACACAGCGTCATCAGCCACGGCACCACCGTCTGGTTGAACACCCAAAACAGGCAGGTGGTCATAGAGCTGTACTCATTTGTGCCCGCCCAGCGCTCTATATGAAAGCCGACGTCCTGATGCATCCACGCCGTGCCCACGATATCCAGCCCGCTGAAGGCCATAAAGCCCACACACACCAAAAGCACAGCCAGCCACCCCTGCGGCCGCAACGTGACCACAAGCAGGCAGAGCACAAGAAAGACGCCAAGGCTTGTCCATAAAAACAGCACAAAATTTGCCGCCAGCCACGCAGCGCCCGCGGCGCCCGTCGCTGCCAGCACCGCTTTGCCCGCCAGGGCCGGAAGCAGCCAGTGGCAGATGTAATACACCAAAGCAAAAGGCTCGCCGTGGTTGCCAAAGCCGCCGCTGCTGCTTTGGTAATACACGGGCCAGGGATAATTTACAAGGTCGTGCAGAACGCCGTTGCGGTTCGCAAAATCTGTGTTCTGGTAAAAATAGCCGCCCTGCCCGCCCCAAAAGCACCAGATGAGCGCAAAGGCCAGCATTGCGGCCAGCACCCATGCGGGCACGCACAGGGCCTTTTCCTGCAGCGCCGCAGGCCCTTTTCTACCGGGGCGCAGGCAAAGCACGCCCGCCGCCAGCAGGGCCGCGGCCGGCACGCCCCACCACGGCTTCAGCCAGCCCAGCAGGAACACCGCCACCGGCACCGCGGCATACAGCACCGCCGCAAAGCGCAGCTTTACATAGGAAAGCCGAACACTGTTTTTTCTGAAAAAGGAAGCTTCGCACATCTGTCCGTCCTCCGCAGCAATATCATTCCTAATCAGAGAGCCCTCTGTTAAGATACAGCATATCATACTGCCGCCGTTTTTTCTACAATGCAGCCATCGAAACAGAGCATATGTCCGACAAAATGCGGTTAGGCCCGCCCCCAGCCGGGGCGGGCCCATTTTTTGCACCTTTGCTATTATACTACCGACCTTATTTGTTCGAAAAATCGGGCACAGGAAGCATTTCCACAGTCTCGTGCTTTTGCATTTCACCAATATATTTGACAAAGCCTTCGCGATCGATGGTCTGTTTGAACACAGACAGCATCTGCTTTGCACCTGCAGCATCGCCCTTTAGCAGGCGGTATGCGCACAGGGCGAACACCTTGGCCGTTGTCACATAGGCAAGCTGCGGGTCCACACAGGTATATTCCGTCGTATGGGCGGCGCCCCGAAAGCCGCCCGTGCCAAACTGGATGAGTGGCATGATGCTGGAAAGCTCGCCGTAATCAGAAGAGCCTGCCGAATGAATGGTGGGGTCTGCCGCAGAGTCTATCAGCATGAGTTCTTTGTCTGGCGCCACATCACGCAGAACGCCTACCAGAAGCTCAACTGTATTATTCGGTACCGTAGGCAGATATCCCGCCACCGTCTCAACGTCCAACCCCGCGCCCAGCGCCATAGCAGCGCCTTTCAGCGCGCGGTCTACTTTGTAATTGGCCTCTTTAATCGCGGCCATCGTCTTGCCGCGGATGCTGTAATCCAGTTCCACATCATCGGCAATAATGTTCGAGGCGTCTCCGCCGTGCACGATACGCCCATGGATGCGCACAACGTCTTCGTCACGGAAAGTCTCGCGCTGCGCATTGATTGCGTTGACCGCCAGAGTTGCCGCTTCCAGCGCATCGATGCCCGCGTGCGCGTTCGTGGCATGCGCCGCTTTTCCTTTGAAATGGACGGTCTTGTTGACAAAGCCGTTCGTGCTGTCGTTCAGCACGGCCACTTCGGCTTCCCAGCTATGGTGCCCCACCGTGATGTCGATATCATCCAGCGCACCGATGCGGATCATCTCCGATTTTCCTCCGCAACAGCCAATCTTTCCCTGTCTGATAAGATCCAACTTATAGGCGACGTCTGCGCTGAATTCTTCAGAGGGTACGCCGATGAAAGCCACGTTCCCATTCAGCGCGCCTCGCACCTCCGGGTCTGTCAGGGCCATGGCCGCGCCCAGCACCCCCGTCAACTGCGCGTTATGGCCGCATGCATGTGCTGCGCCCGTCTCCTTATTTGCTTCGGGGTGGCTTGGCATTGGCAGCGCATCCATTTCACCCATCAGCGCCACTGTATACCCTTTTTTCTCCTGACAGGGCGGTTTTAGATATGCCTTAACGCCCGTATAGGCCACTCCCCGCTGTACGTCAAGGCCCAGTTTTTCCAGCTCTTCGGCAAACCGCTGTGAAGTGCGAAACTCTTTGAACCCCGTTTCCGCGTGTGCCCAGATATCATTCGCAAAGCCGATGATATCCTGTGCTCTGCTGTCGATAATATCCAGTATTTTCTGTTCTACCTTATCCATCTTCTTCCCTCCCGCATCTGTTATGAAATACTGCGCCTCACTGTGCCTGCTCGGCCTGCTGCGCCATCTGCGCGTCCACTTCCGCCTGCACGCGCTTGCCCAGCGCCTTTTTCTTGTCTATCAGCTTTTTCAGCACAAAGGCCGATGCGCCGCACAGCGCCGTTGTCACAGCCAGGAAGATGAAAATATAGCGGTACCCCGCATTGCCGAAATTGTCCAGAAGTTGACCGCAAATAGCGCCACGGATCATATAGCCGGTGGCATTCACAGTGAACACCACGCCCCATAGGCGGCCAGTGTATTTGATAGGCACTTTGGCATCTTCCACCAAAGTATATTGCAGGCCCGTAATAGCGTACATGCCCACAGAGAAAAGTGCAACCAGGACAAGATACAGGACGGCTATCGTACCGCCACCAAGCGGCAGCAGTGCCATGCCGAGCGCAATCACCGTCATGGCAACACAGGCAACCTTAAATACGATGGTAGAATCACCCAGCTTGTCGCGCAGCATGCCACCGAACGGGCTGACCACGATGCGGAAGAAGTTTTTCATCGTAATTGCCACAAATGAAGCCGTGCCGGCCGTAAACGCCATTACACCCACCAGATAAGGGTTCATATAGGTGAAGACGATCTGCGCCATCAGGTTCAGGCAGAACGTAGCCACTACATTGCACCATGTAACGGGCATTTTCAGTATCTCCAAAAGCCCTACCTTGGGTTCTGTATTTTCTTTCTTAGATACCGTAGAATTTTTACGAAGCTCCTTCAGGCGTTTTTCTTCCGCCTCAATACCCGGCGATTTCAGGAATACCCAGATACCGATGCCCACCAGAATGCACAGGATACCCACGCCACGCAGTGCCATCTGGAAGGAGAGGTTCAGTGCAGTGATAGCTCCCAGGAACCCATACTGGATGACAAGCGTCACGATTGCGTATGCCGCCTCGGAGAATGTCATCAGCTTGCCCTGCTCGTCGCTGTTGCCAAGCAGCTTGATTAGCTTGAAGTAAGGTGTGAGCAGCAGTACGTTAGCTGCCAGCGCCAGGCAGAAATAGATAATGAGAAGCAGGAAATAGGAGTGTGCCACCGATTCCAGCAGGGCGGAGAACGCCGCCACAAAGCAGCCGATGGCCGTCAGCTTCTTCGGGCTGAATCTGTCGGCCAAGAGGCCGCCGATGATACCTCCCACAAAACCGCCGATGTTGCCAAAGCCTTCCAAAAAGCCCATCTGTGTATTGGTGAGCTGGAAGATGTCCTGAAACTGCACATAGAATACCTGACTGAGCTGGCTTATCAGGAACGATGTATTGGAAAACGTAGCGAACATGACGAGCCAATACTTTTTCAGCATACCGGGGCCCAAAAGCCCTCCGCCTTTCCGTTGCATCAAACCATTACCCATTTTAAAATTCCTCCTTTTGATTTTCAATGCAGGCTGTTTTCAAAAACAGCGTCCCACATGTGCCCGAAAAGTATTTTAGTCTGCCTGAGCGGCAATGCTGCCGCCCTTTACCACCAGTTTCGGCAGCTGCCCCATGGCGGAAATGTCTTCGTCCGGCTTTCCGTCAAACAGCACCATATCCGCCTCATAGCTTGGCTTTATCTGCCCGCTGACACCTTCAAGATGCAAAATTTTCGCACTGGTCACCGTGGCCTGCCGCAGCATGTCGATATTACTCATGCCGCACCACTGCTGGCGAAGCCGGAATTCCTGAGCAGGGTCTTTCTCCAGCGATTCAATGTCAAGGTCGGTACCCCAGCCAAGCTCCAGACCTTCGCGGTAAGCGGCGGAAATGTTCTTTTTTGCCGCCTCTATCACCCATCCGGCGCGCTCGGCCAGATATGCCAGCTGCGGGCTTTCATCTGCGGCGATATCGGCGCACCATTTCATCACGGCAATAGTAGGTACCAGATAATGCCGTCCGTCGCTTTCCGCAATTCGCCTGCGAAGCGCAGCGTTGGCGTAGGTGCCGTGCTCTATGGTATAAACGCCGGCATCCAGCGCCGCCTCTATGCTGTCCGCACTGTGGCAATGCGCTGCTGTTTCCAATCCCAGCGCACGCCCGGCGGCGGCAGCGGCGGCTACCTCCTCACGGGTGCATACCATCAGGCCCGGCTTGCCACGCTGCCCCATCACACTGCCGGAGACGAACACCTTCAAAAAGTCCGCGCCCTCCGCCGCATCGCTACGCGCTCCCCTGCGCCAGCCATCCGGGCCGTCATACTGAGGGTTGTCGTTCATAGGCGCCTTTGAGGTAACGGTAATGCCGTTTCCGCAGGCCAGCAGCCTGGGCCCGTGAAATACGCCGGCCTGTATGGCGTTCCGCACATGTATTCCAAGGCGGTTTCTTGCGCCCATGCAACGCATTGTGGTATATCCCAGCCTCATCATGCGCTTTGCCCACAGGCACGAACGATTGAACAATTCGTATTCGTCCATCGCCCAGTTATCCATAAAATTCGCGGTCACCGCGTCACTGTGTTGGTGAATGTCATACAAACCTGGCAGAAGCGTTTTTCCGTAGCAATCCACCGCGTTGCGGCCCTGCATCCCGCTGCCGGCCTTCTCTACCGCTTGAATAAAGCCGCCGGAGACCGCAATGTCTGCCAGCCCGCCGTCCCATCCGCCGGAAAGCTCCGGGATGAGCCTGCAATTTTGAAGCACCATATCAAAGGTCATGTCATCTTCCCCCTAACTGCCGGGCCGTGCCGGACGGCGCAGCGAACGGCCCGGCCCGCTCATTTTCGTCCATGCGGCAGACTCGCCGCCCTTCAGGCGTTGAACACATATTTATCCAGACGCTCGAACGCCTCTTTCACGCGGGAAAGAGGAAGGGCCAGATTCATGCGGATATGACACGGGCCGTGGAACATCCGGCCGTCCTGCCAGCCGACGCCCACATCCCAGCCAGCTGTTTCCAGTTCATGAATGGTTTTCCCATGTTTCTCACACCATTCGGTGCAATCCAGAAACAGCATATAGGTACCCTGCGGACGGGATAATTTCACTCCATCAAAATGCTTTTCGATGTAATCGCAGGCATATTTCACGTTGCCTGTCAGCACCTGGCATAGCTCGTCCACCCACTCATAGCCCTCCGGCTGATACGCACCTATCTGCCCGTGCATAGACAGCACATTCATATAGTTGTAGTCGGTGGTCGATTCCTCTTTGTTGATTCGGTCGTGCAGCCACTTGTTATAGATAATATGGTAGCTGCCCACAAGGCCCGCCATATTGAAGGTTTTGGAGGGGGCATACAGCGCCACTGTGCGCATGCGCGCGTCTTCGGAAACAGACTGTGTGGGAATATGTTTATAGCCGTCCAGCACAAGGTCCGACCAAATCTCATCCGAAATCACATACACATCATATTTGCGGAACAGCTCCATTGCGCGTTCCAGTTCCCAGCGTTCCCACACGCGGCCGCAGGGATTGTGCGGCGAGCAGAACACAGCCGCGTGAATCTTCTTTTCCACAATCTTCTTTTCCATGTCCTCAAAATCCATACGCCAGATGTTGTTTTCATCCAGCACGAGCGGACTGTGGATCATATGGTAGCCGTTATTCGTCATGCCCTTGGTAAAGCCGACATAGGTGGGCGAATGGATCAGCACATTGTCGCCCTGAGAGCACAGCACCTTCAGGGCGCTGATCAGGCCGCCTATCACGCTGTTTTCATACCCGATATGCTCCGGCTTCAGCCCTGTGACGCCATTGCGTTTTTCGTGCCAGCGGATAATCGTGTCGTAATAGGCATCGCTTTCCAGAAAATAGCCGTATGCCGGGTGCTTTGCACGCTCTATCATGGCCTGAGGCACTGTTGGAACCGTAGGGAAATTCATATCCGCTACCCACATCGGAATTGCATCAAAGCCTTCCTTCGGAGGCGTTGGTGCCATGTCCATAAGGCCAAGCGCGTCCACTGCGATTGCATCTTTCCCGCGGCGGTCCATAATAGAAGTAAAATCGTATTTCATTGCTTTGTCCATTCCTTCCTTTTTATTACAGGCTGTCTGCCGCTCTTGGGCCAGACAGCACCTGCAACCTTTTCATTTTAATTTGCCTAAGGCTCCAAAAAAGATTTAATACACTTAATTATTTAGCATATTCTATATTTAGTGTCAACATATTTTCGTACCTTACATATGAAATTTCGCAATTTATACACCTTTTGCTCTTATTTTTTGTTCAAAACGCACAGTTGTGGTCACAGACCAAATGAGCAAGCAAGCTTCTGTGCCGTGTTCTTATTTTTTGCAGCCCTGCGGCGCCTGCTGGGTGTGTTTCTGCCCGGCGCCCCGGCCCGAAAATGCCCGGCGCGCTTTTCTTTTTGGGTAAAATATGCTATATTGTAACAGGATTTTTATGCAGGAAGGGGGCGGCAGCCATGCGGCGCATCTTGAAATTTCTGATGTCGCGCTCTTTCTTTTTCTCGGTGATGATTCTGTTGCAGCTGGCGCTGTTCATCGCCCTCATGGTCACGTTCAGCCGCGTGGGCGGCGTGGCTTACCTGCTTATCACCCTCACCGTCGTAGTGGTAATGATGGCCGTGCTGGAAAAGACGAACACCAACCCAGCCTACCGCATCATGTGGCTTTTAATTGTGGTGACGATGCCCATGTCTGGCGCGCTGTTTTATCTTTTGTGGGGCAGCCATGGCATCAAGCCCAAAAAGGCGGAGGATTTTCTTCGCATCGAGCACCGCGCCAATAAAATCATGCAGCAGGACGAAGCTGCCCAGCGCGCATTCTGCACCCAATATTCGGAATACCGCCCCCATATGGAATATCTGGCGCGCAACGCTGCCGCGCCGCTGTATGACGGCACAAAGGTAGAGTATTACCCCTTCGGGCAAGACTTTTTTCCCCGCTTTCTGGAAAAGCTGAAGGCCGCGCGCCATTATATTTTTATGGAGTATTTCATCGTGCAGGACGGCGAGATGTGGGGCCGCACGCTGGAGGTGCTGCGCCAGAAGGTAAAAGAGGGCGTGGACGTGCGCGTTTTGTACGACGGCTTCGGCTGCCTGTTCACTTTGCCCTCCGATTATGCCGAGACGCTGCGCGCGCAGGGCATCCAGTGCTTTGCCGTCAGCCCCATCCGTTTTTCATGGCATCCGTCAGATTACAAGCTGCTGAACCACCGCGACCACCGCAAAATAACCGTCATAGACGGCGAAGTGGGCTTCACCGGCGGCATGAACTTTGCCGATGAATATATCAACCGCAAGAAGCGCTTCGGCGTGTGGAAGGACACCGGCTTCATGCTGGAGGGGCCGGCGGTGTTCAGCCTTACCGTCACCTTCCTGAAAATGTGGGACTATGTGGCCGAGACGCGCACCCGGTATCTGGATTACCTGCCGGAAGCCGCTTACCCCTCTGCAGAGGGCTTTGTGCAGCCCTACTGCGATTCCCCGCTGGACAGCGAGAACGTGGCGGAAAACGCTTATTTCAATGTGCTGCGCCACGCGCAGCGCTATGTCTACCTGATGACGCCGTATCTCATCTTGGATAATGAGATGACCACCGAGCTGTGCCTTTCGGCCAAAAGCGGCGTGGATGTGCGCATCATCACGCCCGGCATCCCGGACAAGCCCTATGTGTACTATGTGACGCAAAGCTATTACCCGGAGCTTTTGCGCGCGGGCGTGCGCATCTACGAATACACCCCCGGCTTTGTGCACGCAAAAATGTTTGTATCAGACGACAGGCTGGCCATTGTGGGCAGCGCCAACACCGATTACCGTAGCCTGTACCTGCATTATGAAAACTGCTGCCAGTTCTTCGGCGGGCATATTGTGGGCGATGTAAAGGCAGATTTCGAGGCTACCATGGCCATGTGCCATGAGGTGACCGCCGAGGATATTCGCCGCGTGCCGCTGTATAAATGGCTGGCGCAGATGTTCCTACGGCTGTTTGCGCCCCTGATGTAGGGCGCCGCGGCACAAGAACGCGCAGGCAAAAGGAGGAAACAGAATTGAAACTTGTTGTAATAGACGGCCAGGGCGGGGGCTTCGGAAAGGCCATCATCGAGGCTCTGCGCGCCAAGGGCTATGCGGGCGACATCCTCGCAGTAGGCACGAATGCTCTTGCCACCTCGGCCATGCTGAAGGCGGGCGCCAGCGCCGGGGCCACCGGCGAAAATGCCGCCGCCGTAAACGCCGCGCGGGCGGACATTGTCACCGGGCCGCTGGGCCTTGTAATGGCAAACAGCATGCTGGGCGAGTGCACCCCGGCCATGGCGGCGGCCATTGCGCAGAGCCCCGCCGTCAAGGTGCTGGTGCCTGCTGCCAAATGCAACGTGCAGGTGGCAGGCTTTGCCCCGAAGCCGCTGGGGGAATTGATAGAGGACGCCGCCCGGAAGGTGCTTTGCCTGTTGGAGCAGGGCGTTTGACGCGCCGCCCGCAGCACGCGTAGAAAGGCCCGCGGCACGGCGGCCAGACAGACGAAAAGAGCGTGCGGCTTTGTGAAAAGCCGCACGCCTTTTTTATTTCCTTTGACAAGCCGCTGTTCACCCCTGCCGGCCGCTGTTTTTCCGGAAGGCCAGGTAGCTTTCCAATATCACTGTGGCCGCCACGGAATCCAGCACCTTTTTGCGCTTTTTGCCATAGGTGCCGTTTTCAGAAAGAATGTTTGCCGCCGCAATGGTCGTCTGGCGCTCGTCCCACAATTCCACGGGAATGGGGATAATGGCGCGCAGCGTGTCCGCCAGCCTGCGGCTTTTCTCCGCGCGCGGCCCCTCGGTGCCGTCCATATTTTTCGGCAGGCCTATCACTACCATGCCCACGTCAAATTCCCGCGTGGCATACACAATTTTTTCCGCCACCTTGGCGAAGCTCTTTTCCTCGATGGTGCCCACCGGGCTTGCCAGAAACTCGGTGCGGTCGCACACGGCAAGGCCGGTGCGCGCGTCGCCGTAATCTACAGCCATAATCTTCATTGACATTCTCCCCTCTTCCTGCACTGCTTTTATTATAACACAGCAGGCGGCTGCCGTACAGAAAAACAGCGCCGCGTGTAAGGCGTCAGGCCGCCTCCTGTGCGGCCCGCTGCTCCGCCTTTTGAAACGCGCGCCGGCGCACGGCCAGATAGCAGATGAGGTGCACAGCCGCCGTCAGCACCCAGGACACCGGGTAAGAGATATACAGGCTGAGCTGGCTGCGGTTCCACTGGAACACCGTCATAATCCACACGATGCGCAAAAGGCATGCGCCCGTGAGCGAGACCAGCATGGGCAGGATGGAGTAGCCCAGCCCGCGGATGCTGCCCGCCAGCACATCCATTAAACCGCACAGAAAATATGTGCTGCTCACCACGCTCAGCCGGTACAGGCCGTAGGTGACCACCTCCGCCTCCGGCGTATAAATGCCCAGCAGAGGGCGCCCCAGCAGATATGCGCCGTTGCCCAGCACCAGCCCCACAACGCTGACAAGGCCCAGGCATTCCAGTAGCACGCGGTCTACCCGCTTGAAATTGCGCGCGCCCATATTCTGGCTGATAAAACTCATCGATGTTTGGTACACGGCGTTCATGGAGGTATATACAAAGCCCTCGATATTGCTGGCCGCCGTGTTGCCCGCCATCACGGCAGAGCCGAAGCTGTTGATAGAGGACTGAATGAGCACATTGGATACATTGAAGATAACGCCCTGCAGCCCTGCGGGCAGGCCGATGCGCAGGATAGCCATGAGCTGGTCTTTGTGAATGCGAAGCTCGGCCGGGATGAAGCAGCACGCGCCCGTGTTGTGCATAAGGCAGTGCAGGATAAGCCATGCAGAAATTGTCTGCGAAATGATGGTAGCCAGCGCCACGCCCGCCACGCCCATGGAAAAGCGGATGACGAACACAAGGTTCAGCGCCACGTTTACAAGCCCGGCCACTGTGAGAAAGTACAGCGGGCGGCGCGTATCGCCCACGGCGCGCAGGATGGCCGCGCCGAAGTTATACAACAGCACGGACGGCATGCCCACAAAATAGATGCGCAGATATGTCACCGCCTGATCTATCACATCGTCCGGCGTGCCCATCCATTCCAGCATGGGGCGCGACAGCGCGATGCCCACGAAAATCATCGCCGTGCCGCACACGCCCGCCGCCAGCAGCGCGGTGTGCACGCCGCGGTGCACGGCAGCCGTGTCGCCCGCGCCGTAGCTGCGCGCAATGACCACATTGGCGCCCACAGAAAGCCCGATAAACAGGTTTACCAGCAGGTTGATCAGCGAAGTAGTGGAGCCCACCGCCGCCAGCGCCGTGCTGCCCGTATAGCGCCCCACCACGATAATGTCCGCCGCGTTGAACAAAAGCTGTAAAATGCCGGAACACATAAGCGGCAGCGCAAACAGCAATATCTTGCTGAACAGCGGCCCGCTGCACATGTTCATTTCATAGGATCTTCTCAATCCCGTTTCCTCCTCATTTTTCGGCGCCCCCGGCGCCGGGTTCTGCAGCAGCAGCCACGCTGCTGCATTCCCTATCATAGCACAAAATGGCGGATAAGCAATGCTCTTGTTCAGTATGTCACCACCGGCCCTCATATTGTACAGCGCCAGATATAATTTTTTGTGTACCGGAAAAGGGCTGCACCGCCGTGAACAGGCCTGCTAGGCTTCCACCATCTGTCATAAAAAATACCGCGCTGAAAACTGGCTTCAGCGCGGTATTCTCAGGTTTTCATTTTTCCTTTCTTTTCACGGTTCATATGTGCTTTTATATCCGGCGCATTGGTTGAGATCAGCATAAAAATAATTACAAATACTGCAACTACAACCTGGCTGTACTGAGTGGGAATACTGAATACCATCAACGCCACATGTATCATTTGCATGATGACTGCACCAAAATAAATGGAGACGAATATATTCCCACTTCCCACAATCGACAGGCCAATGAACACGCACATCATGGCATTAAAGCATGTCCCCATCGTCCCCATAGCGCTGACAGTTCGGGTAACACCGGAAGAGCCAAGGTTCACTGCAGCATAAAGCCCAGCAAACATCCCTGCTACCATCAAAGCTATGGCCTTTGTGCGGACGACATGAATACCATTGTCCTCTGCAACTTTCGCATTGCTTCCAACTGCCTTGATATTGTACCCGAGCTTTGTTTTAAAGTACAGTACATAGGCCAGCAAAAATCCAAATATCAGAATCAGGATATTGCCTGGAAAGCCTCCCAGCACCAGATATTCCAACCCCAGTGAAACGCCTTTACCACTGAATACAATGCCGCAGATGCTTTCATATATCAGCATGACAGCAATAGAAATAATAATTGTGGGAATTTGAAGTAATTTGTACAACAACCCGGAGACCGCACCAGTAATAAGCCCAACTGCTACACAGCAAAGAATCACGCCGAATATCCCCAAGTTCAGCATCTTTGCAATATTGCCTCCGACAATCGCTGCGACCAGCACCTCGGCGCCTACTCCAAAATCCCAGTTGCCTGCTTTGATATTAAACAGCACGCCCCATCCGAGGATTGCCGGGGCGATACCCTGTTTGAGAAGTGTTATCAATGTGGTGACAGATCTGGTAGCCGGTGCGAAAAGCATAAGCAGCAAGATGAGCAATGCTGTCACACCAACCATGAGGATATAATTTTTCACATATTTCTTTATCACTTGCATAGCAGCTACCTTCCCAGCCTTCAGTTAGTTGGCGTTCTCCTTTACCCATTCCAGGGAGAAGGCGTCCATGAGCTCTGTATAGTCCTCTAATGTGACATCCGGATTATACTTGCCCACAAGGCTTTTGATTATCTCATCAGAGTAGATTTGATAATCTGGGTTATCGATATATTTTTCATAATCCTCACATTCTTCGGCGCTGGTAATAATCACCTGCTTCTGGGAAAGATTGATAAAATCCTCGGAAAGCGGTGTGCCATCCACTGAGTTGAACAGCATCAGAAACACAAACAGAGCATCAGGGGAATTGCCTGCAGAAGCAGCTGCGACCCATCCCTCCTCAAAATCCTCTGCAATGCCGTCGTACAAATCAAACATAACCAGCTTAACGTCACCCACTGCCGTATTCTGTTTCACCGTATTAACAATGGACTCTGCCGCCCCCTGACTAGATGTCGTCATAAGGATACCATCCATATCAGGGTACAAATTCAGAAAATTGGTGATACCATTGATGTGCGTCTGGCTGTTTCCATCATTGGGTACCTCGTATTCTGCTACAATCTCTGCGCCGACAGCCTCGGCGCCATTTTCAAACCCTGTATTTCGTACGGCCAATGCAATAGAGGGGTTCAGCTTTTCGAGGCCAAACACACTTCGGCCGTCTTCTGCAAGGACAGCAACCAATTCCTCGGCCGCACCTTTATCGTCCTCCCAGCAACTGCCCACATAATATTCGCAGGATTCCACATAGCTCTTAATATCGGCATCCAAAATATCACGGAAGCAGATAGCAAAATAAACGCCGCTTTCTTCGCACGCCTGACCTACCTTCTGTGCACTGGCGTCTTCAATGGGCATAAACATAATACCCTCGCAACCAGCAGATATCAAATTTTCCACCGATGTCAACTGAGATTCTGTGTCATAATCGCCAAGAGCCCATTCCACTTCTACGCCGATCACTTCCGCGGCATGGTTGATCTCTGCATAGACACACTGCCCCAAGTCATCGTCTTTTCCATAGAAGATCACGCCTATTTTGTGGATGGCGTCCGCTGCCTGCGTACTGGCGGTGGAAGATGTGCCCGTACTGCCGCATCCCGTCAGGAGCGCAGCACACAAAAGCATGGCCAATACAAGTGCAATAAATTTTTTCATCTTGTCTTCTCCTTTTCTTTCATTATAAGTACTTGGCGTACTATAAGACATACCTCTGCCCTTTTCTGTCCATTGTGACAAATACAGTGGCCAGGAAAATAATCCCTTTTACGATATAAATCAAGTTCGCATCCAGCCCCCAGAGCGTCAGCCCATTTCCCAAAATATAATAGGTAATGGTGCCTATAAAGGCAGCTTTAATTTTAGTCCCCGTCCCTCCTGTCAGAGGGATACCGCCCAGTGTAAGGGCAATTAACACATCTGTCTCTAAGCCGCTTCCAATAGTTTTGGTCACGCTGCCGATGCGAATCATCGTGAGGAATGCCGATACCCCCAGCGTCATGCCGCTGATAGCAAAAGCAATTGCCTTATATTTACCCACATTCAGACCACTTAGTTCGGCAGCTTTTGGGTTTGAACCAATCAGCTTTTGCGCCTTTCCTATTTTCGTATAATTGAAAACAACTGCCGTAATGATAAACACAGCGGAAAGAAACAGCAAATAGAATAAATTATTTGCATACTGCGCAGAGTAAGCCGGCAGATTCATAACATGATTCGTTGCCAGCCCTTCCACCACGCCTCGCCCCACAAACATGATGCACATGCCTGCCATAAATGCGGGAATCTTGCCCTTGATATGAATCACAGCTGTGATTGAACCGCACAGTATACCAAACAAGATACATGCCAAAAGCATCAGAATAAGGTTTTGCCCTTTCGTAACAAGGAAGCTGAGTGCCGCAATCAGAGCGCAACCTCCACCGAGTGAAAAGTCCAGATTGTTATGGGCCATCACAAAAATGCAGCCGCATGCGGCAATCATTGTAACCATCGACTGACCAATAATATTCGTCAAATTTCTTGCCGCAACAAACCGCCCCTGTGTGGTGAGGGAAAATATCAAGATAAGCGCTATCAGGCCGGCATACGGCATAACTTTTTTCATAAAATTACTGTTTACCTTTTTCAGCATAGTATGCCTCCCTTCGCGCTCACAGCATTTTTTGAATGATAGCCTGTTCCGTGGGTTTCTCCTGACGCATGAATTCACCTGTACACATGCCGTTCTTCAAAATAATGATGCGGTCTGACATGCCAATCAGTTCAGTCAGCTCTTCAGACACCATAATAATCGCCTTGCCCTGTTGCTTCAACGACTGCATCAGCAGATAGATATTGGCTTTTACACCTACATCGATGCCGCGCGTGGGACAGTCCATCAAGAATATCTGTGAATCATTCGCCAGCCATTTGCAGAGTGCCACTTTTTGCTTATTTCCTCCGCTTAGTTCGCTTACATGCTGGCGAACACCGCTCATTTTAACCTGAAGGGAATCAGCATATCGTTCTGCCAATTCATCTTCTGATTTCTGTCGAATAAAACCGCCTTTTTGAAGCGTATCATAAGAAGAAGCAACTATATTATCCCGGATATTTGCTGTAATGAATAGTGACTCTGTATCTCGGTCTTTCGGGATATATGCAATATGCTTTTTCAATGCCTCCTGCGGAGAAGTGATTTTTGTTCCATCCTGATAGGTCACGCTGCCGCTATCGGGGTGAATAGCGCCGAACAGCACTTTACACAGTTCATGCATACCACTTTCCGTCAAGCCGCCAATGCCCAATATCTCACCCTTGTGTAATTCCAAACTAACGTCATGAAGGGAGCCTGCACAGCAGATATTTTCTGCTTTCAGCACTACCTCTTCTTCAAAGTGCCCCTCCCAATCCGGTCGGTAATAGCTTCCGTCAAATTCCCGGCCTATCATCAAAGCACGTATCGCATCTTTATTCATTTGTTCTTTGCCAAGTGTTTCGATATAATGGCCATCGCGCAGAATAGTGGCAGAATCGCACACCTGCATAATTTCATCTAAATCGTGAGAAATAAAGATGACACTCTTTCTCTGTGCTCTCATTTCTGAGACGATTTCATATATTTTTTGGCGTCCATGGTGAGAAAGCGCCGTCGTCGTTTCATCTATAATCAGTATTTGAGGTGAGTGGTGTACCGCTCTGGCGACCTCCAGCATCTTTCTGTCTTCAAATGAATACCGTTCTACATTCTCTTCCGGATTGATATGCTCCAGCCCATGACGTTTGAGTATCTCTGCCGTGCTTTGGCACAATCTGCGAAAATTCACCAGTCCCCAGCGGCTGTTCTGTGTCTCTTCTCCTAAAAACATATTTTCGCAAACTGTCATTCCGGCAATCGTCCCCGTCTCCTGAGCAAGTAGAGAAATGCCCTTTCTGCTGGAATCCAAGACACTTTTGGGGCAATAAGGTTCATTCTGAAAAAACATTTGCCCGCTGCTTTGTTCATATATCCCGGCAATGATATTAGACAAGGTGGATTTTCCACTGCCGTTTTCCCCCAAAAGCCCCCTGACCTCTCCGGGATAAAGCTCCATCGATACATCGCTCAGCGCTTTTGTTGCACCAAACTGTTTGCAAATATTGGTAACTTTCAGCAATGCTTCCATGTGTTTCCCGCCTTTTAAAATTCAGCCTGTCCGCCCGCTTTCTTGCCTTCAGGGCGGAACTTATCCGCCCTGAGATTCCGGTTCATCCCAGGTTACAGTGGAAGGTGTTTCCCACAGGTAAAGTGCATTTCCTTCACTGTCCTCTACAATCGCATAATCATTGCCACATTCTGTATAACGCCGTTTTAGAATTTTCCCGCCGTATTTTTCCACCTTTTGCAGCGTCTCCTCAATATTGCTGACTTCGACCATGAAAAAGGGCGCTTTTCCAGTTTCATCTGTTTTTTCATCTTTGAAGTAGCCATAGATAAAAGAAGGCACTCTGGGTTCCCAGTTTGGATTGCCTGGGCCGGTAGCGCAATACAGCAAGGGGCTTTTTTCATCTGTGCCCTCACTGGGAACAATATCCCAGTCAAAGAGATTTTCGTAATTCTGCTTCGCTGTGGCAGCATCATGGTACTGAAATACAAAGCGTCTGAGTCTCCCATTTCTGCTGCGGGAAGGAAATTTTTTTGCAACATGATAAGAAATGTCTAAAGGATCCCTGCCCGTTTTATCGGGTTCCGGCGTATCCACATGAATGCGGCGTTTTTCCTGCTCGTTGTATGGCTCCGACAAAAACCATTCTGGCGTACAGTTGCACGCGGGGCACCTCGGTGGGATATTGTCATCATCTGCTTTGAAGGGAAAACAGCATTTATAACAAGTATAAAGCCTTAACATGTCAAGCTCCTTTCAACTATCACTCTTTATCATAATCCGCTTCCGGTTCTTCCCAGGTTCGGGAATCCGGACATTTCCAAAGCAATTCCCGGTTTCCATCCGGGTCTTCCACCACCACAAAATTTGCCCAATCCCCTTTGATCTGCGTATGGCTCACCACTTTCCAGCCGCATGTTGTAAGGGTGGTGATAGTATCTTCCAGTGGAACATCCATGCTTACTTCCATAAACACCTGCGGTTTTTCGCAATGCTCCCGGGCAACCAGCTGTGCCCATACATATCCAGGCTGTGAAGCCTCCCACGAAACCTGAGAGGGCCCTGTCGCGCACATTAGGGAAGGGCGTTCATCGGTGTCTTCAATGAATACCCCTTGAGGCACACGCATGACATCCCAGCCAAATACATATACATAAAACTTTTTTGCACGCTCATACTCATCATAGGGTATCATCATTCCGCGTACACGCCCATGCAACGATTTTTTCAGATACTTTTTGGGTGGCCGCTGCGAACATATGCCCGGCTGAACCTTGTTCATATTCCCTCTCCTTTTTATTTTTCAATTCACAGCACTGCTCCGTTTGAAGCAATTACTGTACGGTACCACTCGAAACTTTTTTTACGGTAACGGCGCAGACTCCCTGTACCGTCATCGTGCCTGTCCACATAAATAACGCCATACCGTTTCGACATCTGCGCAGTAGAAGCACTGACCAAATCGATACACCCCCATATGGTATAACCCCAAATACAAACGCCATCATCTATGGCATATCCCATCTGGCGGATATGCTCCCTCAGATAATCAATACGGTAATCGTCCTCTACAGTGAATGTTCCATTCTTTTGAACGAGCTGGTCATGGGCCCCCAAACCATTCTCCACAATAAAAATCGGCTTATGATACAAATTCCATATCTGGTTCAAAACATAGCGAAGCCCAATTGGGTCGATTTGCCAACCCCATTCGCTGGCTTTCAGCGTGGGGTTCGGCACACCGCCGATAAGGTTACCTTCTGCCCTGACAGCCTTGCGGGGGTCTGCCGTTGCACAGCAGCTCATATAATAACTGAGCGAAATAAAATCCGCCGTATTGTTCTTCAACAGTTCCCTGTCGCCAGGGGAAAACTGTACCTCAATACCTTCTTCTGCCATATATTGCATGATATAACCGGGATATTCGCCGCGGGCATGTACTTCTAAAAACATTGCGTTTTTATTCTCCTCCCGAACAGCAGCCATCACGTCCTCTGGAGAAGGCGTAAGCGGATAAACAGGCATACTCAAAACCATACAGCCTATTTTGAAGTTTTTGTTGATGCTGTGGCCAATTTTGGTAGCCAATGCACTTGCCACCAATTCATGATGAGCCGCCTGATATAACTGTCCCTTTGAAAGATGTGATGCCGGCGTACAGATAGCCCCGCTGATAAAGGGTGAAACAAGAACTGAATTAATCTCATTAAAAGTGATCCAATATTTCACTTTTTTCTGGTATCTTTCAAATACCGTCCTCACATATCGTTCATAATATGTGATCAAAGCTCTGTTCAGCCAGCCGTTATATTTTTCGGCAAGATGCAGCGGTGTCTCGTAATGTGAGAGTGTCACCAGCGGTTCGATTCCATACCTATGGCATTCATCGAATAAAGCGTCATAGAATTTAAGGCCCTCTTCATTGGGGGCACTCTCATCCCCCTGAGGGAATATCCGGCTCCATGCGATAGACGTACGAAACACCTTGAAGCCTAGTTCTGCAAACAGCCGGATATCCTCAGGATAGCGATGATAAAAATCGATTCCGGCCAACTTCAGATTATCCAGGGTTGGGCCGTGGGTGCGTTCAGAGCGCACTCCGTGCGGAAGGACATCCTGTATTGACAAGCCTTTTCCACCTTCGTCATATGCCCCTTCGCACTGATTGGCCGATACGGCGCCTCCCCACAAAAAGTTTTTGGGAAACATTTTTTCTCCCTTCTTTCACATCTCACTGTGGGAAACGCAGAATATAGTTATACGCAGCTCCCACAAGATTGCATTCGTCCAAATATTTGCTGCGGACAACTTCCGCCTGTAGTTCTCTCCCTACCCCCGTTGTACGATATATTTCTCTCAACCGGGTCTGCGTGCACTCTATCATACCGGGAAGTCTGCTCAGCCCTCCGCCTACCACAATTTTCTGCGGCGCCAGTGTAATTTGTATATTAAAAATGAGAAAAGCCAATGATGATATAAATTCATCGTAAACCCGCTTGGCCTGCATATCTCCTTCGTTAATCCATTCACTCAATTGCTTTCCATCCGCTTTGATTCTTTTCGGCGGAAGTGACATCGGCGGATATATATGCCCGAAAGCCGCATCTGTATTTTTCAGTTCCTCCGCATAGTCCTGGTATGAAAAATCCAAATTTTTCGCTTTGCACAGTTTGTAGGTGAGGCCGAACGCAGCACAGTTCATTACGGCCAAGCCGCGAAAAGTGGGGTCATCTGGCTTCACTAGGTAATTGGAGAATTCCGCAGCAGCAAGGCGGTCGCCTGCATATATTCTGCCATTTTGAAGAATGCCGCCAGCAATGCCTGAGCCCAGAATAAGAACAACTCCACTCCCTCCATCGGCCAGCGCACCGCGCCAGCCCTCAGCCAAAGCACCGCATTTCCCGTCGTTTTCCACTGCAATATTAACCGGTATCGTCTCGTGCAAAAGCTCTATGATATTACAGCCATACAGCTTTCGGTAAGCACCTGAACCAATCAAAAGGCCGGAGGATGCATCCACATAGCCAGGTATGCTGATTGAAACCCCCTGTATCTCATGTTTATATTGTTCATAAATCTCTGTAGCTGTTTGGAGGAATTGCATTTTTGATGCCAAGGGCGCTGCTTTTTTTCCTGCCTCAATAAATGTGCCGTCTTCCCTTATTGTTGCATACTTTACTGATGTTCCGCCAAAATCCAGAATCAGAAGTTTCATTTACAGCTTCGCCTCATTCTGCGTTGATGCTTGAAATTTGCATATTTTCAAATTCCATGCTAATATTAAAATGAATATCGATAACTAAGAACTGCAGAGGTATCGCCATGAGTATCAGTTCACCAGGCAGGCAAAAAATCACTGCCAGTCTCACCGAGCTTCTTAGTATAAAAAGCTTATCTTCTATCAAAGTGACAGAACTTGTCCGTACAAGTAGTGTCTCCCACCAGACGTTCTATCGTTATTTTATGGATAAATATGATGCTGCAGAATATGCCTGTTACGAATGTCTTTCTGTCGCCAGAACTGTGGTAGGGCCAAACTCTACTGTGAAAGATCAAACGATTTGCCTTCTGAACATCGTGAAATCTCATTCTAGTTTTTTTAAGCATCTTCTTGCAGACCCTGACGGGGCGACAATCATTCGAAATACACTCATCAAACTTTCCACGGAATCGATCAACTTCCGAAGTTCTCCCCCCATCACAAATGCATGGCTCTATTGCCTGCAGGAGTGGAACGGCAATAACTATACGCTTCCTGTAGAGGAAGTATATCTGAAGGTAATCAGCTGTTATCCTATCGGCGAAGTCGTGTTTGGCGAAGAACTCAAATATTTTCTTGAAAAATATGGCAGTTATACAATGAGCGAGCTGAACGCTTCTTGCAATGCTAAACGCCAAAAAGATGCACGAAACAAGTAATTTCTTTTTCCATTTTCCATTTTATTTTATCTAGATTATACAAATCTATTGCAAACCTGCCAAGATAACACATTTTGGTAATTATAACTTTTGTGTGACAAAACCTGTATTTTCTAACCTTTTTTTGAAGAAAACAAAAAACTGGGTGTCCTTTTATTCTTTAAGATAAGCCACAGACGGTAGTATTCATATTACCGACGGCCTCCAATATCAAAAAACGCCATTGCCATATGCATTTCACAAGACATATGGCAATAGCGTTTTGTAATATAATTAATGATGATCCTTCCATAAAAGTCAAGAATAACAGTCAGCCATCATTTGGCGACCATGTTTCACTTTTAACCGCCAAGTGGTGCGCACTCTTGCTAAGCCCGTCGTTCTTGGATTAAAACGGCGCATTGTTATTTTCCGGTGTGCCGTTTTCAAACAGGCGTGGATGATCCGGCACACAGAGCGTGCCCTGGTGCTGCGCCCAGGCGGCTACGGCGTCATGATAACGGGTATGCGTATTGTTCCACTTCATGTTTGTTGCTACAAAAGATGTATCGTTTCCACCGGATGCCATATAGGCACTTGTAGCAACAGTAAATACATCACCGGGACGAATTGGTGTACCGTCCGACAAGCACATCGCCTGCACTTTGTGCGGTGCGGGCCGCATATGGTCCAGCCAGACATGAAACCCCGATATCAGAAGCCCCGCATTGTTGCCAAACCTATCCGGCGCATACACGCCTTCCATCAGCTCATGCAGCTGGGCGCCTGTAATAACACTTGTATATATCTCATCATTAAACCCGTTCACGCGCAGAATATCATCCATTGTAACCGGCCCTGCTTTCAGGCAGCCGCCAGAGCTTGTAGCATTCATATAAGCCAACTGCGTGTTTGCACCAAAGCGCAGACAATCGGCCAGAAAATCTCCCAGCAGGCACTCCTGTGCCAGATGCATGGGCCAGGTTTCTTTCAGCACTGCCAACGGCCGTTTCAGATATTCTTCGAACGGGGCAAGTATCTTTTGCGCGTAAAGCGCCATTGGCGTTCCGCTGATTTGGGCAAACGGTGTAGGAAGCACTTCACAGTTTCGTGCCGTAATGCAGCGCATGTGCGTATCAAACGTCAGCCGGATGTGCCCCAAACTCACACCGCCAAAGCCTGCCTTTACCACACAGGTTCCGTTTTGTACCGCAGCATAGTCGCCCGGAATATGCCCGCCGATGCATACATCCACATCGGGCATGCCGTTCAGCAGATCATGCATTTCACCACAGATCGCGCCATCTTCCTCCACATAAAAGGGTATATGCGTCAATGCCACCACAATATCCGCGCCTTCTGCACGCATCTGCGGCACCCAGCGTCGGGCTGCCTGAAGTGCTGATGTCATTTCAAACATCTCAAATGCACTTTTTTCCACCATATAGGGCGTATACTCCGTCGTAAGGCCCAGGACGCCAATCTTTATGCCCCGGCGCTCCAGTATGGTGTAGGGCGCTGTGCCCGCCACAGGCGCTTCGCCGCCCTTTTTCTTCACATTGGCACACAGCACGGGGAATTGGCAGCCTGCAATGCAGTCTTCCAAAAATTCCGGGCCGCGGTCAAATTCATGGTTGCCCAATGTCATGGCATCCGTCTTCAGAAGGTTCATGGCACCTACAATGGGCTGCCCGCCCCAGAGGTTTGCCGAAAAATCATCCCCGGCGCTGAGCAGAAGAGTACCGCCCGGATTTCGCGCCCGAAGGCCCTCCACTTCTGCTGCAAAGGCAGCAATCCCCGGGCTGTCCGGGGTTTTGCGCAGCCTGCCGGAAAAATCCGCATGGCAGAGGATATCAAGCAGGATCTCCATAACCATTCACCCCTTCAGGCCACCGCGCGATACGCCTGTGACAATACTTTTGCGGCAGAAGATAAACAGAACTATCATGGGCACTACCACAATAGTGGCAGCCGCCATTAGGCGTTCATAACGAATGCCGCTGGATGTCATGAAAGCATATAAGCCAAACGGCAGCGTACGCACTTCTGTACTGTTTGTGACCAGCACAGACCATAAAAAAGAATTCCAGCAGGTGATGGCATTCAGCAGGCCAATGGTAACCAAGGCGGGCTTGGCAATAGGCACCATGATGCGCCAAAGGTACATCCAGTTGCCTGCCCCATCCACCCGTGCGGAATAATACAAGCTGTCCGGCACTGATAAAAAGAAATTGCGCAGGATATAAGTATAAAAAATACTTGTCATAAATGGAATGATCAGCGCGGGCAATGTGTCGATAAGCCCAAGTCCCACGATGGTGGAATAGTTTGTAATGATAAGCATTTCGAATGGAATCATCATCATGGAAAGTGTAAGAGAAAACAGTAGATCCCGCCCTGGGAATTTAAGCCTTGAGAATGCAAAGGCAGCCAGAATTGTGGTGAACATGGTAGTAGCCACGCATGCTACTGTTACGATTACCGAATTGACAAAATAGATCCCGAACGGGGCTTTGGAAAAGGCAAAGGCATAGTTCTCAAACACGGGGTCGGCAGGCCAGAATGTGGGCGGCATGGTGTTCACCTCTGCAGCTGTTTTCACGGAAGAAAGCAGCATCCAAAAAAAGGGAAACACCATAACCAGCGCGCCAATGGCAAGAAGTGTGTATAAAATGATTCGTTTTATCACCTTCATCAGCTTCACCTCAGTAATTCTTCCACTTGCGCTGAACAAACAGCTGCAGCGCCGTCAAAACGAGCACAACGGCAAACAACACAATAGCACTTGCCGCCGCGGGTCCCAGCTCCCACTTTTTATAGAACATATCATACAAGTAATACACCACTGTATACAATGAATAAGCCGAGCCGGGGTTGCCATTGAACAGGGGAAACAGCTCGGTAAACACCTTGGATGCAGTAATGGTGTTTACGATAAGCGTCAGGCCAATGGTAGGAGCCAGCAGAGGCACTGTGATGCGCAAAAAGATACGCGCCTGCTTTGCGCCATCCACCCGTGCTGCCGTGTAATACTGCGGGTCAATATTCTGATAGCCGGATAAAAGCAGAATAGTAGTGAATGGCAGCATATTCCAAATACCATAAATGATCAGCGCGGCCAGATTGTATTTCGGGTCATTGAGCCAGTTGACCGCCTCGATGCCAAAGAAGGATAAAAAGTAATTGATAAGGCCATAGTCATAGTTAAACATCCATTTCCACACAAGGCCAACTGCCGTAATAGATGTGACCATGGGCAGAAAATAGCACGTTTGAAAAAGGGCTTTCAAGCGGATATTGGCGTTCAGCATAGAGGCAATGCCCAGTGAAATGGCTGTAGACACCGGCACCACAAACACCACATACAGTGCTGTATTGCGCAGGCCGTTCAAGAAATTAGGGTCCGCCAGTATCTTTCGGTAATTCTCCACCCCAAGCCCGGAAAATGCGCCGGTCATCATATTGTAATCATTCTGGAACGAAATCAGAAACACATTGATGAAAGGATATACTACAAATACGGCCAGCCCTAAAAGGAAGGGTAGCAGATAAACAGCCGGTTCCCACAGGCTTTTTAACTGAAGCGCGCCCTGTGCGCCGTCTTTTTTCTTTTTCATGCAAAACGCTCCCCCGTTTGTGCATCAAACAGGAACACGCCTTTATGCCCCAGTGCAACAAAAAGGCGATCTCCCTCCCGAATGACTTTATCTCCGGGCACAAAACCGCGTATGTGCTGGCTTTCTCCCACCTGCAAAAGCACAAGCTCATCTTTGCCGATGGAATAGCGTTCTTCCACCTCAGTTTCAAAGGATGACGTTTCGGCCTGCTTTGCCAGGCGGACGCTTTCGGCCCGCACCGCCAAAACAACGGCTGTGCCGTCTGCGAGAGATTTTTTCAGTGAAACAGGTAGTGAGATATCACTGCCGTCCAGCAAAACGCGGCCCTCGCGCATAACTGCACTGAGCTTGTTGATGGGCGGCGTACCCAGAAAATCTGCTGCAAACAGGTTAGCCGGCTCGTCATACAGTTCGCGCGCGGCAGCGCGCTGCTGCAGCACGCCTTCACAAAGAAGCACGACCTGGTCGGCAATACTGCTGGCTTCTTCCTGGTCATGTGTGACAAAGATGGTAGTGATGCCTGCTTCACGCTGGATGCGCCGTATCTCTTCGCGCATCTCTACCCGAAGCTTTGCATCCAGGTTGCTCAAGGGCTCGTCCAACAAAAGCACCTGGGGTTCTTTTGCCAATGCACGTGCAATGGCCACGCGCTGCTGCTGGCCGCCGGAGAGCTGCGCCGGCTTACGGTCCAGATAAGGTGTGATATGAACCATATCCGCCAGCTGTCTGGCACGCTCCAGACGTTCTTTTTTCGGAATATGCCGTATCTCCATAGGAAAGCAGATATTCTGAAGCGCCGTCATATGCGGGTACAATGCATAGTTCTGAAACACAAGGCCCACCCCGCGCTTTTCCGGTGGAAGTGCCGTAACGTCCCTTCCATCAAACAGAATTCGCCCGGCAGACACAGGCAGAATGCCGGATATCATATTCAGCACGGTAGATTTTCCGCAGCCGGACGGCCCCAGCAGCGCTGTGAGCTTGCCGCTCTCCAGCGCAACGCACAGGTCGTTGACAGCTACTGTGTCGCCAAACCGCTTTGTGAGATGCTCTATTGTGATCTGCATGGGTTTCACCTCAAAATTTCTTCAATGGGCCGGCCATCGACATGTTCCATGTTCAAGCCAAGCATCCGCGCCATGGTGGGCGCTTCATCCACCATTGGGCGGTGGCCCGACACTACAGCCTGCTTCACTGCAGGGCCCCATGCAAAAAATGTGGTCACCTGCTCACGGCGCGGTGTACCGCCATGTGTAGCCGCACCTATTTTGTGATCGCCAGGCTGGCGCGAACCCCAGCAAAGCTCTCCTGCTGCGTTTTCTCCAAACGAAATGGGCAGCGCGCTCTCAATGACAAAATCAAAGGGGCCACACACACCAAACGCCTCTTCCGCCTGCCGGGCATCCATCACAGTGCTGAGCTGGATATCCGCATCTTCTTTCAGGCTTTCGAGCAGGCCGCGCACCTTTTGCATCAGGGCATCGTCCTGCGGGTCACGTACTTCAATGAACCCCGCAAGGCCGGTGGAGTGGCAGAACGCATCAAAGTGCGTGACATTCCCCTGGCCGTCCGCCTCCAGCAGGCCGTGCTTTTTGAACAATACGTTCATCAGCAACACATCGTGAATATCTGTCTGGCCATGGTCGCCCAGCACCACGATATTGGTATGCTCCAACATTCCCTTGCGGCGCAGGCCCTCCATAAGTGCTCCCAGTTCCTCGTCATGTCTGTGAAGCTGCACCTTGGTGTTCTCATGGAACACGCCGAAAGTGTGACGGACAGAATCCAGATCGCACATTTTTACCAGCATAACATCCGGCTGTTCAAAATCTTCCAGAATATCCAGCGCCAAAGCCATGGTGTAAAGATCCAGGCTGCGGTCTGGCCCTTTCAGAAAGCGCCCGTGTTTATAAAAATAGCGCTGCATCAGGTTTTCTGTGGCTGTGCCTGAAAGGTATTGTTCCGGCTCATATCCAGTATAGTGATACGGTACGATCATCGGCATGTTCATGTCATAATCCGCCGCACCAGAAACAGGCCAGCTGAGCGAGCACACTGTCATGCCGTGCGCATGCGCCACGTCCAGCAGGGTAGGCGCTTTTACGTCCTGCTTCATGCAGTGCCAGGGCGCACTGCTTTGCCCGCCGCGCCGCAGCACTTCGTTATGCAGGATGCCATGGCGGCCAGCGTATACCCCGGTCAAGATGGATGTATGGCAGGTATAAGTAAGCGCCGGGAACACGGGATCTATATTTTCCACCAGCGCGCCTTCCCGCAGCAGTCTGCCAAAATGAGGCAGCGTTTTCATGTAGGCGATATCGGATGCGCACAGCGCATCGATACAGAACACCAGAAGTTTAGGCATGTTATTTTTCCCTCTCTGTCAACTCGTGATCTTTCAGAATATAAGTTCGGTACAGTTCCGGTAAGAGTTGCCTGCCATGGTTGGGCAGAAGGCGTTCCGGGTTGTAGGAATGGCATGGAATAAGCACGTGCGGATCCACCTCATCCACAAAATATTTCACCTGGCAGGGATAGCCATGGCCAAAATAATTTTCACAAAAAAATGTCACATATTCGAAGCCGGCAAGCCGCACGATATGCCGCATGTTGGCGTAGGCCGGGTCGAATTCGCCGATGGGCGTGCCGTCCGCATGCAGATAGGCCGCGCCCGTGTTGGGAAGGCCGAGCAGTTCCAGAATATGCGGATAACTGTTTTGCAGCATATAGCCGGCGGGGTTTGCCCAAATGTCCTCGCGCGAAATAAACTTTGCATGGGCGGCAAGCTGTTTCAGCCAGGCAGGCCACTGTTCACGCGGCAGGCTGTAGGGCTCTGTGTCCGGCAGATACACAAACGGCTCAGTGCCGAAAAATTTCCATACGATGTACGCTGCGTCCGGCTCGAACACACACAGGCGTCCTGTTGCGTCCGACCATGCGATAAATTTTTCCGCGTCCTCCATTTCGCGCTGGTAATAATTGAACACGCACAGGCCGCGGCGCCCTTTTATATTTTCAAAAAGATTATCGCAGTATTCCTGCTCGCTCAGCATTCCATGCGGCACCTCCGGCGAGGGCTGCACGGCCGCTGCATTTATGGTGGGGTACATCATCTTCATCACGCTGTCCATAAATGAAGTGCAGTCGCACAGCAGCACATCCACCTCCTGCTGTTTCAAAAACTCCATTTGGCGCAATGTTTTATCCGCCTCTGTTCCATGAAGGCAGAGGTCCCCTGTCCAGTGGATGGTCCCGTCCGGCGTGCGGATAAAAAAGGAAAAATCACAATAACTTTTTTCTTTGCACAGAATGGGCAGCACTTCTATTTCGCCTACATAGATAGTCTGGCCCGGCACAATATCACAGTAAGTGCGCGCCAGCGTTTCCACTCCCTGCCCGGTAGCCTCCAGCGCGCGCTCGATGCATTGGGCGTTGTGGTGCAGATACACCGGTACCTGCGGTGCAATCATGCCCATAAAGGCCATGTGGTCCAGATGAAGATGCGTAATGAACACCGCTGTATTCAGGCTGCTTTCCTCCGCGCTCTCGAGGGGGTCATCCCCCAGGTCCTGCCTGCGGTAGACGCCCTCGATGCGCGGAAGAATGCCCAGCCTGAGTTTATCGCGAACCCAGTTTTTATCTCTGGGCCGGACGCTTCCGTCAAAGACATCGGTGGCCGGGTCGTATGCCAGGCCGCATTCAAAAATCACGCGGTCATTCCCGTAAGTGATGGACATATTGACGCCTCCAATTGTGTGAAGGCCCGAATACATCACAAACTTTGTCTGCTTGCTTTCCATCCCATTTCCTCCCGTCTTTTCTTTTCGTCCGGCCGGGCGGCCTTTCACGATGAGGGCGTCTGCCTGTCAGCCCGCCGCAAGCGCATTGTTGCTGGCGGTGATAAAGGCATCGTATGCCGTGTCTGCATCCGAAAGGCCGAGCGAAACATTCTGTATCATCTTGTCAATTTCTGTACGCACATCTGCGGCGCCAGGTATACTGGGCAGCATACCCGTATAGTCAATTTCTTCCGTCAGCGCCTTGATGGCCGCATCTGTCTGCACAAACTCCTGGAAGCGTTCGTTCTCACGCGCCTCTGCAAACACCGGCACCGCGCCGAACGCAATGGCCCAATCTACCACTACTTCTTCGGAAGCGAAATGCTTCATAAAAAGATATGCGCCGCGGGCATGTGCTTCGTCCTTGCTCAGGCACACATAGTTGCTGGCCCACTGGGAAATATATTTGACAGGCCCCTCCTGCGGGATAGGCACACAGCCCATCTCAAAAGCATCGCCAATGGCCGCCTGAACATAGCTGATGCCTGCGCTGGAACCAATGTACGACGCCACCGCCTGGCTTCCGAACGGGTTGGAGAAGTATTGGTCTTCGCCCACCAGGCGGAAATAGCCGGCCTGCACGCCGTCTGCAAACCACTGCAGCTTCTCTTTGCCAATGGCTTCGTCAATATCCATCGTTTTATTTTCGGCATCGATATAACCGCTGCCAGCCTGACGGATCAGGCACTGGTATGTGTCGGTGACAGAGTCTGTGCCAAAACCGGGGATTCCCTCGTTTTCATAAATCACCTTACTGGCCGCTTCTACATCGCTCCATGTCTGAGGTGCATCCAGATTATATTTGTCGAACAGAGTTTTGTTGTAAAACAGCACTTCACCCGTAGCCGTGATGGGGAACAGATAAATAGAATCCTCACCCCATTGTGTAATTTCTTCATACATGCCAGCAGACATGCTTTCTTCAAAGTTGGGCACGCCTATCTCCGGGTCATTGATATAAGGGGCAAGATCCACCAGAAGATTTTCTTCCATGTAGTTAATGGCATCAGAAGGGAACATGGTTACCATATCAGGCCCCGTGCCGTTGCGCACAGCCTGCATCAGTTTTGCGTCGAATTCGCTATATGGCTGCTGTTCAGCCACCACCTCATATTCATCCTGAGAGGTATTGAAGGAATCCACCACTTTCAGCAGCGCTTCCTCGTGTGCGTCCGTATAGGTGTGCCACAAAACAACCTGTGTTTTTTCGCCGCTGGGCTGGCTCTGCGCGCTGCCAGCTGCACCGGATGTACCTTGCCCGCCGCACCCGGCAAGCAGCGTTGCCAGCATGGCGGCCGAAAGCAAAAGCGAAAGGATGCGTTTTCTACTCATTTTTCCTACCTCCTGAATTCAAATGGCCTCTTATTTCCGGGCGCAGTGTGCGCCCTGTCTTAAAGACCTGCAAGATAAGCACACAGCTCCTGCAAGGTCCTTAATTCCACATCGCAGTGCGGGCGCCGGATATTCGGGTAAGGGTTCATCCACACTGTTCTGCCGCCAAGCTCGGCAACGGGCATCAAATCGTTAAAGGCGTTGTCGCCAATGGAAACCACGGCCTGCGGGCGCGCAGCCGCACCAGGGAGAGCCCGGTGAAGATTGCAAATCATATCTGCTGGTTTGTTGGCACTGCAGCACAGTAAGGGGAACGTATGCTCCATGCCAAGCTGCTTCAAAAATTCTTTCACCGTATCTTGATAAGAATTGCTTAGCAGCACAACACTGTGCCGGCGCGCCAGCGCCCGTATGGCCAAGGCCAGCTCTGGGCAGCCCTGAATGCCATCCTGCTCCATTTTCCGGCGCGTGCGCCGGAACACGGCCTCATTCCGTCCGCCTTCTAAAAGGCCAAGTGCCTTTCCAATCAGAATCACCACAGCCCAGGCATCGCCCAAGTAAAGCAAGCCCTGCGTTTCCAGCGCCTGCCGGTAAGTAAGCGGCGGGCAAAGGCACTGTTCCAGCGCGCTGAAAAACGCTTCCGGTGTTTGGCAGTTCAGCCTCTTCAGGGTGTAAAAACTGTTCATATGCAGCCGCTTGCCTGCATATACCTGCTCTGCAAATTCTACCAGCTTCTGCTGCCAGCATTCATAACAGGTGCCTTCTACCAAAAAGTGCAGATAATCGTGATGAAATACCGTATTCTGATAAATAGTCCCATCCAAGTCGAACACAACAGTTTCAATGTCGTTTCTCATGTTCACCTCTTACAAAGGGGCCTTATGCTTTGCCGCGCGTCTAATGCCGCCCGTGCCCTCTGCTTTCATCATATCATATCCCCATGTGAAAAAAATTCTCGGTTACAGAAAAATATTTCCCGCCCGAAAACGGTGCTGTATAGATAGAAAAGCCCTGCGGAGGCACCTCCGCAGGACTTTTTATTTCACCTATGAACATGTTTCAAAGTAGCTGCCAAGCAGCTCTTCAAATACCAAAATCACCTTTCCAAAAAAAGAGTTCGGCACTTCGCCAATCAGAGCCTGTTTGGACGCATTGATGATAAAAACGATATCAGACATTTCCGCCAGGGTAGAATCTTCCCTTCTTGTAAACGAAACGACCTGAAACCCGCGCTCTTTTGCCTGCTGCACATCGTCCAGCACCATGCTGGTTTCCCCGCTTTGTGAAATGGCAATGATAAAAGAGGGTTCAATATTGGTCACCATCCGCCCATCCGCACTGCGCCGAAACAGCATGTAATCGTAAAAATGCACGCGATTAAACACCATAAAGCCACACACGCCAAGGCGCTGGACGATATAGTCGGCCACAAAGTCGGCAAAGCCGGCGCCCACTGCAAAAATTTTCTGTTCCCGATGGGCCCTCAGCAGGCCGCAGAACTGCGTCACAGCCGCTTTGTCATAATTGTCCACCAACCCGGGCAGCGCCATCTGCGACACTTCGGACGTACCTTCGCTGACATGCTGGGACAGGCTGTAAAAAAGTTCGCTGTAACCGCCAAAACCCAGCCGCTTGCACAGCTTCATGATAAAGGAAGTGGACACAAAATTCTCATCCGCTATCTGCTGAATACCAACCCGGCGCGCACCGTTTTCGATGTGCTTGACGATACTTACAATCACCCGGTGCTCCTCTTCCGTAAGCTGGTTTGTAAAAAGGTAATACTTATTACTCATCTGCACCCATATCTGTCGAATTGAACCGATGAAAAAGCTAACAGTTTCATTATATCCGCCGGTCTGCGAAAAAGCAAACGGCAGCATATGAATTACATAAAATTTACTTTGTTCACAGCATGCAGATATAAAACCATCAAAAACAGAGGCGCCGGCAAGATGCCGGTGCCTCTGGAATGAAAAGGGAACCGGTTAGGTGCAGCCTTTGCTGAAAGGCTGCCGCCCGCCCTCTGAAGCATAAATCAGATGGAATCTTCTATCACGTTTTTGAGGTGGACCGGCTCAAGCTGTTCTTCTGTGCACCGCCTGGCCAGCCCCGCGACAAAAGATTCCTGTGTGGAAACATCCTGCACCAGCGCAAGGCAGCGTTTTCCCTGCGGGGCATCCAGCACCGCGGCCAAGCCGAAAGAACGGTAGCACCCCAGGCTGGGGGAAAACAAAAGCTGCTCCACAGGAAAATACAAAAACATTATGCCACAGCCTCCCTGCAAAAAATTGGCGCGGTTTATTCGCCGCGGTCTTCTTCGGTTATTTCCATCAGCTCATCCATTGCGGCAAGGCCTGGCGCCCGGCTGAGGCTGCACACCACCGAGGCGGAGGGGTTGCGCTTCTGGCCCCGCTCAAGGTCGCGGATATAACGCTCTGAGGTGTCGCCCTGCTCTGCCAGCATGGCCTGCGAGAGCTTCTTCATTTTTCGAAGGGTGCGAACTTTCTGCCCATTGAATTTTGCCTGCATGTTTTTCACCTCCCCATGCATTAAGCATATAAGAGGGCGAGGTTCTAAAACAGGCTCCACAATTCCGGTTTAGGGCTGGTTGTCGAATTTTCCCGAAAAAAAGTAAAAGGCCCCCACCGAGGCGGGCGCCTTTTCTTCAAAGATGAAATATATTTGCAGATATACCGCCGAGGGCTTCCCGGCACAGCACGGCATGAAGGCATACACACTGCACAGACAAGCATTTCCTCGTTTTCAGTTCACTCTCCTGTTCAGCATGTATGGGCCTCACTGACCTTGGTACCGGCCTTGCCTTTCCCGGCCACAGGCACGGAAGCAGGCAGAGCACGGCAAACCGTACTTCAATCATTTTTATAATTTAATTATACCATAACTGCAGCGTACTTTGAACTGTTTTTTGCTGATTTTCAGCAGATATTCGGCTTTTCCGCCAAAAGTGGAGCGGAGTGAGGTGATTAAAAGAGTTTCAGTTTATGTTTATATAGTAATTTGCTCGCTTATAAAGCATATGATTATACATCACGACATCTATTTTAGACAACGTCCCCCTATTCTTCCCTTTTTAGTAAACAAAAACTCATTACTTTCCATAAATGTTTCCAAGCTATACAGAGTGCCCATAGTACTACGCTTGAAAGTATTGCTAGAAGAATATAGACTATCATTCTCTCTTTATTTGTCGCCTGGCTACCTAGTAAAAATGTATAATCTCTGGCAACACTTAAATGTGCAAGATATAGATAAAAGCTTGCCTTTCCACAAAAATAGAAAAAAGGTTTATCAAAAAAGGAATTGAACAAGTCCGTTCTACTAAATGAAATAAGAATACCTACCGCCAGTAAAAATACTATATAGTAATCATACTTACTTCCCTTATGCGCTACCATATAAATCAAGGAAACGCCATAGGAAAAAACCTCCAAAAATGTAATACACATTTTCCCAAAAAATTTAAGTTGCATTCTGCTGAGAAACTTTGTACCCTCGTATACCAGTGCTCCTAAAGATATTTCTGCCATAGCGCGGATATTTCCTTTGTAAACAACATCCCCTATAAAGTCTGTTGGGGAGCCTAGCGATTTGGTATTTTGCATCAAAAAACCCAGAAAAATTAGTGCAATAAGCCCCACTCCTAATCTTCTCATAAAATAATAATATTTCATCATAAGCGGGAAGAGAATTGCCATACAAAGGAGCATAGATGATATATACCAGGTGCCATTAATTGTGTAAAATTGGACTCCAGTCATTTGAATTAAAAACAAATTGCTCGTTCCTTGTAACAATTTTTTCAAATTTGATAAAAAAGAAGTTCCTTCCACTAAAAAACTAATAATCAGATGTTCAAAAAAGGCAATAACTACCGCCGGATATACAGATTTGAATTTTTTGAAAATAAAGCTTTCACTTACAGCTACAATATCTTCTCTATTATTTCTTATTGCCTTCTCCAAGGATACTGCCATTAAATATCCAGAAACAATAAAAAAGAACTCTACACCTAATCGCCCAGAAAACATAATTCTGATTTTTCCGTCAGCCATTACTTCCTTTCCATGGAAAATCAAAACAGTCATACAAAAAATTATTCGTAAGAATTCAATTTCTCCATTACGCTTATTCATACTTATTATTTCTCTCCCTCAGCTGTGCACCTTCTCGTAAAAGTTCGGGGCTATTTTCTTTTAAAATATTCACTGCATTAACAATAGCGGCATCAGTGTTTTGCGCAATTAGCTTCTCTTCTAACTTTCTTATTTTATTTAAGATCACTTCATCTTGGTGTTCTGTTTTATGCATATTCCCCAAAGCAGCCATTGCCTCCACATCTAGTCTGTCTTTTGGCAATTGTTTTGTCCGTAGGAATTCTTCATACGCATCGCAGTAAAGCTCTACTTCATCGGTGAAGGCAACTTGGCTGCCGTGGTCCAGCCAAAGGATTTTGTTACACATCTCGCGCACCTGCGAAATGGAATGTGACACCAGAATACCCGTGACGCCGCCCGAAAGTATCTCTTTCATTTTATCGCCGCTTTTTTTGCGGAATGCGCCGTCGCCCACACTGAGCACTTCGTCCAGTATCAGTATATCAGGACTGACAAGGCACGCAATGGAAAAGGCAAGGCGGCTTTTCATGCCGCTGGAAAGCTGCTTGAACATATGCTCCTGAAAATCTTCCAGTTCTGCAAATTGGATGATTTCTTCATATTTTTCGTCCATGAAAGCGCGCGTGTAGCCCAAAAGCGCCCCGCGAAGATAGGTGTTTTCGCGCACGGTCAAATCGTTGTCAAAGCCGCTGGCAAGCTCCAGCAGGGCGGCGATGCTGCCATGCACCGCAACATGCCCGCCGGTAGGCTCCATAATACCCGTTATTGCTTTCAGCAGCGTGCTTTTCCCCGCGCCGTTTGAGCCGATGATACCCAGCATGTCCCCCTTTTCCAGCGAAAAGGTCACGTTTTTGTCTGCCCAGAATTCTTTCACATGATAGTTGCCCTTCAGCCGCCTTACCACATATTCTTTCAGGCCGATGGATTTGAAATCTCCTGTGATATACCGAATGCTAACATTTTTACATTCAATTGCCGCCATACTGCCCCTCTTTACACATAATACAGAAATTGCCGGTTGTACTTTTTGTAGATGTAACAGCCAAGCGCCAGAAAAATGCCCGCATAGAACAGGCACAGCAGGTGATAGGCCGGGGACGGCAGGCTGCCGTCAATAACCACTGTGCGGAAATATTTGATGTAAGTATATACCGGGTTGCACAGAAACAGCTTTTGCACAGCGGGGCTGAACTGGTCTACCTGATAAAAAATTGCCGAAAGATATGTGAGCAGGGTGAGAAACACATCGTACAAATACTGCACATCCCGAAAAAACACATAGAACGCGGAAAGTATCATGCCCACCCCAATGTTCATGGCAAGCAGGCAGACAATGGGAAACACCAGCGCCAGCATGTGCGGGCCGAAGGTGATGCCGTCGAACGCGCAGAAAATGAAATACACGCACAGCGTAAGCCCGAAGTTGACAAGCGCAGAGACGTTTTTCGAGAACAGGAACATATACTTCGGCACATTGATTTTTGTGAAGATGCGCGCATTGCTCATCAGGCTGTTCATGCCGCCTTTGGTCGCCTCTTTATAGTACGCCATCACCAGGTTGCCGCTGAACAGATAGGTGGTATAATGAGGCGTGTTGCGCCCGAAAAACTGGGTGAACACCAGCCGCATCACCAGCAGGGTGAGCAGGGGCGAAAGAACGCTCCATGCCATGCCCAGCGTGGTGCGCTTGTACTTTTGCTTAAAATCGCGCTTGACTAGCTGTTCAAAAAGAAATCTGTTTTGATCAATTTTTGATACAATCCTATCAACAATCATTAAAATTCAACCTCTTTGAATGTCATTGCCAATTAATTCAATAATTTTTAAAGCAATTCTCTCGGCTGAATGCCCGTCATCAACGGCATCTTTTTCACGTAAAAACTTCTCTACTTTTTTTTGATATATATCATTATCAAAATTACGGATTGCCAAAACGAGATCATCATTATCTTCACAAATCGGAAATGGTGTTTCTTCCAGTGGATAATAGAACCCTGTTCGGTTATTATATCTATCTATATCTGTAGCATAAATAAACCCTGGTTTTCTAGTATTCAAATAATCATAAATCCAACTGGAATAATCGGTAATTGCAATATCTGTAACAAGCATAAGCTCTTGAATATCAGGATAGTCCGTAACATTGAAGATATGGGGTTCTTCAACCAGGTTTTTCATTATCCTCAACATACGGGGATGTAAGCGAAATAAAACTACAAATTGTCCGCCGAACTTTTTCTCCAACTCTTCACATAGTAATTGATAATCAATATCTAAGTCATCAATTGTCAAATTCAATCTATGCGTTGGAGCATATAATACAATTTTACAATCCTTTGGAATTTTGTATTTTCGCCAAAGATTTTCACGTACCCTTTTTATGACTTCACTGCACTGTGTCAAAAATAGAATATCTGTACGTGCGTGTCCTAGACGGAGCATTGGTGTATCATGCCAAAATACTGTTTTAAAAACATCCTCTTCAAATTTTGAATTTGTAATGACTAAATTGGTGTTTTCTTCTTCGCGTTTCACCACACGTTTACCACTACCGCCTCGTGCATTTCTAGCAATAACAGCATTATCAAGACGTTTAATTCCCAGTGAACCATGCATTGTTTGTATGTGAATCTGCGCCTCTTTCTTATCATAATAATTAGAAAATACTATTCCATTATCCAACCATATTTTTGCGCTATATACTGCTTTTAAGCATTGCCAAGTTCCAAGTTGTAATAATTTAGTACTTGGTGGAAAATTTTCCACATTTTTATTTTTTCTAATAATCCAATATATATCTAAGTCGAAACCTGATTTGCATAAAGCTTCATAAATATATTTAGGATTACAAGTATAATTAAATGTATTGGTCATGATTACAATACGATTAGGTACAATTTTCAAATGGCTCCTACAATATTTCTGAGGAAAATAAGACACCATATAATCAATGCTAATCAAAATATGTTTTACATGCTTTTTTAAAGCACAAAACATTTTTTGAAAGAGATTACCTTCTAACAAAGCAGTTAGTAACTTTTGCATCACAAGTATCACTTCTTATCACTATTTTTGAAATAGATATCAATTTGCTCTTTTATGCCGTTATAAATACTGTTCTTATATTCTAGGGGGACATGATATGGTTTGGAATTCAAAAGCGAATTATAAATATATGAGGCATTAAAATTCTCTTTTGTTATATAATTCTCTAAAGTATCCGTTTGTTCTCCAAACAACAACTGTTTTACACACCAGACTAAACTTACATTTGGAATTCCTAGAGAAGTTCCGATAATAGCTGCATGTAATCTCACTGCCATAAATCGTTCATATGTTGTCAAACGTTTTATCAGACGGCGTGGCTGTGAAGGCAAGAAAATTGTAAGTTTCTTTTGTTTCTGAAATTCTTGAAGATCATTATAATCGTCTATCAATATCTTCAAAAAATTCCCATCTGCTTTTACTCCATTTGAAAAAAGTTCTACCTGATATCCATCTTTTAGGAGCAGAAGAATTAGTTCATGGTACACATTCTTCAGATTTTCAATATCAACTGAATATAAATAATCTTGAAATATTTCTGGACGAATCGCATTCAAGCCTATTATCTTTTTCTTCGGGAAGGGTTCTTGTATTCTGTATCTTTCCTTTATCCAAAATGCTGGATCACAAACTAATTCTGTTTTTATTGCAGAATTGGTAACATAACAATTTTTCAAAGTTTTATAATCATCACGAGTTGAAATGTACTTCACACATTTTCTATTGATAGCCTGCTTCAGCAAATTACATCTTGGATCATTTTTATTATAACCTTCTATTCCGGCAGCCATTATAAAAATTGGAATATTCTTTTTTTCACAAATTGTTGTTATATCGTTTATTAGCAAATGAAAATACTGTTGATGATATTTGATAATTCCCCCTCCCGAAAAAATCATAAAATCTAAATTTTGAATTTTTGACTCTTCTGCGAAATGAAAAACTTTATATGTATTGGTGAGATGCCATTCTTTTTGAATCATTTTCTGCGCTTTAGTTTCTGTTTTACTGTTTAATATTTTTCTATCATAATACTTAAATAAAATATCTTTCATTCTCTTTTTAAAAAAATTTTTTCTTCTATATAATCCGAGTTTTTTTAGTGCTATATTACTGGAAAAATCTATCAAACAAATATCAATCGGAACGATTTCATAGTCAAAAATATTACTTTCCTTTAGAGCCTTTTCCACGATATACTTGGCGGTTTGGTATATAATTTGATCACCGTGATTGGTTCCATTAATATAAGATAATCCTATTTTCACAAAGCATTTCCTTCCTTAAAAAGTATATTACTATATTTTTAGTTATCTTTATCTTTCACTACTGTTATCAATCTTTCAATCATAGTTGAAAGACCAATTTGGGGGTGCCAGCCTAGCTTTTGAACTTTTGTCGTGTCCAAATTCATATACAATGTTTTCGCGTATCCATATTTTTCTATGTTGTCAAGGTAAACTTCAACAGACAAATTTTGTACCCTTGCCATTAATCTTGCCATATCCATAATAGAACAATAAGTATTCTCATTGGCCACATTATATATCTGTCCACTTTCACCTTTTAGCATCACAATCAATATCGCTGCTACAGCATCTGCCGTATACAAATAACTTCGTTCTGTTTCTCCTTTTGTTTTTAAAATAATATCTTTTTTCTCTATTACACAGCGTACAAATTCCATAAAAGCCCTATTATCCGCATAATCTACCCCTGGTCCCATAGTTTGTGTAAGGCGAATAATTTTTGTCTGGATACCATATTCCTGTGCATAAGCACAACACATACACTCACTAATCTGTTTTCCCAACGGATAACTATTTCTTGCTTCTGTCGGTTGAAAATTACCGATATCTGTCTCCGAAACTTTTTTCCCTCTCTGAGGATATCCATATACTTCCATGCTCGAAAGATATACAACCGACTTTGGAAAATTTTTTCTAGCCAACTCCAAAATATTTTTTGTTCCTATAATGGAAGTTTGTAAAGTTTCTACTGGGTTTGTTACAAAAAATTTGCTATCCGTCTGACTTGCCGCGTGAATAATATAGTGTATCGATTCTGGAATGTTTAATGCTTCACATATATCACTTGCTATAATTTTCAAGTTACTGCCACAGGCAATGATTTGTTCCTGAAAAAGTTTTTTTGCTTTTTCTATATGATGCACTAGTGCTATTACTTTAGGAGGTTTTCTGTTTTGAAGCCCATAATATAATAATGCATTTACTAGATTATAACCAATTAGACCCGTAGCGCCGGTAACTAAAATAGTTTTTCCATCCACATTTTCCCATGGAATATTCCTGTTATGTATAACATTATCTAAATCTTCTTTAAAAATTGAATTATCAACCCACATATATTTATATCCCCATGATTTGTTCATTTTCTTTTGCATCTGCAATTGCACGGAAAATATAGAAATCTGTCGGCGTTGTAATTTTTATATTTTCTGATTTACCTAATACAGTAAACAGACTATAGCCGTAGTATTGCATTAGGCTTGCAGAATCGATAAATGATTTCTTATTTTCTTCTATTGCTTTCTGATGGCACCGAAATAAATCTCTAACCCAAAAACTTTGAGGTGCTTTTGCAATTAAACACATACTTCTATCTACAAATCTCTCGATTTTTCCTTCTTCACTGTTAATAGCAATAGTTTCTATTGCAGGTGTTACAGTAATAGCATTTCCATACTTTTTTACTGAATCAATATTAGCTGTGATAGTTGCCTCATCAATCAATGGTCTTACACCGTCATGAACAAGTACAATGGAATCACTTGGAAACTTTTCAAAAATTACTTTTATTCCGTTATAAATTGATTCTTGTCCTGTTTTTCCACCGGGTACTATCACATTTACCTTTCTAATACAAAAATTTTCTAAAAGCTTTTTTAAGTATGGAATCCACTTTTCTAGACATACAACCACAATTTCATCAATTTGGGTATGGTTTTCAAACTGTTCAATTGTATATATGATAATAGGCTTTCCATGTAATTTAAGAAACTGTTTGGGTACAGCTCCTGCATTCATTCTTTGCCCTGTACCGCCTGCAAAAATTAAAGCAATATTCATTTTTCTCTCCTAATTATTAAATTCTCAAACTAAAAATGGAAAAAAAACAACATGTGTTTCTCTTTCATTTTCTGTTGGAATCCTCCAATAATCGCCATACAGCTTTCTTAAATATTTATCCACATTTATCGGGCAACGACATATCTCATTTTCATACTTACATAATTGTGTCATACAAATATCTTTTCTCAGATACAATTCCCCAAAGAAATGTTTTCGCCCCGCGGGGATAACTACATATTGTGTTTTTATATCTTTGCAAATTGAATTCCACTTGTCTGATAATCGTGTCCATCCATCAATAGAAATACATGACATAAAAAAACCTATTAAAATTTTTACTAAAAAAACTGTTTCATTCTTTTTGTCTCCTTTTATCAGTTCTAAAAGGTATCGCCTATCTCGATAAAATTTTCGACATGACAAGCAAAATCCGAATCCTAATGAACCTATTCCATGAATACAACGCAAAATTTTATTATCATAAGTATTTTCAATAATAAAAATATCAATAAAAGCGCCGCATTCTTGATTGAAAAAATCTTCTTTTGTTTTTACGTAAGTACCTTTTTTCCGTATACGCGCTAATAACAACCCATAATTCTTTGTATCTTTTGGAGTATGGACCCAATACTTCTCTTTGAATTTCTTTTTAAATATTAGAATAAATTTCTCATAATCTTCACGCGGCATATTAATGTCTATATCATCATCCCAAGGGATAAATCCATGATGTCTTATCGCTCCCAATGCGCTGCCCCCGCCCAACATATAAATGAGTCTATATTTTTCACACACTGTAATGACATCATGCAATATTCCTATCAGTGTTTCTTGTAAAGATTCAAGTTGTTTTTGATTCAACACCAGACAATTATCTGATTGTATGTGCTTAAAAGCATTTACTGTAGATAAATTCAACACTACACCCCCGCAACTCAGGTAAGTTCCCGCTGTGGCATTTCCTTTTTCGCCCGCAGCAGCGCGCTTTCCACCACCGCGTCCATATCGTAATAGCGGTATTCGCCAAGGCGGCCGCCGAATATGACGTGCGGCTCCCGCTTTGCCAGCGCGGCATAACGGGCGTAAAGCGCATTGTTTTTTTCATCGTTCACGGGGTAATACGGCTCCTGCCCGGGCTTCCACTCGGTGCTGTATTCGCGGCTTATCACCGTTTTGGGCTGCGTGCCGAATTCGAAGTGCTTGTGCTCGATAATGCGGGTATAGGGCGTTTCGGCGTCGGTGTAATTTATCACGGCGTTGCCCTGATAATTCGGCATATCCAGCACCTGTGTCTCGAACCGCACGCTGCGGTATTCCAGCGGGCCATAGCAGCAGCCGAAATAGGCGTCTATGGGCCCGGTGTACACCACGCGCCTGGCCAAAGCGTCCAGCTGTTCCTTGTGCGCCAGATAATCTGTGTTCAGGCGCACGTCTGTCCCCTCCAGCATGTTCTGCACCATGGCGGTATAGCCGCCTATGGGGATGCCCTGGTACATGGCGTTGAAATAGTTGTTGTCAAAGGTGAACCGCACCGGCAGGCGCCGGATGATAAAGGCGGGCAGCTCGCGGCAGGGGCGGCCCCACTGCTTTTCCGTATAGCCCTTTACCAGCTTTTCATAAATATCCGTGCCCACAAGGCTGATGGCCTGCTGCTCCAGGTTTTTGGGGGCCGCGCTGCCTGCGGCGGCGCGCTGCCGCTCTATTTCCGCCATGGCCTGCGCGGGCGTCGTTACACCCCACAGGCGGTTGAAGGTGTTCATGTTAAAGGGCAGGTTATACAATTCGCCCTTGTAATTTGCCATGGGGCTGTTGGTATAGCGGTTAAAGCGTGCAAAACGGCCCACATACTGCCAAACCTGTTCGCTGTTGGTGTGAAAGATGTGCGCGCCATAGCGGTGCACCTGAATGCCCTGCACCTCTTCGGTATACACATTGCCCGCTATATGCGCGCGCCGTTCCACCACAAGGCAGCGCCGGCCCGCCTGCTTTGCCTGCTGGGCAAACACAGCGCCGTACAGGCCCGCCCCCACAATAAGGTAATCATACTGTGCCACTTTTTGTTTCTTCCTTTGTACTTTCCAAAGTATCTGCCGGGCCAAGCGCGCGCCCTGCCGCCCACTTGCGGTGCAGAAAGGCCGCGCCCTTTTTCAGCCAATTCACGGGCTCTGTGCAAAGTACGGGCAGCTCCCGGTAGGGCAGGCCCTCCTGCAGCAGCCAAACGTCCAGCAGGCGTTCGGCCACAAAGCCGAACACACGCGCATCGTTGGCATTATAGCTGGAAATATCCAGCCGCCGCTCCAGCTCGAACAGCACGGCAAACAGCCAGGTGCAGTACCGCTGGGCCAGCTCTTTCTGCATCACAAACATATTGAAGCGGTGGCCGCTGCGCCTGCGCATCACCTCGTCAAAGGCGGGCAGGTATGCCTTCCAGCTTTCGGCCAATATTGCGCGCGTCACATCCAAATCCTGCTGGTGATGGGCATGCACATATTGGCTGTAGTTCGTCTCTATCCAGTAATGGCGTTTTTTCGGAAGAAGAATATCGCAGCCCTGCAAGGCGCGCTGCAGCTCCTTTTTGCCGGGCAGGCGGGCCCTGCCGCGCCCCAGCCCCGGCTTTGCCAGATAACGCCTGTAATGGGCAAGGCCAAGGTATTCGGCGTCAAGGTTTTTCCAGCCCCAATACAGCGCCGTAAGCTCGCAGTAATTCGGGTTTTTAGCCGAGATGTTCGGGCCGGTGTCGTCCCCTGCAATATGCCCTATGGCGGGGTACAGCGCGCGGCCTGCCTGCACAGGCACATACACGCTTCCCTCCGGTACAGTGCACGGCTTGTGCACCGCCACAAGTATCTTGATATCCATTTTCCGCTTCTCCTTACAGCTTTTCGCCGTTCACCCAGCCGCCGAACACTGTGCGCAGCAAAATTTTAATATCCAGTGCAATGCTCCAGTTTTCGATGTACCAGATGTCATACTGCACGCGCTTTTCAATGCTGGTATCGCCGCGCAGGCCGTTCACCTGTGCCCAGCCCGTAATGCCCGGCCGCACCTGCTGGCGCACAAGGTAAAGGGGTATTTCCTCTTTGAAGTGGTTTACATGAAAGGGTATCTCCGGCCGGGGGCCGATAAGGCTCATATCGCCCTTCAACACATTGAAAAACTGCGGCAGCTCGTCGATGCTGTATTTTCGGATAAAGCTGCCGAAGCGCGTTTTCCGGGCGTCCTCCTTCGTGCTCCAGCCGGTGTCCTCTGTGCCCGTCACACGCATGCTGCGGAATTTGTACATGTAAAACGGCTTTTTGTTTTTGCCCACACGCTTTTGCCGGAACAAAACAGGCCCTGGGCTGGAAAGCCGCACGCCCACAGCCGCTGCCAGCATCAGGGGGCTTGTGAGCAAAAGAAGCGCCAGCGAGCACGCAATATCCGCCGCGCGCTTGAACATGGCGCAACCGATGTTATCCAGCGGGGTGGCGCGCATGTCGATAAGTTTGGTGCGGCCCACCACGTCGATGGTTGGGTGCGTGGGGATATAGTCGTTGTAAAAGGGGATGATGCTCACCCGCACGCCCTCTTTATCGGCCGCGGCCAGCACCTGACGCATAAAGCACACCTCGTGCGGCTCCAGCGCCACAATCACTTCATCCACCACGCGCGCGCTTAAAACACGGGGCAGGTCTTCATATGCGCCAAGGCATTTGCCCAGCTCCGGGCGCGGGGCCCGGCTGAGGTAGCCGTCCACGGTAAAGCCCATATGGGGGTTTGCCTTTACATCCTGCACATACTGGTGTGCAAAATGGCCGTTGCCCACCACAACAACATGCTTCTGGTTATAGCCAAGCTTGCGGTAATGCCGCAGAACGGCACGCACACAGGCGCGCTTGCCTAAAATGGACGCGCTGGAAAGCGCCCAGAAGAAAAACAGCGCCAAGCGCGAAAAATCCACCACGCGCACAAAATATAACAGGGCCATCAGGGCCGTGACGCCCGCCGCATTCAGCAGCAGAATAACGACAGCCTCGCTGCCTGCATCCTGAAACCGGTAAGAGCCATACAAGCGCACAGTGCAGTAAACCAGCACCATCACCAGGCTGTAGCCTGCCGCCACGGCCGCGTGCCACAGCGCATCGCGAACGTGCACGGTGCCCTGCATCAGCCCAAAGCGAATGAACAGCGCCGCAAAATAGCACAGGAAAATGAGGCCTGCGTCAGAAACAATATTGAAAAAATTGATGAGCTTCTGGTTTCTGCGTATCACGGTTTGCGCACACCCTTTTTTCGTTCTTTGCAGGCGGGCTCAGCGCAGGCCCAGCTCCGCCAGGCGGCCCAGCTTTCCGTCTGCGGCGCCGCTGCGTCCGGGCCCCATGCGCGCCAGCGCGGCCTGCTGGCGGCGCACCCAGCGGCCCAGCGCAAGGCCATCCGCTGTTTTATAGCCCGCGGGCAGCTTCAAATCGCCGTGCCGGCTGTAATATTCGCGCGCGGCCTCATAGCATTTATCCCAATGCTGCTGTGCCTTTGTCTGCCACTGCATGCCAATGGCGTCCAGGCGCGCCGTCTGCTCCTGCGTCAGCTTTGCACCCGCCATGGTGCCGCTGCGCACCGCGCGCTGCTTCAAAATCCACTTGCCCAGCGCCAGCCCGTCCTTTGTCCGGTAGGCCAGCGGCACATTCAGGTGCCCGTGCTTTGCGTAATACTCCGCCGCCGCAAGGTAGTTCTGCTCCCACCTCAGGCTGAACGGGCTCCACTGCATGCCGATGGCATCCAGCCGTGCAATGCGCTGCGCCGACAGCACCGTGCGCGACGCGTTTCCCGCGCGCTGCTGCCGGCAGTTCGTTATCCATTTCCCCAGCGCAAAGCCGTCCTGCGCCACATACCGCGCCGGCACCTGCAAATCTCCGTGCTCGCGGTAATACTGCCGGGCGTGCGCATAGCCGCGCTCCCACGCAAGCTCCAGCCGGTTTTCCCACTGCATGCCTATCTGATCCAGCGCCTGCACCTGCTGCGCCGTCAGCGTGCCGGGCGCCAGCCCGGCGTATACCCGCCTCTGCGTGCTGAGCCATTCCCCAAGCGCCAGCCCGTCCTCTGTTTTGAAGCGCCGCGGCGCCAGCAGATTTCCATGCTTCTGCGCATATGCTTTTGCGGCTTCGTAATATTGCTGCCACCCGCTGCGCAGGCTTTCGTTCAGCTTTTCGAACAGTACGCGGCACTCCTGCACCTCGTCTATCAGCGTAAAGCGTTCTGTCACCACTTCGCTCAGGCGGCCCTCGGTGTAAAGCTGCTGCACCGCAGTTTCCATTTCCTCCTGCAATGCGCTGATGCTGTACAGGTTTTCAAAGTTGTTCACTACATCGAATATCACCGGCGCATGCTTTGCGCCCGCGGCCAGCGCGCGCCCCAGCTGCTGCTTATAGATGATAGGCGACACGGTGGGGCGGAACATGAACACGCCGTCGACGCCCTCCACATGGATGCCCTCGTTCAGCATGTCGATGCAGAACAGCAGCTTTAAATGCCCGCTGCTGTCCGCCTTGAAGCGCTGGAAATCCTCGCTGGCATCCGGCGCATCCGTATACACCGAATAGATATGGGGTGCGGCGTCCACAGGCGCGAACCATTCCCGCGCTGCCTCCATCATACTGCGCATATGGGCAAAGCCCGCGCAGAAGCAGATGTACCTGCCCTCTTTGTTCGGGATATGGCGCGCTATGATGCGCGGCAGGCCGTCCGCCTTTTCCAGCGCGCGGCGCAGCGCCTCCAAATACCGCGCGCTCTGCGCCCCCTGCCCTGCGCCCCGCACCGCCTTCACCTTTTTTTCATATGCCTCAAGGCTCTGCCGGTAAGAATACACCGAGCTCACATACACCGGCGCGGGCAGAATGCCCCGCACCACGGCCTCGCCCAGCGTCATATAGCTGGCGATATGCCCCTCGAACAGTTCCTGCGCCATATCGCGCCGGTTATCCAGATACCGCACATTCGTAGCCGAAAGCCCCAGCAGCCCGGCACGCGGGTATGCCGCCAGCAGCCTCTGCACCCCCTGGCCCCATTTCTCTGCCCCGCAGCGGTGAAATTCGTCCAGCACGATATATTCCGGGCACAGCAAAGCCAGCTCGTCCTCTGCAAGAAGCATCAGCTTGCTATATGTGACGAACTGGATGTTCCCGCAGGCCTCCGCCCCGGCCTTTTCCCAGTTTTCCAGTTGGGTGCGCACGATGTATTCGCTTGGCGTCAGCCACAGCACCCGCGTTGCAGCATGCCGCCGCGCCAGCTCAAAGCCGATGAACGACTTTCCTGTGCCCGTTGGGTGCACCACTGCCGCTTTGCCGCACGCAGCCATCATTTCTACCGCACGCTCGTATGCCTCCCGGTTGTGGGCATACAGCTCCAAGCCCATGGCGCACCTCCTCTCCGTTCTTTCCCCTGCCACATAATTACTGTTATGTGGCAAAACAAAAAAGGCACCGCCCTGCCGGGCAATGCCTTTGTGGAGGTATTTTCAAATTTCAGCCGTATCATGAAAAAATGGCCGACGAGTACCAGCGGAAACCGCTGAAACCCCGCCGCGCCGCGTTGCAATAGATGCCGTTATTTGGTCGAATCTTGTCAGGGGCTAGAACTTTCCGTAATTTATGGTATAATGTTTTCAAAATGAACTGCCGGAAGAAGCCACATAACAGTAATTATGTGGCTTCTTTTTTTCTTTTTGCCCCAGTCAGTCTATCAGGCGCAGGCGTTCTATCTGCCGTGATTCCTGACGGCCGTCCGAAAGCGTGTATACGCGCGTGGTGTTGATGCTGCTGTGCCCCAGAAGGTCTGCCAGGCGCAGCAGGTCCTTCGACATCTCATAGTATGTTTTTGCAAACAGGTGGCGCAGGTTGTGAGGGAACACCTTGGCCCGTTCCACATGCGCCGCGGCGCACAGCCGCTTCATGGACGCCCAGATGTGGCTGCGGTCCAGCGGGCGCCCGTGCGATGTGACGAACACCGGCCCGCTGGATATCCGCCTGCGGGCCGCATACCGCCTCAGCTTGCGGCAAAGCTCTTTCGGCAAAAGCGCCACCCTGCGCTTGCCCTTGCAGCAAATAGCCATGCGGCCTGTCTGCAGGCTCTCTACCGTGACGAACCTCAGCTCGCTCACACGCAGCCCGGCGGCACACAGCGTCTGCATCACCAGCCACAGCGCTATGCTCTTTTGCTTTGCTGCCGCAAGCAGGCGCTGGTACTCGCCGCGCGTCAGCTTTCGCTCCTCCTGGCAGAACATCTGCCGCTGCATGCGCAGTGCTTTCACCGTGCACGCGCCATGGCCCGCATACCGCAGAAAGCCGTTCAGCGCCGCCAGCATGCTGTTCACGCTGGCCGGGGCATACCGTTCCGTAAGCCAGTGCTTATAGCTTATCACCCGTTCTTTCGTCACAGGCGCATGCATGTTCCACGCCAGAAACGTTTCAATATCGTGGCGGTATTTGTTTACCGTCGTTTCGCTGCGCTCCTGTTCTTTCAGAAACACTATGTACCCTGCCAGTGCCTCTTCCATCCTTCTTTCCCCTTTCCTTTTTATCCTACCAAATAGCGGCCAATTTCCCGCGGTGCCCGCCATGGGGGCCCGCAGCTCTTATTTATTGTAACGGAACCAGCCTGAAGCAGAAGTCGAATCGGCTGGGAAGCGCTGTACAGGCTACCCGGCACATTGGCGTCTTTGCGCGCCGGGCAGCACGCCGGGTAGCAAAAAAGGCGGGGTTTTGCCCCGCCTTTTCGTTTTCCTGAAATCTTGAAATTCCACTCAGGAAACGCTTCGTAATTTTATAAAAGATTTAATCTGCATTATCAAGTTATAAAAATGGTTTCTTATTCCCATTTTATCAACCTGCCAAATATCATTAGCACCCTCACATCATTCGGCAGTTTTTTCTGCTTCCGCTTCCACATTATGCAAAATGTCATTCACTAAATAGTAATTGGGCAGTACAGACCCATGAAAAATAACTGCACGGATGCGCTCGTAAGCAGAGGGTACCTTGCTGAAATTCGCCTGGGGAGAAAATGCGTAATATAACTTTCTTACAACCGAGTAGAACCACACAGGTACTTTCTCTTTCCACCTTCTGTGTCCATCCTGTCCATGATGGGATTCCTGTACGGTATCAGAATAAGGGATATCGGCAGAATAAGGCTTAATATGCTTTTCTGTATAACGATACCAAAAATCTCTGTCGTAAGTAGCCCTCTTATCCAGATGTAAGAAATATTCTGCCAACTCTCTGCGCATCAGAGGCAACCGCCAACCAAGCCCAAAGTATTCTGCAATGCGAACGCTATTGCAGTAAAATTTCGGATAAAGCTCTTTACGCCATATCGCTGCACAGTTATTCGCCTGATCAGGAATATCTTTACGCCAGTGCCATATTGGGAAGAGAGATTTGCATTGATAACGTGAGAGAATCGTCTTTCTGTTCATTGTATACCAGTTTCGAAACATGACCTCCTCAAAATCATCTCCACGCTCCATATCATCCCACATCGTCAAAAAGGCATCTTCTATGATATGACCTGACATATATACGCTGTTTTCCAGCCCTTGTAATTTATCACAAAGACTATCGAAGACCATTGCCTCTATCATGCTTTGATAAGAATCTCCGTGACAGACTGTCAAAGAAACCTGTTTCCATTGCTCACTTTTGCGGAAATTGCGTTGTTCTTCTACGGTAAAGTAAACAGGATACCAAGAATAACCTAATGCTTGAGCAAGCATTCCTGCAATTTTTACCTCTTTTGAATCCGGTAGACCATATGAATAGCAAATCACATTTTCATAATGGAGACGCTTCAGCATTGTGGCAATTGCTCTAGAATCATGGCCCCCAGATAGAGATAGTAAAACCGTCTGTCCATTTAAGCTTTCCACGATTCTCTGAAATGCCTGTACCATAATTTGGTCGAATTCGTCTTCAATACCGCTTGTCTCAAATGAATTAAGCTCAGAAAAATGTTGAACTGACGATACCGTATGGGAAGCAAGATTAATCGCAACAAACTCTCCTGCTTGCGTACCTGCCACTCCGTCAAACAAGGTTCTCCCATTCCCTGTAAATCCGCAGTTTTGGAACTCTCTTTTAGCCCATTTATCCATAGGCAAGCCTAACTTTTTAGCCAAATAAACGGCATCGTCACTAATATATACAGTTTCTTCACCAATGGAATAATAAATAGGTATGCTACGAATATGATCTGCCGCAAGGTACAGCGTATCCTCTACAACCCATGCACCTGCGTAACAATTGTTCAGCGCTCTGAGTGCACATAATACGCCATCCAATCCGTAGGCACTCAAAATCTGCTGCGGCCATTCGGCCGAGCCGCTATCTTGCCTAAAATAGCCAACGAGCCGCGGATTCATTTTCCAAAGCTCCTTATTTTTCCACTCAAATACTACATTCCACATATTAAACCCTCCTCTTTTTGAGTTTTGCGGCGCAAGAGTGCGCAAAAGAAATGATGATACGTTGAAGCTCATCTGCCCCGGCGGTCTTGCGTAAAAGCACACCGTTGATAAACCAGAATGCCACCCAAATCAAAAAACGCACCGCCAACGCTCCAAATGAAAGCGTTGGACTCACATCCATTGTATGGCACAGAAGCCACAGTTCAAGCACCATTGTCCCCAGCAGCAGAAGCCTTCTTCGCAGATAGCTCCCTATGCCACATTGCAAAAAATCGCCGTATACTACAACAGCAAAGCCGCACACAGATACAAAGCAGCCCACTATCGAACCAATAATCACCGCCACGCTTTCCAAAGAGCGCACTAAAGAGATAGAAATCACGATATTCACGGCGACAGAAGCAATTTGGAACCACCTGTCCCTAGCAAAGTTTCCCAACACGCCCCGGTAGGTGTACATTGTATAGTACCACACCAAAACACCTTGGCTAAGCGAATAAGCGAGGACAAGGCCGTCCGGCATAAGAAATTTTCTACCCAGCCAAAGTTCCATCACAGGTTGTGTAAATAGGAAAAAGCCCAACATAATTTGCAAAGAATACCAGTCTCCCGCCGTAGAAATGGCCTCAAACAGGTGGCGCTGTCTCTCTGGCGAGATGTCCTCATGAAGCAAATTACCCACAGCTGATTTTAGAGCATTGAACGGCTGTGTAAGCAGGATACCCGTAGCCATCAAATATAGAGATGCATAGTTTCCATATAAGGCCGCTGTATAAATGCCGCAGAAGGCCGAAACAATAATAGTTCCTGTTGCGTTGAATACAAGGGACGAAACTTTATGAATTAAAAAATTCTTCGATTCTGTTACAATCTTGAACCTGCGAATATCCTGTCGTGTTGCGTGGATTGATGTAGTGAGATACGGATATTTCTTTCTGCTCATGAACGCTAACACCACATTGGCCAGCGGTGAAGCACTCAACTTCACAGCAAGATATAAAAGATAACTCTGCCAGATAAGCAAAACTAATATTTGCAGCACCTGTGTAACCAAACGCATAAGCAGATCTGCTAGAGAACAATAATAATTCTGCTGATTTGCAATGAATACGGCGCGCTTATAAGAAAGAAAATAACCCGCTACCACCGCGGCTACCTGCATGAAATATACAACACTCAAATATTCCCAGCTTGCAGATGGGCGCGAGATGATATATGGCAGAAACGGATAGAGTATTATACTTCCAAAAAACACGACACCTGCCACGATACGGTAAAACCATTTGTATATCCAAATCAGTTTGCAGGTGCTCTCATGATCTTTTTTGGTCACCGCCTCGTACAGTCTGACGGCAATAACACTCTCCATACCGAGATCTGCCACAGAAAGCAAGGACAATACGTTTGAAAACACATTGTCATATCCGAGATATTCCACGCTCAAGAGGGAAACGAACACTCTGCGGGACAAGAGGCCCAGCGCCACCCACAAAAGCTGGGAAATGGTGACCAGCACCCCGTTCGTCATAAATTTTTTTGTATGCATCTTACTTCCTTTTATTCATATATTTTTCAAGGTGGGACACTGGGCTGTTTTTTGCCCCGCTTTATATTTTGATTTTAGCCTGCATCGCCTCAGCCTTTGTGAGATACGGATGCATTGGCAAACTCAGCACAGTCGCACACAATCGTTCGGTGACAGGGCAATCTGCAGCAGCGCTATCCGTGCCAGCAAATGCTTTTTGCTGGTGCATGGGCTTCGGGTAATACACCATCGTGGGAATGCCCCGTTCCCGCAGCTTTGCCTGCAAAGCCTCACGGTCTGCGCCCTGAGGCAGCTGCACAGTGTACTGCGCCCAGCTGCTGGTGAAGCCCTGCGGACGATACGGCAGTACAAGGCCGCTGCCTTTCAATGCCTCATCATACCAGCGGGATACCTGCTCCACAGCCGCTAATTCATACTCACAAAATGCTCTGAATTTCACCTGTAAAATAGCAGCTTGCAGAGTGTCCAAGCGGCTGTTCAGGCCGATACGCACATTATCATATTTCATACCGCCTTTTCCATGCACTGCATAGCTGCGGATGAGCGCGGCCCATTCATCATTATTCGTGAAGATGGCACCACCGTCACCATAACATCCCAGCGGCTTTGCCGGAAAAAAGCTTGTTGTAGCTGCATCGCCGAAGCTGCCCACACGGCGGCCGTTCACTGTGCCGCCAAAGCCCTGTGCGCCATCCTCTAACAGCAACAGGCCATGCTTTTGACAGATCGCTTCGATTCGCGGATAATCGGCAGGCAGGCCGAACAAATCCACCGCGACCACAGCGCGCAGGCGGTATTTTCCCTGTGCCTTTACCTGCAATATTTTTTCTTCCAGCTTGTCCGGGGCAAGGTTGAAGGTATGCGCATCCACATCTACAAACAACGGTGTCGCGCCCGCGAACGCCACTGTTTCACCGCTGGCAAAAAAGGTGAAATCCGGCACAAGAACAGCATCGTCCGGCCCAATCCCCCAAGCCATCAGCACCAGCGAAAGCGCGTCCGTGCCATTTGCACAGGTAATGCAGTGCTTTGTGCCCACATATCCGGCAAGCTGCTGTTCCAGTTCTTTTACTTCATGCCCGGAGATAAAATCTGCCTGTGCGCACACTCTCTGCACAGCGGCATCAATTTGAGGTTTTAATACTTCATATTGCTTTTGCAAATCACGGAACTGCATAGTTTATTCTTCTTTCCCTGTATTTTCACAGAACATTTCCTGCTTATACTCTTCAAACCTCTCGAGCAGTGCTTGCTCTAATTTCAATGGCATTCGCCTGTGGATTGGATTATCTCCGCCAAAAATAAATTCGTGCTCCCCCTCGATTTTTTCTACTGCATTCACCAGCATCCCAACTTCCATTTCATATTGCCGCTGTGCGACAATATGAAATGTATCAAATGGATATATAGGGACTAGCCTTCGCTCAATTATTTCACCTGCATCAATTTCTTCACCAAGCAGATGCGTCGTCACTCCAATAGGCATTTTTTCATAAACGGCCCATTTCAATGAATCTAACCCACGCGTATAAGGAATGAATCCCGGATGGGCGTTTATCACCTGGTATCTCTTTAAAAACTCCTGCGGTAAAATTCTTGCGCCGCATACTAAAAAAATTGTCTTCTCCGGCTCCAAAATTTCATCTACTGTATTGATTGCGCAATAATAATAGCCAAAATTCTTTGCAAGCACAGATGTTTCAATAGGGAGCTCGAAACCTGGGCGATGTAAAATAAGCGGCTGTCTCTTTTTCACATAGTGCAAAGGAAGTGCAAAAATCTTTACATATTTATAGCCCAACGCCTTCAGACGGCAGCAGGTATCATATGTTTTCCGATGCGGCGTCTGATAAGATAAAACTGCCAAGGGCCTACTGCTTGCCATATCACGCCGCCTCCTTTCGGAAAAGCGGCGTCAGAGCAGCTACACTTGCCCTCCCCTTGCGGACGCCTCGTGGAGAACAATGCGTTTTTCCATCTTCTCGTACCTTTTTCCGCAATCTGGGCAGCATAATGCTTTATTTAGCACCTGTCCACACCGGCAAACCCAGCCAATGTGTTTTGCAGGCACACCCGCCACCAACGCATGGGGAGGTACATCCTTTGTCACTACTGCTCCGGCAGCCACTGTGGCATACGCCCCGACAGTATGACCACATACAATCGTACAATTCGCACCCAAAGTGGCATCATGCTTTATCAGTGTTTTTTTATAATTTGCTGTACCTTTGGGAAAACGCGCACGCGGAGTCAAATCGTTCGTGAATACAGTGGAAGGCCCGCAGAACACATAATCCTCCAATTCAACACCCTCGTACACCGAGACATTATTCTGGAGCTTTACACCGTCGCCAATATGCACATTAGATGCTATATTCACATTCTGTCCCAGAGTACAGTTCTTTCCAATGCTGGCTCCGCTTTGGATATGACAAAAGTGCCAAACCTTTGTACCGGCCCCAATTTCTGCCCCCTTGTCCACAAAGGAGCTTTCATGTATGAAGGCTTCCATTTTCAAACATCCCCTTCATATCCTCACTTGCAAAATCTTTCAGCGGCAGCTTTACAGGCTGGCCCGTTTTACAGCTTTTATAAATAGCCAGCACCAGCTCTAAGGCATTGCGCCCAGCCACAGCATCCACATAAGGCTTTCGGCGGTTTTGAATTGCATCGATCACATCGGCATACAGGCTGGTGTGGCCGTTGCCATATACATTGCTGGTCTGCTCTTCCAGCCCCTTGTTTACCATATCTGCTTCCGTTTCATCGGCAAAATCCCACACATCCAGATTATTGGTAGATTTGCCGCCTATCTTTACTGTGCCCCTTTCACCAAACAGAAACAGTGTTTCTTCCAAATTTTTCGGGTACACATTCGTAGTTCCTTCTACCGTGGCCACTGCGCCGTTTTTGAACCTTACCACTGCCATACCGATATCTTCCGCTTCAAGATAATCATGGAACTGCTGTCTGGTAACGCCATACACCTCGTCCACATCGTTGCCCATCATCCAGCGCAGAAGGTCAATACCATGGATGCACTGGTTCATCAGGCAGCCGCCGTCCTGCGCCCAAGTCCCCCGCCAGGGGGCCTGCTCGTAGTAAGCCTTATTGCGGTTCCAGCGCACATGGATGCTGCCATGGCTCAGGCGGCCGAAGCGTCCGGCTTCCAACGCCTGCCGCGTTTTCTTCACAGCCACATTGAAGCGGTTCTGGTGGCAAGCACACACCGTCACGCCCTTTTCTTCGCTGCGGCGAATGATCTCTTCGGCATCTGCCATACACATAGCTATGGGCTTTTCAATGATAACGTTGATACCCGCATCAATGCAGGCCAGCGCGATTTGCGCATGCAGGCCGCTTTCAGTCGCAATGGCGACAAGCCTCAGCTCTGGGTTCTCTTTCAAGAGGCGTGTGTAATCTGTGTAGCGGGCAATGCCGGGTTTGCCTTCAAGACCGTGCTTAGCCAAAAGGTCTTCCATTCGCTCCGGCACAATATCACACACGGCCACAAGCTCCAGACTATTATTCAAGACGGCTTTGATGTGGTTCGTGGCAATGCGGCCGCAGCCAATCAGGGCATATTTCATAGATAAACTCCTATTTTCCACAAGTCCTTACTAAATATATATACGCTTATCATTCTCATCCAGAAAAATTTCTTCCAGCCTTCTTATCATACGAACACGCTGCTGCGGCAGTTGACAGGATACTTTTTCCCCTAACCAATACTGTATACCCAAATACGGAAGATTTACCCCTGCCGCACAACATGCTACAATGCCACCAGTAAAACGCGGATTAATTTCCATGACCTGGGGAGAACCCAATGCGTCCTCCTTTAGATCAAAGCCTATATTACCGCTAAGTTCCAATTTTTTTACTACTTGGGCGCAAAGCGACTGTACCTGTTCATGGTCTTCAACAATACACTGCATTTGATTACTGCTCACTACAAGTGAGGCTTTACGACAGACAGATGCTAAAATCTCGCCTCTGTCTGCCAAAATATCCACGGCATATTCTGTTCCCGGAAGAAATTCCATTGCCATCATTGTGTAAGGCCATGGCTGTCTTGCCAATAGGATAGTTTTCAGGTCTTCATAGCTAATTACCATTCCGTCCGGCTTTCTTTCAAAAAAATCTTTGGCAAGAGCCTCCGCCGTCTCTATCACACGTATCGCTCTGCTGCCGTTTCCCTGCACCGCCTTTGCACAAAATGCTTTTTCTGGCCATCCTACGGCGTATGCCGCTCGCTCCATTTGTTCCCAATTTTCAACAAGATAAAAATCAGGAACCGGAAGACCGTTTTCCTTCATCCACGTGAGCAGCTTTCCTTTATCGTTCACTATGTCTAAGCGCTCCCGCTCCATCACCGCAATTTTAATTCCTTTCTGTTCAAATTGCAGTTTGCATTGTGCAAGCTTCTTCAGTTCGCGTGTAACACATGGAATAATTAAAGCCACACTCTCTTTTTCACAGATATCCAAAAGTTGTTCAACAAAGCTTTCCTGTGACGCTGCGGGTACTGTGTAAAAAGCTTCGAATTCAGCCCTGCACGCCGCAAAAGGGTTCATATCCACCCCTACCAGGCGCAGGCGTTTATCATTCGCTGCTTTCAAGCAACGAAGAATACCCGGCATCCCTGGCGCTCCAGCCCCTGTCAATAAAATGGTCGTTCTTTCCATCTCATTCATCCCTTTAATAACCGCTCTTTTGGAAAAACCGAATCTATATCTGTTAGATTGTCACGAAGCGTTTCCCATCTTTGCGTCTTAGCTGCTCCGACAAAATCCTGAAGTGTCTGTTCCATTGACTTTTCTTCTGTCTCATACCAAAACGGATGTGTCAAAATGTGCAGCTTTTCATACATACCGCTTTTGATAATTTCAAGAGGAGCCTCTCTCCAATTTCGTCTTGAATCAGACAAGTATTTGAATTTTCGAAAAAAAATGCTGGAGTAACTGTTAATCATTCCCGGTATAATTACATCAGCTGATAAAAACTGCCTGCTGGGACGATGCATGGACACCACATTGATTCGAAATCCGGTTGCCGCTTCTAACAGCCTCGCCTCTCGTATTACTTCTTCGCAAAGCTTTTGAACATTGCCTGCAATAGACGAATAACAGGTTTCATCAAAATGGAGCCCTATTTCATGCCCATATGCCAAAATTTGTTGTAAAGCCTCTCTATTTTTTCGAGAAAATACATTATAAAAATCGCTGGTTATCAGGACAAAATATGTTGAGGCAACACCCAGCATTTGTTCTAACGCTGCAAGTTTGACCGCTTTATTCAAGTCATTATCCACATCATGTCGCAGGATAAATTCCCTTGGGAAGTGCCCCCAATCAGCATAGCCAGCATTATGATAACCATATTCCTGCAACGTGCTTATCAAGAGCTCATAGGAAGAATAATCAAAGTTCATTTTTACCACCAAACCGAACTTCTGATAAAAACTCTCCTTTTTCATTTACAACGTAATACAGTTTCATACAAAAAAGAATCCTTTCCATCACTATTCCGCCTCCGTCAATAGAGGTTATATTTCTTCATATGCCGCTTCTTTAATATCGAAAAGCTGAATTTACAACACCTCGATATTTTCCCGCTCCGAAATATGCTTCATCACGTTTTTGGTATCGAAGATAACCTTAGCATTCTGCTGTACCATAGCATAGTCCACATTGGTATGCGCACAGGTTACCATCACGAGATCCACATCACGTACGGCCTTTGGCGTCAGCATCGGAATACTATGCAGCACCTTGCCGGCGTGCCTGCACTGTGGTACCCACGGGTCGAAATAACTGACTTCTGCCCCAACTTTATTCAGCTCGTCTATCACGCGCAGCGCAGGGCTCTCCCGATAATCGTCGATATCCTGTTTATACGCCACACCCAGCACCAGCACCTTTGCACCGTTGATCGCCTTTTTATGGCGGTTCAGAATGTGCATGGCTCGCTCCACACAATATTCCGGCTGGCTGTCATTAATCACCATGCTGTTTTCGATGAGTGTGGTATGAAAGCCATATTCACGCGCTTTCCAAGTGAGATAATACGGGTCCAGCGGAATGCAGTGTCCTCCGAGGCCCGGGCCGGGGTAAAACGCTTGAAAACCGTATGGCTTTGTTTTGGCGGCATCTACTACTTCCCAGATGGAAATACTCATTTTATTGCATAGGCGAGCCAGTTCGTTCACAAGCCCAATGTTGATATTGCGGTAGGTGTTTTCCAAAATTTTCTCCATTTCGGCCACGGCCGGGCTGGAGACTTCCTTTACATCGCCCTCCAGCACGGCACGGTACATAGCCGCTATTACCTCTGTGGCATCCTTACCCACGCCGCCTACTACTTTAGGGGTATTTTTTGTTTTGTAGATAAGGTTACCCGGGTCTACCCGTTCAGGGCTGAAGCCAAGGTAAAAATCTTTGCCGCATACAAGGCCGCTGCCTTTTTCCAAAATGGGCTTGATAAGCTCCTCTGTTGTACCGGGGTATGTGGTGGATTCCAGCACTACCATTGTTTCCGGTTTCAGATACTTTGCTACTTCTGTGGCAGAATCGCGCACATAACGGATATCGGGCTCCTGATGAGCATCCAACGGAGTGGGTACGCAAATTGCAATAAAATCCACATCCTTAATAAAGCTGAAATCTGTGGTGGCGCGCAATTTACCCACTTTGACAAGTGCGGCAAGGTCGCTGTCTACCACATCGCCGATATAATTGTGCCCGGCGTTTACCATATCCACCTTAGCCTGCTGTACATCGAAACCAATGGTCTCAAAGCCCGCCTTGGCTTTTTCAACTGCAAGCGGCAGACCCACATAGCCCATACCTACTACGCCGACGCGGATAGATCTTTCGGTAATCTTCTTCAGCAGTTTCTTTTTCATGGTCTTCTCACCTTTTTAAAAGATTTTCAATAATAACCCCAAAATATTTCGCGCTGTTTTCCACAGTAAAATATTTTTCAGCATGAGCTCGAGCATTTTTTTCAAGCTGACTCTTTTGCTTTTCATCCAAAGAAAGATAATAGGAGATTGTCTTTGCCAATGAATTCGCATTTTTGTCGCAGAACAATGCAAAGGAAGGATTCAAAAAGGTGGTCGGATCCTCCTTGCAGCTTGTAGCGATAACACAGCAACCAGAAGCGCACGCTTCAGCTACTACCTGTGAAGGATAGTTCGGCGTTTGCAGAGAAAATACCACTTGCGCTTTTACAACATAATCCTGCGGCGCAATATAACCAGGCATTTCTACAATGTCGTCAAGATGAGCCTGATGTATTTTTGATTTTATCTGTTCTTCCTGATAACCACGTCCGGCAATTACAACTCGATACCCTTCCCGTCGTATATCCTGCGCTACATCAGTGAGTGCCTCGACGAGCATAAGTGGGTTTTTCCCCGCACTCAGTCTCGCCGCACAAAAAAGCAGCATTTTTTCTTTTTTTGCTGGCTGAAATACACAAAGGTCTGTAAAAGTACCAGGTGTGCAGCTAAGCGGTTTCGCACCTCTAAAGCGCAACACATTTTCTTTAAATTGAGGGTACAACAAATCTACATGGTCTGCATGCTTCCATGCCCAATAAGCCAAATTTTGTCTATAGTCTTCTAATTTTCCACTGCTTGCAGTCAAACCGGAAATAGTCAATAAAATCTTCTTTCTTCTCCAATGCTCCACCAACATTATTGCCGACCATGTAAGTGATATGTCCAGTAAATGAATAACTGACGCATCTGATTTGCACACCTCGCACAGAAGCTTTATTCTTGACTTTTGGCAGACGACATGCTGGAATACCGATATATCCAAATTAAGCTTATTTATAAGATCAATAAAATTCGAATAGTCCCCTTGAATAAAAAGGCATCCTGTAAATTCATGCTCTCTAAGCATAACTGCATATGCACGCAGAAGACGTCTCTCCGCCCCGCCAAAACCCGCTTGTGAACAAAGCACAAGAGCTACAGTCATAAATCTACACTCCCTCTACATTTTTTCAACAGTCGCTTCAAAGGCAACGGGACTTTACTTTTGAGCCAATTTTTGGCATAAATAGGGGCAGGGAGCAGCAGGGAAACAATAGCTGCAAAATTGTCCTGTTTTAGATAATCATATATTTTCTCGCGATATTTGCCTCGTGCACTTGGGTGTAGCAGATTCTTATTTTGGCGTGCGATATCTTCTATTGATGTCTCTTCGATCATCATAGTCTCATTGAGTCTCTGAAGTAATATCTCACCTTTTTCTGTATTAACAAGTACTGCAGATACTTTGTCTCCCTCTTTAGCAAACTCAGGAAGTGATATTTCTATCCCCCAATAATCACCAAGAGACATATCTCCTTGTCGTTGCTGGTTTGCAAAGGGGCATATATAACAGCTTTCTCGATAACTATGCGCTTGAATAAATGCGATATAGTAAGGATCCAGCGTATGCGGAACAATCTGTGTTTTCTCTTGCCAGAATACGGCTTTTCTATAATACAATCCTCCCCACGGTTTCTCTGATGCTCGAAAGGAAAAATTTTCAATGACAGCATTGTGTTTTAACTCCAGCCACCGCAAGTAAAGTTGAAACAACTTAGGGCTTGGCACTCCGTGACAAATCAAATCTACCGTATACAAATTAGATTTATCCTTATGTTCTACCATTTTATTTAGAGCAGCCACCTGACAAGGAGTGCCGCTAAACAATACACTCCGTCCATCCTTCAAATCATCCATCACTTGTGAAAAAACGCCATCAATTCTGCTTTGTACATATTTGGATCCCTGCACTTGCCATAATTCATCCAGCTTGTCAATTCGAATGTGCTGCACTGTTAATTCATTTGAAAAAGCCGCACCATAGACCACCCCGCCTCGTTGAATAAAGTCTTTTGCCAGAAAATAAAACACCCCAGCAGAAGAAGAGCTCAACGCTTCTTTCTTATTTGATTCCTTGGCCTTAGCTGCTACACATCTGACCGGTACGCTTCCACTTTCTAGATGTGCTACGGGGCATCGCTGTTCACATTTTCTACAGTGAAGACAATGAGCGGCATCAATAGATGGAACCAAAAAGCCTTCATCATCGTCAACCATTCGAATACAATTTGCCGGACATACTTCAGCACATACACCGCATCCAATACACTCATTTGTTTCAATGTGAATTGGTGGTTTCATGATATCTCTTCTATACATCTTTTTAAATAATCGATACCCTCCTGTCGGTATTGCTCCATTTTTTTCTTTTTTGACGCATAGTCTATTGGGCATTGTATGAGTTCAATACCATTTGGGCTGTCAATGCTATTTAAAATAATTCTATCTTCTAATTCAAATCTTTTTAACAGCTCTATATTACGGCAAGGATTACCTTCTGGAATGAATTCAACAAACTGTTTATGCAGCAAAATAGAAAATGCTGTGCCATGGAATGAATCTGTAACAACATATTGTGCATGTTGAATCAAACTCAAAAATCTTTCTGGCGATGGCAATAATATGCGTTTGTCATAATCGCCAATTAATTGTGTATAATAAGCATTTACCGCAATCAGTGAACAACCTGTCCTTGTCGCCAGTTCTCTTGCAAAATTTTCCATTCTTTTGTTTTTGGCTAAACAATAAACCAAAATATATTTTTGGGATATTGGCGGAATGGCCCCCATAAACGAACACCATTGTTCCTTTGTTTGCAAAAATACTGGATCGCAAACAACATCAATATATTTGCCAACTGGCGCCAGAAATTCTTTCGCTCTGGCTTCTCGCACAGAAATCCTCTGATACGTTTGAAGCAATTCACCAATTGTTTCTTTCCATTGTTCCATTTTCTCAGGGTTCCCCATACTTGCAGCATATGAAAATCTCAAAGTCCCGCTGTTGGAAAATGGGAAAAAATATGTCTTATCTAACTTTTGTTGATGAAAAACATTCCACACCTGGTCACTACCGGTAAGAAACGCTTTGGCTTCTGGCATTTTCTCTTTCAGCTCTTCTAAATCTCTATACAATTTGGACATATAGAGTAGCCGTTTTTGAAACGTTCCAAAAACCAGAAAGGCACAGAGATCCGCCGGTACCTTCGTTAAAAAAAATATAATTCGTCGTAACCAGCTTCGATTCCAATGAGATAGACGCAACAATGTAAAAAATCGGGCTGGTATACGTTCTTCTCTATTCTGGTAGTTAATATATTCCACCGAAACGCCAAACTCCTCAAGCGTCTTCTGTAAGGCATACGCTTGCAGCAAAGAACCATAATTCGGTACTGCATGTCGAGAGAGAATTGCAAAATCAAGCATTATGATAATCTCCAAAAATTAGTCAGAAAAATAAACCTTCTCAATCGCATTTATATATTCCCTTATGTCGCCAAAATGTCTTACCCTTTGCCTGGCACAGTGTGCCATAACATTATATTGATTGGCAGAAGCAGTCAAACAGAACAAAATTTTGTTTGCCATCTGCTTCACGTCATCTGCCAACCCACCACAATCCTCAGCAATAATATCTCGTAAACCACTCACTGGTGTTGCCACAATCGGTTTGCCCAAAGATAAAGCCTCTATTGCCGCCATCGGGAATCCTTCCCATAGCGATGGCATTGCCATTACTCGGCAGGCCGCGATATAAGGGAATGGATTTTGCTGAAATCCCACTAGATCCACATTTTCCTCCAAATGCTGCTCTTGCTTCATGCGCAACACTTGCACGCGCAGCTCCCCGTCACCAATCATCACTGCTTTTACATCTGGCAGCTCCTTTTTCACCTGTGCTACTATTTGCAGAAATCCAATCGGATTTTTCGGTTCTGAAAACCGACCGCAATATCCAAGGTCATACTTCTGCCCACAGGCAAATTCTAAGCTCTTTTTCTCAATTTCCTGTGCATCAACAGCATTCGGCAAGGTAACAAACTTTTCCTTTTTCCCTTTAACAAAACGGAACTCATTGGGAATAGAGGAAGAAACACAAATGAGTTTTTTCGCCCGGCACGCTGTAATGTATAGAGCAATGCTATTGAGACATATTGTTTTCAGCCACGGGCAATTACTATGCAAATGCCCCACAGTATTTCTGAACAAAAGGGCGGCATAAAAGCTGGCTCTGTAGTCCATCGCATGCACAATATCCGGTTTAAAAGCCCATATCGCACGCTTAACCGCAAGCAAAGAAAATCTGTCAAGCCCAATAAACGGTACACCCTGTTCACATACAAAATCTTCAATGCTGCCATATGGGCTGCAATAGGCCACTTTATGCCCGCGCCTTTTCATTTGCACTGCGATTTGCAGCGTAACATTTTCTCCGCCTGAAAAACTGTCCGTAGGAGCCAAATACAATATCTTCATCTCACACCTCAGCACCTTTTATCAGCACCGGGAACACCAGAGGGAACGCCGATGACTGATGGCGGATGAATGAGCCGAAATCCGGTTCAAACAGGAACGCCACCAAATACCAAGCCGCTGTTACGGCCAAAAGACGTTTTTCCGGCCAGCTCTCTTTCCATTTTCCACGCACAGCCGCCCAAACCGCACGGCATAACAGGCCTGTCCAGCATAGCTGCAGCACGACAAACGGCACATACTGCATTCCTTTCAAAATCAACTCGACTGGGAACATCATGCGGAAAGCAGCCAGAACATAGTTGACTATATACAGCGGAATCGTCCGATCCGGATTTTGTATTACATCCAGTATGATAGTATTCGCATCCGGGTCATTCCCTCTTGTGCGGTTCACGCCCATACGGCCATCAAAAAGTTTAATCAGAAGGCTTGGCCTAATAATTGCTACCAGAAAAACGAGAAACAGGATGACACAGATAATGCTGATAAGCAGCTTTTTTCGATATGCAGGGTTCCATTGCTTCCATGGCAGCCATGACAAAATCAGAAAAAAAGCTGTTCCCGCTGCAATAACAATGTAATAGCTGCGAAACAAAAAGCTCCATAGTATAAGTAAAACCGTGACCAGCGCATCTGCGGCTGCACTTCTTTCTTTTCGGCACATGGCCGCCATGAGCACAAGCAGAAAAAAGAAAAACTGCACCGCCTCTTTGTGGACATTCCACACAAATATCGGAAGCAGCACGCTGTATACGCCGAAAAGCATATAATGCACCCATGTGGGCTGCAGATATTTCAGCCCCAGCCATATGAAGAAGGGCAGCGCCAGGGCCCACACCACAATGCCGCCCCAAAGCTGTGAATCCATGGGAAGAAACCGTTCCATTGCCTGAAACAGCAGCGCCGTATTCGCATAGGAATCGGAAAATCCAAACTGCACGGTTCCCTGCATCATTCCCTGCACAGCGGTTGCATCATAAAAATATTTATCCGGCAAGATAGCGAATTTCACAGCTTGCAGAAGCAAGCTTAAAGAAGCACAAATGTAAAGCAGAAATACAGTCTGGGCTCTATCCCTTTTTTCTTGTATGAATCGTGCTTTCATTGTCATCACTCAGCAATTTTTGGCGATTTCAGATATTGAGCTGCCAGAAGGCCGCCAAGGCCGATGCAAAGCCCCGCCAGCATCCCCAAGGCCGCATATTTCTTTTTCGGTGATTCCTCTACCGACTCCGACATATCCTCTGCCTCTTTAGAAAGCTTAGCCTCTGTATATTCACGGCTGAGATAATCTTCCGCTTTGTCTAAAATCACATTTTGGAAATCCAAAGCGCTTTGCTCACTTGCCGCGCTCACTCTAACTTTGACATTGCGTCCCATAGAGGAAAACGAATAACCATACTCTGATTCTTTTGCTTCTTTTACGATTTCTTTCAGCTCATCATCTGTCGAAAGCAGCGTAGAAAGGACGTCTGCCAATGTTCTCTCCAGCAGATAACCCTCTTCCCCTTTTTGCTCCGAGACATGCACACTGTATGTCACAGACGAATTCCAGACAGGCACCGGCTCTTTCACCAGCATCATCATGCCTGCCGCGCCAAATGCGGCACACAAAAGCGGGATCCATATTTTTCGTCCAAGATACTTTATAACAGAAAAAATATCTATTTTTCTCATGAGAGGAATTCCTTTCTCCTGGTGATATAGTAGTCTTGCAACCATTTCCCTGCAGAAGAGATGTCATACGTCTCCGGCAAAGCGCACGCTTTCTGCCGCTGCGCGTGCTGTATGGCATCAGCCCACACTTCCGCATTCTCAATAGAAAGCTGCCTTGCTGCCGGCGTCAGTACCACTTCTTTTGTCATTTTGTCGGAAAACAGGCACGGCAGCCCATTGGCCTGCGCTTCTAAAGCTACCACTGGCAGCCCTTCATAGAAGCTGGGCAGACAGAACACATCCATCGCACTGTACAGTTTATTTACGTCGGCACGAGCACCTGAAAAAATTATGCGGTCTGCCAGCCTCATTGTATTGGCTTGCTGTTTTACCGCCTTTTCCAATTCTCCTTCGCCCACCAGAAGCAGCCAGGCATCCTGCCTCTGCATTTTCAAATGTTCCATCATTTGCAATAAAAAGCTATGATTTTTAGCATAAGTAAAACGCCCCACATGGCCTGCCACAAAAGCTTCTTGCGGAATCCCCAGCTCTGCACGCAGGCGGCATCTCGCCGTTTCATCATAGGTAAATTTATTTGTGTCAATCGCGTTTGGCATCACATGCACACAGCCGCGCTCAAAGCAGCGGCTGCCATACATCCACCGCCCCGCTCTTTCGCCGCATGCAAAATAGTCTGTGGCAAAAAGCTTTGTAAAAGGGCGAAGCAGATATTTTAAAAGTGTCTTCTTGCCTTCACCCCAGTGCGCTGTGGAATGGCTGTGACAAATGCGCACCGGCACACCGGCACGCCAAGCTGCAAACAGCGGAAAAATGCATAAGGTATTGATATGTGCGTGCACAATGATGTAACGATTTTCTTTGAACAGCGCATGCAGCTTTTTTAAATAAGGAAAAAGAGTCTGATAAGCCGGCACTACATATACACGAGCTCCCATTTTCTCCAAATCTTGCGGAAAGGAAGCAGTAGAATCCTCGTCTACAAAAAAATCGAATTGCACTTTGGCGTGGTCTACTGTACGATAATAGTTATACACGACATTTTCTACACCACCTGCGGCCATTTTTCCAATGACCTGTGCAATTCGAATGGGTTCCTGCTGCATGTCAATAAGCTCCTTTTCCGTTAAGCACCACGCCTACTGTTTTCCACAATATTTCCATATCAGTCCAGAAGCTCTGCTCTTCTACATACTTCAAATCCAGCTTCATCCATTCTTCAAAGCTTACATCACTGCGCCCACTGATTTGCCAATAACAGGTAAGGCCGGGTTTTACCGCAAGACGACCCCAAGCCCAATCGCTATATTGCGCCACCTCACGTGGAAGTGGCGGCCTGGGGCCTACAATACTCATATCACCTTTTAGAACATTAAAAAGCTGTGGCAATTCATCAATACTGGTTTTTCTAATCCATTTTCCTACTTTTGTAATTCGAGGGTCTTCTGCCATCTTAAAAACTGGGCCGTCTGCTTCGTTCATACTTTCCAGTTCCTTCAAGCGGCTCTCCGCATCCTGATACATACTGCGGAATTTATACATCAAAAATTCTTTCCCATTTTTTCCAACACGTATTTGTTTAAATATGATAGGTCCAGGACTTCCCCGATAAATCAAAACAGCTGTCACTAACATCAGAGGCGATAAAAGTATCAAACCCAATAGGGCTATTACAATATCCATTCCTCTTTTGATAAAATCCCAGGCAATACCTTTGCTTGGGCTGCTTCGGACATTGATCAGTTTGATCTTGCCGACATGCTCGATCGTAGGAACGCTGGGGATAAAATCATTATACGCCGGTATCACAGATGCCTTTACGCCGTATCTGCCGCAAATAGAAATAATTTCACCGATTTTTTCATATCCGGCATTCTGCATTCCGATAATTACTTCATCTACAGTGTGCTGACCCAGAAAGTTTCGTAGTACATCATAATTACCAAGATAAGGTGACATATTTTCACATTTTTCCGAAGCAATATTCCCAAGTATCACACAGCCGTATTGCGGATTGCACTGAATTTCTTTCCAATAATTTTCCGCCAATTTGCTGGAGCCCAAAACCAGCAGATACTTTGTGTTATACCCCCGTCTTCTATAATATCGTAGAAGTGACCGTAAAACGATGCGCTTTGCGCTGACAAAAAAGGTGGAAAAAACAAAAAACATGAAGATTGCAAGGCGGGAAAAATCTGCAAAGCGCGTGACATACAAAAGCGCCGTGAGAACAGACACGCCCACGGCGTTTACCGTAAAAATCACCGCCAGCTCCCGCCCCTGAGACTGGAAGCGGTAGGAGCCGTACAGCCTGGCAGCGTAGAACACCACCACAAGCACCACAGCATACACCGCGGCAATTTCAAAATATTTGCGGTTCCACGCAAGCTGCAGCGCAGGCGCAATACCGTACATGATGTCAAAGCGGATATAGGTAGCCAGCAGGTAGGCGCAGAATACCAAAGCCGCATCCAGCAGCATATTGATGATATTCAGGATAGACTGATTTCTGCGTATCATGGCCACTTCCTCTTTCCGAAAATGGGTTTTATCATCCTTCTGCAATGATATGCGAAATTTCGACACACTTATAAGTATGGTTATTATACTACATATGGCAGGGTTTGTCCAACCAGCGGGCAGACACGGCATCTCCAAATTTTTTGTATGATGCCTGTATCATTTTTTAGGATACCCTTTTTTCGTAACAAAACTGTAAAGAAAAAATAAAAGTTTACAGAAAATCACAGCCCCTGGCCGGCAGCATTCGGTTTGCCTTGCCCGGGGCTGTGATAGCCTTCTGATTTATCTGCTACTTTATAAGGCAGGCGCCTCGCCCGCCGCTGGGCTTATCCCCCGCAGGGATAAGCAGGGGCATTGTCACGTATGTGGCTGTTGAGGGCAGGGTCCTCCATACACAGGTGCACCGCTGTTGTCGTAAACGTCTGCGGCAGCGCCAGAATATTCGGCTCATACCCTACATATTTTTTCTTCGCATCCTCCAGAGCCTCTTCAAACGTCGCGCGTGTCTTTAACCCCATTCCGCGCGCGATGCCCGGTTCTCGGGCGCCCACGATATAAATTGCGCTCGTGTGCTCTTCCGCAAGATGCCCGCAACTCATCATGCTGAACCCATGGAATGGGTGGAATGCATTGCAGTACCGGTATTTGCGGATATATTCCTCATTGGTGGCAAAATATTCTCCGTAGCGGTTCATATCCGGCAGAATATTCATGGAATCGTGCTGGAACATCTCATAAAGCTCTCTCAGATACGGCCAGCGCTCCTCGTGGAACCATCCGTCGCAGATACTCGACACGATGAATACACATCTGTCTGCCAGCACCCGCTTATGCCGGATCACCTGCGCCGAAAGCGCCTGCATCATCTGGATAGGGTTCGTTCCCATTCCATCCCCATAGTGAAAATTCGTTGGCATCCCAAACACAACCACATCATATTTCTTTTTCGCCCAGTGTACATAGGTGCGTTTGTCTGCCGTTTTCCAGCTCACAGGCTGTACTTCTTTCGCCCAGCCGGAGTTCACCTCTATCTGGCGGTTTTTTGTATCCAGCACTGCATCGCAGCAGAAAAATTTTTTACCCATCTTCTCTTCCATGTACATGCCCTGCTGGTCGAACTTATGCCGCATCTCACTGCTGGTGCTCACTGGCACAAAATCCTGCCTGTGCATCACCTGCGGCACATGGTGTGCCGAGATGCTGCGCCAGTGCGTGATGCCTGTAGCGCAGTGCTTGTAACCACCCGAATATCCCCCATACGGGTTGCCCTGTGTATGCCCAATGAGGATAGCCACATCCGCGTCGTACACATATTTGTTCAGAATAACATGATCCCCCTGCGGCGTATAGCCAAGGTCTACAAGATGCTCATAGTCTTCTGAATCGTGGCTCGTTATCTGCCCTGTGGGGTAGAATTCGCTGAACAGTTCCGGCCCGAGAATCGTCTTCATCTCTGGCACTGTCGCGCGCGGGTGCAGCCCGTTCGAGAACAGCAGCAGTATGTCTTTCTTTTCCACTCCTGCGGCATACAGCTCGTCCAGACATGCACGGATGGCCACCTTGCGGTGGCTGGTGGGCTGGTTGCCACCCTTGACAATATCCGGTATCACAAATACCACTGTACTTCCCTTATGGGCCAATGTTTTCAGCGGCGGCATACCAATGGGGCTGCGGATACTTTTCACTGTTGCCTCATACAGCGCCTGCCATGTCTGTTCAATACACGGCGGGTCGGCCACAGTCTGTCCGGGAATAAATACGTCTGTGCTGTCTGGTAATTCTGCCACCATCGTGCCGTGTCCATATTCAAAATTAAGTTTCATGCCGCTTCCTCACTTTCCCAGATAGGTATGGATAATCTCAAGATATTCTTCCGGGTAAAAGCCGATATCACCAGAAAAGCGTGTCAAGGCGATCAACCCGCCGCTAATCTCCGGAATAGATGCCAGCATAGCTGCATTATCTGCTTTCAGCCCGCCTCCGTATACCACGTCCAACCCATCCGTCTGCTCCTTTATAAATTTGGCAGCTTTTTCAATGTACGGCCTGTCTGCAGGTGTTTTGCCCGGCCCGATGCTCCAAATGGGCTCGTATGCTATCACCACACGGCTTCTATCTACACCTGCCAGACCAACTGTCAACTGCTCACCAAGCACCTGACGCCAGCGTGCCTGCTGGGCACTGTTCTCGCCAACACAGTACAGTACGGAAAGTCCTGCTGCCTGTGCAGCTCTTATCTCTTGATTCATCAGGACGTTCACCGCAGCAGAAGCCCTTTCATCCGTTACCCCCGCAGACGCCAACACGCCCAGCCTATCTGCGCGTTCTTCACAATGGCCAACCAGAACGCTTTCACAGCCCAATTGCACCATTGCATTGCCTGTACGATTGGTCGTAAAAGCTCCGAAATTTCCCTCAAGAGAAGTGTCATCACGGTATATCCCCTGACAGCCCAACTTCACCGGGCTGCCCTCGGTTTTCGCCGCAGCGGCGCTGAGGATATGTGCTTCGGGGAAATACATCACAAATTCTGCCTCCCCTGCGCTATAAGCTCTCAGTCTCTCCTGCGTGCGTTCTACTATGGCACGCCCCCATCCTGCAGCTGGGGCCAGCCGGTTCACACCACCGTATTCCGGCGCAATGTCAAAACGCTTCAGGTTTAAGAAGATATGCTTCATCTCAGTTATTCTCCTTTATTGAAAGCTGACGAAACGCGGTAGGTCGCCTACAAGCGGGCGGCACCATTCCCTGAAGCTCTGCGTTACACCATTGCCCGCTTCGTTGATAAATGCGTCCGGCATTCTTTTTTCTGTCAGCATCACCTGTTCAATCGGGATCAGCACAGGTTTAACCTTGTAAGTACTGCTTTCACTGCGTTCAAAACCTACCATCACACCAGTAGCGCCTTCACACGCGGCCTTTACAGCCTCGCGGCCAGCCAGCTCTGCCTCGATGCGGTCTGTCTCACTTTGCCACGCAATAGATGCTCGTCCCAGAATACCCGGCTTTTCGCTGCGGGCCTTGTATCCCAGTTTCTCTACAATAAGGCTCGACAAATAGGCAGACACATCACCAAAATATGTGGCACGCCCCACTGCCATTACAGGTTTTACGATGGGCTCGCCTCTTTCGTCACACAGACCTTCACTCGCCACCACCACGCCACAGCCCTTTTGCGCAATAAGCCTCTGAACATCCTTGAGAAACTGCGTCTGGCTGAATACGCGCTCCGGCATATAAATCAAATCAGGCCCACCGGTGCCGCACTCTGTGGCCAATGCACTGGCCGCAGCCACCCAGCCGGCGCTGCGGCCCATTGCTTCTACCACTGCCACATGGATAGGCAGACCGCGCACATCGCAACACACTTCCGCTACACTACCGGCCATATAACGCGCCGCGCTGCCATATCCAGGAGCATGATCCGTCACGGCAATATCATTATCCATCGTCTTTGGGATGCCCACCACCCGCACGTCTACACCCAGCCTGCGGCACGCTTCATACACCTTTCCACATGCGTCCATGCTGCCGTTTCCCCCGTTGAAGCACACGATGCCGATGCCATGCGTCTTCAGGCCCTGGGCAATGGCATTGTAATCCTCTGGCTCTAGATGGTCCCGGCTGGTGCCGATGGCGGACGATGGGCTGTGCATCAACAGCTGAAGCTCCCGCTGCTGCACAGCGCCCAAATCAATGAACCGGCCCTTCGCTGCCGCCATGCTGCCGCCTTGTGCCCCATAAATATACTCGATTTCCGCATGGTGCTTGGCTTCCTGCACGGCGCCGTATAGGGAAGCGTTAAGTACGGCCGTGGGCGCACCGCCATGAATAATAAGGAGGTTCGTTTTTTTCATATATACCGGCTTTCCTTTCGTGCGCTTTCAAATACCCGCTTTGCGGTAGCGTTGTGCCATTTCATCAAGGTTTACAGGCTCTACCAGCGGCGCCCTCCCTACACTACCGAATTCCACAATGAGCGCGCCTGCTGCCTCCTTTACACCGCGTTCAATGCAGCCACACACAGCACGCACGTCATCATCCGGCACACTGCCGTACATCACAGTGTCCATAATGGGTTCTAGGAAAGCGCGCGGGTCAAACTGTTCTGGCTTTGCCTGCAGCCTTTCGTAAATACCACCTATCGAGACACTGGCCTGCAGTACCGGTCTTTGTGCGAACAGTTCTTTCAGGTTGCGTGTCACTGCCAGGCGGATATCCGTATCCACATTGATCTTGCCGATGCCACAGGGGATGGCAGCTTTCAGCTGTTCCAGCGCAATTCCGTATGTATTGACAAGCCGTCCACCCAATGCATTGATCTCTTCTACAATATAACCTGGCACAGTGGAAGATCCATGGCTTACCAGCACACAGAACAACCCTTCATGCATCAAGCATTCGTGAATGGCTGTGGGTATCTCTTTGCGCAATTTTACATGCTTTCCTTTGGAAACGCCATGCATGGTGCCATAACTGATGGCCAAAGCATCCACACCGGTTTTCCGCACAAATTCCACTGCATCCAGTGGGTTTGTATAGGTACTAGTCTGGCTGAATACATGGTCTTCTACGCCGGCAAGGACACCCAGCTCACCTTCTACAGAAACCCCGCGCTCATGGGCGTACTTTACCACTTCACGCGTCAGTTCGATATTCTCTTCAAAAGGAAGGCTGCTGCCGTCTATCATCACCGATGTATATCCACCGGAGATAGCAGCCTTTACACTGTCCAAGTCACGTCCATGGTCCAAATGCAGAACTACTGGCACCGGGCTGTGTTCCCCATATTTTTTCACGGCGGCCCCTATGTTGGCCGCGCCCTTTATTTTATCCTCCACCGTGCCGTTTACAAAATCCACCCGGCCTCCCATAAAGGAGTTGGCCAAGTCTGCCCCCTGCAAAACGGCGGGTGAGCGGAACATCTCATGTACTTCTATCGCGGCCTTCGCCTGCGCCACGGCGTTTACATTGAACGCGCCTTGGGCATACCCATATTTCTGCGCCGCCTCCAATACGGGGCGCAGCGGCACTAAAGACATAATAATCCCCCTTCTGTCGGCGGCGAAGGCCGCCGGGTTATATTCTATTTTCTTCAGACGCTTTGCCAGGCAGACTCTTACGCGCTGTATACCACGGTACCACCTGCGATGGTGGTGCGCACCTGCAAGGCTTCGTCCAGCAGGACCATATCTGCATCCATACCCCTGCGGATGCGCCCTTTGCGCTGTTCCATATGCAAGGCCACAGCAGGGTTTTCTGTCAAAAGCGGGAGCACTTCTTCCAGAGGGCGGCCTGTAAAGGCTGTCAGGTTGCGAAGCGCCTGGCCCGTAGTGAGGGTGCTGCCCGCACGCACACCGGTGGAGGCCAGTTTTGCGTCCCCCTGTTCCACCACCACATCGTTCACCCCTAGCGTATAGCGTCCATCCGGCAGGCCCGCCGCCATGATGCTGTCTGTAATAGCCACTACTCTGTTCCAGCCCTTGCATTTTAGTAGCATGCGCACGGTGCCGGGGTGCAGATGACGTCCGTCGCAGATGGCCTCGCAGTAAGTGTTTGTCTCCAGCGCAGCACCCATGATAGCCGGAAAATGCTGGTGGAATAGCTTCATAGCATTGAAGGTATGGGTGATGCACCGCGCACCGTTTTCAACAGCCTGCATACTGGTCTCGTAATCTGCACCGGAATGTCCAATAGCAACTACTACATCCCCGCTAATAGCCGCTATCATCTCCAGCACACCCTCTACTTCGGGGGCCACTGTAATATATTTCACAGCACCCTGCGCAGCCTTTTGATAGCGTTCAAAAAGGGCCGCGCTGCCCTTCTGTAAAAGATGCTCCGGCATGGCGCCCTTATATTCCGGCGAGAGGAATGGCCCCTCCAGATGAACCCCCATCAGCTGTGCGCCATAGCCGCTTTCTTCCATAACAGCGCGTATGCACCTGATACAGCGCAGCGTCTGCTGCTCTGTGTCAGTAAGCACACTTGCCAGCCATGCCGTCGTACCCTGTGAAGCAAAAAATGCCGCTATTTTTTTCAGCCCGGCCTCATCGGCGGCATTCACGTCCACCCCGGCTGCGCCGTGCGTATGGATATCGATAAAACCAGGAACAAGACGAAGACCCTCCGCCTTTATTTCTGTAGCATTTGCTCTTTTCAGTCTGGGGCCTATCTCGGTGATGCAGCCGTCACTGCACAAAACATCTGCCTTTTGAAATTTCCCTTCCAAATAGGTTTCCGCACCACATATCAACAGTTCTGCCATATCTATTTCTCTCCTTCCGCTTTCGGGCGGCCTCAGAACGGCTGCTGCGCCGCATTTGCGTTTGTAATGATCATGGCATCCGGGTGGTTTTGCAGCAACGTGGCCGGAAAATGTGCGCTCACTTCGCCATAGGCGGCCTGACGCACCACGGCACGGTGCCAATCACGGAATACGCCTAGCCTCACCTTTTTTGCTCCCAAAATTTCCGCCATACCAATGGTGATGCACTTTTTCGGCATGGCGTCTATTGCGCCGTTCAAATCGCCTATGCTGTTTGCCGTGCGTGTTTCGCGGCTGATATCCAGCACGCGCGTATGCAGCGCGGCAAACTGCTGTGGCGTAAGCGCATCCTGCGGCTCGTTGAAAGCAAGATGTCCGTTGATGCCGATTCCGCCGAAGGCAATGTCCACCCCTCCAAGCTGTTCTATCAGCCGCTGGATATTTTCCGGCGCAGCCGGGTCTGGAAAAACGCGCTGTTTTTGCGGCATCAGCAGGTCAGGGTTGACCTGACTGTAAACTGCGCGTTCCATAAAGCCGCGGAAGGAAAGCCTGTTCTCCTTATCCAACCATGTGCCGTCGTCGTTCAGATATTCGTCCATATTGATGAACCAGCAGTTTTTCAGGCTGATACTCCCCTGATTCACCAGTCGTACAAAGATGGGGTACTGCCCCACGGGCCCCACAGGGCAGATAAATACCGTTCGCTTTCCCGCCGCATTGTTTTTTTCTATCTGCTGTGCCATTTCCAGCGCCAGCTCATAGAACACCTCGCCGGAATCGCCCAGCTTCAAAATGGGAATGCGGGCGTTTTCCCCCAGCTTCTGTGCGGAAATTTGATAATACTGCATGTCGCAAGCCCCCTCACTTTGCTGTGTATCTTGCATAAAATACAGGCCGCGCCAGCCTGGCGCGGCCTGTGCGTTTTGCCGTCAGTCTGCGGTCGCGTTTCGGATAAAGTCTACCATGATCACATCTTTAGCCTGCGGTGCTGTGTCAGCGCTTAGCCCGTTGCTGCCCATGTGAGAATTGCGGATCTGTTCCAGATATGTGAAACCGATGGAATCGTCCGTCTCCCAGTAACCCTTCAGATCCTCCTTCGTGGGCCAGTATGCCGCGTCGCGGTCATAGTCCTCTTCAGACAGTTGGTCAAACGGAATCGCCATCTCTACACAACTTTCCCAGTTTGCTTCATCTGCGCGGTAATCCATCGCATCTACCAGAGCGTCCACAAACGCCTGCACAAGCTCCGGGTTCGCTTCGGCAAAATCTTTGTTCACCGCCCAGGTGCTGGGTGTGATAGTGTTGGAAAGATGCGTGAAGGTGGTAGCCGCCACAAGGTAGTTTTCTGTATCTTTTTCCAAGGCGCGGCGAGTATTGGCAAAACAGATACAGCAATCCACAGCTGTATCCTGCATGGCAGCCGTGATATTGGCGTTCGTGGTGTTGAGAATGATGATCTCCTTATCTGCCGAACCCTTCAAGGGATATGCACCCTCCACGTCCTCGTACCAAATCTTATCGGCGTCCTCCTTATCTTCATTCATAGCGTTTACAAGGCTCTTGAGGAAGGTGCCAGGGGTAGTGGTAAGGTCGCACGCCAGCGTTTTGCCGGGCAGCTTTTCATACAGGCCCTCCAGTGGCTCGTTTTCCCCAATATCCAGGCCGTTTCGCACCAGCAGGCGGTCGTCGTTGGTGAGGTTGTCGATGGTGAGGATGGCAATTTTGGCATCGTCCTCAAAATAATGCCAGCCCATGCCGTTGCCAAGGTAGCCGATATCCATATCGCCTGCTGCCAGCGCGGAATACACGTTGGGGCCGGTGGTCACAGTTACCTCGCCCACAAAATTGTGCGCGTCGTCCAGCTCCAGTGCGTCAAGCAGGAAGCCCGCCTGCGTCGCAGATGCGCCCTGATGGATACCGTAGCGCACCGTGCCCAGGGGCTCGGCCGGCTCAGCCGTACTGGCGGAATCGGCAGAGGAGGCCGATGCCGCCGAGGAGGCCGGCGTACTGCCGCAGCCTGCAAGCAGTGCAAGGGCCATGGTAAGTGCCAGTACGAGTGCAAGTGCTTTTTTCATCTTGTTACACCTCTTTCATATTGTAGAAACTCCATTATTTCTGCACTTCAAGGTAATCCTTGTAGACAGATTCCCAAATCATATTTTTATACTGGATAAACTTTTCATCCAGCTTTGTGGCCTGGTCGCGCGGGTAGGGAAGGTCGATATCGATGATGGATTTGATGCGCCCCGGGCGTGCGCTCATAATGACTACCTTTGTCGCCAACAGTACGGCTTCCTCCACGTCGTGCGTGATGAACAGGCACGTCTTTTTTTCCTGCGCCCAGATACCCAGAAGGTCTTCCTGAAGCTGGGCACGTGTCTGTGCATCCAGAGCACCGAAGGGTTCATCCATCAGCAGCACATCGGCATCTGTGGCGTAGCCGCGTGCCAGCGCCACACGCTGCTTCATACCGCCGGAAAGACCGGAGGGATAAGAGTCTTCGAACCCCTCCAGATTTACCATTTTGATGTAATGCTTTGCCATTTCGGCCTTTTCCGCCTTGGTGTACTTCACATGCTTTACCGTTTTCACCGTTTGACCCGTCTGAGGATCCTTCTTTTCCACTTCCACCGGGTGTGTCTGAAATTTGATGGCAAATTCCACATTTTTCTTCACTGTCATCCACGGGTACAGCGCATACTGCTGGAACACTACCGCACGGTCCGGCCCGGGGCCTATCACTGGCTGCCCGTGAATGGTGACATCACCGGAATCGTATGGCTCCAACCCGGCTACAATATTCAACAGCGTTGTTTTCCCGCAACCGGAAGGCCCCACCACACAGATGAACTCATTTTCCTTCACCGTAAGGCTCACACCGTTAAGGGCGTGCACATCATTCCCGCCCGACACCTTGTAAATTTTTTTGACGTCTTTTACTTCAAATACCGTTCTTGCCATTATATGCTCCCTTCTATTTCCAGCGGGTAAGGCGCTTTTCCACAAATAACAGCAGCCTGTCGAACACAAAGCCTAAGATACCAATGGTGATGATACCCATCATTACGATATCGATACGGGCCGCGCCGCTTGCAATTTGGATGCGTGCCCCCAGGCCGATGGTAGCGCCCGTCATCTCCGCCGCAATCAGAGTGGTAAAGGAGCCTGCCAGCGCATGGCGTGCTGCCACCAAGATATAGGGAAAAGCGGAAGGCAGCGTTACATATAAAAACAGGTCTTTATCGCTGGCGCCAAAGGTATAGGCGGCCTTGATAAGGATTTTGTCTGTCTCTTTGATGCCCTGGTAGATAGTGATAGAGCTGGAAAGGAACGCCGCCACAAAGATAATGGCGATTTTGGACTGTTCTCCCACGCCGAAAGCCACCACCATAATGGGGATGGTCGCGATGGGCGGGATAGTGCGGAAGAACTGCAGCCATGGCTCTACAAGTGTACGGAAGGTCTTGTACCAGCCCATCAAAAAGCCCATGGGAATCGCACACAGCATGCCCAGTGCATAGCCAGACAGTACACGTTGCAAAGACGCCCATATATCGTCAAAGAAATAACCATCCCGGATGCGCTGCATCGTCACTTCCCATACGGCCTCTGGTGTAGACAAAAACAGCGCCGGTTTTTCAAAGCGGGTGACGAGAAACCAAATGACAGGCCCCAGCAGGATGCCGCACACCAGCAGCACCTTAAAGCGCTTGCCGGAGGTATCGCTGAAATCCTTTAGTTTCCGCATTTTGATGGGTGCATTTTCTTTTTCCATAAGTTCCCCTTCCTTTCGGCGGACAAAAACGAGCCGTTGTAATAAATAGAATCAGTATCTTATGATACGCTTGTCATATTTTTCGAACAGAGGCTGGTTATGCTTGTCGCCGCCCGGCACATTCATACTCAGCAGCACATCCGGAGTATAGCCTTCCTGCACCGCCAGCTCTACAGCCCGGCAACATACTGCCTGCACGATAGAAGCCCCCACAATAGTGGAAACAGGCCCGAAAGTAAAGTTATCAAAGGGAATGGCAGCGTCACCCACAGGCCCGTGGTTATCGATGGAAATATCACATGCCTGATGCGCCAAAAGCCCCGAAGAATGGGTGGACCCTACCGAAAGTGCATGTGCCACGCTGGAAATGCAGATGGTAGTGACGCCCAGCTCTTTGCATAAAAGCCCCGCGTCAATAGAGGTAGCGTTCTTGCCGCCGTAGCAGAACACGAACATGGAATCCCCCTTTTTCAAGGGATAACGCTTGAATATTTCCGCCGTCACCCCTTCTTCACGCTCAATGACTCCTTCGTTCAGCGGGCGTCCCTGTTTTGGAAAGGGCATCACACGCGAATCCAAAATTGGGCAGCAGTTGGCAAGGCCGCCCGCGCGCCGGTAACTCTCCGAGCACAAAATAACGGAATGACCTGTCCCGAAAGAATAAATCATGCCATCATTCATCATGGTGTTTTTCAAGGCCATTGCCGCGGCCTCAATGCTCTGCGCTTCCTTATCCATGATGGTTTCAATCAGCCCGACTGCGCAATTCATAAATTCCTGTGCTTTATTCATTATTTTTCCTCCTTCTCAGTTAAAAAATAATTTTATCTTATGCGTATATCTCCCGGCCTAGCGAATCAACAGCTCACAACTTGGGCCGCCCCCGTTTGCACCGAACGCAGTGCTGCGGCAAGCACCCGGTCCACATAAGCCCCTTCAGAAAAACCAGCGCCCAGGGTGGGCCCGCCCTGTATTCCGTTCAAAAAATCCTCTGCCTGGCTACAAAACCACTTTTGCGTCTGGGCGCCTTCGTCAAAGGTATATATTTCTTCTTTCTTTTGATAGGGGCCTCCCTTCCTCTTTTGCTGTACGGTTAACGAGGCGTTTCCGCCAAGACGCAGCACAGCCATGCCGCCTTCTCCTACGGCAGACAGTTCCATGGGGCCAAGCCCCACCCGGCTGACAGAAAAACTGCTCAGCATGCTGCCACTTTTGCAGCTAAGACTGGCGCTGTCGTCCGTCTCCACCGCTCGCGGCCCGTTCGGCCCGGAGCGGTAGCTGATAAATGTCTCCCGCATGCAGAACACTGATGAAACAGTATTTCCCGACACAAAATACGCTGTATCGAGCAAATGACTGCCAAAATCATGAAGCGCGCCAGAACCTGCCGCCGCAGGTTCCATTCGCCATTCCATTTTCACCTGTGCGTCTGCCAGGCGTACGCCACCCATGTGTCCATCCAGCATATAAAGCGTTCCCAGATGTTCCTGCGCCAGCCGTTTCAGCCGTTGCACCGGCTGCGCGAAACGGTATACGTATCCCACTTTACACACGGTGCGCGCCTGCCGTGCCGCCGCTTCCAGTTCTGCGGCCTGCTGTTCTGTCAAAGCCATTGGTTTTTCCAGCAGCACATGCCTGCCAGCAGCAATCGCCGCCATAGCATATGTATGATGTGTATGATTAGGCGTACAGATGACGAGCGCATCGCTACGACTCATCAACTCTTCCAGGCTGGCGCACACTCTGATGTCACAGGAAAACTGGCTTACCCACCGTTGTCCGCTGGCCCGCATGCGGTTATAAACGCCGGTTATCTGTGCTCGGCCGCTTTGCAGAAAAGCCCTGGCATGCCATGCAGCCACACCTGTGGCCTGCCCTGTTCCAATAAAGCCAATTCGAATCATTTTATATTTTGTATAAATTTATTTATTTTTGTGGATTTCTTTTATAGTTTAAGAATATTCTGCAGAAGGGAAGAAGTAAAGCGGGACTTATGCAAACGTTTGCATAACGTGTTAAAGAATCTCGCAGCGGTATGTGTGGCAGTTTTCGTCTGTACTGGCAAAATACATCAGTTCTTTTTCAGCCAGCTCACGCGATGTGCCCTCCCCTTCGCAGATACCCCACCAAGGCTCTACGCACAAAAAACGGCCGCCATTTGAAAAGCCCCATATTGTGAGGACGGGCGCGTTTCCCAAGTGGTACCGCAGCTGTATGCTATCGCTACGCGTCACTGTGCAAAAACTGCTCTTCGGCCTTTGCAGCACCAGCGAACGCTTTTCGTCAAACACTTTTTTCGATAGCTTCAGCACACCGTCCGGCGTCAGCAGCTCGGCAGGGCGATGAATCAGGCCGTCGTACGGGTAACAAAAAATCGGCTCCGCTTTTTCAAACTGGATCGTTACCTCTTCCCCAGCCGTTTGAAAGCCGGCATGCGCCCCTACCTGATACGGCATAGGCCCCCCCTCCGGACAGGACACCGCATAAGTAAGCGAATACGCCTTACCCGTAAGCTGATAAATAAGGCGTAGGCAGAAACGGAAGGGATATCGCCGCAAGGTTTCCGCGTTGCTCTCAAGCCGCAGCACCAGCCGCTGCGGGGTATGCTCCTCCACCGCAAAGGTTTCCCAGCGAGCCACGCCGTGCGGCATACTGAACTGATAGGTTTTCCCCTGTACGTCATAGCCGCCGCCCGGCAAACCGATAAGCGGGAATATTACAACATCCTGAAACCGCCACGTCTTAAGGTCCCCCTGCCATAGAAGCTCTTTTTTTCTTTGTTTGTCATAAACGGAAACCAAATTCCCTCCCATTTGGGCTACTTCCACGCGCAGCGCATCGTTTTCTATCGGTAATCTGCACACTTTATTTCCTCTTTTCTTAGATTATTCTATAAATAGATTTTAATGTTCTCAAGTCAGTACAGCAACTCAAATTCACGCAAACGTTTGCATATAATGTCCCGCCGAGACGATACTTTTGTAAATCTTATAAGGGTATGTTACCGGCATACATCTCAACATGCACAGAATTTTATTTCACATGTATCACCTGCCCTTCAGCCCATAAACAGGCAGCCACTGTTCTAACGGAGCTTTTAACCTGCTGTCTGCAGTCCGCTTCACTCGATATTGGAAGCAAAGGATTTTTACAGGGCGCCTCTACCGGCACAGCAGACAATTTTTCCGCACCATAAAAGGCGGGCTGCACACAGAAATATAA